>Ga0194120_10000329_pt1 | contig 88358 bp, 72 predicted proteins | sample TA2MahCa65mmetaG_FD_148642 | JGI IMG/M metagenome (GOLD analysis project Ga0194120, IMG submission 148642) | Freshwater microbial communities from Lake Tanganyika, Tanzania - TA2015019 Mahale Deep Cast 65m | ecosystem: Environmental > Aquatic > Freshwater > Lake | place: Tanzania: Lake...
TTCCTTCCCACTCATCGTGACTCTGTCCTCTCCGACCATCCGGCCCTCCTGGTGAAAGCCGACAGTCTAGCAATGAAGAGGACATTTCTATCTTGGCGAAAGCGGACATTCTCATGTTGGGATTACAGACTGATCCCGGTTGTGAGGCCGGAAGTCACCTGCTACTTCTTTTGGTTCGGCTGGGGCTCAAGATTTTGTTATTTCTCGCGCGGGTGGCACCACTGCACCTGTGCGAACCTTTGATTTCAGGCTGGAAATTGGCTCTCTGACGCCGTCTCCTTACCTTGACAGTTTGGGGGGCGGAGTGATAGCGTACCCCCCTTCTTGCCCGAGAAAAAGACTCATCGTTTTGTGAGGAGAATGGCACCATGCTGAAACGGTATTTACTGGCTCCAGGGCCGACGCCGGTTCCTCCCGAGGTCTTGCTGGCCATGGCAAGGCCGATGATCCATCACCGCGCCCCCGAGTTCGATCCGATTTTTCAGGAAGTTCGGGAAGGCCTGAAATGGCTCTTCCAGACCAGGAACGACGTGCTGATCCTGGCGTCTTCCGGCACGGGCGGGATGGAAGGGGCCGTGTCCAATTTCCTGTCGCCCGGCGACAAGGCCCTGGTGATTAATGGCGGAAAGTTCGGCGAGCGTTGGGGCAAGCTCTGCAAGACGTTCGGCGCCCAAGTCCAGGAAATCAAGGTGGAATGGGGCCACTCCGTGGACCCCAAGCAGGTGGCGGACGCCCTGAAAAAGGATCCGGCGATCAAGGCGGTCTATGTCCAGGCGAGTGAGACCTCCACCGCTGTGACCCACGATGTGAAGGCACTGGGGCAGATCGTAAAGGGCGCTCCGGAGACCATCCTTGTCGTGGACGCCATCACGGCACTCGGCGTGTTCGACCTCAAGACCGATGAGTGGGGGCTGGACGTTGTGATCACCGGTTCGCAAAAGGCCCTCATGCTGCCGCCGGGGCTGGCTTTTGTGAGCGTCAGCGAGAAGGCCTGGCAGCTCGCAGAGAAGGCCAAGAACACCTCTTTCTATTTTAATTTCAAACGTGAGAAGGATAACCAGCAAAAGAACCAGACGGCCTTCACTCCGGCAGTCTCCATGATCCTGGGGTTGCAGGAAGTGCTCAAGATGTTAAAGGCTGAGGGCTTGGAAAGCGTGTTTGCCCGGCAGACTCAGATGGCCCATGCGCTGCGCGAGGGCGTAAAGGCCGCGGGGATGGAAATCTTCGCCAAAGGTACGCCCAGTGACGCGGTGACCGCCATCAATGCGCCGGCGGGGGTGGATGGCCAGGCCATCTATAAGAACCTTCGTGTGCAATACGGTATCACCGCCGCGGGAGGACAGGACCACCTCAAAGGCAAAATCTTCCGAATCTCCCACATGGGATATTTGGACCGGTTCGACGTGATCTTGGCCCTGGCTGCGACTGAGATGGTGCTCAAGGGGCTGGGTCATCCGATTTCGCTCGGCAAGGGTGTGGCGAAGGCGCAGGAATTGTTGATGGCCAAGTAAGGCCGGGGAAATAGGGGACGACGCGATTCATGGGAGCCCAGATCAAGATTCTCGTCAGCGACAGCCTGTCGAAGCACGGCGTGGAGATACTCCAAAAGGCCGGCTTTCAGGTGGACCTCAAGACCAAACTCACGAAAGACGAGCTGCTCAAAGAGATCAAGCAGTATGATGGCCTGATCATCCGATCAGCGACGAAAGTCACCGCCGACGTGGTCGCAGCGGCCGACCGGCTGAAGGTGGTGGGGCGGGCAGGGTCCGGGCTCGACAACGTAGATCAGACGGCCGCCACCAAGCGCGGCATCGTCGTGATGAACACGCCCGGCGGCAACACCGTCACGACCGCCGAGCACACCATGTCCATGATCTGCTCCATGGCCCGCCGCATCCCGCAGGCCACCGGTTCCATGAAGGCCGGCAAATGGGAGAAGGAAAAGTTCATGGGCGTGGAGTTGTACGGGAAGACACTGGGCATCGTGGGCTTCGGCCAGATCGGCGGGTACCTGTCCAAGCTGGCCCAGGGGTTCTCGATGACCGTCATCGCCTATGATCCGTATCTGGCGCCGGAAAAGGCGCAGAAGATGGGGATCGAAGTCGTGGCGCTGACCGACATCTTCCGGCGCGCGGATATCATCAGCGTGCACACCCCGCTCACGGCCGAAACCAAGTCCCTGATCAACGCCGCCACTATCGCGCAGATGAAGCCCGGGGTCATGTTGGTGAATTGCGCCCGCGGCGGGATCATCAACGAACCGGATCTCGTCGAGGCGCTCACGGCCAAGCGAGTGGCTGCGGCGGCCTTCGATGTCTTCGAGGAGGAGCCCGTCAAGCCCGACAATGCTCTACTGACGTTGGATAATTTCATCTGCACCCCGCACATCGGGGCGTCGACGTCTGAGGCCCAGGAAAATGTGGCGATCGGGATCGCCGAACAGATCGTCGATTACTTCACCAAGGGGGTGGCCCGCGGGGCGGTGAACGTCCCGTCGGTGCCGCCGGAGTTGTTGCCGCAGCTCCAGCCCTACCTCGCGTTGGCGGAGAAAATCGGGTCGCTCCAGTCGCAGCTCTGCGAGGGTGGCATCGAACGGGTGACCGTGGAATACAACGGCGAGGTGGCGTCGCTGTTGGTGGCGCCGCTGACGATTGCAGTCTTGAAAGGTTTATTGACGCCGATTTTGGAAGACGCGGTCAACTATGTGAATGCGCCGGTGATCGCCAAGGATCGGGGCATCGAGGTCAAAGAAGTGAAGGGGGGCGACACAGGCGACTTTGCCAGCATGATCCGGGTCCGCGTGGAGGCGGGGAAAAAGACGCACCGGATGGCGGGGACGCTGTATAGTCGCAAGGATCCGCGCATCGTCGAGATCGACAACTTCCAGGTCGAGATGGTGCCCGAGGGACACATGTTGCTGCTTCAGAACATGGACCGACCCGGTGTCATCGGCACGGTTACCTCGACCCTTGGCCAGCACAATGTGAACATCGCCCGCATGCAGTGCTCCCGCGAGGCGCGCGGCGGCAACGCCCTGTTGATCATCGGCTTGGACGCGCCGCTGCCGAGCGGTATACTGCAGACGATCAAGCAAGGTCCCAATATCCTGTCCGTCAAGCTCGTCGATCTTTCAAAGGGGCTCTAGCAGACCCCCGCAGATATGTCCCGCCGTCGACCATCTCCACGCACCCTCGGCTCTGCCCGCGCGCAGGCGGTTGTCCCGAACCGGCACGACCGCTCGTTGATCCCGGTCGGGATGTCCACGATCCTGCCGGAAACCGTGACGCAGGTGCGCCACCTGGAAGAGGTCCTGCTGACGACCCTCGTCGGATGGGGATACCAGGAGATCATTCCGCCCACCTTCGAATATCTCGATGTGCTGACGCCGGGACTCGAACCGGAGGTCATCGAGGCCTGCTACAAGTTCGCCGATCGGACGACAGGGCGTATTCTGCTGCTGAGGCCGGATGTCACCGCGCAGATCGCCCGCATCGTCGCCATGGGCATGGTGGACGAACGGCTGCCGCTCCGACTGTCGTACCGTACGACTGTCTTCCGGTATGAGCCGGAGCATGCGGGGCGCGACCGGGAAATTTTTCAGGTGGGTGCCGAGCTGATCGGGGTCGACGACGCGGCGATGGACGGAGAGATCGTGGCGTTGATGGGGGATTGCCTCGGGAAGCTGGGACTGTCGGACTTTACCATCTCGCTGGGCCATGTGGGGTTTTTCAAGGCGTTGGTGGCCCGCGCCGGGCTGTCCCAGGAAGGCCGGAAACGAGCCGAGCACGCGGCGGCCAAGAAGGATCTGCCGCGGCTCGAAGAAATCCTCGCCCGCGAGCGGATTTCGGCCAAGGCGGCGCGAGGCATTCTGGAGGCGCCGCGCCTGTATGGGCGGGACGAGGTGCTCGATCGGGGCGGCGCATTGGCCGGCCGGGACCCACAATCGCGTGCGGCGCTGGATCGCTTGACGCAGGTCTATCGACTCCTGGCTGATGCCGGCTTCAAGGACCGGCTCGTGCTGGACTTGGGAGAGTTCCGGGGGTTTGACTATTATGACGGGGTGGTGTTCGATGTCTTTGCCGATGGGGTCGGCTGCGAACTGGGGGGCGGGGGGCGATACAATAACTTGATCGGACGATTCGGTCGGGATCTCCCTTCCACGGGGTTTGCCTTCGATGTGGACCGTCTCTTTCAGGCGCTGGAGCGGCGGGGCAACGGCGCTCCCCCTGCCCATGAGACGGTCCTGGTGTCAGCGCCGGCCAACCAGGCACGCCGGTTGTTCCAGGTATCCGGCCGGCTGAGGGAAGCGGGCCTGATCGTCGTACAAGGCTCTTTCCGCGCGAAATCCCAGAACCACCCCCGGTCGGTGGTGGCGGAGGGGCGCCGTCTCGGGGTTGCGTCGGCGGTCCTCATCGGACTTTCCGGCCGACCGCCGGACGAAGTCCTGGTGTTGACCGGACTCACCGGCGCTCGACCGGTTCAACGTCGGCGAGTCGCGCTTAAAGAGTTGGCCGGGCTTCTTTCCCAGAGTGTTCGCTAGCTGTCCGACATGAATCATCCCGACCGTGCCACGAGTTGATCGATCATGACTCCTTCAGATCTCTCGGCGCCCCGGCTTCCGCCACAGAACCTCGAAGCCGAGCAATGTGTGTTGGGGGCGATCCTGCTCGAGAAAGCGGCGATGGCAAAGGCCGAGGAGCTGATTGCCGAGGAAGCGTTTTACCGCACGGCCCATCAGAAAATCTATCGCGCGATGTTGGAGCTCTCGGAGCGGGGCGAGGAGATCGATCAAATCACGCTTTCCGAGCACCTGAAGACCAAGGGCGAACTTGAGTCCGTCGGCGGATCGGCGTACTTGGCCGAGTTGGTCCAGGTGGTCCCGACCGCGGCCAACATTAAATACCATTGCAAGATCGTGCAGGAGAAAGCCCTTTCTAGGGGTCTGATCGGCGCCGCCACCGAAGTGATTGCCCGGGGCTACGACGGGATGACCCCGGTGGACAAGCTGCTGGACTATGCGGAAGAATCCGTCTTCCGCTTGTCGGAAGGCAAGCTGGGCCGGTCCTTCACCGAGATCAAGCATGTCATTAAGGATAGCCTGGACCTCGTCGAGCAACTCTCCAAGCGCAAGGAAAAAGTCACCGGCGTTCCCACCGGGTTCTACGACCTGGACGATCTACTGGCCGGTCTGCAAGCCTCCGATCTCATCGTGATCGCGGGACGGCCCAGCATGGGGAAAACCAGTTTGGCGTTGGGGATGGCGCAGCATGCGGCCGTCCACCACGGCAAGGTGGTCGGGGTCTTCAGCCTGGAAATGTCCAAGGCGCAGCTGGTCTTGCGCATGTTGAGTTCCGAAGCCCACGTGGATTCGCATGCGTTGCGAACCGGCCGGCTGCAAAAAGAAGATTGGTGGCGGTTGGCGGAGGCCACGGGCCGGCTCGAGCAGGCGCCGATCTTCATCGACGACACGGGGGCGCTGACCGTGCAGCAGATGCGGGGCAAGGCCCGCCGGTTGAAAATGGAGAACAAAAACAAACTGGACTTGTTGATCGTGGACTATCTGCAGCTTATGCAAGGACGCGACTCCGAGTCGCGCCAACAGGAGATTTCCGATATCTCGCGGTCGCTCAAAGCCTTGGCCAAGGAGTTAAATGTTCCGGTGCTGGCCTTGTCCCAGTTGAGCCGGGCCGTGGAAGCCAGGAAGCCTCCCATCCCGATGCTGGCAGATTTGCGGGAGAGCGGGGCGATCGAGCAGGATGCGGACGTGGTGATCTTCATCTACCGGGAGGATGTCTACGATCAGGCGTCCGAAAAAAAAGGGATCGCGGAGATTTTGGTTCGGAAACATCGCAACGGGCCGATCGGAGACGTGAAGCTGTTTTTTCACGACAAATTTGCCAAGTTCGAGAGCCTGGAGAACCGAGAGAGCGTTTGACACCCTTTCGAGCGACTCCGTATAATTCACTGAATGTGTGTCGGCTTATCCGCCGCCGCGTGTGCCGCCCCCATCTCCAAGCGAGGACTCGATCGTGACGCAGCGCCTCCACGTGTCGGTCTCTACGCCCGCGCGACCCGGCCCTGTCCGGTGTGTCCGGACGGTCATCCGCCTTGCGGTCGTTGCGCTGTTCATGGCCTCTTGCAGTACTGGTTCCCAGGGAGGAACCGGCACTGTTGCGTTGCCGGACAAGCCCCCCGGGATTCCTTCCACGCCGGCTCATTTGGTGCACGCCACCGACCCGCGGGCCTATTACCATTTCATCCTGGGATACCAGGCCGAGATCGAGAAGGATACGGAGCGGGCCATCCACGAGTATTCGACCGCCCTGCGCGGCGATCCTGGCTCGACCGTGCTCAAGGCACGGCTGGCCTCCCTCTATTTTTCAATCGGCGAGGTGGTGAAGGCCGTCAGGTTTGCCGACCGGGTGTCCGAATCCGAGGTGCAGGATGCGGCCACGTTGGTGCAAATGGCCGGGATTTTTGCGGGGGCCGGGCAGACCGACAAGGCCCTCGTGTTGTATGACCGAGCCATTGCCCAACAACCGACCGGTACCGACGCCTATTTCTCGAAAGGCTTGCTCCTGGTGAACCTGAAGCGTCTGGATGAAGCGGAGGCTTCGTTTAAGAAGGGCATGGGGCAAGCCAAGGACTCACCGCTGGGTTACTATTATTTGGGTCGGGTGGCGGTCGAAGCCAAGCATTACGAACAAGCTATCAGCAGCTTCGAGCGAGCCATGGCGATCAACCAGTCGTTTGAGCCGGCCTATATTGCATTGGCGGCAGTATATGAATTGCAGCAACAGCACGGCAATGCCGTTGGGGTCTATCGCAAGTACCTGAGCGTCGTGAACCCGAACAACCGAGATGTGCGGCAGCATTTGATCCGACTCTATATCACGGATAAGGCCTATGCGGAGGCGCTGGCGGAATTGGATATCGCACTCGCCCAAGACCCGGACGACCTGGATGCGCAGTTGCGGGTCGGTTTGATCTATGGGGAGCTCAAAGATTATCCCAGAGCGATCGCTCAGCTGAACAAAATACTGGCGGTGCGCCCGGGCGAACTTCGAGTGCGGGACTATCTGGGGTTGATGTACGAAGAGACCAAGGACTATCCGCGTGCCATCGCCGCGTATGAGCACAACCTGACTTTGCAGCCGGCCTACATCGATGGCCACATGCACATGGGTTTCTTACAGTATCGGCTGAAGCACTATCCGGAAGCCGTGGCCCATTTCTCGGAAGCGGTGAAGCTCAATCCCCGACAGCCGGATGTCCACCTTCTCTTGGGGTTGACCTACCTGCAAACCGAGCAATACGTCAAAGCTTCACAGGTCCTCGAGGAAGGCATCCGCTATAACCCCGGCAACCCGGATCTGCACTTTAACCTGGGCACCGCCTACGATAAATTGGATCGCTTCGACGAGGTCGTGAAAGCGATGGAAGCGACGTTGCGTCTCGACCCGCACCATGCCGATGCGCTGAACTATTTGGGATACAGCTACACCGAGCGGGGCATGAAAATCGAAGAGGCCCTGTCGCTCATCAAGCGCGCGGTGTCGCTGAAGCCCAACAACGGCTACTACGTGGATAGTCTCGGCTGGGCGTTTTTCAAGCTCGGCCAAGTTGACCATGCGCTGGCGGAAATGAAGCGGGCCGCATCGCTCGTTCACGACGATCCGGTCATTTACGAACACCTGGGAGAGATTTTTCTCAAGCAGAATCAGATGGCGGAGGCCCGCGAGGCCTGGCTGCACTCGCTTGAATTGGACCCCACTAACCTGAAGTTGATCGAGCGGTTCCGCGCACAGGGGCTGGGCGATGCCACTTCTGACGAACGCGTCCGACAGGCTAAGCGGCGCGTGTCAGCGGAACGTGCAGACACACCCAAGGCGGTGCCGTAACAAGCTCCTGCGCAGCCACCTTCCCAATACCCGTGCCTTCCCCCGAGCGCAGCGTCTCATGGTATGAAACGTGCTCTCATTGCCAGGTCCCCATCGGAAGGCAGGGTTCTCTTGAAGAGTCTGGACAAGCAACAGGGATATACCCTCATAGAACTCATGATCGCGATGGCGATCTTGGGGCTGCTGGCCGGCCTCGCCATCCCCACATACATGCGGTACCAGGCCAAAGCGAGGCAGGCCGAGGCAGCGACGAACCTCGGGGCTATTTTCGTGACCGAGACGGCCTTCTTCGGCGAGGCCGCCCGCTATAGCAACTTCACCGAAGCCGGCTTCAGCCTTGCGGCGGCGAGCAATCGGTTCACCTATCGCGCCGAACAAACCACCTCAGCTGGTTTGGCCACTGGAGCCGTTCAGGTGATCAGTGCCGCCATCGGTCCCGTGACGCCGGACAATACGATCGTCCCGGCCCGTTCCAACTTGCAACAGTTCACTGCCACCGCCACCGCCAATCTCGACGAGGACGCCACAATCGACCAGTGGCATGTCGACGATGTGAAGCGGGGGTTAACCACGCCCGACAATAACGACATCACCTCTTAACCCGCCAGCTCTGGCTATCACCAGGAACAATTTTTTGCGTGTAGAGCCGAAAAACGGACTTTTTTTGGCGACCAGGCGATCTCTTGCCTGTGATTAACACGCAATATATTGGAAATATTGAAGCTAGTGGCGATTTTTCATGTCTGGTGTATCGGCATAGAAGGTGCATATTTGCATCGGGCACTTGAAATTTTCAGGGATAAACACGGAATTACGAGTATGTATGCCGACTGCCAAGCACGCAATCAGTAACCGTGGACAACAAGGAGGATTTCGCATGTTGAAGACAATCCGAGATCAAAAAGGTTTCACGCTCATCGAGTTGATGATCGTGGTGGCCATCATCGGCATCCTGGCCGCCATCGCGATCCCCAACTTCCTGCAGTATCAAGCCAAGGCGCGCCAGTCCGAGGCCAAGACCAATTTGGGCGGTGTCTTTGTCTCGGAAACGGCCTTCGTTGGCGAAAATTCTCGATATGGGTCCTTTAGTGAGGTCGGGTTTCAACTCGCGGGAAGCACCAACCGGTACACGTATCGGAGCCCCGCAGTTGGTGGAGCCGCTGGAAGTGCTGCGGCACAAGGAATTGACATGTACTGCTCGCTCGCTGGTAGTTCGGCGGCGGGTGGAACCTGCCAGGACCATGTGGCTGGGCCTGGAGCCGTGGTCGCCACTGGAGGGACTGTTGGTGCTGCTGGTACCAATGCAGCCTTTACCGCCAATGCGATCGGAAATATCGACGGGGATGCTGTGACAGACGATTGGCATGTGAACGACATCAAGCAGAATCTCCAGGTCCCTGACCAGAATGATGTCTAAGATATAATGATGCCGGGGGCAACGAGGGCATGATACCTCGTTGCTCCCGTGGCACTCCTGACGTATGCGCCTTGTGACCCGGTTGTCTGTGTACGGATGTGAGCAAGAACAGACTTTTCCCATGCGAATCGCAGCATCAAACACTCCCTTATTCTTGGCCTTCTGATCCTCCAAAGAAGAGTCCCTCTGTTATCTCGTCCGCTGCGTTGTTCATCCTGATCGGGCTATTGGCATTTTCCCCCTTGCTCGACGGCGGCACAACTCATGTCGCAACGATGGTTATCCGACTTCTGTTGCTGGCTTTGTTGGGGATCTCTCTAACTGTCTGGGTCAGAGCCGGAATCGTTCAGATTCCAAATTTTCGGATTGGCCCAACGATCTTGGCGTATCTTGGCTTAGCCGTCATTTCTACCGTGACCTCGCCCTATACTCATCAAAGCCTGCAGTGGCTGACTGTGTTGCTCGGCTATGCGGCATTGCTCTATTGGTTGGGATGCTTCGCCACATCATGGGACCAAGTCGTGCTGTTGTCCTTGGTCCTGGTGAGCATGGGGCTATTCGAAGCCGGCTGGGCCTTGGCGCAGGCTGGATGGTTTGGCGCCACGCGTCCGACGGGGACCTTTTTCAACCCGAATTTCTTGGCTGGGTATCTCGCCGTCGTCTGGTCCATTGTCCTAGGCTCTCTCTGCTACAGCCCCATTGGCCATGGGAGGCCTCATTGGGGAGGCCTATATCGCTGGCTTGTCTGGGCTGGTATGGCTGCCGTCCTGGTCCTGCTATTGCTTGCTATTGTATGGACTGGGTCTCGTGGGGGGATGTTGGCTCTGACGGTTGGTTCGTCGTTGGTGGTCGGTCTGCGATTCGGCCGCAAGGGGCTGGCCGTGCTCTTCCTGGGACTCCTGGTATGCCTGGTGACACCGAACCCCTTTCGTGAACGGGTACAGGCTGAGCACGCGAGCCCTGTCAGCTATGCCCGTTGGCAGATGTGGCAAAGCGCAGCCCGCGAGATGGTCGAGCACCCGTTTGGGGTCGGACTCGGTCTGTACCAGTATTTTTATCCACGGTATGCGTTTCCGGTTGAGGGGCAGGTCGCTCGGTATGGCAAGGTTGCCCAGACGCCACATAGCGAATATCTGCAGATGGGGGTTGAACTCGGTTGGGGTGGAGTCCTTGTCTTTGTCTGGGGCGTGGCGCTGGTTGCCTGGGAGGCGAGAGAGGTATTGAAACAACGTCTCAGACGGTGGCAACGAGGCCTCGTCGTGGGGCTCAGTGGTGGCATAGTAGGAACGCTCACCCATGCGGCGGTGGACTCCAACTTACATGAGCCGGCCATCGCGATTCTCTTGACGCTCTGCGTGGGGATGGTCCTGGCCGCGCGGCGGTTAGGTGCGCAGGCTGTGCCGATGAGAGTGGTCGTTGTCGCACATCGGTGGCTCTGGGCGGGGGTTGCCGTGGTATTGATTGGTGCCCTGACGGTCCATGTGGTCCGGCTCGGAGTCGCCTGGCTCTTCCACGAGTCCGGGTCGCAGGCGCTGACGAAACGGGAGTTTACCTCAGCCATTGCTGATTTTCGGTCCGCAGTGAACTTGGATGCAGGAAAATCTCTGTACCATAGTTCGATGGCCGCCGCGCATTTTCAGGTGTTTGCGCAGATGCACGATACAAAAGCGGCGCAGATTGCAGTGCAAGAACTGCAGACCGCCATTGCGCTAAATCCCTTGGACGGACGGCTGCAAGGATTGCTCGGTTACGTCTATGCCTCGTTCGCCAAGTCTCGTGCTCCGTCGCAGGCGTCTCCCGACCAGCGGATCGCCTGGATGCGGGCGGCTGTGGCGGCCTATGAGCGGGCGGCGGAACTGGAACCGTTCGTGCCTTCCCATGACTTGGAGCTCGGGCAGCTGTATCTGGCGCTGGGCGAACGCGAGCGGGCCGAGACCTGGGTTCGTCGGGCTGTGGAACTGGAGCCGAATTTCCTTCCCGGGCGCGAGTGGCTGGCGAGGCGCGCGATGGAATCAGAGCGTCGGGACGAGGCGGAGCGTGAATATCGGGAAATCGTTGAACGCCAACGGCAGTATGCCGGAGTTCCCAAGGATGAACTCGAAAAGCGGTATCTCACGGCCGATGTCCAAGGGCTGACGGTCGCACTCGATCGCCTCAGGTCGCGGGGATGACCATGTCGACTGGCATAGGGGTATTGAGAGAGCGCCTGCGCGTCGGCGGCTTGATAGCGCTGCTGGGGGTGGGGGCCGTCGGGGCGTTGACCACGCTGGAGCGGCAACGTCCCCCGGAAGTCAGGGCGGCGGAGTTGTCGTATTTGCCGAAGGGCGAGTACATCAGAGTCGCGGCGTTGGGCTATCACCAGATGGCCGCGGACTTGATCTGGCTCGAGGCCGTGCAGCACCTCGGCGAGTTAAAGCAGACTGGAGCCGGCTATCGCTGGGCCTACCATGCGGTGGATGTGGTGACCGACGTGGACCCGGCCTTTGCCTTCGCGTATCAGGCCGCCGGAACGATACTGGGGGTGTGGGCCGGGCTGCCGCAGGAGAGCATTGCGATCTCGACCAAGGGGATGCGCGTTTACCCGGATGTTTGGCAGCTGCCGCTGGTGGTTGGCTACGACTACTTTTACGAACTCCATGATGTGCGCGCCGCGGCACGCTATTTTCGCATGGCGGCGGTGTTGCCAGGCGCGCCTGAGTATCTGGGGAAGCTGGCCGCCAGGATGACGGTCGAAGCGGGCGATCCGGATGCGGCGTTGGAGTTTCTGCAGCGGCTGTCCATGCAGGCGCAGGACGAGCGCATTCGGGCAGGCTTGCTGAAGCGCATGAAGGAGGTTGTGGTCGAGCGGGACCTTCGCTTATTAGAGGAGGGGGTGCGCCGCTATCGGGCTCGGTACGGCGCCTTGCCGAAGACGCTCGAGGACTTGGCGGCAGGTGGAATTGTCAATCGTATCCCTCCAGAGCCACTCGGCGGTTCATATCGTCTGAATCAGGCTGATGGCACGGTCAGCAGCACCAGCCTATCCGAGCGGATGATGGTGCATCGACACCCGGGCATGTGAGGGGCTCGTTCTCAGGCGGTGCTTGCATTCTCGTTGGTTCCGCTTCATCATTCTGAAATTGTCGCAAGGCTTGAGGAGAGGACGCGCGAGGTGAACGCCATCGTCATTGACCGTTTGACGAAAGTGTACCGATCCTCCTGGTTCGGCCGGGCCCCGATGCCGGCCTTGGATGGCCTGTCTCTTTCTGTTCAACAGGGCGAAATCTATGGTTTTCTTGGTCCGAACGGCTCCGGGAAAACCACGACGCTGAAAATTCTGATGGGGCTGATGCAGGCCACGAGCGGGGGGGCCGAGATTCTGGGCAAACCGCTCGGTGATGTGCAGGTCCTCCACCGCATCGGTTTTTTGCCGGAGTCCCCATATTTTTATGAATATTTGACCGCGGAAGAGTTCCTGACGTTCTACGGACACTTGGCGGGGCTGGAGCGGGCTGTGCTTGGCTGGAAGATCACGCAATTGCTGGACCTGGTGGGGCTGGCCGAGGCCAGGACGCGGCAGCTCCGGAAGTTTTCAAAAGGCATGCTGCAGCGCATAGGCCTGGCCCAGGCGTTGATCCACGATCCGGATTTGATCGTCTTGGATGAGCCGATGTCCGGATTGGACCCGGTCGGCCGCAAGCAGGTGCGCGACTTGATCCTGAGCCTGCGGGATCAGGGGAAAACGGTGTTCTTCAGCACGCACATCATCCCCGATGTGGAGATGATCTGCGATCGGGTCGCGATCGTCGTCAAAGGGAAATTGCTGGCGGAAGGCCGTGTGGACGAGTTAGTCAATCCCGGCCATGCGCAATCCGTTGAAGTCGTCTGTGAGGGCATCAAGGCCGGAGAGGTGGCGGCCATCGCGGCGGTCGCCACCCGTGTCCTGCAGCGAGGGGAGCATTCGCTGGTGGTTTTGCCCGGTCCGGAGCAAGTGGAGCCGGTGCTCTCGGCGATCAGGACCCAGGGCGGGAAACTGGTCTCGGTCGCGCCGCAGAAGGGGTCACTGGAGGAACTGTTCATGAAGCAAACGGGCGCGACGCCCACCGGCGCGGGATGGCCGGCGACCGTCGGCGGATCGTCGGAGTGACCATGCGACGTATTACCGTCATTGCCTTGAATACGTTCCGGGAGAATCTCCGGGACAAGATTCTCTATAATCTCCTCTTTTTTGCCTTGTTGTTGATGGGCGGGTCCGTCTTGTTGGCGGATCTCACGATCATGGAGCATCGGCGGATCGTGACGGATATGGGCTTGGCCACCATGAATCTCGTCGGGGTGATCATTGCCGCCTTCGTGGGAATCGGCCTGGTCGGCAAAGAAATCGAACGGCGCACCGTCTATACAATTTTGGCCCGGCCGATCACCCGGACGCAATTCATCATCGGCAAATACCTCGGGTTGGTGCTGACCCTGCTCGTCAATGTAACGGTCATGCTGGCCGTCTTCATTGTGACGCTGTGGATGTATAGGACCCCTTTCCATGCGGCGCTCTTTCAGGCCGTGGGGTTGATCTTCATAGAACTGTTGCTGGTGACGGCGATTGCCCTGTTTTTTTCGACATTCAGCACGACCACCTTGAGCGCCATCATGACTTTAGGGTTCTATGTCATCGGGCATCTGACGACGGACTTGAAGGGGCTTGGGGAGAACAGCCAGAATGCCGCCGTGCAGAGCGTGGTCACGTGGTTGTATTACCTCTGTCCCAATCTGGACGTGCTGAACGTGAAGGGACAAGCGTCCGCCAACGGGATCGTGGACATGTCCTATGTGGCGGTGGCGTCGATGTACGGGCTGCTGTATGCCGCGCTGCTGCTGACAGCCGCCTGCGCGGTCTTTCGCCATCGAGATTTTTAGTGAGGCAACAGTCAAGGTAAAGGCAGAGGAGGCCTGGGATGAGTTTGTTGGACAAGATCAAAAATCGCTCGGCCGTGGTCGGCGTGGTGGGGCTGGGGTATGTCGGGTTGCCCCTGGCAGTGTTGCAGGCCAAGACTGGTTATCGCGTGATCGGAGTGGATGAGGTCGCCGAGAAGGTGACACGAGTTTCCCGCGGCGACAACTATATCTCGGACGTGGATAGTGCCGAGCTCAAGGAGGCGGTGAAGACCGGGAAGCTTTCGGCTACGAGCGATTTTGCGGCCTTGCAGGGTTGCGACATCGTCATGATCTGCGTTCCGACCCCGTTGACCAAGAACAAGGAGCCGGACATCAGCGCGGTTGTGTCGGTCACCAAGCAACTGGCCAAGCACGTGCATTCCGACATGCTCGTGGTGCTGGAGAGCACGACCTATCCGGGGACGACCGAAGAGGTGATGCTTCCGATCCTGACCGGAGGCGGCTTGAAAGTCGGCCAGGATATCTTTGTCGCCTTCTCGCCCGAGCGCGTGGACCCGGGCAACCGGTCGTTCAAGACGCACAACACCTTCAAGCTGGTCGGAGGGGTGACGCCGGCCTGCCTGACCGCCGCACGGACGTTCTACGAACAGTCCATCGTCAAGATTTTCCCCGTCTCCTCTCCTCGGGTGGCCGAGATGACGAAGGTGTTCGAAAACGTCTTCCGGTCCGTCAATATCGCGCTGGTGAACGAACTCGCCATCCTCTGCGACCGGATGGGCCTCAACGTCTACGAGGTGATCGACGCGGCAGCCACCAAGAACTTCGGGTTCATGCCCTTTTACCCCGGGCCCGGCGTAGGTGGCCACTGCATTCCCCTGGATCCCTATTATCTCGCCTGGAAATCCAAGGAATACGACGTCCATGCCCGGTTCATCGAGCTGGCCGGCGAGATCAACGAGGGGATGCCCTACTACGTGCTGGCCAAGATCCAGCGGCTGCTCAACCAGCACGGCCATTGCCTCAATGGATCGGAGGTCTTGATCCTGGGCGTGACCTACAAAGCGGATGTGGCCGATTGGCGTGAAACGCCGGCCATCAAGGTCATGGAACTCTTGCAACGGGAGAAGGCGAAACTGGTCTATGCGGACCCCTTCACGCCGTCGGTCGAGATTGAAGGACGGTCGTATGCGGCTGTGGAGGTCACGGATGAACAGCTCCGCCGCTGCGCCTGCGCCGTCATCCTGACGGCTCATTCGGCCTTCGACTATGAACGAATCGTTAAGCTCGCCCCGGTGGTCTTCGACACCAGGAATGGCACGAGGAACGTCAAGGGCAAGAAGAACAACGTGGTGCTGCTCTAATGTAGGCGGGTGCGTGAACGAATGTATCTATGAAGCCAGATCCAAGTAGAACGGTACGGGTTGCTGTGATCGGCGCCGGAGAATGGGGGAAGAACCATGTCCGGACTTTTGCCCGTCTCAGAGGTGCGACCTTGGCGACGGTCTGCGACCTGGACCCAGACAAGCTCGCAGCGGTCCGCACCGAATATCCCGGCGTGACCACGACGTCCCGTTACGCAGACATTCTGCAGGACGCTTCGGTCGAAGCCGTGATCATCGCCTCCTTCGCTTCCCAGCATTTCGAGCAGGCATGTCTCGCGCTGGAAGCGAAGAAGCACGTGCTGGTCGAGAAGCCCATGACCCTCGGGCCGGAGGAGGCGGACGAGCTGGTCCGCCTGGCCGATCGGGCCGGCTACTGCCTCATGGTGGGGCACCTGCTGCTGTATCACCCGGCCGTGGCCAAGATGAAGGCTCTGGTGGACGGTCGGGAGATCGGCGATCTCTTCTATCTCTACAGTCAGCGTCTCAATCTGGGTCGCGTTCGGAAGGATGAAAACGCCCTTTGGAGCTTCGGGCCGCATGACGTGGCGGTCGCCGTCCATCTCTTCGGGGACGAGCCGGAGACGGTCACGGCCAAGGGAGAAGCGTTCCTTCAGAAGGGGATCGTGGACGTGGTCTTCGTGACCTTGCATTTCCCCGAACGGAAGTTGGCCCATATTCACTTGAGCTGGCTGGACCCTCACAAAACCAGGCGGACGACCATTGTGGGGAGCAAGAAGATGGTGGTGTTCGATGATATGGAACCGACCGACAAGGTCCGCATTTACGACAAGGGAGTGGATATCAAGCCCCAAGCTGTGGCCTACGAAGACTACCTCCACGTCCGATTCGGGGACGTGCTGATTCCCCACATCGGCTCGAGCGAACCTCTCCGCGTCGAGTGTCAGCATTTTCTCGATTGTGTCCGGACCGGCAATAGACCGATGAGCGACGGCAGGCAGGGCTTACAGGTCATCCGGGTCCTGGCCGCGGCCCAACGGTCGCTCGACCTGGATGGAGCCCCTGTCCCGGTCAAGGGATAACCATGGAACATCAGGCCCTCTTTTGGGCGCATGAGACCGCTTGCGTCGATGATCCGGCCGGGGTCGGGGAGCGGACCAGGGTCTGGCATTTCGCCCACATTATGAAGGGGGCGGTCGTCGGCAAGGACTGTTCGATCGGGCAGAACGTGTTCATCGGGGCCGGGGCGGTTGTCGGGGACGGAGTCAAGATTCAAAACAATGTCTCGGTCTATGACCGCGTTACGCTGGAGGATCACGTGTTCTGCGGGCCGTCGATGGTCTTCACCAACGTCATCAACCCCCGCAGTCACATCTCTCGCAAGCAAGAGTACCGGGCGACTTTGATTCGGCAGGGGGCGACGCTGGGCGCCAACGCAACGATCCTGTGCGGGCTGACCATCGGGCGATTTGCCTTCATCGGAGCGGGGGCGGTCGTGACCCGCGACGTATCGGACTTCGCGTTGATCACCGGCAATCCAGGTCGGCAACAGGGATGGGTGTGTCGCTGCGGCGTCAAGCTCTTGTTGCCGGTGCAGGCCGGTCGTCGGCGGGTTGCCTGCCGGGTTTGCAAGGCTACGTACCGAGGTGCTGGGTCGAAATTAATCGAAGGGGTAGGGGAATAACGGATGAAGCGACCTGGTCGTTACCGGAATACAGTGGGAGAGACTAAACAATGAAGATTGCCGGGCACAGATTTATGATTACGGGTGGAAACGGATTTATCGGATCGCATGTGATCGAAGGGCTGCTTCAGCAAGGAGCCGAGCGGGTCGTGGTGTTTGATCAGACGATTTGCGCGGAGGATCACGCGCGGCTGAGCCGCGATCGGCGGGTGGAAGTGGTTCAAGGGGATGTGCTGCAACTCGAGGAACTGCTTCATGCAATGACTGGCGTTCATGGGGTCTTTCACATGGCCGTCCTGCCGCTGGGTCCCTGCGAGAGCGATCCGGCGCGGGCGTTCGAAATCAATATCCGGGGCACGTTCCAGGTCATCCAGGCAGCGGTGCAGGCCGGAGTGGGGAAACTCGTCTATTCTTCGGCCTCCTCGGTCTATGGGGATACGCTGGAGGTCATGGATGAGCAGCATCCGTTCAATCCGTGGACCATGTACGGCGTGTCGAAGCTCTGTGGCGAATTCCTGCTCAGGCCGTTCCGGACCAAGCTGCCCTACGCCATCGTGCGGTATATGAACGTCTACGGACCCCACCAGGTGGGGGGGCTGATTCCGATCGTGTTGGGGAAAATTCGGGCCGGCCAGCCGCCCGTCATCAACGGCGACGGCTCAGCCTCCTTTGATTTCATCCATGTGCGGGATGTGGCGCGGTGTACGATCCTGGCGATGGAGAGCGAGGTCACGGCCGAAGCCTTCAACGTCGGCAGTGGGACCGAGGCCACCGTCAAACAGGTGGTGGCGGCTCTCCTAGAGCTTACGGGCTCGTCCCTGCAGCCTGTCTATAAGACCGACGGGCTGGTGCCGATGAGCCGGCGTGTCGGTAGCAGCGAGAAAGCGAAACGCTTACTGGGATTTGAAGCGGCGATTCCGTTGCGGCTGGGTCTAGAAGAATTAGCCAGGGGATAAACGGCTGATGTGCGGGATTGCGGGCCTCTACAGTCTGGCCGATCGGGCGATTGAGCCGTTTGAGATCACGCGCATGTGCGAAGCGCAGGTGCATCGGGGGCCTGACGACGCGGGCTGCGTGTTGCTGGCTCCGCTCGGCCGGTCGAAGGAACATCGCTGGCAGGAGGTGACGGCGCGGGATCGCTCGCGCGCGATACCTGACCTGCAGGATCCGCATGAACTCGTCCAGACGGCCGGTTCCTTGGCGCAGGGATCCTACCGCCTGGCGCTCGGTCATCGCCGGCTGTCCATCCTCGACCTGTCCATGGCTGGCCACCAACCGATGGCGAATCGGGCCAAGACGGTGTGGCTAACTTACAACGGCGAGATTTACAACTATCTTGACCTCAAAAAGGAACTGGCGGGTAAGGGGCACCGGTTCGTCTCCGGCTCCGATACGGAAGTGCTCTTGCATCTGTATGAAGAATATGGACCGGCCTGTGTCGAACAATTAAACGGCATGTTTGCGTTCGCGCTCTGGGATGATCGGAGCGAAACGTTGCTGCTGGCCAGGGACCGTTATGGTATCAAGCCGCTGTATTACGCCGAGATCGGCCACAAGCTGGTGTTTGCCTCAGAAGTGAAGGCCCTTCTGACCGTGCAGGACTTTCGGCGGGAAGTCAATTTGCCGGCGCTGGCAGACTATTTCACCTTCCAGAACACCTTCGGCGACGCTACGTTATTCAAGGGCGTTCGGATGCTTGAACCCGGCCATCTGATGACGGTCAAGGCCGGTCACGTCGAGTGCCGGCGCTATTGGGATTTCAATTTTGAGCCGACGGAGGAAGCAAGCGAGGAGCGCTGCCGGGAGCGCCTCCGGTGCGTGCTCGAGGACACGATCAAGCGACAGTTGATCAGTGATGTTCCTGTCGGAGCCTACTTGAGCGGCGGCATGGATTCCGGGTCCATCACGGCGATGGCCGCAGCCAGTACCCCGCGGCTCATGACGTTCACGGGGGGATTCGATCTCACGAACGTTTCCGGGTTCGAGGCCGGGTTCGATGAGCGCCAGGACGCTGAGGTCCTCTCGGCGCTGTTCGGGAGCGAGCATTACCAGATGGTCTTTCATGCCGGCGACCTCGAGTGGGCCCTGCCGCGGGTCATCTGGGCGATCGAAGATCTTCGGGTGGGGATGTGCTACCCCTACTACTACACCGCGCGGCTGGCCAGCCGCTTCGTCAAGGTGGTGCTGGGAGGAACCGGCGGAGATGAAATCTTCGCCGGCTATCCTTGGCGGTACCGCATGGCGGAAGGCGCCCGATCGGAACAAGATTTTATGGCTTGCTACTACCGGTACTGGAACCGGCTCGTCCCGGCGGACCAGCGGGCGAAATTTTTCTCCCCCCAAGTGTTACGCGAATCCGACGGGCACGATCCGTACGATTCCTTCCGCCGCCTGGCCGAGCCCGCGCGCTCCATCCGGGATCCGATCCGGCGCGCGCTCTACTTCGAGGCGAAGACGTTTCTGCATGGATTGCTGGTCATCGAGGACAAGCTCAGTATGGCCCATTCTCTGGAGTCCCGCGTTCCACTGCTTGACCACGCGCTGGTGGATTTCGTGACGACACTTCCGACGCGGTACCTGATCAACCATCAGTGGGATAAAAATCCATCCGGCGACGAGAATCTTGCCGGGAAATATCTGTTCCGGCGCGCCATGGAAGGCATCCTGCCGGACCGGATTCTCCTCAAGCGCAAACAGGGGTTCAGCGCGCCAGAACAATCGTGGTACCAGGGCCCGCTGATGAACTATGTCAAAACGATTTTGCTCGACCGCAAAACCCTGTCGCGTGGATTTTTTCAGGAGGCATTTGTGCGGCGGGTGCTGGAGGAACATCTGGGCGGCGCGGTCAATCACCGGCTGCTGATCTGGAGCCTCCTCAGCTTCGAGTTCTGGAATCGTCTCTTCATGGACGGAGACCCGATTGGAGCGGACGCGCGGGTTTTCTAGCCATGAGGAAGACGGTGTGCGTGGCATCAATGGCGTCTCTTCACAATACGAGCGATGCGGAGAACAAGACCGGCGTGACGGAGCTTCGAACCGCAATGGAAGTCAGGCCGAAGCGTTCGTTCTGGAATGTCCTGATCGGGATCCCGCCGCACGCGCAGTTGATCAGGCTGCTGGCCGCCGACGAACTCCGGCGCCATTACGTCGGGTCTATGCTGGGAGCCCTCTGGCTCGTGGTGAAACCATTGCTGGTGGTCAGCGTCTACATCGTGCTCTTCGGGGTGGTGTTTCGTGCGCGGGTCGGCCCGGCACACGCTCCCATGGAGTATGCGCTGGTGCTGCTTGCGGGACTGCTTCCGTGGCTGATTTTCGCGGAGTCTCTGACGGCCGCGACGGGTTCTGTAGCGTCTAAGGGCGGTCTGGCGACCAAGGTGCGGTTCCCCATTGAAATCCTTCCGATCGCGACCGTGTTGGCGTCCACGCTGTCAGGACTGGTGGGACTGTGTCTGTTCCTGCTGGCCCTGGCTGTCCTGAAACCGTTCGGGGGGGCTCTGCTGCTGCTGCCGCTGCTGCTCGCGGCGCAACTGCTGTTCACGCTCGGCTTGGCCTGGACGCTCTCGGCGTTCAACGTGGTCGTGCGGGATGTCAGCCAGATTCTGCCACTGGCGATGACCGGGTGGCTGTTTTTAAGTCCCGTGGTCTACACGGCGGAAATGGTGCCGGAACCCCTCGCGCGCGCGTTTGCGTTGAATCCGATGGCGTACTTCCTCGACAGCTATCGGGCGATACTCCTGGCCAATCAACCGCCAACGATCCACCAGTGTGGCGTGATCGGTCTCGTAGCGGTGGGGACGTTTCTGGCCGGGTGTTGGATCTTTGACCGGCTGCGGGGAACAATCGCGGAGTGTCTCTGAGGATTCTTTGGACGACATGTCATCAAACAGTGAGGCGCACGGATGAGCGTGACAACGGATCACGGAGTGGCGCTCCGTGTCTTGCATGTGTCGAAAACGTTCAGCGTGTACCCGAGGCCGTCGGACCGGATCGTCGAGCTGATAACCCGGCGCGTCCGTCATCGTACGATCCAGGCGCTGTGCGACGTGTCGTTCACGATCAAGCGTGGCGAGGTGATCGGAGTCATCGGGCGCAACGGCGCCGGGAAAAGCACGCTGTTGAAGATTATCGCCGGTATTATGGACTGCGATCACGGGACCGTCGAAGCGTACGGGAGCTTGGCGTCGATCCTGGAGTTAGGCACAGGCTTTTATCCTGATTACAGCGGCCGAGAAAATATCTACATCGGTGGCGCATGCCTGGGCATGACCCTGGACGAGATCGAGCGCAAGATCGAGTCCATCATTGAGTTCAGCGAGTTGCATGACTTCATTGACCTGCCGATTAAGACCTATTCCAGCGGAATGCAAGCCCGGCTGACGTTCTCCACCGCCATCAGCGTTGACCCGGAGATCATGGTGGTGGATGAAGCGCTGGCCACCGGCGATCTCGCCTTTGTGGAGAAATGTATCCGACGGATCGAACGGATCATCCAGTCCGGGCGCACCGTGCTGCTGGTCAGCCACAATATGAATTTGATCACACGATTGACTAAACGGGCGATCTGGCTTGATCAGGGCAAGCTCCTGGCCGACGATGCGTCGGAAACCGTAGCCAAACAGTACGAACTCAGCATGTATCGTCAGGCGAACGACGAGCGGGCCTTCAGCGACGAAGCTCGCCTGGGGGATCAGAAGATACGCATTCTGAACGTCAGGATCGAAGGTCAACAGGTGCAGGATCAGGTGTTTCTCCATGGAACCGATTTGATCGTGCACATTGAAATCGAGGCGTCCATCGAAAGCGAAACGGCCTGTTTCTACCTCGCGGTTCACCGGGCCGACGGCCTCTGTGCCTGGACCGCCACCAATTATCAACACCTGGACGAGCGGTATCAGCCGATCTCGACGCCGTTCCATATCAAGCCGGGACGGAGCTGCATCAGTTTGCGGATCGCGCAGTGCCCGCTGAATGCAGGCAGCTACGGTCTTGATGTCGGCATTGAGCCCGTTTCGAACATCGCCACGGTGGGCGACTACCATGATTATTTCCCCAGGTGCCGGAAGTTTTCGATCGTCCGACAGGACAGCCTCGTCTTGAACAAGATGTGCGATTCACCTTCAACTTGGTCCCTCCGGAGCCGGTAGATGCTGACGACGCAGACGGCACACGCTTCGACCCGCGTTCGACTGAGGGATTATCCGTATCCCTATCGGTCGGCGATCGCCATCTCCAACGATTGTGAATTTACGTCATGGGAAACCCAGCTGAGCCTGTATCGCTCTCTGAGCGGAAAAAACGGGCTGGGACTGGAGATCTCCAATAGTCTCTTCTTTTTCGTGACGAATTCGCTGTGCCACTCCACGTTCAGCTATTTCCAGGGCACCTCCGATGTTCCGACGGCGTATGCGCCGGTGCTCAGGGAAATGATCCGCGCGGGCTACATCGACACCGTGCATGCCTACGGAGATTTTGATGACGGGACATTTCAACGGCGCTACGCGGAGCGCATCGCCGACGAGTGCCAGCGGATGGGGCTGGCCCTGGTTGCCTGGTCCAATCATGGATCGGACCGGAACTTTCAGAATCTGGGCCATCGCCGCTTGACTCAGTACCAGCAAGGAGACAACCCCGATCACCCTTGTTATCACCTGGATCTTTTGAAAGGCATGGGGGTTTGCTACCACTGGGTGGATGACGGGTACACTCCGAAGCCCGGCGACGAGACGCCGATTCTGTACCACGAGGAGGCGCGGGATGGGAGGGGCTTGATTCTGTTCAGGCGCTATCGAGGCCTCGTGGGGCAGTCAGCCCCCACCGCCAGCCGGCTGCCTGAGCAGGTGCTCTTGAGCGACATTGATTCCATCGTGGCAAATGGACGGGCATGCATCGTCTATCAGCATTTCGGATGTTGGCAGAAAACTTCGGAGGGAATGTTTGAAGCCAATCAGCCGCCATATTTCTCGCCGGAGGGGATGCGGGTTCTCGAGCGCCTGGCGGAGATTTCTCGGGAAGGAAAATGTTTGGTCGCCACCGTCGGACGGCTGCTGCGTTATCTGGAGGCCAGAGATGCCGTTGCGTTCACGGTTTCGAACAACGAGATCATGGTGTCGTCAGCAAGCGTTGGAATCGGCCCGCAGGACCTGGCGGGTGTGACCTTTTACGCGCCTGATCCGGAGCGGATGCGGCTCACGTGGCGTGCCAAAGACGGGGCCACGCATGCGCTTCCGTCCAGAGTGTTCAGGGAATCGGAGACGGGGCAGCCCTGCATCGGCGTTCCCTGGAAGAAACTTGAGGCCTTCCAATGGTAGAGGTTGAACCCCAGGTTGATCTGACGCTGGTGCTGGATATGGCGAAGGAGCATCACGATGAGGGGTACGCCCGGTTCATCTGCAAGTTTCCATTTTCGTACTATGTCGAACGGGTGAAGCGTATCGGGTTTGTCGGCAGGCAGTGCGTCATCGATGTGGGATGCGGATTTGGCCAGTGGACCACGGCGCTGGCCTTGCTGAACCACAAAGTTGTGGCGCTCGAGCAGAACCTGGCCCGTCTCTCGATCGCGCGTGAGTTGGCCAGGCGATCCGGAATTACCAATGTGGAGTTTGTGCTTGGGGACGCGCTTTCCGTTCTGGATCGCGAGGACGAAACCTTTGATGCATTGTTTTGCTACGGCGTCTTCATGTTTTTGGACCGGCGAAGGGCCGTGGCGGAGTTTGCCAGGATTCTCAAACCGGACGGCGAAATCTACATCTGCACCAACGCGTTCGGCTGGTGGTTGCAACTGTGGCTGAAGCACTGGTTTAGCGACCGGCAGGTCCGGCAGGCGGCCTATCGTGCAATGACCGGTGGCAACAAAGGCGGTCTCCCGAACTATACGAACAGGGGTGGTGTCGCTGACGTCTTGCCCCCGGAGGAGTGGGACGTGCTTCAGGTCGGGTACGAGGGGACGCTGTCTCGATTTTCCAACGGCGCCAATCCCGAGCCCGCCTACCGAGGGACATTCCTTGGGTTGGATTCGGTGATCGAATTTCTTGCAAGAAAGAAGGCGGCGAATGCGGTGAATTCCGCCCATCATGCGATGCAGAACGAGCGGTGCCGTGACGAAGCCGCGGCGCTGATCCATCGCCTCGTGGAACGTACACTCGCCAGAAATACCTATGAGTACATCACTCCTCTCCCTGAACTACCCCAGCCACGGCCGGCCGACGATCTTGTGAATAACTGCTTCCGGCCCCTAGTCCATGAGGCCTTGGCTTTGTCGAGATCTCTGCGCAGGGTCGAGCAACTGCAACTGGTCTTTCAAAAGATTACGGAGGGCTGCCGGTCTCAGATCGAGCAGATTCGAGCGTGCGTGACGTTCGCCCAAATGCACTTTTTCCATCATTTTGCCGGCCAACCGATGCAAGCCGAGAACATCCCCGTCCTCGATCCGCTCGCCGCGCTGATTCTGCGGTCCGGCCGATGCGGCAATGTGGCTCGCTTCCTCGTGGACCTCTTTGAATGCAACGGGTTTCCAGCACGTCTCTTGACGGGCGGCTGCCATACCTCAGCCGAAGTGCTGTGGCAGGCACGCTGGATCCTCGCGGATGCAAGCCTGTTTCCTCCCGGAGTCTCTCCGGTGGACGATTCCGGCAATCCCGTGGGGATTGAACAGGCGGCGCGGTCTCCCGAGTTGCTGGATCGCTGCCAGTCCTACATCAACTATCACCACGAGTACGTCGAAGCTTTCCTGAAGGCCTATCCCGAAACCACCTCGGCCCTCGATCGCTATCTTCGAGCGCCGCTGCTTCCTTCTGCCGCGTTCTTTGGAGCGGAGTATTTTCCTGGAAGGCCCCCCGGCCATATTCAGCGGCTCAGGAAGCAGGGTTCTCCTACGGAATGGAATGCAGACGAGAATTTCGGATGGTTCCTCGGCTATCAATGCGACACAATGGAAGGGCCGGCTTCCCTTTCTCGGCAACGGCCTGGGCAAGTCACGAGGTTGGACGCCAGGCAAGGCGATTTCTGCTGGGAGCGTCCCTATTGTCCGGACAAGGAGATGCGCCTCTTGTACCGCGTGATCATCAATGAACGGTCGCGCGGCTGGAGTTACAGACAGATTCCAGTGGGCTGCATGTTTGCCGTTTCAGGGACGACCATGATCATCGAAGACACCAGCGTTCCTCAAGAGACACTCCTGAACCTGGGCCGGTATCTCACGATCGTAACCCAAGTAAGAGAATGGAACGACGAGCAAATCTTTTATCTGCCTTCGAGGGAGTTTGACTTGCGCGACAGGACAAGTTGGTGACGGAGACGGCCGCCGGCGTTCAGGGATGGGGATCGTGAAGGCATCCAGTTAGGACCGGCCGGTGTATGAGTGAACAAGCGGAAGACTGACCATGGAATCGTGGAAGCAGGCGGAAATGGCCTTCGAAAACACGATGGCTGGAAGCTATGACTTCCATTATTACAGCTCGCCCATCTCCCGGGCGCATCTGCGCGAGTTTTTCATCCTCGTCCAACGGTACGTTGTCCCAGACCAATTCGTGCTGGACATCGGCGGCGGCACCGGCGCTGTCTCGGAGCAGTTGTTAAAGCGGGGACACCGCCGCATCGTTGCCGTGGATCTATCGCTGGCCATGCTGCGGGAGGCGAAAAAAAAGATGCCCCAGCTGGCCACGATTGTCTGTGACGGAGAGCATCTCCCGTTCAAAGGCGAGGCGTTCCGGACCATCGTCTGCTCGTCGGTTCTCCATCACCTGCCGTTTCCCGACCGCATGCTCGGCGAGATCAAGCGGGCGCTGGCTCCCTACGGCGTCGTGGTCGCGCAGGAGCCCAGCCGGGACCATTATTTCAGCACGCCACGATCCGCCCAGGCGAGCGGAATCAGCATGGCCTTGATGCACTACCTCTATCGCATCGAGCGCTATGTGCCGGTGAGCGAGCCGTCGATTCATGAATACCATCGGGCCTTTACGAGGCAGGAATTGGTCAAGCTATTCTCGGACCAGTTCTTTATTCTCGATTTCTGGTCTCGGTTTGCGTTTTCCTGTCTCTTTTCAAAGCTACGCAGTCCTCGCATGGCCCGTTTGGTCCTGGCCATGGACCGGTGCCTGCATCACAATGAGGGTTCGGTCTTTCACATCGTCTGCAGCAAGACAGAAGTGGGGCACCGCAACCTGTTGAAAAACTATTTTCAATATCTCGACACCTTGCGAGCCGATCCGGACCAACGACTGTCATGGCTGTTTCTCGCGGGCCTCCTGCCCCTCATTGTGGCGGGCAGGATCTACGAACTGTACGAACGGGTCCGGTCCAAATCAGGGAAGTCTGTCTTTTAGCAAATATGAATCCCCACAGGATAAAAAAACGAGCCATTCTCGCCGGTCTTCTTATCTGTCCACTCTGCCAGGGGAAGATGCAAGAAAGAGAGGAGTTGTATGAGTGCCTGAGTTGCAACAAGTCATACCCCGTTCAAGGCGGTATTCCCCGGTTCCTGCCCGATTTATCGGGCGGGGAGCGGCAGGTCAAAAGCAGCTTCGACCTGGAACACTCGCGCTACCTGGATTCGCACTATTTGCATTTCACGCCCAAGCTGGTCCAGCAGTGGCTCGAGGAAATCCAGCTGCCGGCGGATTGGTTCAAAGGGAAGCTGGTGCTGGATGCCGGGTGTGGGTCAGGCCGGTGGACCCACGCCATGGCCCAATTGGGCGCTACGGTGGTGGCCATCGATCTGACGGATGCCGGCGTCGAGATCACGCATCGTGCGACGGCGCAACTCGAGAATGTGGCGGTCCTGCAAGCCAGCGTCTTTCATCTTCCGTTCCGTCCCGAGAGTTTCGATCTGGTCGTCAGCTGGGGGGTGCTGCACCATACACCGGACACGAAAGCCGCTTTTGACCGGATTGCTCCTCTCGTTAAGAGAGGCGGCACTCTCTACGTGATGGTCTATGAGAAGCATAACCCCTGGAAGTTTATGTGGACCGACCTGATTCGGCGCCTCCTGCGGCTGTTTCCCGAGGAGCAACGGTACCATCTCTGTAAATGGTTCATCATTAAACCGCCGAGACTCCATGCCTTTTTGGCAAATCGGATCATTTGTGCGGGGTATCCGGTCTCCGCCGATCCTCTTGAACTCTCGACCATTCAGTTGGGGCTCTATGATGCGTATGCGCCCACCTTCAACCATTTGCATACGCGGCAGGAGGTGTTGACCTGGTTTGAGGAACACAAATTCACTCAAATGATGTTAACCAACCCCGTCCGCTTCACGGAGAAGGAAGACGTGCTTCGTAACGGTGAGTGCGGCGGCTCCGTCAATATCAGAGGAGTGCGGACGTGAGGGTGCTGCATATCGGCAACATTGCCAACAACGCATACAACAACGCCAAATTCCTAAGGCGTAAGGGCGTCGAGGCCGATGTCCTGTGTTATGACTACACCCACGTCATGGGCCAGCCTGAATGGGAAGATGCGGAGTTTGAAGGCGATCCAGACGAATTTAACCCTAGGTGGGAACAGGTCGATCTGAAAGGTTTCCGGCGTCCAGCCTGGTTTTTGCAGGAGGAGCTGGCGTCTCACGTGCCGGGCCGCCGGGAACAACGGTTCAAGGGCCAATTTCGTTTGGAACGGTTGGTGCGCGATCCAGTACGCTGGCTCCATGTGTTTATTAAGTATCGCCTTGAAAGTATGCTTTCCGGCACCGAGCCCCATCCGCATGCAGTGGATTTCTTTAAAATCTATCCGGCCCGGAAGTGGTTTCAGCAGTGGTTCGAGGGATATGACCTCATCCAATCTTATGCCACCGAGCCGATCCATGCCATGCTGTTCGCGACAGGGCAGCCGTATGTGGCGTTCGAGCACGGGACGATGCGCGAGATTCCTTTTGAGGCCAGTACCACAGGCCGGCTTTTGGCGTTGGCTTACCGGAAGGCCAATAGGGTGTTGATCACCAATCCGGACGTGCTCGCGGCTGCCCAACGCCTCGGGCTCACCAACTTTCAGTTCATCCCGCATCCGGTAGATGAATCCAAGTACCGTCCCTGTTCGTCGCCGCTACGGGGCGAGCTAATGAACCGGCACCAGACCGACCTGATCCTGTTCGCGCCGTCGCGCCACAACTGGGCCCTGAAGGGGAACGATCTGCTGCTCAAGGCGTTCGCGCGATTCACTCGGCAGGCGTCTCGCCATCGGCCGATCCTGATCCTCTCCGATTGGGGCCAAGAGGTGGATCGCTCTCGGGCGCTGATCGAATCCCTCGGAATCGGCGCGTCTATACTCTGGACGCCGCCGCAGAACAAAATGAAACTGATCGCGTACTACAACGCGGCGGACGTCGTACTTGATCAATTCACGCTGGGCGTGTTCGGCACGGTGACGCCAGAGGCCATGGCTTGCGGTAAGCCGGTCGTGATGCATTTCGACCGGCGCGCACACGAATGGTGTTTTGCCGAGATGCCGCCAGTTGTGCCGGCCGGGACGGAGGACGAGATATTCACTCGTCTCGTGGAGCTGACCGACGATCCGGCTCGGCGGGCCGCCGTCGGGCAGACATCGCGCGAATGGGTGATCAAGCATCACGGATGGGAGCTGGTCGCCGATCGCCAGATCGCGATCTATCGGGAGCTGCTTCAGCGATGATGGCGCGCGTGAAACGAGGGCTGAAGGCTGGGGGGGAGTGCGCCCTGCTGCCGTTCTTTCTCCTGCTGGTGTTCGGCATCTGCCTGCCCTGGCTGACGCTTCGGAGGGTTCTGGGGCAGCGGCCGGCGAAGCCGCGGATTATCTGGGGCCCCACGCCGATCATCAACATCAGCACAAACGCCGCCGCCGACCGCCGGTATGGATACCGGAGCGAGACGCTCGTCTACCGGCCGTACTATGTTACGAAGGAGTTTACCTATAACCTCGAGCGCTGGTGGCGGATCAAGCCGCTGGCGCTGGTCATTCCCTGGGCGGTCTTTCTCTGGGCCGTTCTGCGGTACGATATTTTCCAGTTCTACTTCGACGGCGGATTTCTCAACCGCACCGTCGGCAAGCGGCTGGAGTTGCCACTCCTGAAAATGCTCGGGAAGATCGTCATCGTGTCGGCCTATGGAGCCGACGTTCGCGTCGAAGCAACCACGCGGGCTCTGGGTGCCTATAATTGCTGTATGGACTGTACCCAGCGGCTTGCTGCTTGCATTTGCGACGACGCCAAGGCCAAGCGAAACCTAGCCCATGTGCATCGCTATGCGGATCTTACGTTATCCATGGGGGACATGGTCGAGTACACGCCCGGTAGCAGAAACGACGTCTATTACTGGGCGATTGATTTGAAGAAATGGCCGTATGTCGGGGCCTCTCCGATCAGCCGTCCGGTCAAGGTGGTCCATGCGCCGAACCACCCGCAGTTTAAGGGCACGCGATTTCTTGTCGATTGCGTGGCGCAATTGCGAGAAGAGGGCTATGCCGTCGAGCTGGTGTTGGTGCAGCGGATGACTAATGATGAAGCTATGGAGTTATACAAACAAGCGGATATTGTGGCTGATCAGTTCCTGATCGGCTGGCACGGCAACTTCGCCGTGGAGGCGATGGCGCTCGGCAAACCTGTCGTTGCCTATATTCGTAAGCCGGATGTGTATCTGCCCTGCGGGGCAGACTGCCCCATAGTCAGCGCCGATCCCGACACGCTGAAGGCGGCGCTCATACGGCTCATCGAAAATCCCGCGCTACGGGTCGAACTGGGCATCAGGGGCCGGCGGTATGTCGAACAGGTGTTTTCGCTGGAACAGGTCGGTGCGCGGATGGATCGTGCGTACCGGGAATTGTGGGATCACAGCGTGCCGGTGGGAGAGGGTGCGTCATGAGGATTCTGGTGACCGGGGGGGCAGGGTTCGTGGGCAGCGCACTGGTGCGGAGGCTCATGCCCGATCATGAGCTGTTCTGTCTGGTTCGGAAAGACGGCGATCTGCCGGATCATCCGCACGTGCATTCCATTCTTCAGGACCTCGCCGCTCCGCTCGAGTCGACCCGTTTGCCGGCCACGCTTGATGCGATCATCCACCTGGCGCAATCGCGACAGTTCAGGAAATTTCCGGAGCAGGCGCAGGATATTTTCAAGGTCAATGTGGATTCGACGGCGCAGTTGCTGGACTACGGTCGGCGCGCCAAGGTGCGCACGTTCATCTTTGCCTCGTCTGGCGGCGTGTGTGGGTACCAGCCGAGGCCTATTGTGGAGACGGATTCCCCCGAGCTGAGTAATTTTTACCTTGCCTCCAAGTATGCGTCAGAATGTCTGGTCAACGCGTACAGCGATCATTTCACTGCAGTGATCCTCCGGTACTTTTTCGTCTATGGCGAGGGGCAGCGCGGCATGTTCATGCCGGGTCTGGTCGAGCGGGTGCTGAAGGGGGAGCCCGTGCTCGTCTCCGGCAAGGCCGGCCTCATGATGAATCCAGTATATGTCTCCGACGCCGTCGAGGCCATCATCCGTTCGCTGGATCTTCAGAGCCAGACGACAATCAACGTGGCCGGTGCCGAGATCACCACGATTCTGGCGTTGGCCGATCTGATCGGCCAGCTGACGGGCCGGCAACCGGTCTGTCAGCACGAGCCGGAAAAGGGACCGATGAAGATGGTGGCCAATATCGAGAAAATGAAACTCGCGCTTGCCTTGGTGCCGGAGGTTTCGCTCAGGGAAGGCGTCTCCAGACTGGTGAACGATCTTACGGGGAAAATCGGGAAATGACACCGTGAAGGTACTGCACTGCCCGACAGAGACGGGGGGCCATGCCTGGGGGCTGTCGCGGGCCGAGCGCGCGCTGGGCGTGCAGAGCGACGTGATGGTCCGGCACTCGAGCTGGCTGGAGTTCCCGTGCGATGTGGACCTCCGGCTTCGTGACCGGTCCCTGCCGGCCGGCCTGCTCCGGCTCGGCTGGTTCTTTTCCCACGCGGTCCGCAGGTACGATGTCTTCCATTTCAATTGGGGCATGTCGCTCCTGGATCATCGCGCGTGGCATGTCCACCACTGGGATTTCCCGCTGCTCAAACGGCTCGGCAAACGAATCATCGTCACGTTTCAGGGCTGCGACGCCCGCATGAAGATACTGAGCCGGGAGCGGTTGAGCACCTCAGCCTGCGCTGAATGCGACGTGGCGTGGTGTACGCCAGCGATGGATCAACTCAGGCAGAAACGGATTCAAAAGGTCTGTGCTTATGCCGATCATGTGTTCGCCGTGAATCCCGACCTTCTGCACTATCTGCCGGGAGCGGAGTTTCTTCCTTATGCCAGCGTAAACCCGCACGAATGGATAGCCGGCGTGGCGTCTGCTTCGCCGGCGGCCCCTGCGAAACCGTTCCGGGTGTTGCACATGCCCACGAATCGAAGCATCAAAGGGACGAAATACGTGGAACAGGCCTGCACGCAATTGAGGGCCGCAGGCCTGCCCGTCGACTTGATGCTAGTGGAGGGCGTACCCCATTGGCAGGTAAAGGAGTTAATCGCCCGGGCAGACGTGGTGGTCGACCAGTTGCTGATCGGCTGGTACGGCGCGCTAGCGGTCGAGGCGATGGCGATGGGGAAGCCGGTGCTCTGCTATCTTCGCGACGACGATCTGAAGCGCTTTGTCTCCTTCCATGAACGGATTCCCATTGTCGGAACGACGAAGGGGACGCTCGTGCAAGACTTGCGCGCTCTGCTCCAGTCATCGACACGCAGGCAGGTTCTGGGCCTGGCAGGGCGGCAGTTCGTGCTGGATGTCCATGACCCGATGAAGATTGCGCAACGCACCATCGCAGCCTATCGCGGATAATGTGTGGCATAGCTGGCATTGTGCAGGTGAACGCGCAGCCGGTGGACGCGGCGGTGCTGGAAGCCCTGACCAGTTCGCTCGCCCACCGGGGGCCGGACGGGGAAGGCTACGTCTTGCTGGCCCGGGGAGGAGCCGGCAAGCCGATCGCGGCGACCGGCCCGCTGTCGGATTCCTTGCGGTCCGTCCCGCGCGAATATTCCGTCGGGTTCGGCCACCGGCGCCTGGCCATCCTGGACCGCTCACCGCTCGGCCATCAGCCTATGTCCTGCGACCGGGGAGACTTGTGGCTCACCTATAACGGAGAGATCTACAACTATCTGGAGATCAGGCAGATATTGCAGCAGCGAGGTTGGAGCTTCCGCTCCATGGGCGACGCCGAAGTGCTCCTCTATGCCTACAAAGAATGGGGCGAGGATTGTCTTCGGCAACTCAACGGCATGTTTGCCTTTGCCCTGTGGGATGCGCGGGAGCAGACGCTGTTCTGTGCGCGCGATCGGTTCGGGATCAAGCCCTTCTACTATCGCTGGGACGGGGACCGATTCTGTTTTGCCTCCGAAATCAAGGCCCTGTTGCAGGATCCTTCCCATCGGGTCTTGCCCAATGACCGTCTAGTCTACGACTACCTGACTCTTTCGCGGCAAGACCACAGCACGGAGACGTTTTTTCAAGGCATTCACCAACTGGCGCCGGGCGAACGGCTGACGCTGCGGCTTGGCTGGGGTGGTGGGAAGGACGGATCTGCGCGGATCGACCATGCACGTTGGTGGCGGTTTTCGGAGGGGAAACATGCGGTGTCCCTCGCCGACGCGGCGGTCCGCACCAGGGAGCTGCTGGAAGACAGTATCAGGCTGGAGTTGCGGGCCGATGTACCTATCGGAAGCTGCCTCAGTGGGGGACTGGATTCGTCGACCATCGTTTGTCTGATGAGCCGGCTTCTCGGCGAGAAAACGGCCATCCGGACTTTCTCCTCCTGCCATCAGGACGAACGGTTCGACGAACGGCGCTACATCCGCCCGGTACTGGAGCGGACCGGGGCGGCCAATAAACAAGTGTTCTCCGATGCCAAGCAACTGTTTGCGGAGCTTCCGAGGGTGCTGTGGCACCAGGACGAACCCTTCGCGGGCACCAGCATCTTGGCGCAGTGGGCGGTGATGAACGCGGCTAGGGGAGCCGGCATGAAAGTGCTGCTGGATGGGCAGGGGGCAGACGAACTGCTGTTCGGCTATCCAGGGTTCATGGGTTCTCACCTGGCCGACCTGGTGACCGCCGGCCACTGGTGGTCTGGTATTCGGGCCGGCCGGGATTGGCGCAGGGTTCATGGAGGGTTCCAGCCGACCCTGCTCGCAAGCTTGGGACGAGGGTTGCTCCCGGACGCCATGGCCGCAAGCCTCAGGACCTTTATCCGGGGGGATGACCGGTGGCTGGCTCCGGCCTTTACCCGGTCCTGGCGATCGAAGAAGGAAGACGGGCTGGTTGTGAAAGGGCGAACCCTGCTGGACAGACACATGGAACGGGCGGTAACCCAAGACTTGCCCGCCTTGCTTCACTATGAAGACCGGAACGCAATGGCCTTTTCCCTCGAAGCGCGGGTGCCCTTTCTGGATCATCGCTTGGTCGAATGGCTGGCCGGTCTGCCGCCGGAGATTAAACTCAACGGAGGTATGACCAAAGTCGTGTTGCGCGAAGCCATGGCCGGCCTGCTGCCGGAGGAGGTCCGCCTGCGCCGCGATAAGATGGGATTCGTCACGCCGGAAGATCAATGGCTGCGCGTCGATCTACGGGCGGAGATCGAGTCGGTCTTTAGGTCCGACCGGTTCCACTCCCGTCCCTATTGGAGGGCTTCGGTCGTGCAGGACTTCTATCGGCGCTATTGCGACGGGCAGGTCTCCATTGGCTCCACCGTTTGGCGTTGGGTCAGCTTGGAATTGTGGCTCAGGAGGTTTTGTGATTGAGCCGACCGGAAAGATGGCGAAGAGCAGCGAGGCCAACTCCGCTCCCGACGTCGCATTGATTCTTTTGAACAACAGCGGGATCGGGGGGACTGAACGGCGATTTGCTCAAGTGTTTCGAGGACTCAGGGCCCGTCAGGTGTCCGTGTCGCTGGTGATCAACGAATCGTTGCAGCTGCGGCTTGTCCGGTCCAGGTTGTTGGATCCGGATGCGGCGGGGTTGGTCGTGAAGGAGCGGGTGGGCAAGGTTGCCTATGCGTTGCGCAAAATGGACTATGCCCTCGCCTGTGTGAGCGTCGGCTGGTGGCTGTTCCGAATCAAGCCCAAGGTCATGCATCTGGTGTTGAGCGGAGCCTATGCGGCGCTGCCGGCGCAGGCGTTGGGGTGGGCGCCGCCGGCGATCCTGTCGATCGTCTGTCCGAGCTTGCGGGAACTCGTCGGGTCGGCACCGGGCTTGTGGCTGTACCGACGGGCGCTCAAGCGCGCCGCTCTCGTGGATGCCCTGACGGAGTCGGTGGGTGCCATGGTGGAGTCGGCGGGGGTTGCTCCCGAGCGGATTCGTGTCTCGTCCGGTAGTTGCGTGGACACCAATCGTTTTCGGCCAGCTTCGACCAAGAAGCCCTGGGTCGTTTTTTCCGGACGTCTTGTCGAGGAGAAAAATCCGATTTTATTTGTGGAGGCCTGTGCGCTCGTCCATCGGCTGATGCCGGAGGCGCGGTTCTTTCTGTTGGGGGACGGGCCCTTACGCCGCCCGGTCGAGGAATCGATCAGACGGCACAAGCTGGGAGCCTGCACCGATGTGGGCTGGCGGGACGAGGTAGAGGAGATTCTCGGACCGGCGCTGCTGTTCGCTTCCCTCCAGCGCATGGACAATTACCCGTCCCAGGCTTTGTTGGAAGCCATGGCCTGTGGGGCCTCAGTGGTTGCGACGGACGTGGGGCTGACGGCGAAGCTAGTCGATCATACGGTCGGGCTTCGAGTCCAGGCTGATCCCATTTCTGTAGCAGACGCCTTGGTCCGGCTCTTGGCCGATCCGGAGCGAACACAGATCCTCGGCGAGCGGGGACGGGAACGAGTGCTGCGCGATCACAGTCTGGATGCCTATTTGACGCATCTCGAAGGGCTTTACGCGGCGGCGGGGGAATCGGGCGCGCAGCCGGCCTATGCTTCGGCTGAGGCGCGGCGATAAGGACCGACGATGTTTCTGCTGATTTTGACCTTCCTCCTGGCCTTTCTTCTGGCTCTCTATGGGGTGCCCCTGGCCCGTCAGGCGGCGCTCAAGTTCGGCATCGTGGACAGTCCGGACGGGCAGCTCAAGCTTCAGCTCGAACCGGTGCCCTATTTGGGTGGGTTGGCGATCCACCTGGCCTTCCTGATCAGCCTGGCCTTCACCTTCGAGTTCCGCCACGACGTATTGGGAATCGTCCTGGCCGGAACGTTGATCCTGCTGCTGGGCTTGATCGACGATTTCGGCGTGCTCTCGCCGGGTGTCAAACTGATCGGGCAGTTCCTGGCCGTCTTCGTGTTGATCAAAAGCGGCATCCGGGTGGAGATCGCCGCATTACCCGAGTGGATGGACCTGGCTCTGACCGTAATTTGGATGTTGGGCGTCATCAATGCGTTCAATCTTCTGGATATCATGGATGGCCTGGCGGCCGGCGTCGGCTTTGTCTGTTCGGCCTGTTTGCTTACCGTGGCTCTGTTGAACGGAGACCAGACCCTGGCTTTCATGTTGACGGCCCTGGCCGGGAGCCTGCTGGGCTTCCTGCGCTACAACTTCCGCCCGGCCTTGATCTATATGGGCGATGCCGGCGCCATGTTCATCGGGTTGATGCTGGGCGCGGTCTCGATGATCGGCCAGTACCAGGGGGGCCATCCCCTGGCCCTGTTGAGCCCGGCCTTTATCCTGGGCGTCCCGCTCCTCGATACGCTCTTCGTCGTATACATGAGACTGTCGCGCGGCGTGCCGGTCTTCGTGGGCAGTCCCGATCATCTGGCCCTGCGCCTGAGACGCCACGGGTTTTCGGTGCCGGTGGTCGTGAGTCTTCTGTACGCCGTCTCGGCCCTGCTGGGCGGCGTCGGGCTGGCGCTCCTGTTCGTCGAAGTGCAACTGGCCTTGGCGCTGGTCGGGCTGACGGGACTGGGGTTCATCGCCACGATCCTTGTCATGAAGCGCGTGGACGTGACCGTGCCGGGTCCGGCCGGCGCTACGGGAGCGGCCGTGGCGGTGCCCAGGGATGTCCGGGAAGGGCGGGTGCCGTCATGATCGTGGTCGTCGGCGCTGGACTTGCCGGACTCAGCACGGCCTATCACTTGAACCGGCCATACTGGATCTGTGAACGGGACCTCGAAGCAGGAGGGCTTTGCCGCTCCTACGAGGTGAAGGGATTTACCTTCGACATGACCGGCCACCTGCTCCACTTCCGCCAGGCGGAGATCAAGACGCTGGTGGAAGGGCTACTGGAGGGCAAGTTGGAGCGGCACGTCCGCCGGTCGTTCATCTATTCCCACCGGACCTATACGGAATATCCGTTCCAGGTGAACACCTATGGGCTGCCGCCGGAGGTCGTCCGGGACTGTCTGTTGGGATTCATCGCCACGCTGGCCAAGACCCAGGCCGGTCCGCCGCAGAACCAGTCCTTCAAGGCCTGGATTCTGGACAACCTCGGAGAGGGAATTGCCAAGCATTTCATGGTGCCGTTCAATGAAAAGCTCTGGCAGGTGCCGCTGGATGAGCTGACTTCAGACTGGGTCTCCTGGCTGATTCCCAAGCCGGAGGTGAAGGATGTGATCAACGGGGCGCTGGGCATCAAGGACAAGGCCTTCGGCTACAACCCGACGTTCTTGTACCCGAAGCGGGGCGGTATCGACGCCCTGCCGAAGGCGTTTCTGCCGCGCGTGCCGGACATTCAGTATGGGACGGAACTGGTGGAACTCGACACGCAGCGCCGGCGGGCGACCGTTCGGACGGGTCAGAACGGCTCGCAGGTTCTGGAGTATGAGCAGCTGGTCTCCACAATCCCGATCCCGGAATTGATCCGGCGCTGCACGGACCTGCCGAAAGACATCCGGGAGGCGGCGGAAGGTCTGCGTTGCGTGTCGGTTTACAGCGTCAACCTCGGGGTGGCGCGCGAGCGGGTCACCGACATGCATTGGATCTATTTTCCGGAGCCGGACTACCCCTTCTACCGGGCCGGCTTTCCGATGAACTTCTCGCCTGGGCTGGGGCCGGCCGGCTGCAGCTCGCTGTACGTGGAGATCTCGCATCAACCGACGGAAATCATGGCGAAGGATGATGTGCTCGAGCGGGTCAGAGCAGGCTTGGAGCGGGCGGATATCTTCAGGGCGAAAGATGAGATTATCGCAGCCGAGGTGCGCGATATCCGGTATGCCTATGTCCTCTTCGACCGGCACAGGGCCAGGGTTCTGCCGGCGATTCTTCTGGAATTGGAGCGCCGAGGCATCCATTCCATCGGCCGGTACGGCCGCTGGGAACATACATCCATGGAGGATGCGATCGGGCAAGGCAAAAAACTGGCGGAGCAACTCAACGGACAAGCCCTGGTCCACCCTCGCTCGGCTGCCTCGGTCCTAGGCCGGGCCGGAGCCAATCCATGAAGGAGCCGATCACCGTTGCGCACCTGATCACCAAGCTGGAGTTGGGCGGGGCGCAGCAAAACACGCTGTTTACCGTCGAGCACCTCGACCGGTCGCGATTCCGCCCGATTCTGATTGCCGGGGAGCCGGGGCTGCTCGACCGGGAGGCAGCAGCATTGTCCGACGTTTCCTTCTATCAGGAGCCGTCGCTGGTCCGTCCGATCAATCCGCTCGCGGACCTACTGGCGCTGATCAAGCTGACTCACCTCTTGACCAGGCTCAAGCCCACGATCGTCCATACGCATAGTTCCAAGGCGGGGATTCTGGGTCGCCTGGCGGCCAGGCTGGCGGGGGTGCCCATCATCCTCCATTCCATCCACGGCTTCGGGTTCACGCCTTCCCATCACCCGATTGCGCAGCGGCTCCTGATCGCGTTGGAACGGTTGGCGGCGCGGGTGACGACCGGGTTTATTTCCGTGTCGGAGGCCAACCGGCGGCAGGGCATAGAGCTGGGGCTCTTTTCCGCGGATCGCTGTTCCGTCATCCGCAGCGGGATCGACCGGGCGCTGTTTCAAACGACGCGTGTGGATCGGAGCGCCAAGCGGCTTGAACTGGGCCTGGACCGAGCCCGGCCGGTTGTCGGCATGATCGCTCCGCTCAAGCCGCAAAAGGCGCCGCTGGATTTCGTGCGCATGGCGGCGCTGGTGCACGCAACCAGGCCGGATGCGCAATTCCTGCTGGTCGGGGATGGAGAGCTTCGGAGCGCCGTCGAAGCGGAGATCGTAGGGCTGGGCCTGTCTGGGGGCGTCCATCTAGCGGGCTGGCGGCGGGACATTCCGGAGATCATGCGCTGTCTGGACCTGCTGGTATTGACGTCGCGCTGGGAAGGGTTGCCGCGGGTCTATCTGGAGGCCCTGGCGAGCGGGGTGCCGGTCGTCGGAACCGGCGTGGATGGAGCGGCGGAGGTGGTCCAGGACGGGGTGAACGGGTATTTGGTGGAGCCAGGTGACGTGCGGCGCCTGGCCGAGCGGGTCCTGTCGCTGCTGAACCGTCCGGAGGAAGCGGTCCGCATGGGCCAGGCGGGCAGGGCGCTGTCGGACGAGTTCGATATCCATGAGATGGTCCGGCAGCAGGAGCGGGAATATGAGCGTGTCCTGGGGCGGTCGGCTGAGTGGAATCGCTTGAGAGTGGTGGCCGGCTGTGGTACACAAGCTGGGAATTAAGTGACCGGGCGGTGGGAGACAAGCAACCGGAGTCTTGAATGAACGTTCCTTTGTTGGACTTGAAAGCGCAGTTTCGCGGGATCAAGAAAGAAGTCATGGACGCGGTTGAAACCACCTGCGAGGAGCAGGCGTTCGTCCTGGGCTCCCGCGTCGCGGAGTTGGAGCAGGCCCTGGCTTCGTACGTCGGCGCCTCCCACGCGGTGGGGGTCGCCTCCGGCAGCGATGCACTCCTTCTGTCTTTGATGGCCCTGGGGGTCGAACCGGGGGATGAAGTTATCACCGTGCCGTTCACCTTCTTTGCCACGGCCGGGGCCGTGTCCCGCCTGGGTGCCAAGCCGGTCTTCGTGGACATCCGGCCGGACACGTTCAACATGGACCCGCAGCAGATCGAGCGGAAGATCACCGCCAAAACCAAGGCCATCATCCCGGTGCACTTGTTCGGGCAATGCGCCGAGATGGGCGCGATCAACGAGATCGCCAAGCGCAGGAAATTGGCTGTGATCGAGGATGCTTGCCAGGCCATCGGCGCCATGCAAAACGGGATCAAGGCCGGTGTGCTCGGAGATACGGGCTGCTTCAGCTTTTTCCCCTCCAAGAACCTGGGCGGATTCGGGGACGGGGGGCTGGTGACGACGAACGAAGCCAAGCTACACGATGCCCTGGCCATGCTGCGGGTGCATGGGAGCCGGGTCCGTTATGTGCACGAGCAGATCGGGATCAACAGCCGGTTGGACGCCTTGCAGGCGGCCATCCTGCGGGTGAAACTGAATCACCTGGACCAGTGGACCGAAGGGCGCCGGCGCAATGCGGAGCGCTATGAGCGGTTGTTCAGCGAAGCTCGGTTGCTGGACTGCGTGACCCTGCCCGTCACCCAGCCGGGCAACTACCACGTCTTCAACCAGTACACGATCCGCGCGCAGCGGCGGGATGAATTGAAAAACTTCCTCAAGGACCGGGGCATCGGCACGGAAATTTATTATCCCATCCCCATGCACGTGCAGGACTGCTACCGGTCTCTCGGCCACAAGAAGGGCGACTTTCCCGTCTCCGAGCAGGCTGCGGCGGAGGCCCTGTCCCTGCCCATCTTCGCCGAGCTCACCGACGTGCAGCTTGGCCATGTCGTTGAGTCGATCGAGGCGTTTTACCACAAGCGCTAACTCTCGCGCATCTTCCATTCCCCACAGCGAATCAACCGGATGACGACGCCCGTGGCAGGCCGGAATAATTGGTCTTGACAAATTACTATCTAGTATTATACTAACAAGAACTTTATATGGAAGGGACGATCAGGCTTCCCCTGGGGCACGGAGACGACCATAAGGTCGGACCAGTTCCGACCGGTCGGCATTCAGATGTCGCCGGTCACGCGTATCGAGTTGCCGAAGGACATCCCCGATGTGGTGGGATTCGTGGTGCGCGAGGAGGCTGCCGGCTGACCGGATAGAGTTCCACGCCGGCGGGGGCGTGATGTGAGGGAGTCGAGGTCGGGACAAACCGAGGAGGTGCGAGATGAAGGAATTAGGGTGCCTGCTCAAGACGGATGAAAGTTGGGCGAGTCTGGTTCTTCGTGTCATGCTGGGGCTGGTGTTGTTTCCGCACGGCGCGCAAAAGGTCCTCGGATGGTACGGCGGGTTCGGCTTCAGCGGCACGATGGGATTTTTCACCGACACCATGCACCTGCCCTCGATTATTGCCTTCCTGGTGATCGTCGGCGAATTCTTCGGTAGTCTGGGCCTGCTCGTCGGCTTCCTGACCCGGTTCACGGCGGCCAGCCTGGCGGTTATCATGGTGGGAGCCATTGTCACCACGCACCTGCCGAACGGATTCTTCATGAACTGGTTCGGGAAACAGGCCGGCGAAGGCTATGAGTATCACCTGCTGGTGATCGCGATCTGCGCCGCGTTGGTGATCACGGGCGCGGGGCGCTGGTCGGTGGACGGAGTGCTGGCCAAGAAGCTCGCTCGGTAGGGACGCTGACTCGGCTTGGGATGAGGAGGGTCCGGATGAGGCTTCGTTTCTTATGGGTCGGCTCCTGCTGCTTCGCGGCATTATGCAAGAACGGAGGAGCAGGAATGCTCACGACTCGCCGGCTCGCGTCCCGCCGATGGAAGGCGCCAGGATTTGCTGGACCGTCTTGAGCAGCTCGTCCATCTTGAACGGTTTCCGGAGCATGGCGAGTTCTTCCCCGGGGGCAACGCGATTCAGAAGATGGCCGTCGTCGAAGCCGGTCATGTAGAGAACCCGGATGTCCGGAATCAAGGCCCGCACCTGCGAAGCGAGTTCTCGGCCATGCATAGAGGGCATCAGGATGTCCGTAATCAGGAGATGGATCGGTCCTTGTCGGTGGGTGCACAGTTGGATCGCCTGCACAGCATGGCGGGAAGACAAGACCGTATAGTTCAGCTGAGCAAGCGCTTTACAGACCAACGCTTGAATCTGCGGCTCATCGTCGACCACCAGGATGGTCGGCGGCGTCCGTGAAGAAGGGGACGGACTCACGGCTCGGCAACCTCTCTGTGAATTCCCTGCAACATGCCAACGGGGCTTGCCGGTGAATACAGCATAGAGGATGCCAGGCCAAGGCGAGCGGCTAGGGCTCGGAAAAGATGAGTCCGAAAAGCAGAATGTCTCTTGGGAATCGTCTTAAAATCGTTTGATCTTACGGTCTTGCAATGAAGGCCTCAGGCTAGTGTCAAAGTTAGACAGTCGCTGTATCTAAAATCACCACCAACGGCGGCAAGGCCTCGTCGGCGAAGAGAGAAATTGCCTGTTTCGAGGCGTCTTGTTCCCGGACCGCTCGGATCAGAGCTAGCTTGGCTGAGAAAAGGCGGGAAGTCCTGGCTTAGTCGTGATGAGTCGAGGTTTCTTCGCAGTCGACACCCCCCTCTCTACCGCTCGCCTCGCCGGATGAGCAGAATGGCGCGCAGCGCTCCCATGGTCATTTCTGCCATACTCCCGCCATGGTGAAATCTCCCTGCCTAACCCTATTATCCGGGCCATAAAAACGGGGCTAGGCCCTTTGAGGGCCTGCCCCGCTCCTTAGCGCTGACGCTAGGTGATGAGATAGGACTCAGCGGCCTGGCACTGCTTGGATCAATTTGCGATCGCCCTGATCCCGTCCGCAGCTTTGTTCGGCAACCATGCGTTGTCCGGCGCTGGCGTCGAAAGGAATTCTGGCCAGACAGGCGTTCAACGAATCCCCGACGGCGCCTGCCGCCATCGTGCCGGACCCGGTCCCGGTGCTGGCCACGGCAGGCGTTGCCTTTCCCGAAGATTGTCCCACTTCCTCAGAAGACATTTCTGCACAGCCCACGCTCAGCGTCAGGACTGCGACCGTGACCATCGGTCCGATGAATTTGCTGTTCATTGCTCGTTCCTCCATTGTCCTGCCCATGATTGGTTGTGATGTCCGAGCTGCGGAGACCGGGAAATCGATCGCGCCAGGAAGGAATGGGAGCCGCGATGGATCAAACAGTCAGCGTGCTCACTATACTTTGTTTCATCCTGCGCCCGAAACGGTCTGGGGGTCAACCGAAATATCGACGAACGTGGAAGGGAGGAGGGCTTCGGTTGATGATCAACGGAGGCGAGAGGGCATTACCGTTCGCTCCCGCGCCTCCCGGCGCGACCCTTCCTGGATTCACCTCGCAGAAGCCTGCTGGAAATACTGAGGCTGCGGTCTTCACCCGATGTAAAATAAAGTTAGGGTTCTCGCGAGGTGTTTTGGTCGGTTCCCGCTTAGTTTCTCATAGGACGGGGAGAAGAACGGGCATTTACCGGCAACAACGGACAAGAAGCGCCCGGCACATTGGCATGATTTGACATCGAGCACCTCTCTGCATACACTTCATCCACACCGCTATTTACACGTACAACCCAGCCGCAGTGATTTCTATGGTGAGAGGACACCTGTCGGCACTCATGCAATCCCTCCTCAACTCTGGCTATTATTTCCAGGGTCGGCATACCTCTTTACGTTCTGATCGGGCGATCCATGCCTATGTCCAGTGAGCCGCGCATAATCGTGCAGATACTGGACGGGTCAAGCTATGCGTTCAGTGTCCACGCGGTAGCGACCTTCACGGCGACGGCCATTCTGTTGGCCCTGGGACTGTTGGTGCTCGTCCACGAGCGGGCCTCACGCGTTAGCCGATTGTTTGCCCTTGTCACGTTCACAGTCAGTGGATGGCTGTTTGCCTTCTCGTGGATGTATTCGTCCACGAGTGAAAGCGTGGCGTACTGGTGGGCCAAGGCCGCCTATCTCTGCGTGCCTTCCATCGGCCCGGCGATCTATCACTTCACAGCGGTGGCTCTGCAAATATATCCGAGGTGCAAGAAGTTTGTCTGGAGTGGATGGACTCTTTCCGCCTTGCTCACGACTATGATTTTGTCGACCGATGCCCTCATTGCCGGGCTATATCGCTACTGGTGGGGCTATTACCCCCAGTATGGATGGTTGAGCATTCCCTTCCTGACCTTCTTTTTTGGAACGATGATCGCGAGCTTGCGCGACTATTGGGTCGAATACCATGCATCAGGGCCGGGAACCCGAAAGCGCAGGATCAAGACGTTCATGATCGCCATCCTCTTCGCCTACCTTGCCACCATCGATTACTTGCCCAAGTTTGGGGTGCCGATCTACCCCTTCGGTTATCTCCCGGTACTCGGTTGGCTTGGGCTGGTGGCTGTCGCCATCCTTCGGCATCAGTTTGTGGACATCACCCCGGCATTCGCCGCGGAGCAAATCACCAACACGATGACAGAGGCGCTGCTCGTATTGGATCATGAGGGCATGGTGCGATTAGCCAATCGGGCGGCCTGTACGTTGTTTGGCTATGCCGAAGCGGATCTCCTGGGGAAGCCCATCTCCGCGGTCAGTCGGGAGTTCTATCCCCACGACAAGAGGAACATCCTGTTTCAGACAGGGACATGCCCGCGGTATGAGACGTATCATCGCAATGGTCAGGGGCGGTCCCTGTCCCTGGAGGTTTCCGCTTCGGTTATACGAGATCGACTGGGCCAACCGGCCGCGGTGGTCTGCGTCGCACGGGACATTACAGAACGGAAACAAGCCGAACAAGCCATCCGAACGAGTGAAGAACGATTTGGCTCAGTGGCCCAATCGGCTAACGACGCCATTATTTCGGCCGATAGCCAGGGCAATATTGTGTATTGGAATCGAGGGGCCAGAGTCATGTTCGGCTATGAGGAGGAGGAGGTGCTTGGAATGCCCCTCACGACGCTCATGCCGGAGCGGTATCGAGAGAGCCATCGACAGGGTCTGGAGCGAGCACGGGCTACAGGCGAGTCCAAGCTGATCGGAAAAACCATCGACTTGCATGGACTCAACAAATACGGAGGAGAGTTTCCCATCGAACTCTCGCTGGCCACGTGGAGGACGGACGACGCAATATTCTATAGCGGCATCATCCGAGACGTGACGGAGCGGAAGCAAGCGGAGGAAGAGCGGACTCGTCTTGCATCGTTCCCCGAACTGAACCCTCAGCCGGTCATCGAGTGTACGTTTGATGGAACGATCACGTACATCAATCCCGCCGCAAAAACCACCTTTCCCGATCTCGCCATTCTCGGAATACGGCACCCGATTCTGCAAAACCTGCTTGTTGTCGTGGACACGCTAGAGCGGGAGGGCAAGGGGAGCCTTCAGCGGGAAATCTCGGTGACGGACAGCATCTGGGAGCAACAAATATACTGTGCCTCCGAGGGCAAATTCATTCGTATTTACGCGGTCGATATCACCGAGCGCAGACAACTCGAGGAGCAACTTCGGCAATCTCAAAAGATGGAAGCCATCGGCCAATTGGCTGGAGGAGTGGCCCACGATTTCAACAATCTTCTGACGGTCATCTCGGGGAATAGCCAACTGGCGCTACGGCGATTGCCCGCCGAGCATCCTCAACGGCGCAACATCGAACAAATCCATCACGCCGGTCAGCGCGCCGCCGCGCTGACGCACCAGCTCCTCGCGTTCAGCCGCAAGCAGATACTCCAGCCAACGGTGCTCGACTTGAATGCGGTGGCGTACAACCTTACGCCAATGCTCCGTCGGCTGATAGGTGAGCATATCGAGCTGAGCGTGACGCTTCGCCCGGACGCCGGACTGGTCAAGGCGGATGCTGGACAAATCGAACAGGTCATCATGAATCTCTGTGTCAATGCGCGCGACGCGATGCCGCAAGGAGGGCGACTGACGTTGGCCCTCGCTAATGTGCCGATAGACCGAGGCGATGCGGTTCTCCCTGCGGAGGTTACTCCAGGGGAATATGTGATGCTGGCAGTGAGCGATACGGGCGTCGGTATGGATGAGAAGACCCGACACCGGATCTTTGAGCCCTTCTTCACGACCAAAGAAAAGGGGAGGGGAACCGGCTTAGGACTGTCGATGGTCTACGGGATCGTCAAACAGAGTGACGGCTTCATCTCCGTTGACAGTGAGCTCGGACGCGGCACGACATTCCGGATCTATCTGCCCCAGGTGAGGACAGGGCTGCCGGAGGCGCCCTTCTCGCATGTCGCAGTCGAAACCCTGCGAGGTACGGAAACGATCCTCCTGGTTGAAGACGAGGAGATGGTGCGGACGTTTACGAGCGACGAGCTTCAATCGATCGGCTATTGCATACTGGAAGCGCAGAGCACGCAGGATGCTCTGCGCATTTGTCGGGAGCATCCGGATCCAATTCACCTGCTGCTCACCGATGTAGTCATGCCGGGCCTGAACGGACGCGAATTGGCCGAACGTGTGGCACCCTTACGCCCCACCATGAAAATTCTCTACATGTCAGGCTATGCCGATGATGCCATCTTTCGCGATGGCATGTTGGACCCCAGCGTCGCCTTTCTCAAAAAGCCCTTCAGCATCGAGACGCTCGCGCAAAAGGTCCGGGAGGCACTCGCGAACCCTTCCTGAGCCGACGTCGCCTGTCATCCTGATTCGGCTCCAGTGTTTCTCGCACCATTAGGCGGTATTCTAGGAATCTACGAGCCGGGGCCAGGCCGCCGATGGACCTATTCTGCATTTGCTGTCTTGGCCAGTTTCCCCTTTCCTTCCCGGTAGAGTCTCGCCGGGCTAGTTCGCTCCTCCGGCGAATTCGGATCGCGCTTCGGCACACCCGCTGGAAATAATCGCGCGTATAAATAGGAGAAAGGGGCGGGATAGGTCGCCCTCTAACCCGCCTCTAATTTCGTCTGGGAGGGGAGCGCTCATTCATTCTCTCCGCAGGTGAGGAGAGAAAAGCAAACGCGGAAACAGGTCCTTTAGCGGCCTGTCCCCGGACACTTTTTATTTTTAGAGCTGCGGCTGGAACGGATGCGCGCTGAGGTGTGCGGCATAGCGCGAAGCTGCTCATCGCAAGCTGTGTGGCGCCGCGAGCCGTTCTTCTAATCCGATGAGGCGAGCGGCCAACAGTAAGACGGAAAAGAGGAGCCTTTCGTCAGCGCATCATGCCGCCGCCGAATGCGCGCGCCGTTCGTCAGCCGTGGCTTTTGGCTTCTAGCTTGTAACCGCTCCCTCGGATGCCGACGACACGTGGCGGGCGTACTTGGCCATCACGCCCATCGTGTAGCGAGGCGCCGGCGCCTTCCACTTGGAGAGCCGCGCCTTGATCTCCTTGGCCGTCAGCTCCACGTCCAGCCGGCGCTTGGCGATATCGAACACGATCATGTCGCCGTTCTTGACCGCGGCGATCGGCCCCTTCTTGGCCGCCTCGGGGGCCACGTGGCCGGCCATGAGGCCGTGCGTGGCGCCGGAGAACCGTCCGTCGGTCAGGAGCGTGACCGAATCCCCCAGCCCTTCGCCCACGATGGCGGCGGTCACGCCCAGCATCTCGCGCATGCCGGGTCCTCCCGCCGGCCCTTCGTAGCGGATCACGACCACATCGCCGGCCTTGATGCGCCCCGCTTTGACGGCGGCGAAGGCGGCTTCCTCCCGGTCATAGACCTTGGCCGGGCCGCGGAACTTCAGCATCGAGTGGCCTGCCACCTTCACTACGCAGCCTTCCGGCGCGAGGTTTCCTTTCAGGATCACCTGGCCGCCGGTAGATTTGAGCGGGTTGGACAAAGGCCGCAGGACTTGCTGCCCCGGTGTTTCGGTCGCACCCTTGGCCTCTTCCCCGATGGTCTTGCCGGTCACGGTCGGCTGGTTGGGATGGAGAAGGCCTGCGTCCAACAAGCGCTTGGCCACGAGCGTGGTGCCGCCGGCCGCGTAGAGGTCCGAGGCCGTGAAGCGTCCGCCCGGCTTGAGATCCGCCAGCAGCGGGACCCTCCGGTTGATCTTGTCGAAATCGTCGATCGTGAGTTTCACGCCCGCTTCCCGCGCCACGGCGAGCAGGTGCAGGACGGCGTTGGTTGAGCCGCCGGTCGTGGCGACCGATGCGATGGCGTTCTCGATGGACTTGCGCGTGATGATCTTGCGCGGCCGCAGGTCCTGTTTCAACAGGTCCATGACCATCTGGCCGCAGCGAAAGGCGACGTCGTCCTTGTGGCTGTCCATGGCCGGGACCCCGTTCATGCCCATGGGGGAGATGCCCAGGAATTCGAAGGCGATGGCCATGGTGTTGGCGGTGAACTGGCCGCCGCAGGCGCCGGGGCCGGGACAGGCATGGTCTTCTAAGTCTTTCAATTCGACATTGCTCATCTTGCCGGAGGCATGTTTGCCCACCGCTTCGAAGACGTCCTGAATCGTCACGTCGTGGCCCTGGAAGGTGCCGGGCATGATGGAGCCGCCGTAGAGCATGAGCGAGGGGACGTTCAAGCGGGCCAAGGCCATGACCGTGCCGGGGATGGTCTTGTCGCAGCCGGAGAGGGCCACGACCGCATCGAAGAGGTGGCCGCGCGCGACCAGCTCGATGGAATCGGCAATGACCTCGCGGCTGATGAGCGAGGCCTTCATCCCTTCCGTGCCCATGGAAATGCCGTCGGAGACGGCGATGGTGTTGTACTCGATCGGTGTGCCGCCCGCCGCGCGAATGCCGGCCTTCACCCGCTCGGACAGTCGCCGCAGGTGATAATTGCAGGGCATGACCTCGATCCAGGTGTTGGCGATGCCCACCAGCGGTTTCGTGAGGTCCTCGTCGGTGAAGCCCACGGCCTTCAGCATGGCGCGGGCCGGGGCCCGGCCTGGGCCGTCTAAAAGGTCATGGCTCTTGTGTCGGGGGTCAATCGGCATCATAGCTCCTCGGTAATAAGGCTGCTGAAAACTGGTATTGGAACTGTCGCACAGGAGAGGGGGAAGGGTCAATATCGGATCAGGGCTTCGAGGCAGGGCCCAGGCCGTCAATCATCCGCCTCGCCGACGTCGTCGTACCACTTCTCTTTGCGAATCGGGCAGAGGCCTTTTTGACTGATGAGCCCGTAAATCTCACCGATCATCCCACTGTTGCCGCAGAGGTAGACGGACAGGTTCGTGACAGACGAAACCCGATCCGCGACCAGCGTGGTGACGCGGCCGGTCGTCCCGGTCCAGCCCGGCTCCGGCCGGGAGAGGGTCGTGATGAAGCGGAAATTGGGACGTTGTTTGGCCAGGGCCTCAAATTCCTTCTGGTAATAGAGGTCCTTTTGGCTGCGGAGTCCCCAATAGAGAGTTACCGAGCGGGCAAAGCCGCTTTCCAGGAGATGGTCGAGCATGGAGCGGAAAGGTGCGATGCCGGTGCCGGTGGCGACGAACAGCAGGTCGCGCTGGCCGTCCTCCTTCAAGTAGAACGAACCGGCCGGTCCCTTGAACTGCGTCTCGTCCCCTTCTTTCAACCCGAACAGGTAGGTCGAACCAGGGCCGTCGGGGATCAAGTTGAGCAGTAGGGTGATGCGGCCCTTCTGGCTGGGCGGGGAGGCGATGGAGTATGCGCGGGTGGCGGGGCGTGGAAACTTGGGATGGGGCACGTCGAACGAAACGAATTGTCCTGCCTTAAAGTGGATCTCTGCCGGGTCAGTCAGCCTGAGGCCGATCTCTCTGACATCGTGGGTAAGGTTTCTGACTTGGTCCACCTGGGCATGATGTAACTGATGGGGCATGGTTGATATGCACACAAGGCCGGCAGGAGCCAATTCTAATGGAGCCCCTGCCGGCCTTAGGGCCTAGTCCTTCTTGGCTTTGCCCTTGCCTTTGGATTCCTTCTTCTCCGCGCCCTTCTCTTCTGTGTCGATCACCGCGCCGCTGTCCGCGTCGATGTGCACTTCCGTCACCTTATCGTCGGCCCCGGCGATCTCCACTTCCCAGACGGTCTTGTCGTGTTTACGCTCCAGTTCGGCTTCGATCACTTTTCCGGGCACCTTCTCGGTGGCGGTTTTGATCGCTTGCTCGATCGTGACCTTGGCGGTCTTGGACATCTCCACCGCTTCCTTGGTTTCGTCCTTTTCCTTCTTGTCCTTGCTGCCGCTCCAGGCCGGTCCGCCATACACCAACAATGCTCCGACCAGCAGGGCCAAGCCGGTCGTCAATTTTCCAGTCGTGGTCATGATCGCGCCTCCTTCGGTATCGGGCGAGAGCAGTCTTCTGCCCCTCATCCGGTGTTTAGTGTTTGGGCTCTGTTTTTTCCGTGTCCTTCTTCTCTCCCTTCGCGGCGCCATGCCCTTTCATCATGCCGCCGTCCTTATGCCCTTCTTTGGGCCCGTCCTTGTACTTCTTCATCATCGCCTCGTGGACCGCCTTGACCCGCTGGCTCTGTTCCGGCGTCAGCAGGGCCATCGCGTCCCGCCGAGCTTTGATCGCCGCGATGCGAAGGGCCACTTCCTGCAATTCGGCCTGCTTCATCTTATCCTCGATGACGGACAATGCCGTCTTGTCGTCCTCGATCAAGGCCTGCAGTTCCCGCTCCGCGACCATGATGTCTGCCTCTGTCTTGATGCGGGTCTTGTCCAAGTCGAGCTGGATGGCTTTCAGCTTGGCGACCTGCTCGTCCGTCAGCCCCATCTCCTTCTGTGACTGGAGCAGCCCGCGAAGTAGGTGCCCGGTGCTGGCATGGTGTCCGCCCATGCCGTGGCCATAGCCGTGCCCCTCGCAACAGCCGTGCTTCCCGCCGGACTCTTTGCCGTGCCCGTAGCTGCCGTCGGCCCAGGCCGGCTGCAGGCCGACCCCCAATAGGGCCGCGACCGTCACGATTCCTTTCACGATGCGTGGCAACATACGTTCCTCCTTCGTTGCGTTAGGAATGTCTCGCCGGCTCTTTGGCCCGGCAAGTGTCGATGCCCATCAGTTTCCAGGCCGGGCAGAACCCGGCGATTCCGCTTATCAGGGCGATGGCGCCTACCAGGTAGACGGCAATCACGGCGCCAGCGGAGATATCGGCCAGGTAGCCAATAGTCACCAGGGTGCCCCCTACTATAACCCGGATCGTCCGCTCGATGAGGCCCAGATTGCATGTCATCATGACACCTCCCTGTGTTGGGTTCCAACGAGGTCAGCGGCCCAAGAGTCCGCCTTCCGCCTTGAGGGCGTTGATCATGAACTGCACGGCCAATGCCGCCAGCAACAGGCCCATGAAGCGGGTGATGATCTTTTCTGCGATCGGGCTGAGCCACCTGGCTCCATGGCTGGCCAGCGCGAAGGTGATATAGCTTGCCAGACCGACCCCGACGAGGCAAGCCAGCAAAACCATCCGCTGGCCCAAGCCCTGGGTTTGGGCATCCAAGAGAATAATCGTCGATATGGCGCCTGGTCCGGCCAGCATCGGCATGGCCAGCGGCGTGATGGCCACGTCGGCCTTGTCGGCGCCGGCGGCGGTCTCCTCGGCGGTTTCCTGCACGGCGGACCGCTGGGCGCGCAACATGTCCAGCGCGATCAGGAGCAGGATCAGGGCGCCGGCGATCTGCAAGGCCGGCAGGGTTATGCCCATGACTTTGAACAGGGTCTGCCCGATCAGCGCGAAGGTGCCCAGGAACCCCACCGCGGCCAGGCAGGCGACGCGCGCGATGTGTAGCCGTTGGGACACCGAATCCCTAGCGGTCATGGCCAGGAATGCCGGCACGGCGGCGATCGGGTCCACGATCACGAAGAGGGACCCGAAGGCGAAGAGGGCATATTCCATGAACTTCAGCACGGCGTCATTCCATCCTTTCGGCCTCCCGTTTCAATCCCGGCCTGTCTGGCGCAAGAGGTCGGCGCGCGGGTCTTGGTGGGGTCTGCGTCCAAGTTGCTCGTAGAGCTTGAGGTCCTCCTCCGAGATCGAGCCGGGCATCACAATCTGGAGCGTGAAAAACAGGTCTCCATGCCCTCCCGATGCGGCCGGAAGCCCCTTACCCTTGAGTCGGAGCTTGCCCTCTGCCTTGCTGCCGGCCGGGACTTTGACCCGCACCGGGTCCGTGAGCGTCGGCGCCAGCACCTCCGCGCCCATGGCCGCCTCCCAAGGCCAGACGGGGAGGATCACATGCACGTCGCTGCCCTGGCGGCGGAAGATCCGATCCGACTCGACGAGCACGCGCAGATAGAGATCGCCGGGCTTGCCCCCGTTCGTGCCCTGCTGCCCCTTGCCCCCGACCCGGACACGGGTGCCGTCCTGGACGCCGGCGGGGATGCGCACCTCGATGGTTTTGGTCTCCATGCGGCTCCCGGCCCCTCCGCAGGTCTGGCAGGGACGGCTTTTCTGCCGGCCCGTGCCGTTGCACGTGCCGCAGGGGGTCGGCTCGGAAATCTCCAGACGCCGCGACACGCCCGTGAGCACTTCGCGCAAGGTCAGGTGGACGTCCGTTTCCAGGTCCTCGCCCTGGACGGCGAACCCGCGGAAGCCCGCTCCGCCGCGAGGCTGCGACCGGCGGCCGAAGAGGGACTCGAAAATGTCGCCGAAGTCCTGCCCGCCCCCCGTCGAGCCGGGCCTGCCGGACATTCCCGGGCCCGCGCCAGCCTGTTGCCTGGCCTTCTCGTAGGCCTCCGCTTCCTGCCAGCGATGCCCGTAGCGGTCGTATTTTTTTCTGGTCTCCGGGTCGCCGAGGACCTCGTGGGCTCCGTTCAGTTCCTTGAACTTCTTCTCCATCTCCGCCTTCCGCGCGCCCCCGTGCAGATCGGGATGATACTGGCGGGCCAGCTTGCGGTAGGCTTTCTTGATGTCGTCCTGGGTCGCGGTTCGGGCGACGCCCAGGATCTCATAATAATCACGTTCAGTAGTCGCCATGAAGGACCTTTCTCATGCCGTCGCGCCTGACTTGCAGCTTAAGTCCTTGTGCGGGGGTTTTCAAGGGCGGGGCGGCGAAATGCGCGCAGGGGCCGGAGCGAACAGGGAGCTACCGGGTCGAACCGGCCTTGGCCCGTGCCATCATCTTGCAATAGGAGCAGATCTCGGCGGTGGTGGGTTGGCTGCAGGTCGCACAGGGGTGGAGGGTGGCCCGATCTTTTTCGGCCATCGACGGAGGGGCCGGTTGCGCCTGCCCTGAGCCCTGTTGAAGGGCCCTGGCCTGCTTTTCGAGGAAGCCGCAGTAGAAGGCCTGCTTGGTTCCCGGCGATTCCGTCTCCAGGCGGTTCAGCACTTCCTTGTACAACAGCATCTTGGAGCCCTTGGCCATGGGGCATTCGTCCACAATGTAGTCGATCCGGTTCAGGACCGAATAGGCCGCGACCTCCCGTTCGGAAAGCCGGTACAGAGGCTTGACCTTTTTGGCGAATCCCTCGACCGAGGCGGGGAGGCTGGGCCCTTGCTTGTCCAGATATTCCTCCTGCCAGTGCAGCACGTTGCCCAGCAAGCGGGAGGCCTCGTCGTCCAGGTTGTGGCCGGTCGCCATGACGTCGTAGTGCTGCTCCACCGCGGCCCGGTTGAACTGGTACCGCTTGATCGTGCCGCAGGTCGAGCAGGTGGGCCGGTGGATCAGGTCGGCCAGCTCGCGGATGCCGGCCCCTTCCTCCTCCTCGACCTTGTGGATCAGCAGTTTCGCCTCGTGCGTGCGGGCGACGCTGTCGGCGAATTGTTGCACTTTCTCGCGGGACTTGGTCGAGTAGCCGGGAATGCCCAGGTCTACGTAGAGGGCATCGGCCTTATAGCCCAGCTTGAGCAGGATGTCCCAGAGGGCGAGGCTGTCCTTGCCGCCGGACACGGCCACCAGGATGCGGTCGTCGCGGCCGAACATCCGCTCCCCTTTGATCGCGCGGGTGACTTGCTCCAGGACGAACTCGTTGAAGCAGGCTTTGCAGAAGGCGGCATTGTGGCGCGGCAGCCCGATCACCGCTTTGATTTTGCACTTTTTGCAGTTCATCTTTACATCAATGGTGAATGTTCAATTTTCAATGATGGGAGGCTCTTCCCATTGATCATTCAACATTGAGCATTGAACATTAGGCGTCAGCCGCCGGAAATCACCGGCCTGATCTCCACCTGGTCCTCGTCTTTCAGCAACTCGTCTTCCGTGACCAGATCGTCCCCGCGGATCACCAGATGGGCTTCCACGACCAGATTCAGATCGCGCAGCAGATCCTTGACGCGCTTGGGGCCCGGGATTTCAACCTGACGCTCGGGATGGCTGAGTGTGACGCGCATGTGACTGGTGAAAGTAAAAAGTAAAAAGTGCAAACCGGACGATGCCTATTCTACACCTTTCACCTTTCACTTATCACAGTGCTATAGTTCCGCTTCCCGCAGGAACTTGGCCGCTTCCTCCGGCGTAACCGGGTTGATGTAGAAGCCGGTGCCCCATTCGAAGCCTGCTACCTGGGTCAGCTTGGGAATCAGCTCGATGTGCCAGTGGTAGAACTCGCCGGTTTTCTCGTGCAGCGGGGAGGTGTGCAGCACGAAATTGTATGCCGGATGCGTGAGAACTTTGTCCATCCGTCGCAAGGCTTCCGACAGAATGCGCGCGAGCAGCTCGAACTGGGTTTTCTGGCTTTCCTCGAAATAGGCGGCGTGCCGCTTGGGCAGAATCCACATTTCGAACGGAAACCGGGGCGCGAAGGGCGTGAGGCAGATGAATTCCTGGTTGTCCGCCACGATCCGTTCCGCGTCGGAGAGCTCCTGCCGGATGATGTCGCAGTAGATGCACCGTTCCTTCTGCTGGTAATGGGTGCGGCAGCCGTCGATCTCCGCCAGCACGCTGGTGGGGGTGACCGGCAGCGCGATCAGTTGCGAATGGGTATGTTCCAGCGTGGCCCCGGCCGCTTGCCCGTGGTTTTTGAACACCAGGATGTACCGGAACCGCTGGTCCCGCTTGAGGTCCACGATCCGGTCTCGATAGGCCCAGATCACATCCTCGATCCGCTTGGGCGGCAAGTCCGCCAGCATGTCCTTGTGGTCCGGGGTCTCGATGATGACCTCGTGGGCGCCGATGCCGTTCATCCGGTCGTACATGCCGACGCCTTCCCGCCCCATCTCTCCCTCCACCTGCAGGGCGGGGAACTTGTTGGGCACGACCCGCACGGTCCAGCCCGGCAGGTTCGGCTCGCCGGCCTGCGGCCGGTAGGCGAGGATTTCCTTGGGCGTGAGACGCTCCTGGCCGGGGCAGAAGGGGCAGAGGGCCACCGAGGTCGGCCGCACCGGCGCATGGTGGACAAAATCGTGGGGCCGGCCGGCCCGGTCGGTCGAAATGATCACCCAGCGACCGACGATGGGATCACGGCGTAGATCAGGCATCAGGCGACTCCATCCAACGATGAACGCAGCATGCGGAATGTGAAACGGCGGAGATCGATCCCATTGTACAGCGTTCCTCTGACTGCATTCAGCATTATTTTCTCAGACTTTCCACATGCGGGCCTCATAGTCCGCATCCGGAACGGCCAGGGTCAGGGGATGGTGGCGGGGGTACCGGTCTATTTCGAGCCCTCCTTGTGTGACGACCAGGCTCATCCGAAACTGGTTGCCTGCCTCGAGTTCCAGGGCTTTCAGGGGGACGGCCAACTCGATGATGGCGCGCCGGCAAGCCGCGCCGCAAGGGCCGGCTTCCGAGAATCCGACCCCCGGGAGCCCGGCCTCGCCGGATGACCAGAGGATGCAGGTCGTCGAGGCAGGCAGGCTCAGCGGAAAGATTAGCTTGTAGGCGTGGAATCTGGTGAGAACATGCATCTCGATGGCCGCGTCGTGCAGCTTGTCCAGGGCCTCGTCGTTCTGGTCCAACCGAAGAAAGAGCCGGTCCAGGCTGAAGCCGAATCCGAGGTAGGTGAACAGCCGGCTGGACTTCCACATGGCGCCCAGCGGCGGCGATGGGTCGATGGAGCCGGCCCCGCGCCATTCGAAAAAGTTCGTGACCAGCCCGTCGATCGTCGGCTCCAGGAGGCGCACCGGATCGTGTGAGGGGTGGGGTTCGGGCAGCCCGAAGAGGGGATGGCTCAGATAGTCCGGGGTGGGGAGCCCGGCTCGCAGGAACACGTTGCGCAGATGGGTCCGAAACAGGCGGTCGAACTCGGCCTTGTAGTCGGTTTCGAAATCGTCGCCGTACCACCAAAACCAATCGCTGCCTTCGGCGGCATAGAGCTCGTTCCAGGCGCCGCGCGCTGCGTCCGGCGCGAGCCGGTCGGCGACTTCGGTCAGCCGCTGGCGGGTTTCCTTGATCAGGTCCCAGCCCCGGTTGTCCTCCTGGTGCCCCAGCCAGATGCCGAAGTCGGCGTTGATCCAGGAGCCGGAGTGCAAATGGTCGAGTTTCCTGGTCGGGCGCTGCCTCGCGAGGGCGTCGCTGATCCGGTCGGTCGTCACGCGCGCTTGGCCGATGGTCCCATTGTCCAGAGCCCGGTAGAGACCGGACAGGAACTGTTCCCCGCCGTCGTAATAATGTTCCCAGGGATTTTCTCCGTCCAGGATGATCGGCAGCAGGAGGTGATCGTCGGGAGCCTGTTCGGCGATGCCGCTGATCCGGTTCAGCACGTCTTCCACGGCCGCTTCCGGCGCGGCTTTGGAGTAGATGAAGCCAAAGGCATCCGAAATCTCGCGGTCCCGGAAGACGAAGGTCAACTCGTTGCCCGCCTCTCCCGCCAGGTAGGGCTGGTACAAGTCCCGGGCCCGATCCCAGTCGCCCAGCGAGCGGGCCAGGATGCCCTCGTCCGTCGCGGTCCATTGCAAGCCGGCTCGCCGCAGGATGGGAATCAATTCCGGGCAGACCGAGCCTTCGGACGGCCAGAGGCCGGCCGGCGCCGTTCCGAACAGGTTCCGATGCAGCGCCACGGCTTGTTGGACCTGGGCTTCGGCGTCGGCCGGGGCCTGGAACCGCTGCGGTAGGACCGTGTCGGGTCTCCCGCGCCGGGCCTGATCCGTGTCGATCAGCAACGGCAGGATGGGATGGTAGAAGGGGCTCGTGGTGAGCTCGATCTGACCGGCCTCGGCCAGCTTCCGATACAGGGGAATGATCTCGGCGACGGTCTGCAACTGGAGGCCCAGCACCTCCTGCTTCTCCTCTTCGGTGAATGCACGGTCCTTTTTGCGCAAGGCCGCCAGGCGCGGGTGGCGTTGCACCGTGCCGAACCCGAACCAGGCCAGGTTGTGCCAGACTTGCAGATCCCGCAGCTCCTGGATCGAGAACTGCCGGGCCAGGCCGGTGAGGTCCTGTCCCTGGATGTGGGTGCCGCGCTTGACCAGCAATTCGTGGTAGCGGGGAAAGGGCCGGACCATGGTGGCCCAGTTGGCGGCGAAAAAATGGCGCACGAGAAAGGCCCGCTCCGCCTGGGTGAGGTCCGCCGTCGGTTTCTGGGCATAGTCTACAAACAGGTCCCGCACGGTACCCGACGTCAGCTCCTGCAATTGAGCCAACAGCGAAGGGGTGAAGTTGAACGTGGCCTTGATGTTCGGGAACTGCTCCAGCAGGTGGGCCATGTCGAAATAGGCTTTGATCGCGTGGAGCCGGACCCAAGGCATGGAGGCGGATCCCGCCACCGGGTCCGTGTAGTACGGTTGGTGCATGTGCCAGAGAAAACAGAGCTGGATGGTTTTCATGGTGATGAGAAGCAAAGTATGTCACAGGGGGGAGGGGGTTGCAACCACTCGAGCCACAAGATGACGGGATCGGCATGGATCGGCTATAAGAAGCCTGATCCGGCGCAAGGAGCGTGTATGGCAGATCAGGAGGCCGTTTCCCCGGAAGCCGCGAGTCCCGCCGGTTGGAGCTGCCGGTACTGGCGGTACTGGATTCCCGTGGCCGCCTATGCGGGGCTCATTTTCTACCTCTCCTCCCAGTCCCGCCCGCCCGGGCCGGCCCTATGGTGGCTGGAATTATTGGGAGACAAGGGGGCCCATGCCGTCGAGTTCGGCTTCTTGGGTCTGCTCTGTTATCGCGCCTTCCGCTTCGGATCAGGCCCGCGTGCGACCCGGTCCGCGCTGCTCCTGGCGATCCTCGCTTCCATTGGTTATGGGATCACCGATGAAATCCACCAAGCTTTCGTGCCATTCCGCGAGCCCAGCCTCTGGGACGTCCTGGCCGACGGGGCCGGCGCGTCGGTCGTCTCGTCGCTGTGGAATCGATTCGTCGAGCCATAGTCGCTACGCCCGGTCCGCCGGTCGTCCGTGACAAGCTTTTGCCGCCTCGGTATAATGCGCCGCCATGACCGCCGCCGATCCTTCTCCATCCAAGCCAGCGCAGGCTCCGCCGGACGAGGCGTTGGTCGCTGAAACCGTCCGCACCCGATTGCCCTTTCGCGCTGAGTTCAAGACGCTTGCACCGCTGGCCGGGGACGCCTCGAACCGGCGCTATTTCCGCCTCCAGCTCGGTGCCGGTTCGTTTTCCTCTTTGATCCTGATGCAACTGGCCGAGCCGGAGGCCTTTAAGCAGTCGGAAGAAGCCGTGAGCGGCAGCGTGGCACCTCCGACCGAACTGCCGTTTGTGAACGTGCATAGACATTTGATCCAGGCCCAGGTGCCGGTACCCCAGCTGTTCCATTACGATAAAGAGGCGGGGCTCTTGTACCTCGAGGACCTGGGCGACGTCACGCTTGCGCAGGCGTGCGAGAACGGAGCCGGCGCCCAGGCGCCCGGGTTCTATCGCTATGCGGTGGACGTGCTGGTGAACCTGCATCTCAAGGCGACCTTTCCCCCGGATCCCGCCTGCCTCGCGTTCGGGCGCGCCTTCGATGTGCCCTTGCTCATGTGGGAGTTCGACCACTTCATCGAATATGGGATCGAAAAGCGGAACGGGCGGCTCATTCCCGAAGCCGATCGCCAGGCCATCCGCAACGACATGCAGAAGGTGGCCGGGCTATTGGCCGGCTTGCCGCAGGTCTTTACGCATCGGGACTACCACAGCCGGAACTTAATGATGCGGGAGGGACGTCTCCGGGTGATCGATTTCCAGGACGCGCTCATGGGGCCGGCCACCTACGACCTGGCCTCGCTGTTGCGCGACTCCTACGTCGCCTTGGACGAAGAGCTGATCAATGAACTGGTCATCCGGTATCTGGAGGGCCGGGCCAAGGCCGGCGCCCCGTTAGACCGGCTGACCTTCATGCGCCTGTTCGACCTGACCAGCATCCAGCGCAATCTGAAAGCAGCCGGCCGTTTCGTCTACATTGATCGGGTGAAGGGCAATCCGAAATTCCTCGCCGACATCCCCCGCACGCTCGGCTACGTGCGCCGCAACCTGGCCAAGTACCCGGAAACGGCGGCGCTCCGCAAGAAACTGGCCGCCTATGTGCCGGAACTGCAGTGATGGATATCAGTAGGCACAAGTCAGCGAGCAGAAGGCAGGAGACTATGCGGTTGCTTTCTGCATCTTGCCTTCTGCCTGCTGCGATTCTATGAAAGCGATGATCCTCGCGGCCGGGCTCGGGACGCGCCTGCGGCCTTTGACCGAGACCATGCCCAAGCCGCTCCTACCCGTGGCCGGCACGCCCTTGATCGTCTGGAATTTACTGCTGCTGCGCCGGTATGGCGTGACCGAGGTGCTCATCAATCTCCATCACCTGGGGCCCATGATCGAGCAGGCCCTGGGCGACGGGGCTTCGCACGGGCTCAGCCTGACCTATTCGCGCGAGCCGGTGATTCTGGGCACCGGCGGCGGCATCAAACAGGCGGAGCCCTTCTTCGAAGGCCGGCCCTTCCTCGTGCTGAACGGTGATACGTTGTTGGAGCTGGATCTGGGCGCGCTGATGCAGGCCCATCGAGAAGGAGAGGCCCTGGCAACCATGGTGCTGCGCGAAGACCCGGAGGCGGAGCGGTGGGGGCCGGTGGAAGTGGATCAGGCCCAGCAGGTCCTGTCGATCAACGGTCGAGGCCGAACGGGGAGCGGTCCGACGCGGATGCTGATGTTTGCTGGCGTACACGTCATGCATCCCCGTTTGCTGCGCGAGGTGCCGGTCGGCCGTGAATCCTCCATCATCGAGGCCTACGTTCGGGCGATCGCCGGGGGCGAACGCATCCTGGGCTACCGTATGACCGGTTATTGGTCGGATGTCGGCACGCCGGAACGGTATGCGCAGGTCCAGCGGGATGTGGAAGCGGGCGCCGTCTCCTTGGCGGCTCGATCCGCGCCAGGGGCCGGCTGAGAGAGCGCGAATTATGGCGGCCAGATTAGCGTCTGGCCGCGGCCATCAAGCGAGTCTTGCGGAGCGACATTAAGGTACGCTGGGCCTCCGTCGGCGCATGGGCCGGTGGGGGCATGCCCGGTTGGTTGCTGTAGGCGCTCAAAAATCGGTCTGCGATCGCGAGGGCGTCGGCCTGCATTCCCGTCTGCTCCAACAAATCAGCCAGTCGAAGGTAGGCGGGAACGAGCAGCGGCATGTCCCGTTCTTTTTTGGCCTGGTCCAGGACCCTGCGGTAGGCGTCAATGGCCGCTTGGGGGTGACGGCCTTCGGCCTGGAACGCGACCAGCATGTCGACTGCGACCTGATCGGCGACGATGCCGGCGCCTTTGGCCTGAGCCTCCGCCAAGAGTTTCTCCATCTGTTCTGGCGAGAGCCGGACCCTGCCCTTGCCCGTTTTTAGGTGAGCCAGCACCCGCTCCGCCTCCGACCAGGCTCCGGAGAGTCCCACCAACAGACATCGGCAGCCGGCTGCACTCGTGCACGTTTGGGCGGAGGGCCGAAATTTCTTCGTCGCGACGATGTTCGGGAGAAAGGCCATGCCGTTGGCGGTCCGGCAGGCCGCACAAGCGTGGGTATCCATCGGGGTGACGTGCAGGAACCAGCGGATGCCGGATCGATCGATGGCGCCGGCGGCTTTGATGCGCCCCGCGCGAACTTGGATGTCGTGGAGTTGCCAGAGCAGCAAGAGGCCCAGGATGGCCAGCAGGTAGGGAAAGACGCCCGGCAGCGTAACATGCGGCATGCGATGACCCCTACGGAACCCGCTCTGCGATTGCCTTTTCTCTATCATGGGAAGTTCGAAAAGGAAAGGAAAAGCCGGAATCCAGATAGATGGTATCGCGGTAGCGGTGCCGGGGGCGAACAGGGGCGGGTTGGTCAGAGCCACGGCTCCGGCGTGAACTTGCGCAGCCGCAAGGCGTTGCTGACGACGCTGACGGAGGAGAGTCCCATGGCGGCGGCCGCCCAGATGGGACTCAGCAGGCCCAGGGCGGCGGCGGGAATCAGCAGGATATTGTAGATGAACGCGGCAAATAGGTTCTGTTTGATGTTCCGGGTCGTGGCCCGAGACAAGGCAATGGCCGTAACGACGCCCCGTAAGTCCCCGCGCACGAGGGTGACGTCGGCCGCCGCCATGGCCACGTCCGTGCCAGTCCCGAGCGCAATTCCCACGTCGGCTTGCGCCAGGGCCGGCGCGTCGTTGATCCCGTCTCCGACCATCGCGACGACCTTGCCGGCCGATTGGAGCTTCTGGATCTCGCGGGCCTTTTGATCGGGCAGGACCTCCGCGAGTACGCGGTCGATGCCGGCCTGGTAGGCGATGGATTTGGCGGTAAGCTGACTGTCCCCGGTCAGCATGATGACTTCCAGGCCCATCCTGCGCAAGGCTTCCACGGCCTGACTGGCATTGTCTTTGAGCGTGTCGGATACGGCGATGAGGCCGAGGACCTTGCCGGTCTCGTTCGTCTGTGCGGCCCCGGATGGCCGGCTCTGGTCGTGTATGCCCCTGGCGGCGAGGTACATGGGGGTCAATCCGGCGGCGGCCAAGCGGTCGAAGGCCTGCTCCGCTTCTTCACCCACGGAAATTCCATCCGTCTCCATCAGACGCAGATTGCCCAGAGACAGGGCCTGGTGGCGGGCCGGTCCGGCCACGGTGGCGCGAATCCCGTGTCCGGGAACGGCGGTGAAGTCCAGGGCCTCTTCCAAGGCGAGTCCCTTGGCGCGCGCGTGGCGGACGATAGCCTGTCCGACCGGATGCTCCGAGTCGCGCTCCACCGTGGCCGCCAGGGCGATGATTTGTTCGGCAGTCCAGCCGTCGTTCAGCGGGACCACGGCCGTGACGGACGGTTCTCCCCGTGTCAGCGTCCCGGTCTTGTCCAGCACCACCGTGGTGAGTTGGTGCGCCCGCTCCAAGGCCTCGCCGCCGCGCAGCAGGATGCCGAATTCGGCGCCTTTACCCAGGCCCACCATGATGGAGGTCGGCGTGGCGAGCCCCAGCGCGCAGGGACAGGCGACGATCAGCACCGCGACAAAGTTGACGAGCGCATGGGTGAGGGCGGGCGGCGGCCCGCTGATGAGCCAGAGCATGAAGGTAATGCCGGCCAGCAGGATGACCGCCGGCACGAAAAAGGCGGCGATCTGGTCGGCCAGCTTGGCCAGCGGGGGTTTGGCCGCCTGGGCTTCTTCCACGATCCGGATGATTTGAGCCAGCGCCGTGTCCCGGCCGACTTTAATGGCTTCCACCCGCAGGCTGCCGCTCCGGTTGACTGTGGCGCCGACGACGGAGTCGCCCGGCTGTTTGTCCACTGGCAGGCTTTCCCCGGTAATCATGGATTCGTCGACGGCCGAGGCTCCCTGGCGCACGATCCCGTCCACCGGAATCTTCTCGCCCGGCCGCACGACGACCAGGTCGCCGACTTGCACGTGCTCGATGGCAATGTCGTCTTCGCGTCCGTTCCGGATGATCCTGGCCCGCCTGGGCTGGAGGCCAGCGAGCTTACGGATGGCTTCCGAGGCGCGGCCTTTGGCCCGCATCTCCAGCAAGCGCCCGAGCAGGATCAAGACAATGATCGTGGCCGACGTGTCGAAATAGACGGTAGGCGTAAGGCCGCCGGCCGTGAAGAATGCGGGGTTGAGGGTTGCGGCCAGGCTGTACAGATAGGCCGCCGAAGTCCCCACCGCGATCAAGGTATTCATATCGGTGGACCCGTGCCGCGCCGCCGCAAAGGCCCCTCGGTAGAACTGCCACCCGGCCCAGAATTGTACCGGCGTGGCCAGCAGCAGTTGCAGCCAAAAGGAGGTGGAGAGGGAAAGAGGCAGCCCGAGATGTTCCGACATGCCCAGCAGCATGACCGGTCCAGCCAGCGCGGCGGCGATGATGCAGCGCTGCTTGAGCGCTTGGTAGGCCGCCTGTTTGCGGTCTTCCGCCGAGTCGGTCCGCCCGGCCCGGTTGGCCCGCTCGAATGAACCTGCCGGCTCCGGCCTCTCCGCCGCTGCCGGCGTGCCCGGTGTGTAGCCCAGGCTGCGAATCGTCTGGTGAATGCCGGCCGGACCGACGACGGCAGGAAGGTAGTCCACGGTGGCCTGCTCCATGGCCAGGTTGACCGAGGCCCGCGTGACTCCTTGCACGGCGGTGAGCCCTTGTTCGATCTTGGCGACGCAGGAGGCGCAGGACATCCCCTCGATGGGAATTGTCAGGGTCTGAGTGGACGCCTTGGCCTCCACCGGCCGATGGCCGATGGCTGACGGCTGATAGTCGGAAACCGGCTCCGGCTTGGGGCGCCGCGGCGTCAAGGTGACCAGCTGGGCCAGTTGGCCGGGGACCATCTCCTTGGGCTTGCGGGCGAGCACCGCCTTGGCATCGGCTTCGAACGTCCGCTTGCACCCAGGCGCGCAGAAATAATAGGTCGTGCCCTCATGGGCGGCCTTCGCCGGCGCTGTCTGTTCATCCACGGTCATGCCGCAGACGGGATCGATGGCCATTCGCTCGCTCCAAAGCGTAAAAGGTGAAAAGTAAAAAGTGAAAGGCTTTCGGTGTGGCCGCCCTTCATTCAAGAGGCCGCACATCTCACCTTTCACTTCTAACTTTTTACTAGGCCGTATCGTACCAGATAAGTCAAGCGGGTAGAAATCACCTTGTGGACGGCTTGGAGTCGGAAATGCCCTTCTGTTTGATCAGGCGCGCGAGGTAGGTGCGCTGCAGCTTCAACCGCTCCGCCGCCTTGGTTTGGCTGCCGTTGGTCTGGCGGAGGGCGCGGAGGATGATGAACCGGCTGTGTTGCTCCATGGATTCATGGTAAGGGAGGCCGTCGTCGTCGGCCGGCCGGCCCTCTCCGTCCGATGCCGGCGGCCCGTCGGAGACGGAGAGGCCCAGGTATCGGGGAGGAATCACTTCCTGCGGACTCAGCACCACGGCCCGCGCCACGGCATTTTCCAGCTCGCGGATGTTGCCCGGCCAGGCGTATCGGGTGATGGCCTCCAGGGCTTCAGCCGACAGCCGCAAGTGCGGCCGTTTGGCTTCGCGCGCGTGCCGCGCAAGGAAGAAGTCCGCCAGCAGCGGAATGTCCTCCGGCCGGTTCCGCAGCGGGGGCAGGGTGAGCGTCACGACGTTGAGGCGGAAAAAGAGGTCTTCCCGGAACGTGCCGGCCCGAACGGCTTGTCTGAGGTCCTTGTTGGTGGCGGCGATCACCCGGATGTTGACGCGGACGAGGCGGGTGCCTCCGACCCGGTGAAACTCATGGTCCTGCAGAAAGCGCAGCAGCTTGGCTTGGAGCGAGAGCGGCATGTCGCCGATCTCGTCCAGAAAGACCGTGCCCCCGTCGGCCATCTCCAATTTGCCTTTCTGTTGGCGATCGGCGCCGGTGAAGGCGCCCCGCTCGTGGCCGAACAGTTCGTTTTCCAGAAGGGTCTCGGTCAGGGCCACACAGTTGATGACCACGAACGGCGTGGCGCGGCGTGGGCTCCACTGGTGGATGGAACGGGCGAAGAGTTCTTTGCCGGTGCCGCTCTCGCCCAGCAGCAGGACGCTGGCATCCGAGTTGGCGGCCCGCTGGGCCAGTTCCATGACCTCCTTGGTCACTTGGCTGGTGCCGATGATGCTGGCGTAGCGGCTGTCCACTTCGGTCCTGAGGCAGGCCACCTGCCGCTTGAGCAAATCCCGCTCCAGGACTTTTCGGAGCACGACGGACAAGTGATCCACTTCGATGGGTTTGGCGAGAAAGTCATAGGCCCCCTCCTTCATGGCCTCGACGGCCTTCGTGATGGTGCCATGGGCGGTCATGACGATGACCGGCGCATCGGAGTCGCGGCCGCTCGGCCGAGCCTGGGAGAGCCGTTTGAGCAGCTCCAGACCGGATAGCCGCGGCATTTCCAGATCCAGCAAAATCAGGTCCGGCTGGTCCCGCTCGATCCGCTCCAACCCCTGCAAGCCGTCGGAGGCGAGGCAGGTTTCATAGCCCTGCGACTCCAGGCGATCGCGCAGAATCGTGACAATATCCGGGTCGTCGTCCACGATCAGGACTTTCGGCTTCATGCATCACTCTCCGTGCTTGGTGGGTTGTACCTAGGTGTGGGGATATGCGATAGGCGCGGGGGCGATGAGAACACGACGGGGCGATCACCGGACACACAGAGGGCTACCATAGCAGGCTGTTCAGAGCCTCCGTACGGACAGGTTGTTTGTGGCTAATCTTGCATGACGTTCATCACCAAGCCGGTCAGAGGTTTCGGGAAAAAATAGGTGGACTTGTGGGGCATCCGTTCCCCGGCTGTGGCGACGGCGCGCACTTCGCCGACCTTTGTAGGATTGAGAAGCAGCGAGGCAGTGGCCTTGCTCTGGGCGACGAGGTCGAGGGCTTCTTGGTCGTCCTTGGTATAGATCAGGGCATGCTGATCGGACTCGTTGGGGCAGAGTCGGTTGATGACCAGGGTTTGCAGAAGCGACACGTCGAGTTTGTCCCGTTCCGAGGCGCTGGCTTTCGGCCGATGGCTCGGCTTAACCGAGAGCAACAGGAGCGCCGTCTCTCCGCGGAGCGCCAGGCCGAAGACCGGCGCGGTCTGCCCACGGCTACGAAGGGTGTGGAGAAAACTGCGCTGGGGAATTTCCTCGATGTCGCAAGTCTCGCCAAGCAGTCGTCTGATGTCCGCAAGCGGCGGCACGGGTGTGGTGAGGACCCGATGGGTGGGCAGCACGGTCAGCCCCGGATCTTCCAAACTGGACAACAGCATGAGCACGCTGTCGAAGGGATACAGACCTCCGGTGGCCGGCAAGCCCGCTTCCTGGCGGCGACGTCGTCGGTAGGCCAGCGCGGTTTCATAGCGATGGTGCCCGTCGGCGATAAACAGCGGTTTGGGCTTGAGGGATTCGGTCAAAGTCTTCAGGACCGACGGGTCGCTGATAGTCCAGAGCCGCTGCCGGCAACCCGTGTCGTCCTGAAAATCAAAGCGGGGGCGGTCCGTGTCGATGGACTTGTCGATCAAGGCCAGCACCCCGCCGTCCGGATCGGAGAAGAGCGAGAAAATCGGACTCACGTTGGCGCGGCAGGCCGACAGGAGTTCCATCCGGTCGGCCTTGGCCGCGGAGCGCGTGTTTTCATGCGGGTAGATGTGGCCCGTGCCGAACTCCGCCAATTCCACCGTGGACAGAAAGCCTTTCATGACCCGTCGCCCTTCCCCGGGTCCCGCGCCGGGCGCCTGGTAGTCGATCTGGTAAGGATAGATCGCCGGCGCCGGGTCGCGCATGAGCGCGCCCTTGGTCAGCCACTCGCGCAACAGGCCTGCCGCGCGAGTGTACCGATTGCGTCCGGGCCCGTCGCCCGGCTCGTCCAGGCCCAACTCGATGCGGATCACGTTGTTGAGATGGCGCTCGTACAGGGCGGCCTGGCCGGCGGCGTCGATGATGTCGTACGGGGGGGCCACCATCTTGGCCACATCGCCCACGGATGCAGGGTCGTACAGGACGCCACGGAATGGAATCAGATTTGCCACGCGTGCCTCACTGTTTGGTCAATGAAACCGTTGGACTTCAAACCGCCAGAGTTCAATCGGATCGTCGGGCCCCAGGCCGGCCTTGAGCCGAGCCGCCGCCACTTGTTCCGAAACGGACCGGATACCCTCGAGAGAGGGCAGGAGCACGCTCCGTTTCTCGCCCGCCCGCACAACGATCCCATACCGAGCGGGGTCCAGCGCCTCGAGGCCGGGAGCCGGCTCGCAGGGGCCGAGGATGTCGACGGCAATGGTCAGGTCCGCCAGTTCGTACAGCTGCACCGGCGGGAACCGGGGATCGCGCGTGGCGGCGCCGATGGCGTTCCTGACGATTTCGATCGCCAACGTCTCGTGCAACGGCTCGGTCGTGCCGATGCAGCCGCGGAGACGTCCTTCATGCTTGAGGCAGACAAACGTTCCGGCGGGGCGGAGCGCTTCCGGCCATGCCGCATAGAGATCGGCCGATGGCTCCAACACCTGCCGGTCGGCGAGGAACGCCGCAATCGCCTGCGTTGCCAACCTGACCAGCGGATGCGTCGTGTGACGAGTCATGGGTCCGGCGTGGGGAGGTGTCGTTAAGATGGCCATATGAAGCGCGCCCAACTATAGCGAATGATGGGTTACCGGTCGCGGTTGACCATGTAATCGGCGACGACCGCCAGCGCGCGCCTGGGCGAGGAGTCCTCGAAGATCGACAAGTCTTTCGTCGCAGCGGCGACGAACTGGCGGGCGCGATCCATGGCATAGGCGATGGACCCAAAGTCCTGCATGAGCGTGACGATGCGCAGGAGTTCGGCGTCGGTCAAGCTGCGGGTCTCCATCCGGTCCTTGATCATCTGCCGGTCCTGCTCCGAACAATGCTGCAGTAAATGGAGCAGCGGGAGGGTGGCCTTGCCCTGACGAAGGTCCTGCCCCAGCGATTTGCCGAGGTGCTCTCCGTTGGCGGCATAGTCGAGCGTGTCGTCCGCCACTTGAAAGGCGATGCCGATATGTTCGCCGAACTGGAACAACGCGGCCTGCTGCTCCGGCGTGCCCCCGCCGATGATCGCCCCCATGCGGCAAGCCGCTGCAATCAGGCCCGCGGTCTTGTTTTCGACGATGCGCACGTACTCGGACTCGATGATCTGCGGGTTGCCGTTGTAATAAAGCTGCAACACTTCTCCTTCGGCCATCTTGCGGCAGGCTTCGGAGAGGACCTCATTGATCGCTTGGCTGCGGAAGCGGACGATGTGGCAAATGGCTTTGGAGTAGAGATAATCGCCCACCAAAATGCTGATCTGGTTGCCCCAGACTTTGCGGGCGGTCTGCCGGCCCCGCCGGATGTCCGCGTCGTCCACGACGTCGTCGTGCAACAGCGTGGCCGTGTGGATGTATTCGACCAAGCTGGCCAGCACATGGTGTTCAGTGGCCCGGTAGCCGCAGAGCCTGGCGCAGAGAATGAGCAACAGAGGCCGGATCCGTTTCCCGCCGCTGTTGAGGATGTGGGCGGCGACCGTGTTGACGAGGGTCACCGAGGAGTCGAGGTTCTTGCGGACCTGGTCCTCGACGCCCTCCAACTCGTCGCGATAGGCGTCCCACACGTCCGCCATCGTCTGGACTGTCGAGGTGATGGGTCCGTTCGACATGCGGCGAATAGTAGGGCAGGGGACGGGCGTTAGTCAAGCCTCGGTGGGGGCGGCAAATTCTCTCGAAGGCGATCCCCATGGCTGCCGTACGTAGGCTACCAGGGGCCGTGGATTGCTTGACAGAAAGACGCTCTATCCAGTATGGTGACACTCCAATTTTGCGCATGTTTTCCGTGCCCTGACCGAGGTCATTGCCACGGGTCGGTTCCCCCCCTCCCGCAAGCGCCCGGCCCGGCGGTGACGCATCGTGCAACCCGACAATCCAGCAGGAATTGAACGGCCCATGAACATTCCAGGACTCCCCCCCAAGCAAGGCCTCTACGACCCCCGGAACGAAAAGGACGGCTGCGGCATCGGCTTCGTGGCCAGCATCAAAGGACACAAGTCGCACGGCATCGTCCGACAGGGACTGCAGGTCCTCGAGAACCTTTACCACCGCGGCGCCCAGGGGTGCGATCCTTGCACCGGCGACGGCGCCGGCATTCTGCTGCAGATCCCGCACGAGTTTCTGCGGCGGGCGGCGGCGGATGCGCGGGTGAAGCTGCCGGGCGCAGGCGAGTACGGCGTGGGGATGGTGTTTTTGCCGCCCGATGCGGCGTCCCGCAAGCAGTGCGAGGGGCTCGTCGAGAAGGTCGTGGCGGAGGAGAAGACCCGGTTGTTGGGCTGGCGCGACGTGCCGGTCAAGAGCGACGCGATCGGCGTCCAGGCGCGCCGGACCGAGCCTGCGATCCGTCAGGTCTTCATTGCCCGCGACATCCTGAACGAGGCGCAGTTCGAGCGCAAGCTCTACGTGATCCGAAAGCGGATCGAGAACGCGATCTGCCAGTCCGCCATCGAAGGGCGGGAGTACTTCTACATTCCCAGCCTGTCGGGCAACACGATCGTCTACAAGGGCTTGTTGCTTCCGCATCAGATGGCGGCCTACTACCAGGACCTGACGGACACCAGCGTGACCAGCGCCCTGGCCCTGGTCCATTCCCGCTTCAGCACGAATACGTTCCCAACCTGGCCGCTGGCCCATCCCTACCGCTATATCTGCCACAACGGCGAGATCAACACGCTCAAGGGCAACGTAAACTGGATGCGGGCACGCCAGGGGCGGCTGGAGTCGGACCTGTTCGGGGAGGACATCCCCAAGCTCTTCCCGATCGTCCACGATCAGCAGAGCGACTCGGCCTGTCTCGACAATGCGCTCGAGTTTCTGGTCTTGGGCGGACGGTCCCTGCCGCACGCGATGATGATGCTGATCCCGGAGCCCTGGGTCGGCAACCCGCAGATGGACCTGGACCGGCGCGGATTCTACGAATACCACGCGGCCATGATGGAGCCCTGGGACGGTCCGGCCGCCGTCTGCTTCACCGACGGCAAGCTGATCGGCGCAACGCTGGACCGGAACGGCCTGCGTCCCTGCCGGTACCAAGTCACGACCGACGATCTGGTGGTGTTGGCGTCCGAGGCGGGGGTGTTGCCGGCCGAGGCGAAGCAGATCCGACAGAAGGGGCGCCTCCAACCGGGGCGCATGTTCTTGGTGGATACGGCGCAGGGCCGCATCATCGACGACGAGGAGATCAAGGCCGACATCGTGGGGCGGAAACCCTACCGGGCCTGGGTGACCCAATACCGCATCTCCCTGGATGAATTGCCGGAACCGTTGAACGTGCCGCAGCCGGACCATCCGACGATTCGGCAGCGCCAGCAGGCGTTCGGGTACACGGTGGAAGAGCTCAAGATGGTCATCACGCCGATGGTGGTGACCGGCGAGGAGACGATTTCGTCGATGGGGACCGACACGCCGCTGGCCGTGCTCTCCGAACGGCCGCAGTTGCTGTTCAAGTACTTCAAGCAGCTCTTCGCCCAGGTCACCAATCCGCCGATCGATCCGATCCGCGAGCAGCTCGTGATGTCGTTGGTCACGAACATCGGGCCCAAGCCCAACGTGATGGACGAGACCCCGGAGGCCTGCCGCCGGATCAAGGTGCAGCAGCCGATCCTGACGAACTCGGACCTGGAGAAGATCCGCGAGATCGCCGATCCGCACTTCAAGAGCAAGACGTTGCGGATGCTGTTCCGCGTGGCGGAGGGGCCGGAGGGATTGGGGGCGGCGGTGGACAACCTGTGCCGCGAGGCGTCGCAGGCGATCAAGGACGGGTACAAGTTCCTGATCCTGAGCGACCGCGGCGTGAACGAAGAATGGGCGCCGGTTCCGAGCCTGCTGGGGATCTCGGCCGTGCACCATCATCTGGTGCGCGAATGCACGAGGACCGAGGTAGGGCTGATCCTGGAAACCGGCGAGCCGCGCGACGTACACCATTTCGCCTGCCTCATCGGCTACGGGGCCGGGACGATCAATCCCTATCTCGTGTTCGAGTCGCTCATCGACATGGAGCGGGACGGGTACCTGCCCGAGGGGCTGGACGCAGCCACCGCCGAGGGCAAATTCATCAAGGCCATCAACAAGGGCTTGCTCAAGATCTTCTCCAAGATGGGCATCTCCACCGTCCAGTCCTACTGCGGCGCGCAGATCTTCGAAGCCATCGGGCTCAACCACGAGACCGTGGACCGCTACTTCACCGGGACGCCCTCGCGTGTCGAGGGCATGGGCATCCGGGAGATCGGCGAGGAGACCCTGCGCCGCCATCGCCTGGCATACGAACCGGCGCCGATCCGCCAGTTGGATTTCGGCGGCGAAATCCATTACCGCGTCCAGGGCGAGCATCACAACTGGAATCCGGAGACGATCTACAAGCTCCAGCACGCGACCAAGCATAACGACCCGAAGACCTTCAAGGAGTTCGCCGCGCTGGTCAACGACGAAACCAAGCGGCGCTCGAACCTGCGCGGGCTGCTCGACTTCAAGTTCGCCCCCGAACCGATTCCGATCGACGAGGTCGAGCCGGCCAAGGACATCGTCAAGCGGTTCACGACCGGCGCCATGTCCTTCGGGGCGATCAGCAAAGAGGCCCACGAGACCCTGGCGATTGCGATGAACCGCATCGGGGCCAAGAGCAACACGGGCGAAGGCGGCGAGGATCCGGAACGATTCGCTCCGCTGCCGAACGGGGACAGCAAGAACTCCTACATCAAGCAGGTCGCGTCGGCCCGGTTCGGGGTCACCTCCCATTATCTGGTCAACGCCCGCGAATTGCAGATCAAGATGGCCCAGGGGGCCAAGCCGGGCGAAGGCGGCCAGTTGCCGGGCCACAAGGTGGACGAGATCATCGCGAAACTGCGGTACTCCACGCCCGGGGTGCAGTTGATTTCGCCGCCTCCGCACCACGACATCTATTCGATCGAAGATTTGGCCCAGTTGATTTTCGACCTGAAGAACTCCAATCCCCAGGCGGCGATCTCAGTCAAGCTCGTCTCGGAAGTCGGAGTGGGAACGGTGGCCGCCGGCGTGGCCAAGGCCCATGCGGACAAGGTGCTGATCAGCGGCGATTCCGGCGGCACCGGAGCCTCCCCGCTGTCGTCCATCAAGTATGCTGGCATTCCCTGGGAGCTGGGTCTGGCCGAAACCCATCAGACCCTGGTGCTCAACGATCTGCGCGGCCGCATCCGTGTGGAAACCGACGGGCAGTTGAAGACCGGCCGCGATGTGATCATTGCCGCCCTGCTGGGGGCCGAGGAGTTTGGTTTCTCCACGGCGCCGTTGATCGTCGAAGGCTGCATCATGATGCGCAAGTGCCACCTGAACACCTGTCCGGTCGGGGTGGCGACCCAGGACCCGGTCCTGCGCAAGAAATTCGCCGGTCAACCGGAACACGTGGTCAATTACTTTTTCTTCATCGCGGAGGAAATGCGCGAGTTGATGGCCAAGCTGGGGTTCCGCACGATGGCCGAGATGGTCGGCCGGGTGGACAAGCTCAAGGCGCAGAAGGCCATCGACCATTGGAAGGCTAAGGGGCTGGACCTGACCGCGCTGCTCGCCAAGCCCCAGGTGGGGGCGGAGGTCGCGACGCATTGCGTCCAGGAACAGGACCACGGTCTGGCCGGCATTCTGGACAACAAGCTGGTGGAACTCTGCAAGCCGGCCATCGAGCGGGGCGAGAAGGTGACGCTGGACCTGCCGATCCGAAACGTGAACCGGACCGCGGGCACCATGTTATCCAGCCATATCGCCCGCAAGTACGGGCTGGAGGGGTTGCCGCCGGATACGATCACGATCCGGTTCACCGGTTCGGCCGGCCAGTCCTTCGGCGCATTCCTGTCCAAGGGGATCACGCTGATGCTGGAAGGGGAGTCGAACGACTACCTGGGTAAAGGCCTCTCGGGCGGCACAATCATCGTGGTGCCGCCGAAGGGCGCCACGTTTACGCCGGAAGAGACCATCCTCATCGGCAACACCTCGCTCTATGGGGCGACCCAAGGCGAGGCTTACTGTTACGGCATGGCGGGCGAACGGTTTGCCGTGCGCAACAGCGGGGTCAAGGCGGTCATCGAAGGCACCGGCGACCATGGTTGCGAATACATGACCGGCGGGGTCGTGGTCGTGCTGGGCAAGACCGGGCGGAATTTTGCCGCCGGCATGTCGGGCGGCGTCGCCTTCGTGTTGAATGAGGACGGCAAGTTCGAGCAGCGCTGCAACCTCGGGATGGTGGAATTGGAGAAAGTCGCCACGGCCGAGGACCAACAGCAGCTCAAGTCCATGCTGGAAGCGCATCTGAAATACACGGGCAGCCGCAAGGCCAAGTCGGTGCTGGATAACTGGCAGGCGATGTTGCCGAAATTCGTGAAGATCATGCCGATCGATTACAAGCGGGTGCTGGCGGAACGCAAGGCGGCGGCGGCGAAGGACAAGGCGCACAAAGAAATGGTGGCGAGATAAAACAATTATGAATTGTGAATTGAGAATTTTGAATTGCCGAACCATAAGAATTTAGAATTCAAAATTCAAAATTTTGGTTGAGGAAGATGGCTGATCCAAAAGGCTTCATGAAATATGCCCGGGAGGGCCCGAAACGGAGGCCGGTCGAGCTCCGCGTGCAGGACTGGAAGGAGTTCTACGATCCGATGCCGGAGGATGCGCTCAAGGCACAGGGCTCCCGTTGCATGGACTGCGGCGTGCCCTTCTGCCAGAGCACCAACGGCTGCCCGGTCGTGAACCTGATTCCCGAGTGGAACGACCTGGTCCATAGGGGACGCTGGAGGGATGCGCTCAAGGCGCTCCATACGACCAATAATTTCCCGGAGTTCACGGGACGGCTCTGCCCGGCTCCCTGCGAGTCGGCCTGCGTGCTCGGCATCAACGAAGACCCGGTCTCGATCCGCGTCGTCGAGTGGAACATTATCGACAAGGGTTTCGATGAAGGCTGGGTCCAGCCCGTCCTGCCGACTTCGTCCACGGGAAAAACGGTGGCCATCGTGGGCTCGGGGCCGGCCGGCCTCGCGGCCGCGCAGCAGCTGGCCCGCGCCGGACACAAGGTGACCCTGTTCGAGAAGGCGGATCGCATCGGCGGGCTCCTGCGCTACGGGATTCCGGACTTCAAGATGGAGAAGTGGGTCCTAGATCGGCGGCTGGATCAAATGAAAGCCGAAGGGGTCGAGTTCAAAACCGGCGTCCATATCGGCACGGACATGAGTGGTGAGGAGCTGCGTCGCCGGTTCGATGCCGTCGGTCTGGCGATGGGCGCCGAGCAGCCCCGCGAGCTGCCGGTCCCCGGCCGCGAACTGAAGGGCATCCATTTGGCCATGGATTACCTCACCCAGCAGAACAAGCGCAACGCGGGCGATACGATCACGGCGGAGGCTATCACGGCCAAGGGGAAACGCGTCGTGATCATCGGCGGCGGCGACACGGGCTCGGACTGTCTGGGCACGGCGCACCGGCAGGGCTGCGCCGAGGTGCATCAGTTCGAGTTGTTGCCGGAGCCCCCGCCCAAGCGGGCCGGTTCCACGCCCTGGCCGCTCTGGCCGATGCAGTTGCGCACCTCCCACGCCCACGAAGAGGGCTGCGACCGGCAGTGGAGCGTCTCGACGACCAAGTTCTCGGGCCACCACGACCACGTCACGAAGCTCCACGCGCAACGGGTCTCCTTCGAGAACGGGAAGTTCGTCCCGGTCCCCGGTTCGGAGTTCGAGCTCAACGCGGATTTGGTCCTGCTGGCCATGGGCTTCACCGGCCCGGTCAAGAACGGAATTCTCGACGGTCTCGGCGTCGCCTACGACGCCCGGGGCAACGCGGCCACCGACCAGAACTACATGACGAACGTGGAAGGGGTCTTTGCGGGCGGGGATGTGCGCCGCGGCGCCTCGTTGATCGTCTGGGCCATCGCCGAAGGCCGTAAGATGGCGGCCGCCGTGGATCAGTACCTCCGGGCCGGCCAGTCCGCCAAATCGGCGGCGGCCTGACGTCGTTCGCTGCCTCGGCTCGATTTCATCTGCCTTCTTGTCCCCGGCGTAGGCCTCGGAGCAGCCGTTCATATCGTTCTTCCCATCTCCCGCTTCACCCGCCGCCGCAGGCCGCCACGGCTGTAATGCCGTGGGTTTCCACCGCGCACCGTTTTTTGACATGACGCGCAGATCGCGAGCCATGATGCGGCGGCCGGCACTGCCGCGCCTTTTATGAGCGAAAGCGACATTATTTGGCTCTGAGTGCAACGTCTTGCGCTCCCGCTGAGACGCGCACGTCGTTCCGGGACTGCTAGCGCAGGGAGAAACGCAGAATCGAGCCTAAAAATGGTTGGGCAGGAACTTGCATCGATCATCTATGTTACATGAGGAGGGCTTGTATACGCCGCGAACTCCGCGGGTGCGGTCAACTTGACGTGCCATCGCTAATTCCATAGGATGGCCTATCGATAGAGAGGGAGCCGCTTCGGTCGCCGTGTGCGCTTCTTGCTGGAGCACGAGATGCCCGAATCTTCAAGTTTGGAATCGGCGGTTCCCGGCCTCGTTCTTCCCGAACCCCGACGCCGCGAGTCACTCGATCTGGCCTCTCCCGGTTCGCAGATCGTTCTCTTGCAGATCCTCTTCACCATCGTCTGGTCGTACGAGTTGCTCTTCAGCGCCGATGCCTTGTTGTCCACCGAATCCAAGGAATGGGTGATCCTGGGCCTCTTGGCGCTGGTGGCAGCCCTGCTGAGCTTGCCGAAGGGGATCCTGGAGACCGGCTGGCTTCCCAGCGTTTTGGTGGTGGGAGATACCGCGATCGCGAGCGCGCTGGTCTATTTTTCAGGAAACGGCGTGTCCGATCTCTACCTGACCTATTTCCTGATCGTCCTGCTCGCCGCGACCACCAGGTCGCTGAAACAAATGATCGGGCTCTCCGTGCTTCTCTGCCTGTCCTATGGGGTGGTCCTCTATCTGGAATCATTGACCGATGGGGCGCTACAAGAGGGACAGCTCTTGCGGCTCCCGCTCCTGCTGATCATGGCGATCTTTTACGGAGTCACGACCGAACGGGTGCGCCGGGTCAACGATGAGAAAGCGGGCCTGCTCGATTACATCACCGAGCGGAAACAGGCGGAAGAGGAGCGGGAACGGCTGATCAAGGAATTGCAGGAGGCCATGGCGAATATCAAGACCCTGCGCGGATTCTTGCCCATCTGCGCTCACTGCAAAAACATCCGTGACGACAAGGGTTACTGGCTCAGCGTCGAGGAATATGTCCGTGTCCATACGGAGGTGGATTTCAGTCATGGGATTTGTCCGCGGTGTCTGGAAAAGCATTTCCCCTCCTAGCCCGGATGTTGAAAACGACCTCCGGCGTCGTTCTCGCATCGCTCAAAGCCTGCAACGTACACAAGGAGTACGTCTCGGCTTTTCGCTCGCTGCGGCCTTGCCGGACGGTCGTTTTGAACATCCGTGACGGTTCTAGAACCAGGCTGGCCGTTGGAGATTTCGCGATGAACCTTTGAAGGTGGGCTGGTGATCCTAATTTACGAAGACGATTTGGCGCAGCGAAAGCCGATCGAGGGGCTGCGTTGATCTGGGGGAGCGCCGCTGCGGGTGGCGGCCCGCAACATAGTGGGTTTGCTCTTCCACGACCCACCTCGCACGCCCCGGTAGCGGCCGTTCGAGGGCCCCGGCGGGTTACGCTCGGGGATGACGGAATAGTAATCGAACCCAAACCAATCTTGTACCCACTCGGCCACGTTGCCCGCCATGTGGCGTAACCCGTAGGGGCTCTGTCCTTCTTCCCCGCTATCCACGGCTGCGACCAACGGAATCTCGTGGGCGTGATATTTCCCGAAGACGGCCAACTCCGGGCCGGGAGTGGCATGGCCCCAGGGAAATAAGCGGCCGTCGCTCCCGCGCGCCGCCTTTTCCCACTCCGCCTCCGTCGGCAGACGCTGGTTTCTGGCTCGGCAAAAGTCCGCCGCGTCGTTCCAGGTCATGTAGAGCGCGGGCCAGCGGGCCAGGACATAATCGGGCATGGCATGCACGGTGATGACGTGCCAGATGAGACGCGTGAGTTCCTCCGGCGGTTCGCGTCGCTGCCGACGCAGATAGGCCAAATACTCCCCCAGGCTGACCTCGTCGCGATCCATGGCATAGGCGTCCAGCCAGATGCGTTTTTGCGGCAGCTCCGTATCGTCGAACTGGGTGTCCATGCCGTAGGGATCGTCGTCCTTGCGCTGGCTGCCCAGGAGAAACCAGCCGGCCGGGATCGAGACCGCCGGCGAGGGGACGGCCAATGCGTCGATCCCCTGAAGGCGTTTCGCCAGTTGTTGTTGATCGACCGGCTGGGCGAGGGAGGGTTGCGGTATCCAACAGGCCATGATCTCGCCGACCGCGAGCGCAACGACCAGGACCGCCTTAAGATTGGAAAAGAAGGTGATCACGATGCTTGCGGGGATTCTAGGGAGATTGCTCCGAGAAGGCAAACGAGGTTGCAGGGGCCGGTTTGACCCTGGCCCTTGCGCAGGCTATCTTGCCTATGTGGGCAAGAGGCGATCGTCTCAAGTTCTGGGCCTTCTGACGGTGATGGGTTTGCTGGTTGTGTCCGGCGAGGGGCTGGCAGGTGACCGACCCCACTTCAAGCCGGCACCGGTTCCGTCATCCGAGTATCCGGTCTACGATCGCGTCATCGATGCCAAGTTTCTCACGTCTCAGACCGAGCGGGTGCTCATCGGGCGGCTGACGGTAACCAGGCTGGGACCGGGCGAAAAGGATGTTCCCGGCCAGGCCTATTTTCGGGAGCGGCAACCGTTCGACGGGAGCCTCGAGGCTGAGCTGGTGACGGACTTTATTCTTAAGAACAGCAAGCCGGCCCGTCTGGAGGACAAGTTCAAAATCGGCGCGCCCTATCGATTTGTCTCGGACGAAGGGATGGAGGAGCCGGAGGCGTCGCTCGCACCGATTCCCGCCGCCTTCCTTGAACGGACCCAGGAGGCCCCTTCAACTGTCGGTATCCTCACGTTGTCGCGCGTGGGATTTTCACCGCGCCGGGATCGGGCCCTGGTCTACGTAGAAGACAATCGCCGCGGCGGCAGCGGCAGCGGACTCCTCATGCTTCTGGCGTGGCGATGGAAAGGCTGGGAGTTTCTCGACACGGAAGTGCTCTGGGTGGCGCAATAACTCAGAGGCCAACCGGACGTCAGAAGCCAACCAGGTCCAGAAACAAGCGGCCCAGGAAGAGATAGCCCCTGCGATACGTCGGCAGCTTGGAATGGCCCCACTTGCGCAGGTATTCGTGGCTGGCCACCTCCGTGACGCGGAAGCCCTTCCTAAGACAGCGAGTCACCATCTGCTGCTCGATGTCGAAATCGTTGGCCGTCAGGCCCAAGGCCGAGGCCACGGGTTTCCGGATCGCCCGGAAGCCGTTCAACGCATCGGTGATCCGAACGTTCCAGCGATAATTGATCGCGATCGTGATAATCCCCCCGCCGACGCTCCGCAGATAGTTGTCGAGGTCGCCGTGCCATTCGTCGCTGCCGCCCCGGTGGCGCGAACCGATGACCAGGTCGGCCTGGTCTTGGAGAATCGGGGCCAGCAGCGCAGGAATCGACGCTGGATCGTGGGAACCGTCGGCGTCGATGAAGACCAGAATGTCGCCTGGTGCTTCCGCGATGGCCAGCCTGAGGCCCGCGCCTTTGCCGCGGCCGTTGTCCTGGATCACCCGGGCCCCGGCTTGTCTGGCCAATTCGGCCGTGCCGTCGGTCGAATGGCCGTCGATGACGAGGACTTCGTCTGCATAGGGTTTGACGCTTTGTATCACCGAGGCGATGCCGCCCGCCTCGTTCTTGGTCGGAATCACGATGGTGACGGTTGGGGCGTTCTTCATGCCGACTCCTCCTGGGGGATGGGCCTGGCCACCGCGAGCATCGTAGCAAGCGGGACGGACAAGGGATAGCGGCACACGGTATTCCACCGTCCGATCGTTCCCGTGAGCAGGGCGGTCACAAGCGGATTCGTGCGCGCGATCAGCGCAAGCACATAGTCCAGGGTCAAGACCTTCCTGGTGTTCCCGTGCAACTCCTCCACCTGAAATCCACATTGCGTCAGAAGCTTCCGCAGGGTGGCGGGGGTGAAATAAGTCAGGTGTTCCGGCGGCCGTATCCACGGATGCCGCAGGCCCATCACGCGGGGCAGCCAGCCGGCCATGTTCGGTGTCTCGATCATGAGCCTGCCGCCCGGCGCCAGCAGGCGGCGGGCTTCGGCGAGGCAGATACGGGGGCAGAAGACATGTTCCAGCACGTCGAACATCGTGATCACGTCGAAACGGGTGTCGGCAAACGGCGTCGCTTCCAGACGTCCGGCCACGACCCGGACCTGTTGCGCGCGGGCCGCGCAGCGCGCCGCCTCGACGGAGGGCTCGATGCCGATGGCATCCCAGCCATCGGCCGCCGCCGCTCGGACGAAAAATCCGCCGCCGCAGCCGATGTCCAGGAGCCGGCCTTTCGGGTGGGAATCGCGAAGCCACTGAAGCCGGAGTTGTGCCGTCGCGGTCTTGATGCCACCATGTTGCAGGTGTTGCGCGCCGGACGCATCCTCATGCGAGAGAGAAAAATATTCATGCCGGTACCAGGCGTCGAGCCACTCTCTGGTCGGTCTCGGATTGACGTACCGCAGCCGGCAAGTCCGGCATTCGACGATGGAAAAGTCGTTCTTGTCGAAACAGCGCAGAGCCCGGTCGTCGTCGCAGACCGGACATCGAGCTTGTTGCAGGGTGAGCTCAGCCATATGCTCCAGCCGTCTGTTTCAGGGTGAGGGTTGGGTCGTTGATTCACCGATGTGACGGCGGAGGAGGGCCAGGTTTTGCCGGGCGACTCCGTCCTCCGGCGCCAGAGTGATGGACTGTTCCAGGGCCAACGCTCCCTCGTCGAACCGCTGCTGCTTGGTCAGGGCGACCGCCAGGTTGTTCCAGGCGCCATAATCCGTCGGGTCGAGCGACAGGGCCCCCCGGTACGCCTGTTCCGCCACTATCCATTGTCCGGCCAGTCTGGCCAAATCGCCGCTGAAATTATAGGCGCGCCGGCGGACATCGGCCGGTTGCCCCGGCTCCGTCAGCCTGGCCAGCAGTGCCGTGGCCTCATCTGTGCGGCCGGCCAACCCCAGCGCATTGGCCAGATACAATTCATTGTCGGGGTTCTGCTCCCTTGTGCGAAGCCGTTCGTAAATCGCGATGGCGTTCTCGTACTGCTTGTCTTGTTCGTAGGCGTAGGCGAGGTTCCGTTCCAAGCTCGGAACGTCCGGTTCGGCCATCGGCATCCAGCAGAACAGGCAGGCCCCCGCGAGCAGGATCGCCGGAGGTAGCCAGGCTCGGGCTTGATCCGAGAGGGCGCGGCGGCGACTCTCCATCATGCCGGCTGCGGCAAACAGGATGAGCACCCCGACGATGGGCAGACGGTATCGGGAGGAAACCCAGAAGGGCAGCAGCGACAGGAGGTAGAAGACCAGGACCAGGTACAGCAAGTCGAGCTCGCGCTGGCGTCGGCGCAGCAGGATCAGTCCCACGAGGGCAAAGGGGGCCACCAGCCAATAGCCAGGAAGGGGGGCGCGCAAGATCCAGGAGAACCGCTTGAAGATCTCGATCCAGTGGTTGTCCGGCATCTCCTCTTTGTTCCAGAAGCGCAGGAATCGGTGGCCGACCATGCGGACTTGCGTCAGGGGATGTTCCAGAGAGAAGGCGAGGCTCTTGTGTCTCCAGTAGGCGCCGACTTCGGCCGGCGTCATGCGGCGACCGGTTTCGGCCTCGGCGCGGCGGTGAAAGTCGATGCGCTCGAACAACGAGGTGGGACGGACAAAGGGCACCGGGGCCAAGTCGCCCGTCTGATTGGCCGGATTGTTGGCTGTGTAGAGCACCTGCCCACCGGAGACGGTGATCGGAATCCAATCCCCCGAGACCAGTTTGTTGCGGATCGTGACGGGGGCGATCGCCATGACGACCCCCAACAGCAAGGCGAGGGCCGCGCGGCCGCTGGTCCAGCTCCGAAGCGAGATCGTAATGAGAATTAAGCAGGCGGCGACCAAGGCCAAGGCGTTGATCCGGCTGAGCGACAGGAGGCCGACCGTCACCCCGACCGACCAGAAGGCTACCCACGTGGGCCTGGCCAGGGCGCCCAGGATAAGGAGGATCGCACTATCTAGGAGGAACAGGGCGACCGATTCCTTAAGCAGCAGGCCTTCGTAGTAGAGAAAAGGCAGGTAGGTGGCGGCCAGAATGCCGGCGACTTTCGCCGTCGTTGCTTCAAATAGGCGGCCTGCGATCCGGTAGAGGATCAGCACGTTGAGGGTCCCGAGGAGGACTTGAACCACCCGCACCATGAGGTAGCTATGGCCGAACAACCCATAGATGAGAGCCAGGACGTAAGCCGGGAGCGGCGAGTCATAATAGGGATAGTGGTCGAGGAATGGTTCCCCGGCTACGAGAGCTTGCGCCCAAAGATCGTACATGGCCTCGTCGGTGATGGGATGGAGGAAGTAGGGGTTGTCCAGGATGGTGGCGAGGTACAGAAGCCGGAGCAGCAATGCTCCGAGGATGAGACGGGCTTCGAAACTGTGCTGCCAGGAGGGGAGCGAAGGAGCCGAAGCCGGTTGAGTCATGGGAGCCCAGTATACCTGTGGCGCAGGGAGCAGTAAATTGAACCGGCTGATTCGCGCGCCTGGCCTGTGGCGCTTGCGAAAGCGATCCGGCGGGGCTAGCATGGGAGCGGGAAGGCATACGTTGTTCGAGGCAGGTGAACGCATGATCCGCAAAACTTTTCCCGTGCCGCCGTTGGGCTGCAACTGCTCGATCCTGGGCGATCCGGTCACCAAGCAGGCCATCGTGGTGGACCCGGGCGGAGCCCACGAGCAGATTCTCCAGATGGTGGAGGCCCTGGGGCTGACGGTGGTGAGCATCCTGCACACCCATGCCCACTTCGACCACTTCCTTGCTTCCGGCGAGATGAAACGCGCCACCGGCGCGACGCTCTGTCTGCATCAGGACGACCGGCAGCTCTGGGAGATGCTGGAGACGCAGTGCCGCCTGTTCGGCGTGCCCTACCGGCCTGTGCCCTTGCCCGACTACTGGCTCAAGGACGAAGAAATAATTCTCCTGGGCGGGATCGAGGGCCTGGCCATGCATACGCCGGGACATACGCCCGGTTCCATGTGTTTCCATTTCGGACAGGAACAATTGGTGTTGGCAGGAGATACCCTGTTCCGCGGCGGCATCGGGCGGACCGATCTCTGGGGCGGCGATTACGACGCGATCGAACAGTCTATTCGGGAGCGGCTCTACACCTTGCAGGAAGAGACTCTCGTCGTCACCGGGCATGGGCCGGAAACTCGGATCGGGATCGAGAAGGACTCAAACGCATTTATCAGAGCCTAACCGCCAGTGGGCAGGAGACGGAAAGCAGTGCAGGCTGCCTTCTGTTTTTCGCCTTCTGCTCTCAAGGGGGCGACCATGAAAAATCTCCATGAGTGGGTCTGGTTGTGGGTCCTCGTCGGATGGACTGCGATGCTGTCCAGCTCCTACGCCGGCGCAGAAAGCGGGGCGAAGACCGAGCAGGTGCAGATCAAGGATGTGGAGGTGCGCCTGTCGGACCGGGGCCCCGTGGTGTTGCTGAAGGCGGAGAATCGGATCATTCCGATCTTTGTGGACCCGACGGTGGCCGGGTCCATCTATGGGGCGGTGACCGGCGAGAAGTTCCCCAGGCCTCTGTCTCATGACTTGATGCACGCGATTTTAACGTCCTTCGGCGGCCAGGTGCGTCAGGCGGTGATCACGTTCAAAGGCGGGACCTACTACGGCGCGTTGACGGTGACGATGCCGGGCAGCTCCAAGGTCTTCGACAGCCGCTCCTCGGACGCGATTGCGTTGGCGATTCATTTCAAGGCGCCGATTCTCGTCGGGCGGGACTTGCTGGAGTCGGCCGGCCAGCCGGCGCCGGGGACCAAGGAGTTATCGTTGTAAGGGACGGTCCGGTTGGCTTGGGACCGGGGCCTTGTCCTGGGCCATTCGTTCCGATAGGAGCTTGAGCCTCTTCTCCGTGGCTTGTTTGATGAACGCCATGTTTTCTTTGAGGTGCTGCTCCGGGGAGATCTTGCCTTCCTGCCGAAGCTTGAGCTGAGCCAACCCGAATTGGGAAATTTCCGCCACCGATTCCTGGTTGAGTTGCGCCCAGGCCTGCTCGCAGCGGGGCTGCTGGGGCGGCGGATACTTGTCGCAAGGCGGCTCAGCCGAGTCGGCCCTGGCCGGCCAGACGAGGCAGGCCAGCAGGAGAACGATGGCGTAGCGGGTCTGCATGGCTTTGTTCCAGGAAGGGCTGCATGGTAGCACAGACGAAATGGTTTGACGTAGCTTATCTCGCCATCTTGGTCGGCGAGTTGCAAACCAGCATGAGGCGCCTGCTGTTCGACCTCTGCGACGATCTGGCTGCTCACTATCCCAGCCAGGTTCAAGCCTTGGCCTTGCCGCTCGACTACTTTCGGTTCCTCGGTCACAGGCTCGCGCGTGAGGATTTTTCAACCGGGAAGGTCGTAGGGTGGATCGAAGAGCTCAACGATCTGCTCTACTTCATCGATCTGCGGCAGCAATTCGAACTGGACCGGGATCGCCGGACGTTCGTGGAGCAACTCGCTCTTGAGTGCCAGGAGAAATTTTTCGAGCACAGCTATCGCGAGGAGCTGTTCCCCTCCGGTACGCCGCATACAGCCGGGTTAGACTGCCGGCTGGAACGACTCTGTACGCGTCTGGCAAGACAGATTATCCAGGAGTCTCTCTTCCTGGTGCCCGGACTGCCCTGTCTCTGGCTGGCTCGCAACAGGGCCGCGGCGAAAGGGTTGCTCGGGTTGGTGCCGTGCGACTTACGGGGGAGCTTCGAGCGGGCGGAGTTGCCGGGGCGGGTCTATGTGGGCCTGGAGGGGGCCTATCTCGATCCTCCTGTTTCCTTGCGGAGGAGGCTTGCCAGGAATGGAGCCAGAACCAGCTTTCAGATCAAGCAACAAGGAATCTGGCTGAACATCGGCAAGACCTTGGCGCCTCTGTGGGGTGAGAACCAGCTGCCGGCCGGCGGCTGGTCGTTCGTGCCGCCTCACTCGTTGCGGCCTGGATTGACCCTGGGCCCAATCCTGGTCTACGGCAAGGACCTCACGCCGTCGCGCCTGGCGGCCCCTCCCGAAGGGCTGGCCGATCGGATCAAGCGAGCCTGGGATGTGATCGAGTCGGCATGGCCGGAGGGGGCCAAGTTGCTCACGCGGCTGACGGCGCGTATCGTCCCGCTCAAGGCCAAAGGGGTGGTGAGCTTCAGCTATCGCCATAGGCCTGGCCTGTCCTTCATCAATTGCTTCGACCGGGACCAGCTCGATTTGATCGACGACCTCATCCACGAGAACAGCCACCATCACCTGAACCTGTTGCTGCGCAAGTTTGACATGCGCCGGGGCGACCACAACCAGGAAATCTTCTATTCTCCCTGGCGGCGCTCGCTACGGCCCTTGCACGGCATCCTCCACGCTACGTTCACCTTCACCATGGGCGCGATGCTCTTCGAACGACTCTCGTCCTGGGCGGAGCGGAGCGGCTCGTCGGCGACCTTGCGGGCCTTCAAGCTGACCGAGCGGGATATCCAGCGCGCCAGGTTTCGGTGCCTGGAAGAAGTCGAGTCGGTCCGGTATTCCCTACGAGACTTGACCTGGGCGGCGGAACAGATGGGATGGCTGAGTCCCACCGGCGTCGCCTTGGTCCGAGCCCTCGCCGCCGAGATCGCGCTGGTCGCGCGCCGCATCGCGCGGCATCGGGCTGCCGTCATGCGGTCTCGGTATGGCCCTTTCCTCAGACGCCACCTCCGCGAGTTGGAGCGGGCCCGCGCGACCTATGGCCGCCCGCGCGGCTGACCGGTGTCGTGCGAGGGCCATCGGAGCCGGCCGACTGCCGGCGCCCGTCCCGGCGGTTTTTGCTTCACAAGGGCCATTGGTATAAGCTGACCCCCGGCGGATGGGAGCGCCGTCGCCCGGACGCAGCGCCTGACCCCTATCGGCCGACGCGAAGGTGAAGGCATGGAGGTATCGACAAGACGGGACGGCGGGCATGTTCACGTCACGGTCGCCGGACGGCTGGATGCTCACGGAGCCGACCGGCTGGCGGTGGAGCTGGAAGCGGCCGTCACCCACGGCGCCCGCCATCTGCTGCTGGACCTGAGCGATCTCGAATTCATCAGCTCGGCCGGTCTGCGCATCCTCCTGCGATTCTACAAACAACTCAAAGGATTGCACGGCTCGTTCGTGGTCGCCGACTGCTCCGCGCCGGTCAAGATGGTGATCGCGCTGGCCGGGTTCGAGCAGCTGTTGGGACTGGGGTGCGTTTCGAGTGACGCAGGGGCGCCTGCGACCCGCGCCGCCCCCTCGGCGCCAGGGGCCGGGACGGTCGAGCTAGAGACGGCTGTCTATGAAAAGTTCGAACTCGACCTCGGCGCTACGCTGGCCTGCCAACTCGTCGGTGGGGAGGGTCTGGCGCGGCAAGCCCCGTTGTCGGAGGCGGACTGCCGGACGATGCAGTTTCCGGCCGGCACCATCGCTCTGGGGATCGGAGCCTTGGGCCAGGAGGCGTCCGCCTGTCGGGACCGGTTCGGTGAGTTCCTCGCGGTCGCGGGGGCTGTGGCCTACCATCCGACCGATCCGACCGACGGCGCGGACGTGCCGGATTATATGGTCCAGTCCGGGGCGTTTCTTCCCGACGTCCACGTGCTTTGCTGCCTTCTGTGCGAAGGATCGTTCGCGCACCAGCTCCGATTCGAGGCGAAACCGGACGCAGGCTTCCTGCCGCTCGACCGCCTGGTCAAATCCTGCCTGGATCTCACGCATAGCGATGCGGCCGGGATCGTGGTGCTCGCCGAGACCGGCCGTGTCGTCGGCACGGCGCTGACACGCTCGCCTGCGGGCGGGGCCGGCGACTGGCGCGAGGCAAGCAGGGCCCCCTGCCGATTACCGCGCAGCACGGTGCTGGTGGCCGGCATTGTGGCGCGGGAAGACCGGCCTGCGCTGGAGGGACTTGTGCAGCCCCTCGGCCGTCAGGCCTGGCCTTGCGGGTGGCTCCACGCAGCGGTCTTCTCGTTCTGTCCGCTGCGGACTGGGCGGGTGGACCTGCAGGAGGCTGCGGGATCGCTCTTCGAGTCGGAGCGACTCCTGGGCTTGCTGCAATTGAGCGGCGGCCGGGACGGGGCGCCGGAGGCCGGGGCCAGCGAGTTCATCCGCGGGGCTAGCTGGGTAGGGCCGCTGGGGCCGATCCAGAGCGAACGAGGTCGGCGATGACGCGATCACCGGCTCGGGGCCCCGGCGGCTCCTCCTTCTTCTCCCGCCTCTGGCTCAACGCCGACTGGAGCGTGGGGACGAAGCTCATCGTGCTGACCGTGCCGCTGATCGCGCTGGCCTCCATGATGGCGGCCTACATCGAGCACGCCCGCAACGCCGAGAATCTCCAGGAGAAGCTGGCCTCCCGCGCCAAGAGCATCGCCCATCAGATCATGGCCGACCGGCAGTACTACGCCTCGGTCATCGTGCCCCGCGCCAACGACCTCGGGGCCTCCTTCGGCATGGACTACCGCAACGTCCACGGCCGCTTTCCGCTCCCGGCCACCTTCGTGCGCGAAGTCTCCGAGGCCACCGCCAAGATCCGCAACGGGTACACCGCCAGCCTGATCAGCCCCTGGGCGATCAACAAGGGCAAAGGCTTGAAGGAGCGGTTCCAGATCGATGCCTTCGACTACCTGGCCACGCACCCCGCCGAGACGGAGTTCATCCGCACGGATACGGTGGAAGGGCGGGTGGTGCTTCGCGTGCTCATGGCGGACCTGGCCTCGGCGCAGTCCTGCGTCAACTGCCATAACGCCCATCCGGACAGCCCCAAGCGCGACTTCAAGCTCAACGACCTCATGGGCGGGCTCGAGATCGTCATTCCGATGGGGCAATATCTTGAGGACAGCCGGCGGGAGCTGGCGATGACGCTGGCCGGCGGCGGCACGATGTGCCTGCTGGTCCTGGCCATCGTGGCCTTCGGCAGCCGGCGGACGGTGACGCTGCCGCTGGCGAAGCTGGCGGGCGACATGGAGCGCTTCGTCGGCGAGCGGCCCTACCGCCCCGGCCAGACGTCGGCCCGTCTCTCCGGGGACGAGGTCGTCCACATCGCCGGCGCCTTCGAGCAGATGAAGGCGGTGATCGGCTCCCAGCAGAAGGAGCTCAAGGACGCCAACCTGCTGCTCGAGCAGCGGGTGGTCGAGCGGACCGAGGAACTGCGGCGGACGATGGAAGAGAAGGAGCGGATCGGCAGCGAACTGCGGATCGCCAGCGACATCCAGAAGTCCATCCTGCCCCGGACGTTCCCCGCCTTCCCGCATCGGGACGATTTCGACCTCTACGCCGAATCCATCCCAGCCCGTGAAATGGGCGGAGACTTCTACGATTTTTTCCTTCTGGACCAGGACCGTGTCGGATTGGTCATCGCGGACGTCTCCGGCAAGGGCGTGCCGGCGGCCATCTTCATGGCCGTCAGCCGGACCATGCTCAAGGCCACCGCCATGCAGGGGGGCTCGCCCGGCGACTGTCTGCGGCAGGTCAACAATCTCCTCTGTCCCGACAACGAAGCCTCCATGTTCGTGACGGTCTTCTACGCCATCCTGGACACCAGGACCGGGACCCTCGACTACGGCAACGCGGGGCATAACCTGCCCTACATTCTGTCCGGGCGGGGCGGCATCACGGTGCTCGAGAATCCGGGCGGCATGGCCTTGGGAGTGATGGAAGACAGCGCCTATCCGGTGAAGCGGGCCAGGATGCAGCCGGGAGACGGGTTGCTCCTCTACACGGACGGGGTGACCGAGGCGATGGACGCGGCCGGCAACCTGTTCTCGGTCGAACGGCTGGAGCGGCTGCTGCGCCGCATCCAGAACGGCACCCCCTCGGAGATCGTGCGCGACACGGTGGCGGAGGTGCGCAGTTACGCGGCCGGCGAGCCGCAGGCCGACGACATCACGATGCTGGCGTTACGGTATCTGCAACTGCCAGTGGGGGCGCATCGGGCATGAGCCAGACGATCGAGGTCAGGCTGCAAAACCGCCTCTCCGAGCTGGAGCGGGTGGGCGAGGTGGTGGAGTCCTTCGGGGAGGCCCACGATCTGCCGGGCAAGGTCGTGCAGGCCCTGGCCCTCTGCGTGGACGAGGTCGTCACCAACGTGATCTCCTATGCCTATGACGACCAGGCAGATCATCAGATTACGCTGCGACTGTCTCTCGGAACGGGAGAGTTGGCGGCGGAAGTGGAGGATGACGGCAAGCCCTTCAATCCGCTGGACACGCCGCCGCCGGACCTGGGCCGGTCGCTGGAGGACCGGCCGATCGGCGGGTTGGGCGTCCACTTCTTGCGGACGCTGATGGACGGGGTCGAGTATCGGCGGGATCGGGGGAAAAATCTGCTGGTGATGAAAAAGAAACTGCCGGTGAAACCGGCCCAAGAATCACGCGAATGCGAGGGAGGCGCCTGATGGAGATTACGGAACAGAAAAAGGGATCGGTAGTGTTGCTGGTGCTGACGGGGCGGTTGGACGCCGGCACCGCCGGCAAGCTGGAAGAGAAGTTGGTGGGCCTGATCGACGCGGGCAACCGCCACTTCGTCCTGGACTTCATGAACCTGGACTATATCAGCAGCGCCGGTCTGCGGGTCCTCCTGATGACGGCGAAAAAGCTCAAGGGGCTGAACGGGCGGATCGTGTTGGCCTCGCTGAAAGACCATATCCGGGAAGTGTTCGACATCGCCGGCTTCTCGGCGATCTTTCCGACGTATGACCAGCAGGACGCGGCGGTGGGGAGCTTCCAATAGCAGGACGTTGAAAAAAGCCTCCAGCTTTGTTCTCCCATCGCTCAGAGCCTCGACGTACGGCAAGGCGAAGGCAAGGTAACTATCCGCTCGCATGTGATCGAAGCGAGCGGTTCAAGCGAAGCTCGGTATGTACCTCCTCGGGGCCCTCGAAGAACCGGCCGGCTCACCGACTCGCCGGCGTCCGCAAACTTGACGCTCGTTATTCCTCGCGTCGCGGACCCTGGCGGCCTCGCTGGGCGGCCTTTTTGAACGTCCTGACAAAGTGCAGGATGTTTGGACTTCAGCCGCTGGCCTTGGCTCGAGCACTTCTGCTGCCACGGCATGCAGTTGCTGAACGAGAAACCTGTCGGCTTGCTTGTCTATCGGAGAAGTTGCTGTTCGGAGAGCGGTGGCTGATTGCCTCACACCGCCGTTCGTCTAAGTTTCTCGGCAGTGCAGCGATCGCCTACCATTTGCTGCGGTTTGAGGGCTAGTGTAGGCCAATAGAGGTCCATATGACGAAAGACGAGTTGGCTCAGCTTTATTCTGAGATTTCCGGCGGCACTGGGCTTGTAGGAGAGGAAGCGTTTGAGCTCCGCCAGAATGCCGAAAATAGAGTGGGGCAGGCGTTACTTGGACAGTATTGGGGGCTAATTCATTCCGGCGACGCTTACCATCAGTTTTATCTAGATACATTGCGTGAGTTAGCCGGTCGATTGACTGCAATGACACCGTCTCAAAATCATTATTTCTTTGGAGCTAGTCTAGTTTTGGACGAGCCCTTTTCAAGATTCGCTCGATCAGACGCGGCAAATCCTCGCGTCGATGGTTGAACCGAAATTCCATCTCCTTCAGGTAGA
>Ga0194120_10000330_pt1 | contig 88341 bp, 46 predicted proteins | sample TA2MahCa65mmetaG_FD_148642 | JGI IMG/M metagenome (GOLD analysis project Ga0194120, IMG submission 148642) | Freshwater microbial communities from Lake Tanganyika, Tanzania - TA2015019 Mahale Deep Cast 65m | ecosystem: Environmental > Aquatic > Freshwater > Lake | place: Tanzania: Lake...
CCATTACGGACGAACAATTATCCCAGATGAATATTCGCCGAGATGCATTTCACGGTGAGTGGAATTATCGCATACTGCCAACTGTGTGATATCATAATTCGGTAACTTATTGTTGAGCGCCGCCTTAGCCAGGGTGCGGGCGTCGCGTTTTACGATGCCGGCTGGACCACGACCGCCGGAAACACGCTCCAAGGCAATTACATCGGCACCGATGTCACGGGAACACTGTCGCTGGGGAATGCGAAGAGCGGCGTCGTCGTGCTGCTTGGGGCCGCGGCGAGCGGCGACACGCGGATCGGCGGAGACGCGCCCGGCGAAGGCAACTTGATTTCCGGAAATGGTCATGGCATCGACTGGGGCTGGTCGGCCGGAATCATGATATGGTCGGGTGGCGCGAGTCCCCAGACGACGATCGAGGGCAATTTCATCGGGACAAACGCCGAGGGTACCGCGGCCATTCCCAATCGATATTCCGGCATCATGATTCACGGAGCCTTCAATACCAAGATCGGCGGCGAAAGCGCCTATGTCGACGGCCGACTCAGCGGCGCGGGGAACCTGATCTCGGGAAATCTGTGGAACGGCATTGGTTCCTATCGAGCCGGAAACAATGGAGACTCGAACTTCATTGTCCAGGGCAACTTCGTCGGGACGGATGTCTCCGGGACGACGACCATTCCGAATGGACACACCGGAATCGGCGTCGACATGAATGCGAGCCTTGTCGGGGGCTCCACGCCCGGGCTGCGCAACGTCGTATCCGGGAACGGCGGCGGAGTTGTCGTGAAAGGCCGTGGTTCTCGTGTAGTCGGCAACTACATCGGTACGGACGTCAGTGGGACGATTGCGATCGGCAACCGTGTGGGAATCAGTCTCCAAGATGGCGCGACGGGAAACGACATCGGCGGACCGCTGCCCGGTGAAGGCAACGTGATCAATGGCGGGCATGGCATTGACTGGAACAACTCCGCGTCCGGGATCTTTTTCGACGGGAGCGGTACAACCGACAACCGGGTGCGCGGCAATCTGATCGGCGTCGACGCGAGCGGTACCGTGGCGCTGGGCAATCTTGGACCCGGTATCGTGTTTCGGGCGTCCGGTCCCCATGCGGTGTCCGGAAACATCGTAGGTGGGCCGAATCCGGGCGACGCGAACGTTTTGGCGGGCAATCAGGGTGGAGGCATCCTCGTCGACGGCGCCTTTGTGACTGGCAATTCCATCCTTGGCAATTTCATTGGAACAGACCGGTCGGCCACGCGCGCCATTCCGAATACCGGGAACGGGGTGACGGTCACTTCAGGCACCGGCTCGAATACGATCGGAGATGGAAACCTCTTCTACTACAACACGGGTAGCGGCATCCGGTTCGAAGGTCCTTCCGCGAACGCCAACAGCGCGTTCCAGAACCGGTTCTGGGCCAATGGCGGTCCGGCGATCGATGCGGGAACTTCGGGGGCAACACTGAACGACTCCGGCGAGACGGACGGCGTGCTCGATTACGCCGTCATCACGCACGCCTCCGTCGATGGCTCGAACCTTGTGATCACCGGCTTTGTCGGCGCGGGACGCGCGATCGAGTTCTACGCATCGGCGCCGAGCGGATCGGGGTTCGGACAAGGATCGGTCTTCCTCGCGACGCGCGTCGAGGGCACCACCGAGGATCTCGATACGGGGACCGGCTCGTACGGCCCGGTCGTCAACGGACGGACCGTTTCAACGGCGAGTGTTTCGGCGGATCGGTTCCGATTCGAAATCCCGTTGCCCGCGGGTGTCGCCGACGGAACGTTGATCACAGCCACCGCGCTCGGCTCCACGTCCGAATTCGCGCCGCCTGTCGTCGTCGGCGAACAGGCCAGCCAATTGGCGCCCGAGGTCACACTCGACACGACGTCCGTCACGCTCGTCGCCGGCGGCCGGCTCGAGATCTCCGGTTCGTTCTACGATCCCGATTCGACGACATGGACCGCGACCGTCGACTACGGCGACGGCGGCGGATGGCACGCCCTCTCGCTCGGCGCGAACCATGCGTTCGAGCTCAGTTACGTCTACTCGACGGCCGGCAATCGCACGGTCCGTGTTCGTGTTATCGACAATAGCCTGACCACGGGCGAGGCGACCGCGACCGTCACGGTTGAGAATGAAGCGCCCGAGGTCACTTTCAACGAATTTACGCTCACCAGCCCCGTAAACGAGGGCCAGACCGTCGTGCTCACCGGTCAGTTCCTTGACTCGGGAGACACGCATACGGTCGACATCGCCTGGGGCGACGGGACGAGCGATCATTTCCCCGTTCCGGGCGGCGAACGGTCGTTCACGGCGTATCACGTCTACGGTGACGACTCGAACACGGCCGGTTCAGCGACCAGCTCCGACGTCTATCGCGTCGCCGTGACGGTGACGGACGATGCGGGCGCCGGAGCATCGACCCCCGCGGGGCTCTTTTTGGCCGAAGTGCGCAATGTAAGGCCTTCCGGTCTGGCGGTCGATTTCAGCGGGACAACCCTGGTGGAAGGCGATACGCTGACAATCTCGGGCGCGTTCATGGACCCGAGCGATGGCGATCTACATACCGTGCGGATCGATTGGGGCGACGGTTCCAATGAGACGTTCGGCATCACGCGGGGCTCGCGGACATTCGCCGGCCTAACCCACACCTATACTGACAATCCGACCGACGGTTCGGGCGACTTTTTCGTGACGGTCGAATTGTGGGATGACGACGAGCCTCTTCAACCCGAGCGGTTCATGCGGACCGTGCGCGTCGAGAACGCGGTTCCGGAACACGTTGTTGTCGAGGTCACCCCCGATCGTCTAACCGAAGGAAGCTCCGTATCCGTTTCTGGCGGCTTCGATGACGCGGGGGTTCACGATGCGCACACGGTTCGAATCGACTGGGGAGACGGATCGGCACTAACGATCCTCGCGTTGCCGGCCGGCGTCCACGAATTCCAAGACGTCCCGCATGAGTACGAGGACAATCCGGGAACCATCGGAGATCCGTATTTCGTGACGGTGGAGGTCTCGGACAGGGACGATCCAGGGGTCAGCGGGCGCGTCGCTCTCCCCGTGTACGTCGCCAACGCGATCCCGCGGATCATGGACCTGTTCGCATCGAGCGGGAGTGGACCTATTGACGAAGGCGGTACGCTGACGATCTCGGGACAATACGCCGATGCGTCGCCGACCGACACGCACGAGGTCCTGGTTGATTGGGGAGACGGCGAGACAACGTGGGCAACCATCGACTCGGCGACCCGCTCGTTCACCGCGTCGCATCGTTACATCGACAACGGCGACGGCCCCGACGAGTCGTACTCGATCGCGGCAAGGCTGTTCGACGACGACGGCGACACCCATGTGGTGATGGTGGGCCAGACGGTGCGCAACGTCGCGCCCGCCGTCGGCATGGTTCCCGGTCCGATCAACACCGACCCGAACTTCATCGCGCTGCAAGCCGACGTCACGGATGCGGGACGCGCCGATACCCACGGATTCTCATGGATTGCGTACCCGTTGGTGGACCCGCCCGTACCACCCCAATTCGGCAGCGCCCCGTCCTTTGTTGTGGACCGGTCGCTCCACCCGACGGCGTTGTGGCATGTTGAACTATCCGTAGCCGACAATGACGGCGGAGTGGCCGTAATCGCGACCACGATGCTCGCGGGAACGGCGGGTGACGACACGATTGTTGTCGACGACGCGACCGTTGCCGGCTCCGGAACGAGCACGTTTCTTATCCTCGGTCTCGACGGCGCGGATGTGATCGATGCAACGGCGGTGACCGATCCTTCGGTCTCGATCATCTTGGACGGCGGTGCGGGCCAGGACTACTTGTTCGGCGGCAGCGGAGACGACGTCTATTATCTGCGCCGCGGCGATGATGTCGCCAACGCGACGGGAGTGTCCGGTGGCGGTCCCAATCCGAGCACGATGCCGGCGACGCTCAATCTGCGAGGCGACGACCGCTATGTACTTGTCCCCAACAGCACGTTAACCGTCTTCGACACGGACGGCGCGAATATCCTGGATTTCACCTTCGCCGACTTCGGCGACGGATCGGGCATCACGTTGGACCTGAACGCCGTATCCAATACGTCGTTCTCGCTCCAAGACGTATCCGTAACGCAGCCGGGCGCGCACTACGTCCAATTGATGGGTGGTTTTAGCAAGCTGTACGGGAGCGCATATGGTGACCGATTCACGGCGGCGTCCGGCGCGACGCTCGAAGGCGGCGCGGGGGACGATCAGTTTGACGTCGGCTCGGACATTACCGGCGCAAGGGTCTTCGGAGGCGCGGATGACGATGTGCTGACCGTAACCGGAACGGGGATCGGCGATCTCGTATTCCAGGGTGACGACGGAGCGGACCACGTATTCAATGACGCGACGGTTTTCGGCTTCGTTTTCCGCGGCGGCGCCGATGATGACATCCTCATCAACACAGGTTGGGTGGACGGCACGCTGTCGTTCGGCGGCGACGACGGTATGGACCAGCTCATCAACGAAGGGACTTTTGCGAACCTCGTCTTCACGGGCGGCGCCGATGACGATTTCCTGGTCAACTCGGACGTCGGCACGGTCACTGGGACGCTCTCGTTCGGCGGCGACGACGGTATGGACCAGCTTATCAACGAAGGGACTTTTGCGAACCTCGTCTTCACGGGCGGCGCCGATGACGATTTCCTCGGGAACCTGGGCGGTATTGATACGATTGTGTTCAGCGGCGACGACGGCCTCGATCGATTCGAGAACTCGGGTTCGGTCGGCGAGATCATGTTCACGGGCGGCGCCGATGACGATTTCCTGGTCAACTCGGACGTCGGCACGGTCACAGGCACCCTTTCTTTCGGCGGTGACGACGGCACCGATCAACTCATCAATCAAGGAACGGCCCTCCACATTACGTTCAGTGGCGGAGCGGATGACGATTGGCTCCTGAATACGGGAGAAGTCATCGGAACGCTCGTGTTCGGCGGTGACGACGGTCTCGACCAACTCGTCAATCAGGGAACACTCGCCGATATCCGTTTCGGAGGCGGCGCCGACGATGATCTGCTGATGAACGCGGGAGAAGTCATCGGAACGCTCGTGTTCGGCGGCGATGACGGAGTCGATCGACTTACCAATCAGGGAACATCGTTCGACATCCAATTCCGCGGCGGCGCGGACGATGACCTGTTGCTCAATTTGGGCTCGATCACAGGCTCGTTGTCCTTTGGCGGCGACGATGGCGCCGACGTGCTGCGCAACGAAGGGTACATCGATAACCTGGCATTCTCGGGCGGCGCGGACGATGATCTGCTCGTCAATTCGAGCCGTTCGTCAATCGCAGGCCTGTCCTTCGGCGGCGATGACGGAGCCGACTCGGTCCACAACCTTGGGCTGATCGATGTCCTGACGTTCACGGGCGGCGCCGACGACGATTGGCTCATCAACGCCGGATCGGTCGCAACGACCTTGACCTTCTCCGGGGACGACGGCGCGGATCGAATGCTGAACGAGGGAACCGTTGCCGCCTTGACGTTCCAGGGGGGCGCGGATGACGACGTTCTCCAAAATGCGGGAACGGTCGGCGAGCTGGCGTTTCAGGGCGGCGCGGACGATGACGTGCTCGTGAATTCGGGAAACATCACGACCTCGCTCGGCTTCACCGGCGATGACGGAGCCGACCTGCTTCGAAACGAGGGAACGATCGGCGGATTGACGTACACGGGCGGCGCCGACGACGATCTGCTCGTGAACCTCGGAGGCGTCACGACCTCGCTCGATTTCACGGGCGATGACGGCGCCGACGAACTATGGAACCTGGGTTCCGCCGAGTCGATCGGATTCGCCGGCGGCGCGGATGACGATCTGCTCGTCAATCAGGCGCCGAACATCGCGGTCATCGTATTCGGCGGCGGTGCCGACGACGATATCCTCTGGAACGCGGGAGCCAACGTCGGCTCGATTGAATTCGGGGGAGGCGCGGACGACGACGTGCTCCAAAACACGGGGGCATCGATCGGCTCGATCACGTTCCGAGGCGACGACGGACTCGACGCGCTCATCAATCTGGGTGATTCCGTCGGTCAACTCGCCTTCGCCGGCGGCGGCGACGACGACGTCCTGGCCAACTATGGCCGTTCGATCGGCTCGATCGATTTCGGAGGCGACTCGGGCAATGACACGCTCATCGTGCGCGGATCGGGAAGTGCGACGGGCCTTGTCGATTCGTATATCCACTTCCGAGGCGACGACGGTATCGATGCGTTCCAGAACAACGCGTCCGGATTCGCCGGGATCGTCTTCGAAGGCGGCGCCGACGACGATGTGTTCCAGAACAACGTGTCGGGCATCGGCGAAATCCTCTTCGAGGGCGGTGCCGACGATGACCTGCTCGAAAACAACGGCGACGGCGTCACGAACCTGGTGTTCGTCGGCGACGAAGGATTCGATATCCTGATCAACGACGGCCGAGCCGTCGTCGGACTCGAATTCGAAGGCGGCGCGGATGACGACGTTCTCATCAACACGGGAACAGCCGTTGCCGGTGTTGTGTTCACGGGCGATGATGGAAGCGACGCACTGATCAACAGCGGCGCTCGGCTCTCGGGCGTCACGTTCATGGGCGGCGGAGACGATGACGCGCTCCTCAACAGCGGCCCGCTTTCGACCGATCTCCTGTTCCTGGGCGATGCGGGAGACGACCTGTTCCGCAACCGGCCGGAGGCCGTCGAATCGGGACGGCTCACGTTCTTCGGCGACGACGGATCGGACACGCTGGTCAATGAAGCCGGTGGCGTTTTCGGTGTCGAGTTCGACGGGGGCGCGGATGACGACGCGCTGTTCAATGCGGGCATCCAAGTCGTCGGCCTCACGTTCAACGGCGGCGCCGATGACGATACGCTCACGAACTCCGGCGCCAGAGCCGACGCGATCGACTTCACGGGCGACGACGGCGATGATCTGCTTGTGAACCGGGGACTCGACGTGTTGTGGATCGGATTCCAGGGCGACGACGGCGCCGACACGTTCTTGAATACGGGATCGGCACTCGAAATCGAGTTCCATGGCGGTTCGGACGACGACACGCTCCTGAACGAAGGGCCAAACGTCGGTGGCTTGGTGTTCAACGGCGATGACGGAAGCGATCTGCTTGTCAACAACGGGCCCGTCCTCGCAATCGCGTTTCAAGGAGGCGCGGATGACGACGTGCTTCAAAACAACGCGACCGCCGGTTCGATCACGTTCGGCGGCGGCGCGGATGACGACGCGCTGATCAATAACGGACAAGGCGTCGGTTCAATCGACTTCGGCGGTGACGATGGAAACGATACGCTGCTCCATAACGCCGACGCGCTCGGATTCCTGACCTTCACGGGCGGCGCCGATCACGATACGCTTCGTGTCCATGGCGAACAATTGGGCAACATGTCGTTTGAAGGCGGGTCCGGCGCCGATGCGTTCCATTTCAACGGAGTCGCCGTTCCGGGAACGGTCGTGACGTTCTTGGGCGGCGACGATGACGACCTGCTGGCATGGCGAGGCGCCGCTGATGAACTCGATTTCCAGGGCGATTCGGGGAACGATACGGCGATCGTCGTCGGCAGCGGTTCACTTCGGCTGGCGGGAGGCGACGGCGACGACACCACCTACTTCCAATCGCATCCCGCCGCCGACGTGACGATCGAGGAATGGTATGGCGGCGATGCAACGGATCTCAGCGGCGATACGCTCGACTTCAGCGGCTATTCCGGGGGACCGCTCCGACTGGACTTGCGAGTGACGACACGCCAGGTCCAGTCCGTACAGTTCGCGATCACGATCCTCGACGGAATGGGCGTCGAAAACGTGATCGGATCGATGTTCGGCGATACGCTCGACGGAAACCCCCGCAACAATCTGATTCACGGGGCCGAATACGCGGGCGGATTCACCGGCCCCGTGGCCGATCCGCGCGGCGCGACGCAGTGGGCGCTGTTGGATTTCGACACGCACACCGATCCCGGCGAACATGTCTATTCGCAGGAGGAACGCGTCGCGATCGCGGACCGGATCGAGAGCGTGTTCCGGGGGCCCGATGCGGGATCGCCTTGGTTCGACGTGCGCGTTGTGCTCGACGCCGCCGAAATCCCGTCGGGTACGGACCACGCCACGCTCCGGTTCAATGAGACGCCCGAGTCCGGGAGGCCCGGTGGACTGGCAAGCGAAGTGGATCCTGGAAACCGCAACCTCGGCGGTTGGGCCGCGATCCAGGTGAACGGCCTCCTGGGCGGCGTCATCGTGCAAGCCGATATCGCCGAGGAAGGCCATGTTGAAGGCAATGCGTACAAGGGCGACCGTTCCCCGGTCGGGGACGAACAAATCGGCGCGACCAAACCGGGGGCGACCAGAGAGAACTTCGTATTGCTTTCCGCGAAAATCGGGGCGCACGAATTGGCGCACCTCTTGGGATTGCGCCACAGTGATTCGTTCGGACCGATCGGGTTCGGATTGCACGATCCCCCGGGAGCCGGCGCGTACAAGCCGTTCTACACAGGCCCCGTCGGCGGCGTCGAAACGTTCGATCACCTCATCGGGTCCCCCGCATCGATCGGCTCGGACCGATTCAACGATCTGAACGACTTGTTCTTCGGAGAACGGGAAGCGGTCAAGTTGGCGTGGGCGAACAGCAACCCGGCTCAAACGACGTTCCCCGAAACGACCGATTCGCATCGCGGACCCGAAACGGCTCAGGCGATCGGGCTCGTGACGTTGTCGGTTCCCAATACGCTCCGCCGAGGCTTGAACGAATCCAAGAATTTCTTCGTTCAACTGGCGTCGATCGACGGACGAATCGACGGGGATGCGGTGAGCGGTGCGAGCGAAGAGGACTGGTACGCGTTTTCGGGCCGATCCGGAGAGCTTGTGAATATCGACGTGCTCTCGAATTCGATCGCCAGGTTCGGAACGAGTCCCGACGACTATGTGGATACGGTGGTCCGTCTTTGGTACGACACGGGTTCCGGAATCGAGTTGGTTCCGTATTACAGCAGTTTCGCGGAAAACGACGACATTTTCGAGCCGACCGACAGTGCGCTGATCGATCTGCGGCTTCCACTCGACGCGACATACTACATCGAGGTCGATACGTTTTCGCGCGACCCGTCCGATCCCCTATTTGATCCGGCGAATCCCCTGAGTCCCTTGAATCCCGACAATCCGTTCAACATCCTGAACCATCCCGACCTGTTGAAGCGATTCCTGGACACACGCGACGATACGGACACGGGAAACTACCAACTTGTCGTCTATCGATTCGATAAGGCGAACGCGGAGGACGGGGTCGATGTGATCAAGGGGAATGGCGGGACGGACGAGGTCGACGGAGGTCCCGGAGACGCCTACGCTCTTGAATACGAACTGGGAGCGCCCGCGACAACGCTGGAGGGCGCGTTGTTTTCCCGAACGATCGTGATCGACGACCGGGCGGCGAGCGATTGGATAGGCAGCGAGGTGGATTACGGCGATGGTTCGGGAACACGCGCGCTTGAAGTCGATCCGGGCGGCGTGTTCGAGCTCGCACATGCCTTTGGTGATGACGGCGTCTACACGATCACGGTGACAATCCGCGACGATATCGGCCAATCGCTGACGCGAGCGCTCGAGGTTGTGGTCGCGAACGTCGCTCCCGATGTTTCGTTGACGGGACCGGAAGACGCGGAAGTCGGCGAAATGGTCACCGTCTATTCGACCGTGAACGACCCCGCCGGTGCGGCGGATCCACTGACGTGGACCTGGGAGATTACGCGTGACGGAAGTCCGTTTGAATCCCGGACCGGAGGCGGGGAATACGCCTTGAGCCCGACGCTTGCCGGATCCTATGTTGTACGGCTGACCGTCGACGACGGTGACGGAGGTGTGACATCGGCGAGTCACACGGTTAGGGTCACCTCCGCGCAAACGAACCACCCGCCGGTCGTGACCGTCGGCGGGCCTTCCGACAGTATCCGCGGACTGGCTGCGACATTTGCGTTCGTGGCGACCGACCCGGATGCCGTCGATCAGGACGGTTCATTCACGTGGGTTGTGGACTGGGGAGATGGAACAGCTTCGGAGACGCGGGTCGGAAGCTCGACAATCGCATGGGACCACGCCTTTGACGGGGCGACGGCGGAGACCTTCGCCGTGACGGTTCGGGCGACCGATAGCCGGGGCCTGACGAGTGAGCCCGCGGTCCACTCGTTGGATATGCTCCTCTGGGACGTGCAGCCGGATCCGCTCCACCCGGGCGACGCCGTCCTGATCGTCGGCGGTTCGGCCCAGGCCGATCGAATCCGGCTGACACAACACGGTTCACAGCGGAACGGATACCATAAACTGCGGATCGATACGGACATCGATGGATCATGCGACGACGAAGCCGAAGACCGGTACACGGTGCGGATCTACGACGCGTTCCGGCGGATCGTCGTGTATGGCCGCGGTGGAGACGATCGGATTGACATTCAAGATCGGATTGAGTTGCCCTCGTTGCTGGACGGCGGCGACGGCAATGATCGAATCCGCGCGGGGAGCGGCGACAATATCGTGCTTGGCGGAGCGGGTGATGATCGCATTCTGGGTCAGCAGGGCCGCGATCTATTGATTGGCGGTTCGGGAAGCGATGAAATCCGCGGCGGTACGGGCGAGGATATCCTGATCGCGGGTTACACGGCGCTCGACACGAATCGCGAGGCGCTCGACGCCGTGATGCGGGAATGGACGGGACGCCGATCGTTTGAGCAACGTCGCGACCGCATTTCCGGCAGGACATCCGGAGGCCTGAATGGCTTCTGGAACCTGCGCGCGTCCGGGACCGGCCGCAACGTATTCGACGACGGAGTCGCGGACCGACTTTGGGGGAATTCGGGCCGGGATTGGTTCCTGCTCGACATGAACAACACGGATCGCGACCGGCGCGATCGGATCATGGATTGGCATAAGTCCGACGAGGACGACGATATCGATGGCTAGGCAAACCTCGATTCCCGACGACGAAGGGAAGCACGGCGGACGCGACGCGACGATCGATGGTCCCGGCGCGAAGGGAACGGAATCGAAAACCGATGGGCCGATGGATCCGACGGCGGTATGGATTCGTCAAGGCGAGGGAGCGGACGAACGAACCCAAACGCTTGAGCCCGGCAAGTCGAGCGGCGCGGATCCGCGCGCTCAGGACACGGCGAAGGGAGGGATCACGGCGGCCGACGCGCGCCGAGCGCCATCGGAGCGCCAGAGCGGGGCGGGCCCGCGTATCGGCGATTACGAAGTGATGGGCGAATTGGGCCGGGGCGGCATGGGGGTCGTGTATAAGGCTCGCCATGTCACGCTCAATCGCGTCGTCGCGCTCAAGATGATCCTGAGCGGACCGTATGCGACCGACGCGGCGCTGAAACGGTTCCTCGCGGAAGCGAGGGCCGTCGCCCGTCTCCAGCATTCGGGGATCGTCCAGATCTTCGACATCGGCGAACACCAGGGGCTCCCCTATTTTTCGCTCGAATTCGTCGAGGGCCGCGATCTCCAGCGGGACCTCCAGGGTCAACCCCGCGAGGCGCGCAGCGCGGCGGAACTCGTCGAGCGACTCGCGTCCGCCATGCAATACGCTCATGATCACGGCGTCCTGCATCGCGATCTAAAACCGTCCAACATCCTGCTCGCCGCGGACGGCAGCCCCAAGATCGCGGACTTCGGGCTTGCGAAAGAAGTCGACGCCGAGGGCTCGACGGCGACGAGCCAGGGTACGGTCATGGGCAGCCCAAGCTATATGCCGCCCGAGCAGGCGAGGGGCGAGGCGTCCTCCATCTCGCCACGCTCCGACCTCTATTCGCTCGGCGCGATCCTCTACCAGATCTTGACGGGGCGACCTCCCTTTCTTGCCGATCGTCCGGTGAACACCGTAATGCAGGTGATTCACAACGAGCCGGTGTCGCCCCGCGTGCTTCAGCCCGGGGTCCCGGTCGACGTGGAAACGATCTGCATGAAGTCCCTGCAAAAAGACCCGTCGGCGCGTTATGAGTCGTGCCGGGCGCTGGCCGACGACTTGCGGAGGTTCTTGAATGGGGAGCCGATCCTCGCGCGTCCGATCAGCCGCGTCGAGCGTGCGTGGCGATGGTGCGAACGGCATCCGGCGACGGCGGTTCCTTCCGGGCTTGCGGGGCTCTTCATCCTCGCGACGGCGCTCGTCGCCAGTTGGGCCTGGTGGACCACGGCGGCTCAGGCGACGATCATCAGCGAACAGCGCGATCAGGTTCAGGAGCAGCGCGACGAGGCGCGCAAGGAGCGCGACGAGGCGCGGCGGCAACGGACCATCGCCGATGAACAGCGGGTCATCGCGAATCAGCGGAAGGTCTTGGCCGAGGAGAAGGAAGAGTTGGCCAGACGCCAGGCCACACTGGCTCTGGAGAATATTCAGTTCGTCGTGACCGATATCGATGACGCCCTCAAGAAACAGCCGGGCTCCAACGACCTTCGAATCGCGATCCTCGAATCGGTTGCGAAAAAGTGGGATGAACTCGACGTTGAAATGACCGGCGGGATTCGCGGCGAGGCGATCCCGACGTTGATGGCCCTCCGCCAGAAGATCGCATCGGCCTTGTATGAACTTGACAGACTGAAGGAAGCGGACCGGGAATACGAGAAGCTCTATGCGCGAGCGAAGGAGCGGATCGAGATCAAGGGCCGCACCGATTCCGCCCGCGCGAATCTCGCAAAAGTCGGATTCGCCTGGGCGCCGATCAAACGTCGATTGACGGGCGACCCGACCGCCGCGCTGGGTTTGCTTGAACAATCGATCGCCGTCGTGCGGGAGACGATCCGCGATCCGCACCCCGAGCCGGGCAGCCCGACTCCCGTGGAGATCCGCGAGTTGCTTGCGGTCATGCTCCAAAACCTCGGCGTGGAGCATCTGACGCAAGGCAGGCTCGCCGAGGCGGCGGCCGTCTTTCGAGAAGGCCTGGATCTGCTCGCCAAAGTCCTCGACACGATTCGCTCGGAGCCCGGCTTTGCCGAATTGAACGACGATCAAAAGGACTCGAAGACGGCCGCGCGGCAAATCAGTCACGACAAAGCGGCCATCGCGCTGGCGTATGTCCTGATGCGGCTGGGGCGATCCGACGAGTCGTTCGTGATGTACGACAAAGCGATTGCCGGCCGCCGGGAAATCTTCGCCCGTCGCCCCACGATGCCGGTCATGAAGCTTGAACTTGCCGGACATCTCGGCAATTTCGGCCAGTCGCTGCTTTGGATCGGACAACTCGAAAAGGCGTCGCCCGTCATCACGGAATCCACTCGGCTCTTCGAGGAGGTATTTGCGGCGGACTCCGAGAAGGCCGACTACAAGCGCCAATTGACCACCGCCCTCTATCGTTTGGCGACGCTCCGGGACTTGGAAGGGAATTCGGGTGAGAGCCTGAGTCTCTTCGAGCGATGCCGCCAGTTGCGGTCCGAGCTTTGCGACGCGTCACCGGACGAAAAGAACAAAATCAACTTGATGTTGGCGGAAGCCCGCGTCGGCAACTCGGAGAAGGCGAGATCGCTGGCCGACGAATTGGCGGCGATGGAACAGGTGAACGGCGAACGCCACTTGGAGCGGGCGCGCGCGTTGTGCCAACTCGCGCGCAAAGCACCCGATGAACAGCGAGGCAAGATGCTCGACGAGGCGCAAACAGCGTTGGAGCGAGCGATCCAGGACGGCTACCGCGATCCTTTCCGGGTCGAACACGAACCCGACTTGACGCCCCTGCGGGGCTCGGAGCGGTTCACGCGGGCCGTAATCGAACTGAAGTCCGCGCGATCCGCGGAGCCTTCCAAGTAATACACGGTCGTTTTGTGTTGACTTCACTCGACGACATGGGGACGAAGATGCACTCGGCTCATGACGACATCGAGGAGTTCCAGCGATTGCTGAAACGCGGATTAGTCCAGCGGGCCTATCGAGCAATCCTGTCGTACATGAGGCGACTGCGATCCCATTTCGATAACAAATTGGCCGATTGCGCCGCGTCTGATCTCTATCAGGGGTGCATGGACATCACGCATTTTGCGGTCTTCCCGTCATTGCTCGTGCAACACAACTTGAAGATCGCTGTCGTCTTCAACTACGAGGTGTTTCGATTCGAAGCCTGGCTCGCCGCCCGTAACCAGAAGATTCAACGGCATTACTGGGAGTTGTTCAAGAGCCGCCCGTGGCCGAATTACCGGTTATCCACGCCGGCGACAGGCGTCTTCTCGATTCTCGAATGCGACCTCGCAACGGATTTCGAGCTCGACGAGCCCGACGTGTTGACCTCGACGATTACAACAGCCGTCGTAGCATTCATCAACGACATTGAGAGGTTCCTCTCCCAGGACCAGGGGAAACGAGCCGCATCGACACGAGCGAGATAATCGACGCGCCGCCCAACAGCATGGAACTCGGCCGAATAGGGCGGATAACTTCTCAATAACCGGGTGCGCGGGTCGGAGGGGCGTGTTGGGGGTTCCGACGGCGCCATCGCGGCGGACCGCCCACGATCGCGAGCGCCGCGCGATCTGGAAGTACGACCAGCGGCTCAAAGGCTACCGCAAGACCCCGACGCCCGCACGGCGAGCACGGCTGGAGCGGGACCTCAATACCCTGTTCCACGATCGGCATACGGGCTATCCGGACCTGAACGCGGCCCTCCAGAAGATCCACGACCGCAAGGATCAGCTCTTGTAGGTGTTGGAGCATCCGGAGTTCCCTTGCACAACAACGAGGGAGAAGGTGGTAAGAAAACCACGGATTGGGCGCGCGGGACCGGGTTCAGCCGAGCAGGCACTGGAGGGTCACGGCGGACAGGTCCGACCGTTCGCGCGCGGGGGTTGCGGCGAGCAGGTCCTCGATGAGGCATTGCATGCGGCTTCCGACGGCGACGAGCTGTTCGGGCGACGGTTCGCCGTCTTGCGCGCATTCGGCGAGCAGCGATTCGATCTGATCCTGAAGTTGCGCGAGCGATTCTCGCGTCGTGGCGGAGGACGCCGACGCGTCCCCGCGGGTCGATCTTGGCGTTCGCGCCGTGTGGTCGTTGCACAGTCGCCGTAGAATCTGCGTGCGACTTACCGTGCCGAGCGGCCGGTCGCCGTCGACGATGAAGACGCGGCGGAGCGCGACGCGGCGCAGGAAGTCGCCGATCACGCGCGCCGGCGTCGTCGGCGCGAAACAGGCGGGCCTCCGGTTCATGACATCGCCCAACGTCACGGCATCCGATTCGCAGGTGGTAAGCCGTCCGACGAGTTCTTCCTCACCGATGGCGCCGAGCAATCGGCCGTCGCGATCGACGACGGCCGCCGATTCGGCTCGAAGTTCCAGCAGATAGCGGGCCGCTCCGATCAGATCCTGATCGGTCGTCAGGACGGCGATAAGCGGCGCCATGACGTCGGTCGCGGTCCATTCGGCCAAGCGATCGGCGCTGGAGCCGAGCGGACCGCCCATCGTGCCGACCATTTCGCGGAATCCGACGACCCGGTTCCTACCCGACTGTTTGGCCATCAGGGGCGCTTGGTCGGCGTGATCGACAAGTTCACCCGGAAAGGTCGTCTGATCGGACCGTTCGGCGACCCCGAAACTCGCCGTGACGCAGAGCGTCGTGTCGTTCACGCGGACCACGCGCGATTCGATCGCTTGACGAGCCCGCTCGGCCCAAACGGCCGCGCCGTCCTCGCCCGTGTCGGTGAGGATCACGCAGAATTCCTCGCCGCCGTATCGCGCTCCCAGATCGGTTTGCCGGCACTGATCGCGAAGGCATTCGCCGATTCCGCGCAAGACGGCGTCGCCCGCCGCATGGCCGTGCACATCATTGATTTTCTTGAAGTAGTCGACGTCGAGCATGACGCACGCGAGCGGGGCGCGCGACCGCGCGCACCGTTGCCACTCGCGTTCGAACTCGGTCGTGAGCGCCTGGCGGTTCATGAGTTGGGTCAATCCGTCGACGCGCGCTTGCCGCTGCAGCTCCGCGAGCAGCCGCTGGTTCTCCTGGACAATCGCGTTGCGCTGCCTCGCGAAGTGCAGCGTTCGGATCAAGGTCTCCGCCGACCACTCGCCCTTGACCAGATAATCCTGCGCGCCCCGTTCCAGCGCCGCGAGCGCCGATTGGCTGTCGTTCAGCCCCGTCAGCACGACGACCGAGATATGCGGAAAGCCGGCGAGCACCCGGTCGACTCCCGCGAGTCCGAAGCTGTCCGGCAGCGAGAGGTCCATCAGAACCGCATCGACGGGCGACGACGAGAGGACGTCGAACGCGGCGCCAAGCGATTCGACATGGCGCACGGCGAACCGGTCCGGGCATTCCTCGAGCGCGCGGGTCGCGAGCACGGCGTCGCCGGGATCGTCCTCGATCAGCAGGATTTGGACCGGGTCGGTCGGCATGGAGGCGGACCAAGGATGCGGAACCGGTTACAGGGCCGGCACGGCGGCCGGCAACGTCACGACTTCAAACCAGTACTTGCCCAGTTGGCGAACGGCGTCGACGAACTGGTCGATGTCCACCGGTTTCTGGATGTAGGAATTGCAGCCCAGATCGTAGCTGCGAAGGATGTCGGCCTCCTGCTGCGACGTCGTCAGCACGACCACCGGGATTCGACTGAGTTCGGGATCGCGCTTCAGGTGCTGCAAGACCTCGCGTCCGTTGATCCGCGGCATGTTGAGGTCGAGCAGGATCAGATCGGGCGTCGGCGCCCGGCACTCCTCGGAGTATGGGCCTCGGCGATGCAGGTAGTCGAGCGCCTGTTCCCCGTCGTCGACGATCTGCAGATCGACGAGGAGCACATCGTCCTGAAGCGCGCGTCGGGTGAGTTCCTGGTCGCCCGGGTCATCCTCGGCTAACAGGATGACCACGCGGCGCGAGTTGCGTCGTTCTCGATCGAACATGGGCTCGTTCCTTTCTCGGCGGGCAATGTGAAATGGAACCGCGTTCCGGCGCCGTATTCGGACTCGACCCGGATTTTCCCGTTGTGACGCTCGACGTTCTTCTTGCAAATGGCGAGGCCGATGCCCGTGCCTTCGTACTCGCCGCGTCCGTGGAGCCTCTGGAACGGCGCGAAAATCCGTTCGAAGTACTCCGCCTTGATTCCGATTCCGTTGTCGGCGACCGTGATCGTCCATTCGGGTCCGTTGCGCGCCGCCGTCACGGCGACGCGCGGCTTGCGGTCGTTCGGAACGAATTTCAGCGCGTTGCCGATCAGATTCTGGAACAACTGGGTCAGCACGGTCGCGTCGCCCGAGACGTCGGGCAGCTCGCCGATCTCGACGGCCGCCTCCGATTCGCGGATCCGCAACTCGAGCGATTCGCAGGCGCGCCGGGCGCAGGTCGCCAGCGAAATGCGTTCGACCTTCATCGCCGAGCGGCCGGCGCGGGAGAGGGCAAGCAGGTCCTGGATCAGGTCGCGCATGCGCTGAGCCGCCTCGACGATGAACGTCAGGTCCTTCTCCGCTTGCGCGTTCAGGTTCGCTCCGACATCCTGGCGCAGGAGCTTGCTGAACGAAACCAGCTTGCGGACCGGCTCCTGCAGGTCGTGGCTCGCGACGTAGGTGAATTCGTCGAGGTCCCGGTTCTTGTTTTCGAGTTGATCGAGGTTCTCGCGCAGGAGTCGCTCGTTCGCTTGGAGCAGGGCCCGGCTTTGTTCGAGATCGGCCGTGCGGAGCGCGACTTCCCGCTCGATCCGCTCGTTCGTCGATTCCAGTTGGGCGCGCTGGACGGCGTCCTGCCGCATTTCCAATTCGATGTGGAACGCCGCGTTCGCCAGGAACGTCACTTCAATGATCACCCAGGACGCGTGCTCGAGCCACCGCCACGGGCCCGCGTCCGGCAACCCGAAGATCGACTCGGGCCACCAGACGCCTCGACCGAAGTGATCCGCGATGATGACGGCGGTCGCCGTCGCGAAGACGCGCCAATCGCGGTAGAACGACAGGAGGGCGAGCGAGCCGAAGATGTGGAAGTGCGTCTCGATGCGGCCGCCCGTCAGATGGATCAGGAGCGACGATACGAGCATCTGGGACATGGCGACGACATGCCGGGTCAGCGGAACGGACGGACGAAGCAGGGCCATGCCCGTCGGTATGCATGTCACTAGGAACCCCGCCGCCATCGCGCCGCGCGTGTGCCACAGCATGGAATGCCGCGCGATCCACGTGTGCGGCGCGATCCAAATCGCCGCTCCGCAAATCCCGATCAACTGAAGAACCATCAAGGCGACAAAGAGCTGATCGATGCGCCCGCACACCTCCGCGCGCCGCTCCGCGAACAATGTCCGAGCCCTTGGCGCGAGTCCATCGGGAATGGTACCGTCCGAATGTTGTCGGATCATGGTGGGAAGACCTCGGTGGCCGCCGCGCCGTTGGGTTGGTCGGAAAGGGAACGCGTTCGAGGCGCACCCGGAGCGGTTTCCCGACCGGGAGCGTCACTGCAACCGTAGGTCACTCCACCCGATCGGCAACGCGCCCGGAACGCGCGGAGACGTCGGCGGCGACGGCCGGTCGTCTCGGTCGAATCGGTTGGGACGGTTTTCGCGGCGCTTACCCGTTCGTGGGACGTCGCCGATTCGGCGACGGAATGAAGTTGGATGGACTCGGAAGGAACATGCCATGCGGCTGATCATCGTGGGAGGAGTGGCGGGAGGCGCGTCGGCGGCGACCCGCGCGCGGAGATTGAACGAACACGCCGAGATCGTCCTTTTCGAACGGGGCCCCGACGTCTCGTTCGCGAATTGCGGTATGCCCTACTTCATCGGCGGAAAGATCGGCCATCGCGCCAAGATGCTCGTCACGACCGCCGAACGGCTCGCCGAACGCTTCCGCCTCGATGTCCGGACCGGGTCGCTTGTTGAATCGATCGACCGGGCGGCCCGCGAAGTCGTCGTCCGAAAAGTCGATACGGGCGAGACGTACCGTGTCGCCTACGACAAGTTGATTCTCGCTCCCGGCGCGGCGCCGCTCCGCCCCCCCCTTCCCGGCATCGACCTGCCCGGAATCCTGACCCTTCGGAATCTGGGGGACATGGACCGCATTCACGCGGTCGTTCAATCGGGCATCCGGCGCGCGGTCGTCGTCGGCGCGGGTTTCATCGGCCTCGAGATGGTTGAGAATCTGGTCTTGCGGGGCATCGCGACGACGCTCGTCGAATTGCAGGACCAAATACTGCCTCCCCTCGATCGCGAGATGACGCCTCCGATCACCGAGCGGTTGCGGTCGGCCGGGATCGACGTTCGGCTCAGCGAATCCGTCACCGGTTTCGCAACGAAGGAGGGCGGCATCGAGGTTCAGCTCAAGTCGGGCGAGCGGCTCGATGCCCAATTGGTCGTGCTCGGGATCGGCGTCCGACCCGAGGATCAACTCGCCGTCGACGCGGGGCTCGACGTCGGCCCGCGCGGCGGCATCCGCGTCGATCGGTACCTGCGCACGAGCGATCCCGCCATCTTCGCGGTGGGTGACGCGATCGAGGTCGAGGACTATGTCCTGGGCGGCGCGACGCGAATCCCGCTCGCCGGCCCCGCGAATCGCCAAGGCCGGCTCGCCGCCGAAAACGCGCTCGGCGGGTCGGTGCCCTATCGCGGTTCGCAAGGAACGGCCGTCGTCGGCGTACTGGGGATGACCGCCGCGATGACGGGCGCGTCGGAGAAGACACTGCGGCGAGTCGGCCGCGCGTTCCGAAAGATCCATATCCATCCGGCCCATCACGCGGGGTACTACCCGGGGGCCGAGCCGATGTCGATCAAGGTCCTTTTCGACCCGGAATCGGGCGCGATCCTCGGCGCGCAGGCGGTCGGCGGCGCGGGGGTCGACAAGCGGATCGACGTGTTGGCGGTCGCCGTCCAGGCGCGGCTTACCGTATTCGACCTCGAACAGATGGAACTCGCCTACGCGCCGCAATTCGGCTCGGCGAAGGACCCCGTCAACATGGCGGGCTTTGTCGGAGCGGGCCTTCTGCGGGGCGAGCATCCACAGGTCGACGCCGAGTCGCTCGTGGACGGTCCGACGGCGGGCGGCCGACTCGTGCTCGACGTGCGCACCGATCGGGAATTCGCCGCCGGGCACATTCCGGGCGCGGTCCATATCCCGGTGGACGCATTGCGGAGCCGCATCGACGAGGTTCCCGTTGACCGCGAAGTGACCGTTTACTGTCAGGTCGGCATGCGGGGCTATCTCGCAACGCGCATCCTCCGCCAATATGGCCGAAACGCGTCCAATGTCGGTGGCGGATTCACCACCTACCAGCGTCTCCGCGGGATTGCGTAGAACGACCGCGCGTTTCGCGGGCGATTGAGGACAATCGCCCTACGTGGAACGACCGTCCTCGGGCGTTCGGGAACCAGCGATTTCGCGCTCGGTCTTGAGAGCGTTAGGGCGCGACAACGAGCGCCGCGTCTCCACACGGTTCCACGGCTCCGACGCAGACGGCCGGCGATTCCTCTTGCTCGCGGATCATGGCGAGCATCGCGTCGGCGTTGTGTTCCGGAACGCTGATCAAGAGTCCGCCCGATGTCTGCGCGTCGAAGAGCAGATCGCGGTCGACGTCATCGATCGCTTCGACGCCACCCATCCGCGCGGCGGTGAAGGCGCGGTTGGTCGCGGTCGCTCGTGTCTTGAACCCGGCGCGGATCAACGCGCGCGCGCCCGGCAGGACGGGCAGAAGGCTCGCCGTGATCCGCAACGTCACGCGGCTCGCCTCGGCCAACTCACACGCATGGCCCGCGAATCCGAATCCGGTGATGTCGGTCACCGCGTTGGCGCGGAATCGAACGGCCGCGATGCTCGCCGCCTTGTTCAGCGTCGTCATGCCGCGAATCGCGCATTGAAGCGACTCCGGAGGGCATCGGCCCGCCTTGAACGCGGTCGTAATCGCGCCCGTTCCGAGAGCCTTGGTGAGAACGAGCCGGTCTCCGGGCCGCGCGCCCCGGTTCGTCAGCAAGTCGGCCGGCGCGACGACTCCCGTCGCCGAAAGTCCGTACTTGATTTCCGAGTCGCGGACCGTGTGCCCTCCGACGACGACCGCGCCCGCCGCCCTCACCTGTTCCGAGCCGCCCCGGAGGATCTCCGCGAGCACATCGAGTCCAAGCCGATCGTCGGGAAATCCGACGATGTTCAGCGCCGTTACGGGCCGGGCGCCCATCGCGTAGATGTCGCTGAGCGAGTTCGCGGCGGCGATCCGGCCGAATTCGAACGGATCGTCCACGAGCGGCGGAAAGAAGTCGAGCGATTGAACGATCAGCAGATCGTCGCGCAAACGATAGACGCCCGCGTCACTGAACCCTTCGGTTCCGACAATCAGGTTCGGATCGGAAAAGACAGGCAAGCCGCGCACGACCTGCGCGGTCCCCGCTTGGGGAAGTTTGCCCGCTCACCCCGCGCAGCTCGCGTAGTCGATCAGCCGCTTTTTCCGGCCGAAGAGGCCAAGGATCCCCATGCTCGCCCGTCAACTTCCAATAAAGCCCACGCTTCGCGGGTTCCATTACGACCGCCGGCGGCCGGCCCGCCGATCCACTCGCCTGTTATAGAACGTCGGTTCATCGTGGCAATAGCCGGTGACCGTAGCTGTCCATTCCGCGGCGCCGGCAGGAAGGCTTGGCGCCTGATGGCCGCGATGGGATCCGAGTTCCAGGTCCATCCGACCCACGGCTCAATTCAGGAAGGGCATTGGAGGAGAATCCCCGGCATGACCTCCCAAGTTCCACTCCCCTTCTTCATTTCCCCTTTTTCATTCGCGTGATTCGTGCCATTCGTGGTTGGTTCCCATGCGCCTCGCCGGAAGCAAATCAACCACGAATGAATTGATGAACGGAAGGCTGACCACGAATCGGCCGAACCTCCGGTGAGAATCGATGTCCGGTGACACCCCGTTCTTGCCTGTTTCGTCACATAATGGACGGCTACGCGTCCGGCCGGTTGCGTGAAGATGGCGGGCGACGAGAACGCTTGGCGGATTCGAGTCGGCGGCTACCGCATCGTCTACGCAAGGCGAAACGTGCGATGAGCCCAAAAAGCCCTGATTTGCTGGGCTTTGCGGGCGGTTGCGATTCCGTGCAACCACCAAGTCTGGCCGCTCGGGGACTCGAACCCCGACGCCTTTCGGCACAAGATCCTAAGTCTTGCGTGTCTGCCAATTCCACCAAGCGGCCGCCCGTCGTCGATCGGTTACGGTATTCTACCGAATGCCCGCCCGCCTCGCGATCCTGGCTTGACGTGCACTCCTCCTTTCGGGTCAACTGGTGTCATTCATGGCCGCTCGTCCCGTGCCGTGCGTCTCGGAACCGTTGCAAAGCCGACCCTCTTCCCAGTTGAAAGTGATTCCATGCGTCAACATCCCTTGGCCGCCTGGTGTTGCGTTGCCGTTTGCCTCGCGTCGCTCATTGGCTGCGGCAAGGCCAATCCGCGCAAAGAAGTGACGGGAATGATCACGCTCAAAGGCGAGCCCCTCGACCAAGGCGTGATCGAATTCCACCCGCTCGGCGAAGGCACGAAGGAGTTGCCCGCCACCATGGAGGGTGCCGTGATCGCGAAGGGCGAGTACAAGGTGCCCGTCGAGCAGGGACTGGTTCCTGGAAAATACAAGGTCATCATCACGTCCGGCGACGGCATCAACCCGTCGAATCCCGATGGGATGCCCGAGCCGAGCGGCAATTTCGTATCGAAAGATCGGATACCACCCGCGTTCAACAGCGAATCCAAGGTCGAGGTCGAGGTCACCTCGTCCGGTCCGAATCGGTTCAATTTTGACGTGCCTTGATCGAATACTCGCGATGACGCCGCGCTGAAGGTCGATCCGGATGCGACGACGCACCGTACGGCGGCATCGTATTGATGGGATACGTGGTTCTCGGATTTCTTTCTCTGTTATTCCGTTTGTGGTTCGACTTCCGTGCGAATCAAGAGGGGACGTGGCATCATGGGTACGAAACGGCGCGCGTTCACGTTGGTCGAGTTATTGGTCGTCATTGCCATCATTGGCGTATTGGTCGCCCTTCTGTTGCCGGCCGTGCAGGCCGCGCGGGAAGCGGCTCGACGCATGCAGTGCCAGAACAACCTGAAACAGCTTGGGCTCGCGATGCACAACTACACAAGCTCCTTTAAGGAGTCGCTGCCCGGCGGTGTCGGACGGTACGGATGCTGCTGGGGAACGTGGCAGATGAGTATCCTGCCCTTCATCGAGGCTCAAAACCTCGCCGACATCTACGTGAATCTGGGTGGCGCCGACTGGGGGCCGCGCTATGGAACGGCCATCAATCGTCCCGTGGTGAGCAGCCGGTTGCCCACGTTGTCGTGTCCGAGCGACATCAAGAACGCGCCGATCGGCGCGACGGCGACCCTTCTCCCCGTGACCAGCCACAACTACGGCGTGAACTACGGCAACACGAGCTTCTTCCAAACGCCATTGAACGGGATTCCGTTCCTAGGGGCTCCGTTCCGCGCCTACACGCAATCGACGTCGGACGACGGTCCGATCGGCGCTGCCGCGGCACTGACGTTTCCGCGGGTATACGGACAACATGTAACGCTCGCCGAAATCGTGGATGGAACGAGCAACACGCTGATGGCGGCCGAAGTCCTCCAGGGGCGCGGGACCGACCTGCGCGGATTCAGTTGGTGGGGCGGCGCGTCGGGGTTTGTCACCTACCTCGCGCCCAACAGCAGCGCGCCCGACGTGATTACGGGCGGCTATTGCACGTCGCTCACGTCGCCCCGCATGCCGTGCGTCACGGCGACCACCGCGACGCGGCCCCGCATGATGGGCGCCCGGAGCGTGCACGCCGCCGGCGGCGTCAATGTCGCGTTTTGCGACGGGCATGTGAGGTTTCTCATGAACGGTATCGACTATAAGGTATGGAACTACCTCGGAACGTCGCAAGGCAGCGAGGCCGTCAATCCCGACGAGTAGTGCTATTCGTAGGCTCTCGGAACGGGCGGGAGGTCCGTACCCGGCGCACGGGGCGTGCGCCGCCCGGCGCGCGACGGATCGAACGGTTCGAAGCCGATTCGCAGTGCCGGTGAATCGGCCTTCAGCCGGAAATCGCCGGCGGCCGTGTTGATGAACCCGGGGTCCGCGACGACCGATTGTTCGTCCTGTTTCCTCTGTTCCCGCCATTGCTCGATCGACAGACCGCCCGGAAAGACGATCGGCTTCCCGCCGACGCGGAAGTACAGATTGCGGTCCATGCGGAAGTTGTTGTCGGCCCAGTTCGAACCGAGCAGGGGATTGTCGTTGTCCCAAAAAATGATGTTCCGTTCGAAGAAGAACGAAGTATGGGGCTCGGTCCGCGTACGCTGGATCTGCTGTTCCCCCGCGAAGGCGAGGATGTTGTTCTCGATGCGGTTCTCGCGCCCGTAATGCTGATGGAAACTGGCCCGCGAACACCGATAAACGAGGTTGTTCCGCATGACGATGCCCGTCGACCCCTCGTCGGTATACAGTCCCCATCCGCCGTAGCTGTACGACGTGATGTCGTGGAATACGTTGTCGTGGATGGTCGTCCCGGGCGAGATGCCGAGCGTGTAGATTCCTCCCATATCGCTCAGTACTCCCTGGCCGATGTCGTGGACATGATTGAACGCGATCTCGTTGTGGTGCGCCTGGCTCGCGCCGTAGCCCCAACTCCAGCCCACCGAGAACCCGCTGTAATAGAAATCGTGCACGTCGTTGTGTTCCACGATGTTGTGCGGCGAGTGTCCGATCCAGACGCCGATGCCGGCGGGATGCAGCCGCCCGCCGTGGGCGATCGTGCAATCGCGGACCGTTTGGTGCGAGACGAGTGCCTCTTCGTCCGACGGAATCGACAGCGTATTGCCCCAGTCCGTCGCGAGCGCGTGGCCGATCTTGATCCCGCCGGCGCCCAGATCGACCATCTCGCACGATTCGATCCGGTTCCAGCGGCATCCCGGTCCGATCCCGATCGCGTACTCGCCCGTATGCCGCACCACGCACCGTTCGAGGACGACATGCCGAGCGGCCTGGAGCGCGACGGCGGCGCCCAGGTTCATCTCGGCTTGGGGAAACGACTGGCCTTCGGGAGGCGTCGCCCAGTTCGCGTGCGCGAAGGTGAGGCCCTTGAGGTGAACATGCTCGACCCACCGGCGCTGCGCGACGTCGCCCAGCATCAAAACCAGTTGCGGAAGAAAAGGCGCGACGATCTCGGTTCGATCGGGGGACTCGCCTTGCTTGGGCACGTAGGTCAGTCGCCCGGTCGCATGATCGACATGGAACTCACCGGGTTCGCTCAGCGATTCAAAAACATTCTCGATCAGGAACCGGTGCCCGGCGACGAGTCGTGCCCAGGGACTGTCGCCCATCGTGTGGCCGTGGAGCGTCACGACCCGGTTCGCGGCGTCGATCTCGGCGATGCGAAGGCGCGACGTCGCCCATTCATGGAACGCGATGATTTCGACCGACGGCAGGTCGTGCCAATTCGGATCGAGCTGTCCTTCGGCGAATCGAAACCGGTCGTGGCCTTTGCCGGCGGCCTTGGGTGACGGGCTTTGCGCCTCGGCGATCGAATAGTAGCCCCGCTTGGGGAGCCGCGGCCGGTAGCGGCGCTGCTGATCGGCGAAGAGCTGTGTGAACCGCCATGATCCGGCCTTCACATCGGGCAGTTCGACCACCCAATGTCCCCGCTCGTTGACCGTCCAGCCATCGATGCGCCGTCCTCCGCTCAAGACGGGCCTTTCGTCTCGGTACGCCTGATAGACGACGGGCGCGTCGGCCGTGCCCGAGTCCTCGGGCGCGAACTCGATCGGTCGGTCGAGCCGATAGACGCCTCCGCGGACGAGAACCGTGATCGGACGAGCATCCCGCCCCGCCCGTGTCGCTCGCCCCGCGCGGATCGCGTTGCGGGCCTTCACGATCGTGGCGAACGGACCGTCGGTTCGTTCCGCATTCGGTTCGGCGAGTCGGCCCGACCACGCATCGTTCCCGTCGGGGGCCACAAAGTAGTCGGCTTCGACGGCATGAGCCCACGCGAGCGGCGCAATGAGCCACGCGAACGCGCACACCGCGGCCCGCGCCGCGATCAACGGGAACGATCCAAATCGCATGATGGAGTCCTTAGTGTTTCTGTTGGCACGTCACGAACGGTCAGCGGTTCGATTCGGGAAACCGGAACGCGTACAGATCGGCGTCGCGCAGGACGAACCGCAGCCGGACGGGCCGATCGCGCAGGGAACCGAGGTCTCCGCGCGTTTCCGGATTGTCGGAGCCCCATGTCACGGTGCGGTCGATCGAATCTCCGAAGAGGGGCTCGCAGGCGTCGAGCGTGAATCCGGGTATCGGCGTGCCGCCGGCGTCCTGGATCTCGACCCGGATATCGCCCGCCGCCGATGTCGCGAAATTGAGCGAAAGCCGAATACCGGAGAAAGTCAATGGCCGCGTGGTCAACTCGCCGCCGTCCCAAGGCGCGTTGACCGAAACGAAACCGTCCATGCGCAGCGAGTACCGCCGCAACCGGTTCGCCGGTTCATGCCAAGACCCTTCGGTGGCGTACAGCGACAATTCGCTCGGCGCGCCCGACAGCGCCGAGCGAGTTTCGATCAGGCCGCGGGCCATGTACTGATGTCCGTAGAGCCACGTATCGGGACGTTCGGGGCCGGGCCTGAGGAACGCTTCGTTCCAACGATCGAAATGCACTCCGTCGCGGCTGGCCATGATGAGCGTCTCGGTGATCGCCGTGCCGTATCGCAAATGGGCCGCGGCCCGCTCCTCGCGCTGTTCGCGCTGCGGAAGCGCCCGCATCGAATCGGACCAACCCCGCTCGACATACCGCGTGGGGAAACCGAGAAGCAGGTGGGGAGCGCGAGGGTAGGGCATGACCTGATTCGTATAGAGATGCTCGGCGGGTGAATCGCCGTACGTCAAATCGCTGGGGGGATCCCACTGCAGGAAATCCCGCGAGACGGCCGTGCGGATCGCCCGGAAGCCCGCCGGATTCCACTCGTCGCGCGTCGTGACGCCCTCCGTGAACGTCCGATAGTAGACGCGATAGACCGACGCGGACGCGTCCCAAAACGCCACATTCTGCGAATCGAAGGCGCCCTCCCGGATGATCGGCTCGTCGCGCGCGTGTGCCCAGTGGATGCCATCGGCCGATTGGAATGCGAAGAGGCCCCCGTCGGTGGGCAGTCCGCCGACCGCCTTGAATCGCGATTCGCGAGGACAGTCGGGCCGTGTGTCGACAAACGGCGAGAAGTTGTGCGTGCCCGCCGAGGCCCAGATGATGTTATTCGCGCGCGAATCGCCATGCGCGTGCAGGCCGAGTTCGGGCTTGGTGAACGTGAACCCGTCCTGGCTTTCCGCGACGCACGTCCGTTCGTCGCCGAGGATCAACCGGCCGTTCCGGACGCCGAGTTCCGATCCGCGGTAATACAACAGAATCCGTTCACCGTCGCGGAACACCGAGTGGTAACCGCTCCCCGCGCCTTCCCAAGGCGCGTCATGGACGATCACCGTATCGCGAGCGACCGGCGCGTGCAGCGTGCGCCGCGCTCCGGAGAGGGTGGCGATCAGGGCGCCGTCGACGAACAGTTCGCGCCGCGTTCCGATCGCGACCGGCGCATCGGCTTCGTCGCGCAGCGCGAGCCACTCCTTGGCGAATCGCCCGCCGATGGCGAGCTGGCCTTCGGCCGTGAAATGATGCGTATTGACGTTCGGCAAGTCGTCGACATCGATCCATCGCGTGAAGGGATACGTGCGGCCGATCCGAACCTGGGCCGCGCGGACACGGAACATGGGCGACGCGCCGGTCGGATCCTCTTCGGGCTGGGCGATCCGTGAGAAGACCGATCTGGCCAGTACGAATGGCGCCGTTCCGTCGGCGAACTCGCGCCGCAGCGAGGCGATGAGCCGTTTGAGGCGGGGTTCGTAGTCGTCCGCGAACGCGCCTTGGATCGCGTCGTCGATTCCCTGATGCCAGACGAACCCCACGACTCGCACACGATCACCGCCCGCCTGGAGCTCCTCGATGCGTGACGACGCGAATCGCCGCCACGCCTCGTACAGCGGTTCGCCCTCCGACCAAGGCCACCGCGTCGCGTCGCGGCCGAAGTTGGCGTACACCTTGATGATCGCGACATCGCGTCGGCCCGCCGCGTGCAAGGCTCGGGCGAAGCCCACCTCGGGCCCGTGAACGAGACGGTCCTTGACGGTGTGGCCGCGGATCGTTCCCCACGCAACGTATTGGCTCGACCGCTCGCCGCCGGGAAGGGGCGCCGCGGTGAATCGCGTCGCGCGATCCGCCTCGGTCTCTTGGAATCCGTTCGGATCGGTGACCTCCGAATCGGCGCCGGCCATGTTCGATTGGCCCGCGAAGAGAAACACGTTCCAGACGCGCGGCGCCGCCGCGTCGCTCGGCGCCCCGCCCCGCGCGCCGCCCGGGACCAGCGCGATGAGGAGCCCCACCATCGCGCGGCAAACCACCGTTCCCGCGGAGGAACCGGGGACCGCGGTATCCGGCGGCCGACCGTTCATGGGAATCGCCATGCTCTTGCGTTGACCTTCCTTCGCGATCAATGGCCTTCGCCCGTTGACTCGCAAATGACCCGGAACCCGACATTGTGGACCGGTTGCCACGCGGGGTAACCGATACGGAACGCCGATCGAGCGCGGATCGGCCGATCGTGCCAGGAGCCTCCTCGAACGACCATGCGTCCCGCGGATGGATCGTCGGGAACGCTTGCCGCGCCGGCCCCATCTGCGACGTCGTAGGGTGTTCGGGTCCACTCGGCCGCGTTGCCGTGCATGTCGAACAGTCCCCACGCGTTCGGCCGGTAGGCTCCCACCAGCGACGCGACGAGCGCCCGGTCGTCGAATCGCGAGTCGCGCGGAATCCACGCGTTCTTGGAATTGTGGCTGTAGTCCCTCAAATGCTCGACCTGCGCGTCGGCGAGATTGGCCCAGGCCGAGAAGTCCGCGTCCTGGGTTCCATACGAAAATGATGTCGCCGTTCCCGCTCGGCACGCATACTCCCACATCGACTCGGTCGGGAGCCGGAACGACTCGCCGGTCTTCGCGGACAGCCATCGGCAAAACGCGTCCGCGCGGTTCCATGGGACGCGCACGACCGGTTGTTTCGCGAGATTCAATGGATATCCGCGGTTCGACGTGATGCCGTGCGTGCGCACGTATCGACTGTCATGCTCGGCATCGAACAACGCGTACTGCTCGTTCGTGATCTCGAACCGGCCGATCCAAAACGGTTGATCGATCCTTTCGCGCCGAGGCCGTTCGTCGGGTCCGCCGTCCGCGTCCCCCATTACGAACTCGCCCGCGGGGATCCGCGCGAGTTCGAGCGAAACGCCATCGGCGAGTTCGATGGCGCGCGTGATCGGTCCACCGACGGCTTGTTGCCGCATCGCGGCTTGATCCGTATCGAACGGCCATTCCGGCGCGGTCGCGCGCGGCGCGGCCGATCGGTCGATCGGTCGAGGCGCGATTCGCCGGATCGACGTCCCATCGACGGCGATGATCTGCTCGGGATCATCATCGAGTCCGGCGTAGAGCATGCGAAGTTCACGGCGCCGCGCGTCCTGATCGGCGAGCAATTCGCGCCCCTGCGCCTCGTGCCATGTGCCGTGGAACGGGACGTTCAGATCGATCCAGGTGACGATCCGGTCCCACGCGTCGGCATCGAGGCGAACGCCGTAGTGTCCTTTTTCGAGCAACTGGACGAGTTCCGACGAGTTCGCATGGTATTCGGCTGCCGGGAGCATCTTGAAGTCGGTCTCCGCGCCGGGGCGCCGCACGAACTTCTGCAGCTCGATATAGGCCGGACTGAATCCGCGCGGATCGGTGACGGGACCGCCGGCGAGCGGGAAGGCGTGGGGCAACCCGTCGGCGTCGCTCGCCGCGCCGCTCGATTCCGATCCGTCGTGGCATGCGACGCAGTAGGCATCGAGCACGGGCTGGACTTCGCGCGCGAACGAGAAGCCGCGCGCGGGACCGTGCCAAGGATCGATGGCGGCCGGGCCCGCTCGCGACGCCAGCGTATGCCGGGTCGTCGGCGTCGTGCCCGCATCCGCATGGCAGCCGACGCACGACTGCGTCTCGCCCGGCATCGCGGTGAGCCAGCTTCGCATCAACTGAACGGCGCGGCCCTGGGCGTCGAGCGGCTGGAGTGTGATCGGCGTGTTCGCGGGAACGCGGAACATCGCGGAGCCGTCGTCGTGAACGGGAACCGTGCCGAGTACGATCTTCACGGTATCCCAGGACGAGTCGATGCCGATCGCCTGCGAATCCTCCGCCATGTTCTGGAACGCGTAGTGGTACGCGATCACACGCAGTTTCTTGATCGTTCCGCGCGGAACGCCCGCGAGTCCGGGGCCCGCGTACACGTCGGACAGATTGACGACCGCGTCGCGCCGGCTCGGATCGGTTCGGTCGGGGATCACGGGCGGCGTCGCGCGCGCCGTGATCGGCGTGGGTTCGAGCAAATCGTGGTGCTCGTCGACGCATACGGGCACCAGGTTGTCGAAAACGTCCGCGAGGTAGATGCCCCACCGGGAGTTCTCGTCGCGCTTGCACGCCACCAGAAAATACTTATCGCTCAGCGGATGCGGGTGCAGGAAGCGGGGCCACGATCCGACGACAAGCCGGTCGTTGATAACCGGTTCGACCGTCTCGCCCCGTCCGGGAATCCGCTGGACGACGCCGCCCGTTTCATGTTGGCCTTTGGCCGGATCGAGGAGCAGCAATTCGCCGAACCGCCGCGACGCGTGATGGCCGCTCACGATTCCCGTGATCCGCGTCGGATGGCCTGGAACGGGCTTCGCGTAGAACACGCCGTTCGGCCAGTACGAGTTGCTGCCGTAGAGCGCCTTCTGGTCGGTTCCGTCCGGATTCATCGTGAAGAGGATCCGGCTGAAGAAATGGGGAACGTCGGTGTATTCCCAGCGTGTGTAGAGCACGCGCCCGTCGCGCAGAACGGTCGGACAGAAGTCCTGGTCCTGTTCGAAACACAATTGCCGAACGTTCGTGCCGTCGCCGTCCATGGAATAGAGGACGCCGACGTGATCACGGCCTCGGACGCACGGCACGCCGGCCATCACGGCCGTGCTGCAAAAGACGATCTTGCCGCCGGGCACGTAGCACGCGTCAAAACTGTCGACGTCGTCATGGTCGCCCCGCGTCACCTGGCGCAGGCCGGTTCCATCCGCGTTCATCTCGAAGATCTGCCAGCGCCGGTGGCTGCCCGGCATCGAGAACAGCAGCCGGTCGGCGTCGAAATGCAAATCAAGATCGCCGACGAATGCCCCATCGGTCGGTTTGAAGACGGTCGAGAGCACGCCTGCCGAGGCGGGCATCGTCAGAGCCGCGATTTCATTGTCGAACGCGTGCGTGGAGAGACTCGAATTGTTGGCCCAGTTGAACGGGAGATCGGGAACGTGCGCGTTGGCGCGGCGCTTGACCACCAACATGCGGTCGAATTGAAGGAGCGGATTGGCGAGGAGCGATTCGCCGCGGAGCGCGTCGAGCTCCTCGAGCGCCGTCGCGAGACGCGCGGAGTCGTTGCGAGCCAGTCCATCGTCGACCGCCGCGCGAATGGCCGACCACCGCGCGAGGAACTCGTCGCCGCGCGGATACCGACCTCCGTGCTCGGCCGTCAGGTCCTCGATCGCCAGACGCAGCGATTCGAGTTCGTGTTCAAGCGTCTTGCGCGCGTCGGCGTTTGTCAGGCATTGAGCGGCGGAATCGGTCCACCGCGCGCGGTGGCGGAGCGCGCGCACGGTCTGGAGCGATGCCGGGTCGGCCACGGCGCCGGCGATCGGGATCGCTTCATCGGCGACCGCGCGGTCGCGAATGGACTGGGCGTAGCGCGCCGCGATCCGGCGCATGTCGCCGGCGGGCCAATCCCACGACCAGATCCCCGCTTTACGTTCGGCGTCCATCTCACGCCGCGACGCCGCGTCCCGGAAATCCCGGTGGAGCAGCCCCCAGAGTTGCTCGCGGCCGCGGACCGGCGCATCGGCGCTTGGGCCCGCCGATTCGACCGTCGAGCCGTAGAACGCGGAGACCTCGCGGTACACGAGCTTCTCATATTCGACGGCGGGACCCGTATGGGACGCGTGGCCGTTGAACACGGTTCCCCAAGGACGGCGTTCCTCGAGCGTCGCCTTGCGCCAGGGGTCGGGATCGTCGGCCTGCCGCGGTCGAGGTCGCAAGGCGATGCGGACGAGCACGTCATTGACGCCTTCGCCGAGCGGCAACGCGACGCCGACGGGATGCACGGCCGGATCGCCTCCCCAAATATCGAACGCGATCGTGCCCGCGTGCTTGGAAAGCACTTCCTTGCCGTTCACCCACACCGTCAACTCGCCGATCGCATCGACATGGAATGGGAGCGGCGCCGCGGAGCGGGCCTCGATGATCCGGCGCAGATAGACGTCCTGGTCGCCGTCGAACAGGCGATGGATCCAGGCATCGCTCCACTCGGGACGCGCGGTCCATGGCATGGCATGCCCATCGGGCGCGGCGATCGTCGGGAACGGGCTCGCGGCGCCGGCGTCCAAGGCCGCTCCGTTCGGGACGCTCGCGAGGATCGCCCGCTCGATCGCCTCGCGCCGGCCGGCGGGTTCTCCAGGCTTCGCGTCGGGGATCGGGCCGAGCACGTGCCAAGGGCCGAGCCGGGGCGCGGGCGCGGCGCCGGCGGCCGTCGCCGCGTCGCGTTCGCTTGCCGCGAGGGCTTCGCGCGATCGAATCATCGTCTCGTGCCACGTGGCGCACTTCGCGTACCATGCGGGATCGCCCGCCGATTCGACGGCCCCCGCGAGCAGCACGACCATCAGGCCGGTTCCGTGGATCAACATGCGCGGTCCTCCGACGCCATCGTCTGTTCGCCGTCTACGCCAGGTTCGGATCGATTTCGTCCGGTTCGTACAAGACACGGCCTTCCATTCCGCCGCTCGTCATGATCATTTGGCCGCTGACGTGCCCCGATAATCGGCTCGACGCCAGGAACAGCACGGCCGACGCGACATCGGTCGGCCGGCCGACCTTGCGCAGCGGAATCGTCTGGATCGCTCGGCGCACCACGTCCGTGTTCTTCATGAACCCGACCGTCATCGGCGTCACCGTCCACCCGGGGCAGACGGCGTTCACGCGCCCGCGCCGCGCGAGGCGCGTGATTTCGTTCTTCAGGCTGAGCAGGAACCCGTAGACGAGGCCCGCTTTGGCCGCCGCGTAGTCGACATGACCCGCCTCGCCGAACACGGCGGCGGTCGAGCCGATCAGGACGGCCGACGGTTCCGCGATGCGATAACGTTCGATTCCGCGGAAGAACTCGCGCATGCAAAGGAAGACCGAAGTCAGATTCGTGGTGATCGTGCGATTCCAATGGTCGAGCGGCATGCGATGGATGGGAATATCCTCGGGCGGCCAGATCGCGGCGTTGGCCACCACGATCTCGATCGGTCCCATCGCCGATTCGGCGTCCCGCCAAAGTCGAGCCACATCGTCCTCGCGCGTCAATTCGGCGGAGAAGATCCGGTGGTCCGTCCCTCCGATTTCGCTCAGCAACGCCTCGGCCGGTTCCCGCCTCGCATGGTAATGGACGGCCACGCGGGCCCCTTCCGCCGCGAACGCCTTCGCGACTTCCGATCCGAGACCGCCCGCGGCGCCCGTGACCAGGATGTTTTTTCCGCGGAGTCCTGTATCCATGCGTTGCTTGCCCGTTGATGGCGGGGTCGGATAGATTGAGGCGGCGTTCGGGTGTGCGGCTCTAGTCTAGTGGCAACGCGGAGTGCGAATCAACATGTCTGTTCTCCCACAACGCGCGGTGGTTTGGCTCGCGGCGTGGTCGTTGATCGTGTGCGTCGCGCCCGTTTCCCGGATCCACGCGGTGGAGGAAAACGGTTTTCGGGCGGGCGCGGCGGCGATCGACATCACGCCGACCTCGTTCCCCGTCATCGTCAACGGGTATTTCAACGAGCGAACGGCGGATGCCGCCCAGGACCGGATCATGGCGCGCGCTCTGGTGCTCGACGACGGCGCCACGCGGCTCGCGATCGTCGTCGTCGACAATCTGATGATTCCCCGCGACCTGCTCGACCAGGCCAAGGAACTCGCCGCGCGTGCCTCGGGCATTCGCGCGGACCGCATGCTCATCTCGGCGACCCACACCCATTCCGCGCCGTCGGCCATGGCGTGCCTCGGGAGTCGCGCGGACGAGGCTTACCGGAAATTCCTTCCCGACCAGTTGGCGAAGGCGATCGTCGCGGCCGAGTCGAATCTCGCGCCGGCCCGCATCGGATGGACCGTGGTTCGCGACTACGAGCACAATCATTGCCGCCGCTGGATCTTCCGGGCGGATCGGATGCCCGAGGACCCCTTCGGAGTCCGCAACGTGCGCGCGCACATGCACCCGGGACACTTGAGCCCGAACCACATCGGCCCGTCGGGACCGGCCGATCCCGATCTCTCGATGATCTCGGTCCGGTCGGTCGACGGCCGTCCGATCGCCGTGCTGGGCAACTACGCCATGCACTACTACGGAGCGACTCCGCTTTCCGCCGATTTCTGCGGCCGGTTCGGCGACGCGCTCGCGGAACGGATCGGAGCGACCGACGTGAAACCGGCGTTCGTCGGCATGATGTCGCAAGGAACCAGCGGGGACAGCATGTGGCCCGATTTCAGTCGGCCCGCCGGAAAGAACGATCTGAACGCGTACACCGAAGAAGTCGTGCGCGTCGCGAAGGACGCGTACGATCGCATCTCCTACCGCGACTCCGTGTCGCTCGCGATGGCCGAACGGACATTGCGGCTGCGACGACGCGTTCCCGACGCGAAACGCCTCGAGTGGGCCCGCGCGACGGTCGCGTCGTTCGAAGGCCGCGCTCCCAACGGATTGCCCGAGATCTACGCGCGCGAACAGGTCTGTTTGCACGAAGAGCCCGAAGTCGAGCTGAAGTTGCAGGCGGTTCGCATCGGCGAGCTCGGGATCACCGCCATCCCCGACGAGGTGTATGGAATCACGGGGCTCAAGTTGAAGGCGGCAAGCCCGCTCGAACCGACATTCAATATCGAACTCGCCAACGGCGCCGAAGGATATATCCCGCCTCCCGAGCAGCACGCGCTCGGCGGGTACACGACGTGGGCGGCCCGCACCGCGGCACTGGAAGTCGATGGCGAACCCAAGATCGTCGAAACGCTGCTCGAACTGCTCGAGGAAGTCGCCGGAAAGCCGAGGCGAAAGATCGATGAGCCCGAGGGAGCCTATGTGAAGGCGGTCCTCGATTCCAAGCCCGACGCCTATTGGCGGCTTGACGAAATGGCGGGCGCCATGGCCCGCGACCGCGCCGGGACGGTGTCCGGTTCCTTCGAGCCCGGCGTCGCGCTCTATCTTCCCGGTCCCACCGGCCAGGGTTTTCCCGACGCGCGGCGCGGAAATCGAACCGCGCACTTCGCGGGAGGCCGCATGCATGCGGTCGTACCCGATCTGGGCGATACCTACTCGGTCGAGTTCTGGTTCTGGAACGGATTGCCGCACGACGCGAGTGCCGTCACGGGCTATCTTTTTTCGCGTGGACGCGATGAGGCCGCGGACGCCGCCGGCGATCACTTGGGGATCGGCGGTACCTATCGCGAGGATCTCGCCGGCAAGCTGTTCCTTTTCAATGGGAACCAGAAGAACGACGTGCTTGTCGGAAAGACGGCCCTCGCGATCAAGCAGTGGTACCACGTCGCATTCGTCCGCTCGGGACGCCAAGTGCGCGTCCATCTCGACGGGAATCCCGAACCCGAGATCACCGGCGAGATCGAATCGGGCTGCGGCGCGGAAATCCACGGTTGTTTTCTGGGCGGCCGGAACGACCGGATGTTCGGCCTCGAAGGGAGAATCGACGAGGCCGCCGTTTACCGGCGAGCCCTTTCACCCGAGGAGATCCAGGCGCATGTCGCGGCCGCGGGCCGCGAGGGCGCCAAGCCGCATCCCGAGGAAGCCGGCGGCTTGGCGGGCCCCGATCCCCCTCCGCGTTCTCCGACGGAATCGATGGCCATGCACCATGTCCGCGACGGGTTTGTTTTGGAATTGGTGGCGGCTGAGCCGCTGGTCGTCGATCCGGTCGCCATCGCGTGGGGCGCCGACGGCCGGCTTTGGGTCGCCGAAATGGCCGACTACCCGAGCGGAATGGACGGGAACGGAAAGCCGGGCGGACGCATCCGCGTCGTGAGCGACTCCGATGGCGACGGGACGTACGATGCATCGACCGTGTTTCTGGAACAGGTCCCGTTCCCCAACGGCGTCCTGCCTTGGCGGCGCGGCGCGCTCGTCACGGCGGCACCCGAGATTTTCTATGCCGAGGATACGGACGGCGACGGCAGGGCCGATGTGCGGGAACCGATTCTGACGGGCTTCTTTGAAGGCAATCAGCAACTGCGGGTCAACGGCCTTCAATGGGGACTCGACAATTGGGTCCACTGCGCGCTCGGCAGCCATCACTTCGGATACGCCGCGGATTCCAAGATCCGATCGACGAAGACGGGAACGGATACGCGGGTGGGGGGCCGCGATTTCCGATTCCATCCCGACAGCGGTGCGATCGATCCGCTTTCCGGGCCATCGCAGTTCGGCCGCAATACGGACAATTGGGGCAATTGGTACGGCGAACAAAACAGCTATCCGCTCTGGCACTACGTGCTCGAGGACCGATACACGCGCCGCAACGCGCGGGTCGCGCCACCCGATCCGCGACGCCAGTTGCTGCTTCCCGCGAATCCGAAGGTCTATCCGTTCACGACCGAGAAACGGTTTCACAGTTTCGAGCAGTCGGGGCATTTCACTTCGGCTTGTTCGGCGATGGTCTATCGCGATGAACGGCTCTTCGGACCGGGCGACGCGCAGCACTCGTTCACATGCGAGCCGTTCCACAATCTCGTGCACCACGCGGTGATGACCGACGACGGCGTGAGTTTTCGGGCGGAACGCGCCGCGGAGGAACCGACGTCGGAGTTTTTCGCGTCGGCCGACCGCTGGTGCCGGCCCGTGATGACGCGGACGGGCCCCGACGGCGCGCTGTGGATCGTCGACATGTACCGATACATGATCGAACATCCCCAGTGGCTTCCCAAGGAAGGCCAGGACGAATTGCGGCCGTATTTCCGCTCGGGCGACACGATGGGGCGGATCTATCGGATCTACCCGAAGGGAAGCCCGCCGCGCGCGGTCCCGCGTCTGGACACGCTCGATGCCGAAGGGCTCGCGTCCCAATTGGAGAGTCCGAACGGTTGGTGTCGGGACGTCGCGCAGCAGTTGCTCGTGGAGCGGCGCGATCCGTCGAGTCTTCCGGCCGTGACGCGAGTCGCCGACTCGAGTCGCTCGGCGGCAGGCCGCATGCACGCGCTCGCGACGCTCGACGGGCTCCGCGCGCTCGACGCCGCGCGGCTCGAGCGGGCGATGCGCGATCCGCATCCGGCCGTGCGGCGTCTGGCCGTTCGTCTTTCGGAGCCGTTGGGATCGAGTTCGCCGTCGCTTGTGAAAGGGGCCGTCGCGCTCGCCGACGACGACAGCGCGAAGGTGCGGTTGCAGGTCGCCTGTTCGCTGGGTGAATGGCGCGACGCGCGGATCGGCGCGACGCTTGTCGCGATCGCCGCCCGTGATCCAGACGATCCGCATATCCTCGGCGCCGTGCTCAGCTCGATCCACGACGCGAATCTCGGCGACGCCTTGGCGGCCGCGCTCGACGCGACGCGCGCGCACTCCGGGGCGAACCGATTGCTCGGCCGGCTCCTCGGGCTTGCCGCCGACTCGGCCGACGGATCGACGATTCGAACGGCCCTCGCGCGCGTCGCCGCACCGCGCGGGGGGACGTACGAGCCATGGCAATTCGCGGGCGCGGCCGAAATACTCGACGTGCTGGAAAAACGCCAGGCGGCGGACGCGCCCGATTGGGTGGTCGCGGCCCGCCACACGCTCGCGCCGGTTGTCGCCCAGGCTCGCGAACGGGCGACCGATGCGGCATGCCCGGCCGAGATGCTGGCTCCGGCCGTCCGTCTGCTCGCGCGCGACGCGGACCACCGCGGCGAGGACCTCGCGCGGTTGGCCGACTTGCTCTCGGCGCGAACCGATGCGGTCGTCCAGGACGCGATCATCGACCACCTCGGAAAGCGGCGAGGACGCGAGATCGCCGAATCGATGCTCGCGAATTGGGACGGCCACGCACCCGCCCGGCGCGGAAGAATGCTCGCCGTCCTCTTGCAGCGCGCGGAGTGGATCGAGGCGTTTCTCGATGCCGTCGAATCGGGACGCGTCGCGGCCGCGGACCTGGATCTCGCGACGCGACAGCAGCTCGCGGCCCGGGAGGACGCCGAGCTCAAGCCGCGCATCGGGAAGATCCTCGCGCGCGCGGTGAGCGACGATCGTCAGGAAGTCGTGAGGCGATTCTCGGAGGCGCTCACCGTCGAAGGCGATTTCCGACGCGGCGCGGCCGCCTTCGAACAGAAGTGCGCGAAGTGCCACCGCATCGGAGACCGGGGCCACGAGGTCGGCCCCAATCTGGTTTCGCTCACCAACAAGTCGCCCCAGACCCTGCTCACCGCCATCCTCGACCCGAGCCAGGCGGTCGAGCCCAAGTACGCGAACTACGTCGTCGTCACGTCCGATGGGCTGACGCACACCGGAATCCTCGATTCGGAGACCGGCAACAGCGTCACGATCCTCGGCCAGGAGGGACGACGCGAGGTCTTATTGCGTTCCGAGATCGAGGCGATCCGGAGTACGGGGAAATCGATGATGCCCGACGGTTTTGAAAAGGAACTCACCGTGCCCGAATGCGCCGACATCATGGCCTACCTCGCGCGCGTCGGCCGCGAAGGATGACGATACGCGGTATTCGAACGCGCCGTGGGCTTCGGCCCACGCGCGGCAGTCGAACGCGCGATCACACGTCCTTGGGCACGACGTACGGCGAGCGGTACGCGGGGTCGTTCAGAAGGGCATTGGCTTCGGCGTCTCCGAGGACGGTCTCGGTGGCCGGATCGAACTTGAGCGGGCGGCCGAGTTCGTACGCGGTCCGGGCGAGCAGGCACGGGACCATCGACTTGTGGCCTTCCTCGATGTCCGCGCGCAGACGCTTGGCGTCGCCCGCGCGGATCGCATCGATCCAGTTCGCGAAGTGCGGCGTGTCCTCCATCGTCTGTACCTCGGCGACCCGGCTCGGTCCCGGCTCCCCCTTCGGCCCGAGGAACGTGCGGTAACTGCTGTAGTCGGGGATGATCAAATAGCCTTCCGAACCAAAGAAGATCGTGCCCACGGGGAAGTTCGGTTGGACGAACGGATACTGGTCCCGAAAACCCGCCTCGCTATTGGTGTACCAGCACCGGTGTTCGTAGGTGACAAGCGGTTTGGAACCGCCGAACCGAAACGTCGCGACGAAGTCGGTCGGAGACGTGCGGTCGTCGTCGTGCACGAACCTGCCTCCCACCGCCGCGACCTCCGTCGGATGCTGGTCGAGGCCGAGTCCCCATCGCAGGATGTCGATCTCGTGAACCGCCTGATTCGCGAAGCCGCCGCTGCACAGTTCGAGGATCCAATACCAGCGATGGTGCCAGAACTGGCTGTAGTCGCGCATCGGCTTGGGGCCGAGCCACCGGTCCCAATCCAGGCCGGCCGGCACGGCCGCCGGATTCACGCGTCCGAGATTGCCGACCAGTTTGTAGTCGAGTCCGCGGGCCATGTAGACGTCGCCGATGACGCCCTCGCGCAGTTTTTGGATGCCTTCGCGGATATTCGGGCTCGATCGGTTCTGCGTCCCGTGCTGCACCATGCAGGCGTACTTGCGCGCGGCCGCGACCATCTGCCGGCCCTCGAACAGATTGTGCGTCGCCGGCTTCTCGACATAGACATGCTTTCCCGCCTGGCAGGCCCAGATGGTGGAGAGCGCGTGCCATCGGTCGCCGAGCCCATTGCTGATCGCGTCGATCGAGCGATCGTCGAGCATCTTGCGCATGTCGGTGTAGGTCGCCAGTTTCTTGCCCGCGAGTTCGGGATAGCGCTGCGCGGCCGAGTCGAGCTTCCCCTGGTCGCAATCGCAGATCGCGACGATTTCGACATTTTGAGGCGCCAGCTCGGTGAGCGCCGCGACGTGCGACCGCATGCGGCCGCCGAGCCCGAGCAGGCCGACTCGAATCCGATCGTTCGCTCCAAGGCTCGCGCGGCCCGTCGCGGGCGTCGCCGCGATCGCCGAACCGACCGCGACGGTCGCCGTTTTCAGGAACGATCTTCGATCCGCGCCTGGAACTCCTTGCGTCCGCTCGTTCATCGGTCGATTCTCCGTGCACCGGGATTTGGCGGGGCGCGGCCGTTGCCGGATCGGTCCGCGGCCCGATCGTGGCGATTCGCGTACGTCCGCGGGCCGCTGTTCTCGCCGCGGCGATTCGAATACTACACAAAGTCCACCGCCATTTGCTAGTATTCGGGTTCCCAGTTCTTCACGTGGCCGAAGGGTCCGCCGCGCGGCGCGCGGACCGACGGCGGGAAATCGAGGTCGCTTGGCATGGGCATGAACGGCAGGGAGCGGGTCGAGGCGTTGTTCAGGCACGAGCCGGTGGACCGGCTGCCTTTGATGCCCGTCGTCATGATGTTCTGTGCCGATCAGATCGGCGTTCCCTATGGTGAATACGTCCGGGACCACCGGGTGCTCGCCGAGGCCCAGGTGCGGACGGCGGAACGGTTCGACCTGGACATCGTGTCGATCATGTCCGATCCGGCCCGCGAGGCGGCCGACTGCGGGGCGCGCGTCGAGTTCTTTCCGGATCAACCGGCGGCGATCGTCGAAAGCGACGCGCTGCTCGCCGACACGACCACGCTTGCCCGTCTGGCGATGCCCGATCCGCTCGGCGGCGGCCGTATGCACGCCGCCGTCCAGGCCCTCGATCGGATGCGGAGCGAAGTGGGGCGTGAAAAATGCCTCATGGGATGGGTCGAAGGCCCGTGCGCCGAGGCGGCCGACCTGCGAGGCATCAACACGTTGATGCTCGACTTCTACGACGATCCGGTTTTCGTCCGCGATCTGTTCGAGTTCGTCACCGAATTGGCCATGCGTTACGCGAAGGCCCAAGTCGACGTCGGCGCGCGGATCATCGGAATCGGCGACGCCGCCGCGTCGCTGATCGGGCCGCGGTTCTACAGTGAATTCGTCTGGCCGTACGAAAAGAAACTCGTCGACGCCATCCGCGCGATGGGCGCGGCCACGCGCCTGCACATCTGCGGGAATACGTCGGCGATCGTCGAGGGAATGGGAAAGCTCGGATGCGAGATCATCGACCTCGACTGGATGACCTCGCTCACCGCCGCCCGGGCCGCGATGGGAAGTGATCCGATCCTGCTCGGCAACATCGATCCGGTCCGCGCACTGCGGAACGCGGACCCCGATTCCGTGCGCGACGCGTTCGCGGAATGCCATCGTCAGGCCGGCGATCGTTACATCGTCGGCGCGGGATGCGAGGTCCCCCGCGATACGCCGCTCGAAAACGTCATGGCGATGATCGACTACGCGAAGTCCCATCGGGGCTCGTGAACCTCCAAGGAAAAGGCGACTGCCCGTGGCAAGCGGCCACTTCTTCTCGCAGCGGTTCAGTTACGGACTCCACGCGCTCGCGTACGTCGCGACGAAGCCCGCGGGCGAGCTGACGACGCTCCCGGAAGTCGCCGAGTGGATGACCACGATTTGGCCGAGCGCGTCGCAGACGTACCTGTCCAACGTGGTCCAACGCCTTGCGCGGGGACGCCTGCTCCGGAGTCACCGAGGCATCAGCGGCGGATATTCGCTGGGACGGCCCGCCGATCAGATCACGATCCGCGACGTCGTCGAAGTGCTCGAGGGCATCGAGACGACCCGGTGCGGCCTCTCGCTGACCGACGAGTGCCCCGCGCTCGGGCGGTGCTCGATCCATCGCCGCATGGCGGCGCTCGAGGAGCAGTTCCTGCAGTCACTCGCCGCCGTACGGCTCAGCGAACTCGCCCAGGAGATCCGCGCCACGCCGCCGAAGACGAAGCACGCGTGAATCGGCGGTCAGGTTTGGATTTGGTATTTCTCGACGAGCCGGTAGAGTTTGCGGCGGTCGATGCCGAGCACGCGGGCCGCCTTCGACTTATTGCCCCCTTCGCGCATCAGGATCTCGACGATCTTGGTCCGTTCGAGCGACGAGAGGTTGTCGCCGTCGACCACCGGCGAGTCGGACGGCGGTGAAAGCGGGGGGGGGACGGGAGCGTGGATCTCGCGCGGCAAGTCGCGCGCGTGGACGACATGATCGTCGGAGAGGATCTTGGCCCGTTCGAGCGCGTTGATCAACTGGCGGACGTTCCCCGGCCATTCGTAGGCGCGCATCGCGTCGAGCGCCGAGTCCTCGATCGTCCAGTCGGGATCGAGGAAATGGGAGACCAGCCGGGGAATGTCGTCGCGGCGCTCGCGGAGCGGAGGGAGTTCGAGCGACATGACGTTGATCCGGTAGTAAAGGTCCTCGCGGAACCGGCCCGCGTTCACCTCGTCGATCATCTTGCGATTCGTCGCCGCCAACAGCCTCACGTCGACGCGCCGCTCCTTCACCGATCCGATGCGGCGCAGCGAGCCGTCCTCGAGGACCCGCAGCAGCTTCGCCTGCAGCGATCCGGGAAGCTCGCCGATCTCGTCGATGAACAGCGTGCCCTCGTCGGCGACCTCGAACAGCCCCGGCTTCGCGGCGATCGCGCCGGTGAACGCGCCCTTCTCGTGGCCGAACAGTTCGCTTTCGAGCAGCGATTCGGGGAGCGCCGCGCAGTTGATCACGACAATCGGCTTGGCCGACCGCGCGCTGCACCGATGGAGGGCCCGCGCGACCAACTCCTTTCCCGTTCCGCTTTCGCCTTGGATCAGAATCGCCTTGTCGCTCGGGCCCGCCCGCTCGATCAACCGAAACAACTCCTGCATCGCGCGCGATTCCCCGATCATCGCCTGCGGTCGCTCCGCGCGCTGCAACATGGCCCGAAGCTGGCGGTTCTCCTTCTGCAACCGCTTCCGCTCATAGGCCTTTTCGATCAGCGATTCGAGCTCCTTCAGCGGGCACGGCTTGGTCACGTAGTCGTACGCGCCAAGCTTCATCGCCTTCACCGCCGACTCGACCGTCCCTTGCCCCGTCAACAGGATGACTTCGCAGTCGGGGTGATCGTGCTTGAGCCGTTCGAGCAATTCGAGGCCCGAACCGCGCGGCAACACCATGTCGCACAGGATGACGTCCACGTCCCGCTGCTCGGCGATCTCGATCGCCTTCTCGCCCGTCGCGGCGTCCGACACGCGGAACCCGCTCATCCGCATCCGCTGCGACAAAAGGCCGCGGAAATCGTCGTCGTCGTCGACGATCAAAAGGTCGATGTTCCGTGACACCGCCGCCATGCCCACCCGCCCTCGGCGAAAAAGACGCCGGACCCCGATTCCGGAGCCGTCATGCCCACGTGTGTGCGAATCCGCACGGTCGCCAGTGTATCAGGATCGTTTTTCGCGTACCATAGGTGGAAAGGCGGGGACCGGAAGCCTGGAACACGCGCCGCGCGACACGCCGCACCCGTTGGCGCGTGAATTGCAAGAGTCGATGATCGGACCAGGGCGAGCAACCGGCGCATGGAGAATTGCGGTATGGACCTTGCCATCGAACGCCTTCGAACACTGCGGGTCGCCGACGTGATGACGCGGCCCGTGATCCCCGTTTCCAGGGAGTGGACGCTGGAGCGGGCGGCCGCGGCGTTCGGCGAACACAAGATTTCGGCCGCGCCGGTCGTGGATGGAGAGGGAGCGTGCGTGGGCATCCTGAGCGCCACCGACCTGCTCCGGCGCGTGGCCGAGGCGGAAAGCGGCGTCGGCAAACGGCCCAGGGCGTCGGACTACATGAGTTCCGGCGTCCAGGCGGTCGCTCCCGACGCGCCCCTGCTCCTCGCGGCGCGCATGATGTGCCTGCAACACCTCCACCGGCTGCCCGTGCTGGACCACGAAAACCGTCCCGTCGGAATCATCAGTTGCATGGATGTCGTCGCCGCGCTCGTGAACGCGATGGATGAAATGAAGATGGCCGAACCGTGATCGGCGCGCGACACCGAACCGAACCGAACCGAACCCACCGAGCCCAGGCCAATGAATCGATCGCGGCGTCCGGCGACAACGGCGAGCCGTCCCGGCGAAGCATGAGCCGGGCTCCGGTCCGGCGCAAGGCCATCCGAAAGGGCGTGAGCAATGGCTTGGTTTCCCCGCAAACCGATTGTGGTTCCGGTCGATTTTTCCAGACCGTCGTTCGACGCCCTCGATGCGGCGCTCGAGATGGTCTCCGAGCCGCGCGACGTGTGGGTGCTTCACGTCATGCCGACGGACATCGTCGGCGATCGATGGAGCCCTCGGCGCGACGAGGCGAGGGCTGAACTCGAAGCCCGCTTGCGGGAACGCGGCGTGCATGGCGTTTCATGCGAGGTGCTCTACGGCGATCCGGGGTCGGAAGTCGCGCGATTCGCCGAGGAACGCGGCGCCGAGCTTGTGGTGATGGCGTCGCGCGGGCGCACCGGCATCCCGCGGCTGCTGCTCGGTTCCGTCGCCGAACGCGTGTTGCGACTCGCCCATTGCCCTGTCCTGATCGTGCGCGGTTCGACGCCATGAACCAACACAAGGAACGCGGTGAAAGGGAGGCGGACCCGGTTGTCGGCGAGCCCGAGTGGATGGCCGACTTGTCGGAACGGTCGGCATATCCGGAGCCGACGCGCCGGGTCGACCGGATCGAAACGCATATCTCTTGGGTTTTTCTGACCGATCGCCACGCGTACAAAATCAAGAAGCCCGTTCGGTTCCCGTTCCTCGACTTCCGCGAACTTGCGACGCGCCTCGATCTGTGCCGCGCCGAGGTGACATTGAATCAGCGTCTCGCGCCGCGCGTCTACCACGGCGTCGTGCCCGTCGCGCGGGCGCGCGGCGGGCGTTTTCAGGTCGAAGGCAAGGGGCCGGCGGTCGAATGGGCGGTCAAGATGACGCGATTGCCCGCCGACCGATGCCTTGACCGGGTTCTGCGGACGCGCGAGCCGTCCCGTCTCGAATGGATGGAACTCGGAAAGACGCTCGCCGATTTCTACAACCGGCTCCCGCCTGTTGCCATTCGGACGAGCGACTACGCCGAACGTGTCGAACGGCATGTCCGCGGGAATCGAGCCGAGTTGTTGCGCGAGGATCACCGGTTCGAACGCGATTCGGTCATGCGTTCCCAATACGCGCAGCTCGCCTTGCTCCGCATCCTGCCTCACCTGGTCGCCGATCGTGTGGGCGACGGCCGCATCGTCGAAGGCCACGGCGATCTGCGACCCGAGCATGTGTACCTGATGCAGCCGCCGGTCATCATCGATTGCCTCGAATTCAGCCGCGAGTTCCGTGAAATCGATGTGCTCGATGAATTGGGGTTTCTTGAAATGGAATGCGATCGGCTGGGCGCGGGTCGAGCCGGGCATCGTCTTGTCGAGACGTACGCGTCGGCGTCGGGCGACCGATACCCGCGGCGCATGCTTCGGTTCTATATGGCCTATCGCGCGAGCGTCCGGGCCAAAGTGCACGCGCTCCGCGCGGCGCAGCGCGGCGGTCGCGGAGCGATCGAGTCCCTTGCCGAGGCTCGCGACTACCTGCGGCTCGCCGATCGATACGCCGATGACGTCATGCCGCCGATCGCGCTGGCCGTCTCGGGCATCTCGGGGTCGGGCAAGTCCACGCTCGCTTCGCGGATCGCCGAAGACTTGGGGATCGACGTGCTGCGGAGCGACGCGATCCGCGGCCCATCGGCATCGGAGCGTACGGCAACGAACGAGGTCGACGGAGGGCGATACGCGCCCGAGCGTCGGGATGCGACCTATGTCGACCTGATCCGCCGAGCGGGCGAACGGATGGCGGCCGGCGTGTCGGTGATCGTGGACGCGACGTTCCTCAAACGGACGTGGCGCGCGGCCCTGCTAGCCGAAGCGCGCCGGCATCGGACGGCCGCGTGGTGCGTCACGTGCGATTGTCCGCTCCCCATCGCGCGCCGGCGCATCGCGCAGCGCGGCGATTCGTCGTCGGAGGCGTGGCCCGACCTGGCGACCGATCAGCTTGAACGATTCGAAACCGATTTTGCAGGGCAGTCGCGCATCGCCATCGATATGACCGATTGCCCCGACCGGCAGGCCCTCAACGTCTACCGGCATCTGGCAACCTCGACGCCATTCGCATGATCCGGTCCGGAATCCAGACCGGATCGGGCGTCGACGCGGCCGCCGTTTCCGGCCTGTTCGCCGACCGGCCCTCCATTTGCCGATCTTGTGGAACAGGGCGAGGCCGCTACAATGGATGCGATAAAAAGGATATTTAGATCCAAATAGCCGATCCGGCCGCGCGGCCCGTCGCGGGACGACGGGGTCGAACTCGGTCCGGAACGCGCGAACGGCATGGCCACGATCCTGCCCAGCGGCCCACCGAACCCACCGTTTCAGGAGCCCGACATGGCCAACGTCGCAACCGCGGTCGCCCGAATGCTGCTCGCCGCCACGCTCCAGGCCGCTCAAAACGAGCCGTCCGGATCGATCGAATACAACCGCGATGTCCGGCCGATCCTCGCCGAAACCTGCTTCCCCTGCCACGGTCCCGACAGCGCGTCGCGCGAAGCCGACCTGAGGCTCGATCAGCGCGATCCGGCCATCGAATCGGGAGCCATCGTTCCCCGTTCGCCCGAAGAAAGCGGGCTCATCGAACGCATCTTCGCGACCGACGCCGATGAAGTCATGCCGCCGCCCGATTCGCGCAAGGCGCTCACGCCCGAACAAAAGGACCTGCTCAAACGGTGGATCGAGCAAGGCGCCGAGTATCAACTCCATTGGTCGCTGATTCCGCCGTCGCGCCCCGACCCGCCGCCCGTTCGGAACGCGGCTTGGGTCCGCAACCCGATCGACGCATTCGTGCTCGCTCGGATGGAGGCGGCCGGGTTGCCACCGGCGCCCGAGGCGGACCGGAGGACGATTGCGAGGCGGCTCAGTTTGGATCTGACCGGTTTACCGCCCGATCCGTCGCTTGTCGAAGCGTTCGTGAGCGACGCGGCGCCCGGCGCCTACGAGACGTTCGTCGATAGGCTCCTCGCGCTGCCCGCATGGGGCGAGCACCGCGCGCGGTATTGGCTCGACTACGCCCGCTACGCCGACTCGCACGGCATCCACTTCGACAACTACCGCGAGATCTGGCCGTACCGCGATTGGGTCATCCAGGCGTTCAACGCCAACATGCCGTACGACCGGTTCACGATCGAGAATCTCGCCGGGGACCTCTTGCCCGATGCGACCCTCGATCAGCGTATCGGATCGGGATTCCATCGCTGCAACATCACGACGAATGAAGGCGGCGTGATCCCCGAGGAGTACGCGGTCCTCTACACGCGCGACCGGACCGAAACAACGGCCCAGGTCTGGCTCGGAATGACCGCCAACTGCGCGGTCTGCCACGACCACAAGTTCGATCCGATATCGACGCGCGAATTCTATGAACTGTCGGCGTTCTTCAACAACACGACGCAGAATCCGATGGACGGCAACATCAAGGACACGCCGCCGATCGTCGTCGTTCCGTCGTCGGAGGACCGCGCGCGGTGGGACGGGCTACCCTCGGCGATCGCCGACGCGCGCCGCCGCGTCGACGAGCGGCGGGTCGCCGCGACGGGGGAATTCGCGACGTGGGCCGCCTCCTCGGACGTTGAGGACGTGCGACGATCGATACCGGTCGAGGGCCTGCATTGGCGCGCCGCGTTGGACGAGGGCACCGGAAGAACGGTCCATGTCGCCGTCGACGGCGCGCCGTCGGAGGTTGGTTTGGCCGATTCGGCCGAATGGACCGATGGGCCGGGCGGAACGCGCGCCGTGCGGGTCCAAGGCGCCGCGTTCGAATCGCCGGCCGCGGCCGATTTTGAACGCGACCAGCCGTTCACCTGCGCCGCGTGGGTCCATTTGCCGGCGAACGATTCGAGCGGCGCGGTCTGCGCGCGGATGGATGCGGGCCAGACGCATCGCGGTTGGGATTTCTGGACGCAGCGCCGCCAGGTCGGCATGCACCTGATCCACGCGTGGCCCGACGACGCGCTCAAGGTCGTCGGCAAGGCCCAGATTCCGGCCAATCAATGGACGCACGTCGCGGTCGCCTACGACGGATCGGCGAAGGCGGCCGGCGTCAGGATCTACTACGACGGAAAGCACCAGGAGACCTTGGTGGAAGCCGACAAGCTCGCGAACACCACGCGGATCGAAGTTCCCTTCAAGATCGGACAGAGGCATGGGAGCGAACCGCTGAGCGGCGCGGGAATCCAGGACCTTCGCGTCTATCGACGCGCGCTCGACGCCGCCGAAATCGAGACCCTCGCGCGACATTCCCACATCGTCTCGATCCTCGCGAAGGCGACCCAGGCTCGCTCGCGGACGGAGAACGATACGCTCTACGCGTGGTGGCTCGGCGCCCGTGACGCGCCCTACCGCGACGCGACGGCGGCCGTCGACGGGCTGCTCGGGGAACAAAAAGCGATCCAGGCGCGATCGCCCGTCACCCACGTCATGGCGGAAAAGGCCGAGCCGCCGAAGGCCTATGTCCTGGCACGGGGCGATTACGACAAACGCAAGGACGAAGTCGCCGCCGAGACACCCGACGTGCTCCCCCCGTTCCCCGCCGACTTCCCCAAGAATCGGCTTGGATTGGCCCGCTGGTTGTTGCTCCCCGAGCAGCCGCTCACCGCGCGCGTGACCGTCAATCGGTTCTGGTTGGAGGTTTTTGGAACGGGGCTTGTGCGGACGGCGGGAGACTTCGGCGTCGCGGGCGAGTTGCCCTCGCATCCCGAACTCCTGGATTGGCTGGCCGTCGAGTTCCGTGAATCGGGATGGGACGTGAAGAAGTTGTTGAAGACCATGGTCCTGTCCGCGACCTATCGCCAATCCGCGCTCGCCACCGAAGAGAAGATCGCGCGGGATCCCGACAACCGGCTTTGGTCGCGCGGTCCGCGGTTTCGGATGGACGCCGAAATGGTCCGCGATTACGCGTTGTCGGCGAGCGGACTGCTCGCGCGCCGGATCGGCGGGCCCAGCGTCAAGCCCTACCAACCGCCGGGTGTTTGGGAGGCGGTCGCCATGATCGGCAGCAATACGCGCGACTATCGGCGCGACTCGGGGGAGAACCTCTATCGACGGAGCCTTTATACGTTTTGGAAACGGAGCGCTCCGCCCGCGTCGCTCGAGACGTTCAATGCGCCGAGCCGCGAGGCGTGCGTGGTTCGCAGGGAACGGACGAACACGCCGCTCCAGGCGCTCGCGACGCTCAATGACGAACAGTATGTCGAGGCGGCGCGGCATCTGGCGCAGCGAGCCCTCCAGCAGGGCGACATGGCCATCGATGACCGCATTCAGTTCCTGGCCGCCCGACTCCTCGCGCGCCCCTTGGACTCGGGTGAATTGGCCGTCGTTCGCGACTCGGCCGAATGGCTGGCGGCGCATTACGCGGCGCATGCCGACGATGCGACCCGGGTGATCGCGGTCGGTGAATCGAAGGCCGATCCGGCGATCGCCCCCGGACAACTCGCCGCGTGGACCATGGTGGCCAACGCGCTCTTGAATCTTGACGAGGTATTGACCAAGTAGCCGGAACGTGACGGCGCGTCGAGCCGACCCGCCGGCCGCCACAACCGATCGGACACGCCTCTCGCGGAGTGAAACGGGATGTCCCATTACGACCCTGGCCATCGAATCGCGGACCCGCGATGCGCCGTCTCGCGGCGCTATTTCCTTTCGCAAGGTTCGCATCTCCTCGGCGGCGCGGCGCTCGCGACCCTCGCGGGCGCTCCGAACCGCTTGAACGCGGCGGCCGCGCCCGATCGGAATTCGCCCGCTCAGCGCACGCACTTCCCCGCGAAAGCCAAACATGTCATCTACCTGCACATGGTCGGCGGCCCCGCGCAGATGGACCTGTATGACCATAAGCCGGCGATGAAGGAGTGGTTCGATAAGGATCTTCCGGAGTCGGTGCGCATGGGCCAACGTCTGACGACGATGACATCGGGACAAGCCCGGTTCCCGATCGCGCCGTCGAGATTCCAGTTCGAACAATGCGGCCAATCGGGAATGTGGGTGAGCGAACTCCTGCCGTGGATGCGCAAGATGGTCGACGACGTGGCGTTCATCCGCGGCATGCACACGGAGGCGATCAACCACGAACCGGCTATTTCGATGATGCAGACCGGAAACCAGATCACCGGCCGGCCGTGCCTCGGCGCGTGGGCCTCGTATGGTCTGGGCTCGCTGAATCAGGACCTTCCGACGTTCGTCGTCCTGGTCGCGCGGCCGTCGAACACCGAACAGGTCCAGGCGATCTCCGCAAGGCTCTGGTCGTCGGGGTATCTTTCGGGCGAGCATGCGGGCGTTTCGTTCCGGACGAGCGGGGATCCGATTCTCCACATCAACAATCCGCCGGGTGTGTCGTCCGATGTTCGCCGCGTTACGCTCGACGGCGTTCGCGCGCTCAACGAACGGAACCTCGAGCGGCTCTGCGATCCCGAGACGCGCACGCGCATCCGACAATACGAACTGGCGTTCCGCATGCAGGCGAGCGTTCCGGAGCTGACCGATCTTTCAGCCGAGCCCGAATCGACATTCGGGCTCTACGGCGACAGCGCGCGCAAGGCGGGCACGTTCGGCAACACGGTCCTTCTGGCGCGGCGGATGGTGGAACGGGGCGTCCGGTTCATTCAGATCTACCACAACAACTGGGACACGCACGCGAACGTCGCGGGCCGCCTGCCCGATCAGTGCCGCGACATCGATCAACCGTGTTACGGGCTCGTCCAAGACCTCAAACAACGGGGCCTTTTCGACGAGACATTGGTCATCTGGGGCGGCGAGTTCGGCCGGACGATCTACTCGCAAGGCGGCGTATCACTCGAGAATTACGGGCGCGACCATCATCCGCGCTGTTTCACGATGTGGATGGCGGGCGGGGGAGCGAAGGGCGGCGTTGTCCACGGCGAGACCGACGATTTCTCGTACAACATCGTCCGCGATCCGGTCCACATCCACGATTTCCACGCGACCGTCCTGCAATTGCTCGGATTCGATCACGAGCGATTCACCTACGCGCATCAAGGTCTCGACCAGCGACTGACGGGCGTCGAACCGGCTCGGGTGATTCCCGAACTTGTCGCCTGATGTGGTGCATGCCGGTGGTTCCGGCCCTGAATGGAAAGAGCAACGGGACAGCCTCTTCTCGCCGCCGCCGAGCTCGTCTCGGCGACGACGGGCATTCCCTCGATATCGACGTACTTCGTGTAGAACGCCCCGGCGGCCTCGCGATCCCGCGCATCAACCCATTCGAAAAACGCGTCGGGGGGCGCCGTGACGGCGGGCGAAGCCTGCTCGGCGCGCATCGGCGCACGCGCCAGGATCGCCGCGCCGAGCACCATCGCGATCATCCATGCGCGCATCACGGTTCGCCGTCCTCGTCATCCTCGTCGGACCAGGTCCCGATCGCCCATTCGGGATACGGCTCTTCCGTCCCGCGCATCGCTCGCCACAGAATCCGGTTCAGAACATCCTCGGGCGCTTTGTCGATCTCGCGGAAATTGAGCGTTGCGGAAACGACCGCGTCCTCGCGCCGTTTCGGGTCGAGGATCGCGTTCGGCTCGGGGTTCATCTGGTCGAGCGGCACGCGGGCCGGGACGGCGTCGAACGGCGTCAAATCGGGTTCGTCCGTTTCCACAAAACAATCAAACATCGGCGTCGCACTCGCGTCGAACTGGTTCATGGGAGGCAATCCCAGGATTTGCTCGATCGTGCGCAGGATGCTCGTCGTGTTGTAGTTTGTGCCGATCGTCTGTTTGCGTTTCGTGTACGGACTCGCGCAGTACGCCGTCGTGCGATAGCCACTGACATGGTCCCAGCCCGCCTGCGGATCGTCCTCGATCGCGAAGATCGCCATCTTCGGCCAGAATCGGGAGTGGCTGAGCCCCTCGACGATGCGTCCGAACGCCAGATCGTTGTCGGCGACGCAGGCGGCGGGCGTCGGGCACTTCGGCGATGTTCCGCTCGTGTGATCGTTCGGAAGACAGACGATCACCAGATTCGGGAACGCGCCGCGCGCCTCGAATTCCTTGAGCTCCCGCAGAATGAAGTCGGCGCGATACTGATCGGGAACCGACATCTCCCATCCAACGTAGGCGGTGGGCGAGTACGGTCGGATCGATTCGATGCCCGGCTCGCTCTCGAACACGACTTCGTCGGTCTCGCCGCGCCATGTCCGGTAACAGTCGAGGAATCGGGGCGATCCCGCGCGATTCGGATCGCGCCATCGCACCTTCGGCATCATGAACTCGCCGTAGTTCCGGACCGACTTCTTATGCAGGGTCGCATTATCCCAAAGGAACCCGGCGGGCGAATAGGCGAGGGCGTCCGTCTCATCGTCCCCCATGCCGTCGGGATAACTGCGGGGAAAACCGGCGAAGCTCTTCTCCATGTAGTCCGTGCTCATCGCCGTCGTGCTCCATTGGTGTCCGTCGGCGCTGAGGATGCCGGAACAATACGTATTGTCGAGCAGCACGAACTCGCCGACCATCTTGTGCTGGTTGGGCGTGACCGCCTCGCCGAACGCGCACAAACGAGGTTCGCCGCGACCCTGGGGCGCCGCGCCGAACACCTGATCGTACGTGCGGTTTTCCTTGATGATGTAGACGACATGCTCGATCGTGCTCGGTTCGCCGATCCGTTCGGGGATCGGTCGCGGCCGGGCATCGGCGCGAGGCGGAAGGGCCGCGCTCGCGATCGCGTCGCGCCGCAGGTTCCTGGCGGCCCGTTCGGAGAGCGCGGCGAGCCGTTCGCCGTCGACGATCGGGCATAGCGAAACGCCGCCGTGGTAGTGATGCGAGTTGAATCCGGGGGCGTCGGTTCCGCGTTGCGCCTTGGGTTCGGTCGGAAGGCCCTTGATGTTCGCGACGCACAACTGGCCGCGCGACGCGTCGACGGCGATCGCGCCCGGATACCAGCCGACGGGAATCAGGCCGAGCAACCGGGTTTCACCCCGGTCCTCGGGTTCCCAGCGCATCACGGCGATCGCGTTCTGGCTGCCGTTCGCGACGAACAGCCGCTCGCCGGACGGATCGAACGCGAGCGCGTTGGGCGCCGCTCCGAAAAGGTCCGACGGTTTCGACTTGGTCCACACCGTCTCGACCGGTTCGTCGGTCGATGTATCGATGATCGTCAGATTGTCCGACGCCGCGTTCGCGCAAACGACATAGCGATTGTCGGGCGAGACGGCGAGCGCGCTCGCGTGCAGCCCCGCGCGGATTTCCTTGATGACGCGTCCCGCGTCGAGATCGATGACCGAGACCGATCCCTCGTTCGCGATGTGGCGAACCGAATCGACGCGCACCCGCGTTCCGCGTCCCGCCGGTCCCGTCAGGTCGCCCTCGACGGGCCGTCCCCCGCCCCAATTGCTGACATAAGCCTTCGCCCCCACGCGCACCACGTCGTACGGCGCGACGCCGACATCGAATGTCCGGGCCGGCGTTCCGTCGTCCATGCGGATTTCGATCAGGCGGTTCGAGAGATTCCCGCACACCAGAAGCCGGGCCCCGTCGTCGGTCCATGCGAGCCCGCTCGGGATTTCCTCCTTGCGGCGCGGCGCGCCGGCGGGAGGAAGCGGGATCGTTCGCGACGGGTTGACGCGCCCTTCGTCATCGACCGCGAATATCTTGATCGAACCATTGACGTTGCTCAGCGCGATGAGCCGCCCGTCCGTCGAAAACCGCAGCCCCGTGTAACTCACCTGACCCTTCGTGTCGGGCTGCAAAATGTTCTCGGAGACCGTGGGAGGAAGCGGCTCGTTCTGCGCCTCGTTCGGAAACGCGACCCGCCGGAGGATCGATCCGTCGGACGGATCGATGATGACCAGTTCGCTCGTCTTTCCCGAAACGGCGAGCAACCGGCCGTCGGGAGAGAGGGCCAACGCCTGGGGTCGCATGCCCGCGAGGGCGATCTGTTTTCCGAACGGCGTCAGCACCTGGTTGACGGGCACGACCGTCGCGTCGTCGGCCTGTCTCCCCACCGACTCGCTCAGCGGCCTCTCCTGAGCCCGCGACTCGCCCCCGCGAAGAACAGGCGAGGTCCAGACTCCCAACGCGGCCATGGCCACAAGCCATCTCGACATGGCGAACCGTCTCCGAATGCGAGGTTCCTGTTCCTGTTTCCGATCTTGTACGTGTCGCGCGCGTGCGATCGCTCGATATCCTGACACTCGATCGTGGAGCATCCCATGCCGCGCGAGGCCACGCGAGAACGGGAAGCCAGGATTGTAATCCAACGTCGACGGTGTTCGATACCGGGAAACGACAGGGCGGCCGAGCCCCAATTCGTGCGCGCGATCGAAATCGAAATGCGCCCCGTTTCGACCGGGTCCGGTTGCGTCGGAAAAAGGCCGCTTCCGCCGATGCCGTGCAAGATGAGAACGACTACGATTACGAGCACGAGCAGGAGCACGAGCAGGAGCACGAGCACGAGCAGGAGCACGAGCAGGAGCAGGAGCACGAGCACGAGCAGGAGCACGAGCAGGAGCAGGAGCACGACGATGCGCATTGCGAAGAGGGTGGGTCATGGATTCAGTACGGGTCGCGAAGACGGGAACGGCTTTTTCACGGCTCCGGCCGCGTATCGGCGCGCTGGCGATCGGGGTCCTTGCGATTGCGGCGCTGCCGATCGGCGGCGGGCAGACGTCGCCACCGATCGACAAGGCGTTCATCGCGTTCCGGATCGGCACTCCCCAGTGGATGCCCGAGGATCGTTACGAGGAACTGCTCGCCCTGTTCGAACGGCACAAGGGAGTCACTGATGAGATCACGTTCTTCACGTCATTCACGCATCCCGCGATCCCGGCCGCGGAAATGCGCCGCCGGTGCGGAATCCTCGCCAGCCGGATCGCGAGGGCCAAGGAACTCGGGTATCGAGCGGGCATCAATGTGCTGTCCACGATGGGCCATCACGAGGAGAATCTCGATCATTCGCTCCAAGGCCCGTTCACGCCGGTAACCGACATCGACGGCAACGTGTCACGGGGCAGTTTCTGCCCCAACGACCCCGCGCTCCACGACTACGTTCGCGGGATCTACACCGATGTCGCGGAGGCGAACCCCGATTACATCTGGGTCGACGACGACGTGCGGCTGATGGGCCACATGCCGATCGGCTTGACGTGCTTCTGCGATCATTGCCTCGCGTCGTTCTCGGCCGTGTCCAAGACAACCCATACGCGGGCGAGCCTCCGCGCGGCCCTGACCACGGGCGAGCCCGAATCGCAGGCCGCCGTCCGGAACGCGTGGCTCGACCACAACCGGCGAACCATCGGCGGATTGCTCGAACGGATCGAACGGACCGTGCATGCGGCCAAGCCCGGAATGCCGATCGGTTTCATGACGGGCGATCGGTTCTTCGAGGGTTACGACTTCGATCACTGGGCCGAGCGGCTCGCCGGCCCGGACCAAGCGCCGGTCTACTGGCGGCCGGGCGGCGGATTCTACGAGGATGCGACGCCCGCGGGCATGGTCGGCAAGTCGCATGACATCGGTCGGCAGGTTTCCCTTCTGCCGCCCTGGGTCCGAACGATCGAATCGGAGATCGAGAATTTTCCGTACCAGCGACTCAAGAAATCGGCGCACATCACGGCCGTGGAAGCCGCGTCGCATCTCGGCGCCGGTTGCACGGGCGCGGCGTTCAATGTGCTCTCCGGAAACAACGAACCGCTCGACGAGTTCGAACCGCTCGTGCAAAAACTCCACGCGATGCGTCCGTTCTACGACCGCATGGCGCGGCACCTGGGGCGGGCTCGCCCCGTCGGCCTCTTCACCGCGTGGAACAAGGACCAGGCGGCCGCGGGAGACATCGTCGGCAATCCGGGGTGGGCGACCAGCCACTTGGGACAGAGCTATCAGACGTTCGAGATGGGACTGCCCGCCGCGTACTCCTCCGACACGGCGTCGGTCACGCTCCTGTTTCCGCAGAGCGTCGCGGCCATGTCGCGCGACGCGATCCGACACGCATTGTCGGGAGCCGTCTATGCCGACGTCGAAACACTGAATCGGCTCAATCAGATGGGATACCACGAGCTGACCGGCCTTTCCGCCGACCGCCCGCGCGCCGTCGACTGCATCGAGGAATTCACATCGCATGCGCTCAACGGCCCGTTCGCAGGCCGCCAGCGCGATTGCCGCCAGTCGTTTTACCGGGTCAACGGGTATGTCGGATACACATTGACGTCGCGCGACGGCAAGGCCCAAACACTCTCGAGACTCGTCGATTACGCCGGCAATGAGGTCTCTCCGTGCGCGATGGCCGTTTATGAAAACGCGCTCGGCGGCCGCGTCTGCGTCAGCGGATACTATCCCTGGGACCACCTGCACAGCCTCAGCAAAAATTCGCAGATGAAATCAGTCATGCGGTGGCTGTCTCGCGATCGCTTGCCCGCGTATGTCGCCTCCTACCACAAGACCAACATCTGGGTTCGCGAACCCCGGGACGGCCAAGTCGCCGTCGCCCTGCTCAACGCGACATTCGATCGAGCGGAACAGGTCGAACTGGCCGTGCTCGCGCGCGGCGTCGAGGCGACCGTATTCGATATGGAAGCGGGCGAACATCGCATCGGCGCGGCGTCGGACGACGGTCCGTATCGACGCTTCGTCCTTCCGCCGATCGAACCCTGGTCGATGCGGCTCGTCGTGATCCCCGACCAATGACCGGGCCCGAGCCCACGATCCGCGACCGTCACGCCGCGGACTCGGGGTAGGTGTACGCGATACCCTGTTCCAACGCCCGGTACCGATCGCCGATGCCCTCGACGATCAGGTTCGTGCGGAAAATGCGCGGCGGAAGGCTGTTGTCGGGAAAGAGATCATAGTGACATGGAATGGTCACTTTGACGTCGAGCTCGCGAGCCAGCCGAGCCGCCTCGACGGGCCCCATGTTGCGGAACGCGGGGTTGATCACCGTCACGAGCACGTCGGGCCGATGCGGGCGAGCCGCCACCGCGAGCAGCTCGTGATACGCCGTATCGCCGGTGAAGTACACGCGGCACCCGTCATCGACCGAGACGAGATACCCGACGTGCGTCAGATCGTCGCCGCTGAACGGAATCGCGAACATCGCGCGAAACGACAGATCGCCCACGCGCACGACCTTGTTCGGCCATGTCATGATCACCTCGTCCTCCGACACCCCGGACTCGATGAGTTTTTCGACCGTTTCCGCGGGCGCCAGGAAAGGTCCCGTGCCTCCGGCGGCGCGGTACGCCGCGAGCGTCGGAGGATCGAAATGGTCCGCATGGCCGTGCGTCATCGCGTAGAGATCAATGCCGACAAGCTCGGACGCCGCGATCGGCGGCGGAACGATCCGATCCAGGTCGAGACCGAACGGTTCACCGATCGCCTTCGCCGAGTTCGAAAGATACGGATCGAGCACGGCGATGCGGCCTTCGGGACTCTTGATCACGAAGCCGGCCTGCCCCAACCACCATACGGTCAGCGATCCGCTCGGCACCCGCGCCGCGCGAAGCTCTCCCATCGTCACACACCGCATCCGAATGTCCCTTCCGCTCGCCCCACCACCCCGTGATTCACCCCGTCAACCCCAACAGGCTATCGGCCCCAACGCTCCCTGACAAACCCTCCCGACCCGTCCACCCGCGTCCCGTGTCGCTTCCTTCCCGCCACCGCATGGACTATCATATCCACGAAGGTAGATATGGATATCGGGGAGGCGCGGAGGCGCGGCGGGCGGGGGCGGGTTGGGTCGAGGAGTCGGTCATGAATTGGGTTTGGGCGATCGCCGGGGTCATCGTGGGCGCGGCGCCTGACGCGGACGTGGATTTCCAGCGTGACGTGCGGCCGATCCTGGCCGAGCATTGTCTCGCGTGCCACGGCGCCGACGCGATCAACCGGCTGGGCGGACTGCGGCTCGACGCGCGTGACGGCGCGCTGCGCGGCGGGGAGTCGGAAACGCCGGCGATTGTGCCTGGGAAACCGGACGAGAGCGAATTGATTCGGCGCGTGGAATCGGGGGATGCCGAGGAGTTGATGCCGCCGCCGAGCCACAACAAGCCGCTGTCGGCCGCGCAGGTCGCGACGCTGCGGCGCTGGATCGTCGACGGCGCCGCGTACGAAGGGCACTGGGCGTTTCGCGGTCCCCGGAAGGCCCCATTGCCGTCGGTCGCTCAGGCCGCGGCCCATCCGATCGACGCATTCATTGGCAAAGCGCTTGCCGACCGCAAAGCGGCCATGTCTCCACCGGCGCCGCCGCCGATCCTATGTCGGCGGCTCTATCTCGACCTGATCGGCGTTCCGCCATCCCCGGAAGAGGTCGACGCGTTTGAACGCGAATCGTACGACGCCACGGTCGAGCGGCTGCTGGCGAGCGAGCGGTTCGGCGAGAAGTGGGCCCGACACTGGCTCGACGTCGCGCGGTACTCGGACACCAACGGCTACGAGAAGGACCTTCGCAGAGAGCAATGGAAATGGAGGGACTGGGTCGTCGACGCGTTCAACGCCGACATGCCCTACGACCGATTCCTTATCGAACAGATCGCCGGTGATCTACTGGACGATGCGTCCCAACCGCAACGGATCGCGACCGGATTCCTGCGCAACAGCATGATCAACGAGGAAGGCGCGATCGTCGCCGAACAATTCCGCATGGTTGAAATGTTCGATCGGATGGACTGCCTCGGCAAGGCCATTCTCGGACTGACCGCGCAATGCGCTCAGTGCCATTCGCACAAGTTCGACCCGCTCACTCAAGAGGAGTATTACGGCGTATTCGCGTTCCTCAACAACGCGTACGAAGCCCAGTCGTGGGTCTATTCCGACGACGAGCGGGGACGCATCGACCGAATCGCCGAGTCGATCCGAACGGTCCAGGATCGCGTACGGTCGGAGCGGCCGCGATGGATCGAGGAATTCACCGCATGGAGCGACGCGATCGTCGCGCATCCGGTGGTTTGGGAACCGATCCGCGCGGTCGAGTTGGGAAGCGTGAGCGGACTGAATCATCCGACGCGTGAATCCGACGATTCGATCCTGATGAAGGGACACACGAGCGCGGACATTTTCTTGGTCGCCGATCCGGATCTCGCGGGAGTGACCGGTTTCCGGATTGAGACCTTGACGCACGGCGACCTCCCGTTTCGAGGTCCCGGCCGAGGCCGGCTCGGGAATTGGGCGATCCGCGAATGGGAGGTTTGGATCCAGCGCCCGGGAATCGCCGATTGGGAGAAACTGAAGCTGACGCAGCCGATCGCGGACTTTTCGGAACCCGAGCGGAAGCAGGCGGACGGCAAGACGTCGAGCGGCCCGGTCGCCCACTTGGTCGACGGTGTGGAAGAGACGACATGGAATGCGGACCGCGGGCCTGGTCGTCGCAATGAGCCTTCGGCCGCCGCCGTGTCTCTCGAAACGCCTCTCGCCGTTCCGCCGGGCACACGCCTAAAACTCGTGCTGCGCATGGCCGACATGGTCGGCCGGTGCCGGTTCAGCCTGACGCGCGGTACTTCGCCCTCGCTCCCGGCGACCGATCACGGCGTCGCAGCCGCGTTGCTGGCGGCGCGGGATACCGGCTCGCCCGATGCGCGAACGGCGGTCGCGAGCGATCCCGCCGTCTTCAGCGCGTGGATGCGGACGGTTCCCGAATGGCAACCGGCGGTCGCCGAAATCGACGCGGCGTGGGCTCGATTCCCCGAGGCCGCCACGTCCATACTCCATCTGATCGAACGGGAACCGGGCGATGCGCGTCCGACCTTCTTCCTGGACCGCGGCAATTGGGACCAACCGACGCACGCGGTGGAGCCGCACACGCCGGCCGCATTGCACGCGTGGCCCGCCGGCGCGCCCCGCAATCGGCTGGGATTCGCCCACTGGCTTGCGGCCCGCGAGTCGCCGCTCACCGCGCGCGTCGCGGTCAACCGGATCTGGCAGTCGATCTTCGGAACGGGCCTTCTCGAAACTCCCGAGGATTTCGGAACGCGGTCGCCCGTGCCGGTCCACCGGGAATTGCTCGACTGGCTCAGCGTCGATTTCATGGAGCATGGGTGGAGCCATAAGCACGTCATTCGCATGATCGTGACGAGTTCGGCGTATCGTCAGACATCGGACGTGACGCCCGGACTGCTGGAATGGGATCCGCGCAACGTCTGGTTGTCGCGCGGTCCGCGTTTCCGGGCGGACGCGGAGGTGGTGCGCGACGTGGCCTTGGGCGCCGCCGGATTGCTCCACCATCGTCTCGGCGGCCCGCCCGTCATTCCTCCGATTCCCAAGAACGTGCTCGAATACAACTACACCTACCCCGACTATTGGACGCCCGCGGAAGGCACCGATCGCTATCGCCGCGCGCTGTACGGATTCCGGAAGCGGTCGATGCCCGACCCGGTGATGAACGTGCTCGACGGCCCCAACGGCGACACGGCGTGTGCTCGGCGCGTCCGATCGAACACGCCGCTCGCGGCGCTCGCCGTGCTCAACGAACCGATCTTCGTCGAAGCCGCGCGGGGGCTCGCGCTCAGGGTCCTGCGGGAGGGGGGCGCGACCGACGCGGAACGGACGAAGTACGCGTTCCGCCTATGCGCGGCGCGGTTTCCGACATCGGCGGAGTGTGACACTATCATGTCACTTCTCGATCACGCCCGAGCGCGAGTCGGCGACGGATGGCTGAACCCGCGCGCGATCGCGACCGGGGATTCCGCGAAACTGCCCGACCTGCCCGAAGGGGTGACGCCTCGCGACGCGGCCGCCTGGACGCTCGCCGCGCGCGTCCTGATCAATCTCGATGAGACGCTGACCAAGAACTGATCCGATGTCCGGCCGTCACGCGGGTCCCGGGCCGCGCCGCGGATGCGACCGCGGCGGAAAGACGCCAAGTCAACAGGTAATCGGGGAGAACGACATGATGGATGCCCGCCGATCGACGGAGACCTCCGCGCGAACCGTTTGCCGGCGGTGGTTCGTGCGCGACTGCGGCGTGGCGCTCGGCGCGATCGCCGCGGGGCTGCTCGATAGACGCGCCGCGCGGGCCTGCGACGATCCGCCCGCCCCACGCGCCCCCCACCACGCGGCGAAAGCCAAACGCGTGATCTACCTGTTCCAGGCCGGAGCCCCGAGCCATCTGGAACTGTTCGACCACAAGCCGGAACTCGCGAAACGGAACGGTCAGCTTCCGCCCGCGGAGATATTGAAGGGGTACCGCGCCGCGTTCATCAATCCCAACTCGGCCCTGCTTGGCCCCAAGTTCGCCTTCGCACGGCACGGGCAATGTGGGATGGAGTTGAGCGAGGTACTGCCGCACACGGCGAGGATCGCCGACGATCTGTGCCTCATTCGGACGATGCGAACCGAGGCGGTCAATCACGCTCCGGCGCAGATCATGATAAATACCGGATCGCAGCAATTCGGGCGTCCGAGTTTCGGAGCATGGACGATCTATGGACTCGGCAGCGAGGCCGAGGAGTTGCCGGGATTCGTCGTGTTGACGAGCGCGAAGGGGACGAGCGGGGGGGCGAGCAACTACGGGTGCGGGTTCCTTCCGACCGTCTTTAGCGGCACACCGTTTCGAAGCGCGGGCGACCCGGTCCTCTATCTTTCCAACCCGCCGGGAATCGATGCCGAATCGCAGCGCGCGTCGCTCGACGCCATCCGCCGCCTCAACGGCCTCTCGCGCGAACGGGTCGGCGATCCCGAGATCGACGCGCGGCTCAGCGCCTACGAAATGGCCTTTCGGCTGCAGACGAGCGCGCCCGAACTGATGGACCTCTCGGACGAAACGCAGGCGACACTCGACGCCTACGGTGTCCGCGATCCGAACGCGGGCACGTTCGCTCGGAATTGCCTGCTCGCCCGCCGCCTTGTCGAGCGGGGCGTACGGTTCGTGCAACTGTTCCACGAGGTCTGGGATCAGCACGGCAATTTGACGGCGGGTGTCAAGCAGAACGCGCTCGACACCGACCAACCGAGCGCGGCGCTGGTCGCCGACCTGAAGCAACGCGGCCTGTTGGACGACACGATCGTCGTCTGGGGCGGCGAATTCGGGCGAACGCCGATGGTCCAGGGTGGAAACGACGGGCGCGACCACCACAACCGGTCGTTCAGCGTGTGGCTCGCGGGTGGAGGCGTGCGCGCGGGCGTCACCCACGGGATGACGGACGATCTCGGATTCAACGTCGCGACCGACCCGGTGCACGTGCACGATCTTCACGCGACCCTCCTGCATCTGTTGGGCTTGGACCACACGCGTTTGACGTTCCGGTTCCAGGGCCGAGACTATCGGTTGACCGACGTGCACGGATCGGTCGTCGACGGCCTGCTGGCCTAAGGGCTCGAGTTCCGCCTTGCTGTCGCGCGCATCGCGGCGCCCTTCCCATCCTTCGTCTTTCCCGCCTCCCACTCGCCTCCGCGCCGCGAGCCTGGCGGCTCGCAGCGCTCGGCTTCGGGTTTCACGAGGAGACGCTCCGTTCCCTATTGCGTCTCCATGCTCCATACTGCGGCTTTCACCCTTCCCAGCGTCCCCCCCTCGCCTCCGCGCCGCGAGCCTGGCGGCTCGCAGCGCTCGGCTTCGGGTTTCACGAGGAGATCCGCCATGCATCGACGTCGCTTCCTCGAAAGGGCCGGCCGAGCGTCCGCGCTGGCAATGGGCGCGCGGTCGGAGTGGTTCCGCGCGTTGGCATTCGCCCAACCGCAAACCACAACGCTCGAACCGGTCCGTGGACCCTTGCGGGTGTCCGCTCGGAATCCGCGCTATTTCCGCGACGGGAACGATCGTGAGGTATTGCTTGTGGGTTCCCACACCTGGAACTCGCTGGTCGACATGGGCCGGAACGACCCGCCCGAGGCGTTTGATTTCGATGCGTATCTGGATTTCCTCGCGCGCTATGGGCACAACTTCATCCGGCTCTGGGCCTGGGATTCGACGACGTGGGACACGCGGGCGAACGGGCGGCTCGGCAAGGATTTCATCCATCACTGCGCGCCGCTCCCTTGGGCGCGGACCGGACCGGGCACCGCTCGCGACGGAAAACCCCGATTCGATCTGGAGCAATTCAATCCCGCCTATTTCGACCGCCTTCGGTCGCGCGTGAGCGCGGCGGGCCGGCGCGGCATCTACGTTTCGGTCATGCTGTTCGAGGGGTGGGGCATGTTCCACGGAAATCGGCGTCGAGGCGCCAAGGACGCGTGGGCGTGGACCAGCCATCCGTTTCACCCGGAAAACAACCGCGGCGGAATCGACGCCGCGGAAAAAGTCCATAGCCTCGCTCATCCCGAAGTCAACGCGATCCAGGCCGCCTATATCCGGAAGGTCGTCGACACGGTCCATGATCTGGACAACGTGCTTTACGAAGTGATCAACGAGGGCGGCGAGAAGGAATGGGATTGGTGGGTCGTGGCGACGATCCGCGAGTACGAAGGGAGCAAGCGCGAGCAACACCCGATCGGAATCACGGGCCACGGCGCGGAGCGCCTTAAAGACATGCTGGCAAGCCCGGCCGATTGGATCTCGCCCGGGTCCCAAGACGGTTTTCGAGACGATCCTCCGGCGTGGTCCGGCAACAAGGTGAGCCTGCTGGACACGGATCACGTTTGGGGTGTCGGCGGAAACGGAGCTTGGGTGTGGAAGAGCCTGATGCGAGGGCACAACCCGCTGTTCATGGATCCCTATGACGGCCGTGTGCTCGGGAATCGATTCGATCCGCAATGGGAGCCCGTTCGACACAATCTCGGCCACGCGCTCCGTCTGGTCCGACGATGGGACCTGGCGGCGATGGCGCCCCGAGACGATCTGGCGTCGACGAAGTTCTGCCTGGCCGATCCGGGTAACGCCTACGCGGTCTTTGTGCCCGCCGGCAGGAACGCGATGGTCGCGTTGAGCCAAACCAAGAACCGGTTCGCCGTGGAATGGACCGATGCGTCGAACGGCAAGACGGTCGCGGGGGGCGCGGTCGAGGGCGGCGCGGATCGGCAGTTCACGGCCCCGTTCCAGAACGATGCCGTATTGGAATTGCGTTCTTTCTAGTCCATGCCAACGTGGGGAGACAACCATGGCGTCACAATCGCGTTTCCGCGGATTCTTGCCCGCTATCCGGATGGGGTTCGTCGCGGGGCTCGCCGTTTCCGCATGCGCCGCAAGGGCCGGCGCCCAGCACAAGATCGTCTGCGCGGACGCGGGTGCCGGCGCGTACGAGGCGTTTCCCGACGTGTGCCGGCTCAAGGACGGCCGCTTGATGGTCGTCATGTACGCGGGATATGGCCATGTCTCGTTACCCAATGACGGGCATCCGCGCGGCGGCCGGGTCGCGTCGTGCACGTCGTCCGACGAGGGCCGAACGTGGAGTCCCGCGTCGGTCGTGGTCGACACGCCGCACGACGACCGCGATCCATCGATCGTGCGGCTCAAGAGCGGCCGCCTGATCTGCAACTTCTTTTCGCTCGGAACGAGCGACCAACCCGGTTCGCCGTGGACGGGTCACGGGTCATGGATGACGGTGTCGGACGACCAGGGCGCGACGTGGTCGGAGCCGGCGCGGATCGCGGCGGACGCGTATTGCAGCGCGCCGATCCGCGAGCTATCCGATGGACGGCTCGTGCTGGGCCTCTACCGCGAAGGCCCCGACGGCGCCTCCGGCGCGGTGGTCTCCAGCGATGATCAGGGAGCCACGTGGAGCGAGGTCGTCATCATCGACAACGGAGGCATCCGGCTCGACGCCGAAACCGACGTGATCGAACTGAGCGACAAGACGCTCTACGCCGTCCAGCGGCCCGCGATGTGTTTCGCCCGCTCCACCGATCGAGGTCGGACCTGGACCGTTTCCAAGCCGATCGGATTCAAAGGCCATTGCCCCTATCTGCTCCGCGCTCCCGGCGACATCATCCTGCTCGCCCATCGCGTGCCCGCGACCAGCCTGCATTACAGTATCGACGAATGCGCGACGTGGAGCGCCAACGTGGTGGTCGACGAGGTCGGCGGCGCCTATCCGTCCATGGTCGTGCTCAAAGACGGAAGCGTACTGATCGTGTACTACGAGGAAGGCGACGGCTCGAACATCCGCTGCAAACGGTTCCGCGCGACGCGCGATGGCATCGTCTGGATGTCCGTCGATTGACCGGAACGACCGTCCCCGGCCGGTCGCGGCGCTGGGCGATTGGGGACAATCGCCCTACGTGAATGGTCGGTCGCGGCGCTGGGCGATTGGGGACAATCGCCCTACGTGAATGGTCGGTCGCGGCGCTGGGCCTAGCGGCCGAACCGCTCGACGGCCCACGTCTGGAAACCGCGGCGGATCTCCGAGTCGTCGCCGTTTCCGAATTTCGCGCGCTGGATGAGCAGTACGAAGACCAGGTCTTGGTCAGGATCGATCCAGACCTGCGTGCCAAAGGCGCCGCCGTGACCGAATGTTCCGGGCCGAAGCATCCCGGTCACACCGGCCGGCTCGCGCACGACGCACCAACCGTAACCCCATCCGTTACCGGATGTGAAACCGGTCGTCAGAGTCCCGGTCTGGATCCGCGTCATGTCCCGCACCGATGCGTCGGAGAGGACGCGGACTCCATCGAGCTCGCCGCCTCGGAGGATCGCTCGGTGGAATCGCGCGAGATCGGCGGCCGTCGAGAACAATCCCGCCGACGGGTTCGGCGTTCGATCGGCTTCGAAATCCGTGATCCAGTGCCGAACGGGCGCGAGGGTTCCGGGAGTCTTGCCGGGTTCGTACAGCCGAGCAATCCGGCTCCGCTGCTCCTCCGACGGCTGGAATGTCGTGTCCTTCATGCCAAGCGGTTCGAAGATGCGTTGTGACAGAAATCGGTCATACGGGGTCCCGCCCGCGACCTCGATGATCCGACCGCAAACGGTGAGACCCGGACTGTATTGCCAGCGCGTGCCTGGTTCGAAGTCGAGCGGTCTCCTGGCCAATTCGTCGGCCGTCTCGGCGAGAGTTCCCTCGTTTTGCTGGCTGCCGCCCAATCCCGACGTATGCGTAAGGAGATGCCGCACGGTCATGAGTTCTTTCGGAGCCTCGCCGCTCTTCAGCTTCGATTCTCCGAACGCCGGGATGTGTTTTGACACCGGATCATCGAGACGGACCTTCCCCTCGTCGACCAGGATCATCAGCGCCGCGGCCGTGATCGGTTTCGTCATCGACGCGATTCCGAAAAGGGCCGTGTCGCGCATCGCCGTGTTCGAATCGAGGTCGGCCTTGCCGACGGCTTGCACGTCAAGGACACCGTCGCGGTTCGCGACAAGCGTCACGGCGCCGGAGATCTTGCCCCCTTCGACGTACTTTGCCAGTTGCTCCGCCAGGCTCGGCTCGTACGCGAAAGTCGCCGCGGCGCGCGACGCGAAAACGAACAACATGGAGAACGTGACGAGTTTCCGAATGGAGTGACAGGGCATGGCATGCGTCTCCCGTTCGTCATAGGATGCCGAACTGCACATCGGCCGAGCAACGGACGGTTATCCTAGTTCGCGCGGAACGGCGCGGGCAAGTACGCTTGTCGATTCGAGGAATGGCGGTCGTTGACGTCGTCGGTCGTGTGCAATCGGCGGCTTCCGGACGGCTCACGAACGCCGGTGGATCCGCGGTGGGCAGGAGGACGCACACGATATGAACGAGGACGCGAATCCGATCAATGGACAAGGACGTGGCGCGGGCGACGGAACGGGCGAAGGACTTGGCCAGGGTCCTCATGGCATTCGCGAGGGCGAGTCGCGCCGAGCCTTGCCCGAGTCGATCCGGTGTTTCCTCGTGGAGAGGACGGAGAAGGAACGCACGTCGGGTTCCGTGACGACGCGTCCGTTCGCCGAACTTCCCGACGGAGATGTGGTGATCCGGGTCGCCTGGTCCTCGCTGAACTACAAGGATGCGCTCGCCGCGCTCGGGCATCCTGGGGTCGCTCGAAAACTGCCGCACGTTCCGGGCATCGATGCGGCGGGCTACGTGGTCCACAGCGATGCCGATCCGTTTGTACCCGGGCGCCCCGTGTTGGTGACGGGGTATGAACTCGGCGCGGGGCGGTGGGGAGGGTGGTCAAGCCATATCCGAGTCCCGGCCGACTGGGTCGTTCCGCTCCCCGACGGATTGACGCTGCGCGAATCGATGGTCTTGGGCACGGCCGGATTCACGGCCGCCATGTCGGTCGCCGCGCTGGCGGCTCACGGCATTTCGCCCGACTCGGGTCCGATCGCGGTCACCGGGGCGACGGGCGGCGTCGGCTGCCTGGCCGTATCGATGCTCAGTCGGTTGGGCTACCATGTCGCGGCCGTCACGGGCAAAGCGGACCGCAAGGCATGGCTCGCCGATCTCGGCGCGCGGGAAATCCTCGCGCGTTCCGACGTGCTCGACACGACCCCTCGCGCCCTGCTTTCGGCGCGCTGGGCCGGCGCGGTCGATACGGTGGGCGGTCCCGTGCTCGCGACGCTCGTGCGTTCGACAAAGGTCGATGGATGCGTGGCGGCATGCGGTTTGGTGGGAGGCGCCGACCTCGCGCTGACGGTCTACCCGTTCCTGCTGCGCGGCGTGCATCTCGCGGGAATCGACTCGGCGCTTTGCCCCTATGCCAAGCGCCGCGCGCTATGGCGTCACCTTGCCGGCGACTGGAAGCCCAGGGATCTCGATCGACTCGCCACCGATGTCGTACTCGACGACGTCGGCCCCCGCATCGATGCGATCCTGGCGGGACGCATCGCGGGCAGGACCGTGATTCGAGTCGGCGACGGATCATGATTCGGTGCGGCGGAACGCGGTGGAACCCCGACCATCATCGGATACCTGCGATTCTGGGACGAATTGACTCGGCGAAATCCCGGCGTCTGGATCGATTCGTGCGCAAGCGGAGGCCGCCGCAAACACCTCGAGACGATGCGACGCTCGGTGCCCCTCCTGCGGAGCGACTACTTCCATGACCCCGAGTCGCAGCAGGGCCACACCTACGGGCTGTCGCTCTGGTTGCCGTACCATGGTTCCGGCTTGGGCGCGACCGGTCCCTATTTCTTTCGCAGTTGCATCTTCCCGGCGTCGCGCGTGGGTTGGGACACGCGCAAGGCGGACATGGACTACGCGCTGTTGCGCCGGATGATCGCCGAGTTCAAACGCGTCGAGCCGTATCTGCTGAGTGACTACTATCCGCTCACACCCTACGACCTCGACAAGAAATCGTGGATGGCGTGTCAGTTGGACGATCCCGAGCGGGGCGGCGGCGCGATCCAGGTTTTCCGCCGCGCCGAGTGCGCGGGCGGGTCCATCACGATTCGACTGCGGGGACTCGATCCGGAGTCGACGTATTCGCTCGAAAGCCCCGACGGGCGGCCGACGCAATCCGTACCAGGCGACGTCTTGCTGCGCGAGGGTCTCCGCATCACAATCGACGGCCGTCCGGGCAGCGCGCTGCTGGTGTATCAACGCGTGAACCGCGCGAAGTAGCGGCCCATCGCCACCGAACGCCGGGTTGTTGAAAACGCCTGGGTTCGCGAAGCGGCGGACCGGGTCGCGTATCCTTTTCAAGACCATCATCATCGGAGACGCGTCATGATCCGAACCGTTGCGTCGGCCCCGCGCCGCCTGTTTCCCATGGGATGCGCGTTTGTGCTCGTTGCGATCGCATGGCCCTGCGCGCTAGACGGCGTCGAACCGACAAAGGAGGAACTCGCCGTCGCGCGCGCGTTCCACGCCGAACGACTCGGAAGTTCGGATCCGGCGCGACTCCCGTTTTCCTTCCGGTACGGAGGCAAGTCGTCCCGGGAGTTGCTCGCGCGGTGGCGCCGCGAGGAAACGCGCGAGACGCTCGACGCCGCGCGAACGCGGCGGTCGATCGTCCACACCGATCCCGATTCGGGACTGCGGGTGCGGTGCGACTCGGTCGAATACGCCGATTTTCCCGTGGCCGAGTGGACGCTCGTGTTCTCGAACCCGTCCGCCGAGCCGTCGGCGCTGATCGAGGATGTCCGGGCGCTCGACGTCACCTTCATACGGGCGGGCGAGACCGAGTTCCTGTTGCATCACGCGTACGGATCCCAGGCGAATCGATCCGACTACGGACCGCGTGAGACTCCATTGGCTCCAGGCGCCGCGGCGCGGTTTGGAGGGGCGGGAGGGCGGCCCACCAATGTCGACTGGTCGTATTTCAATCTGCAATTCGGCGCGGAGGGAGCGATCGCGGCCGTGGGATGGCCCGGACAATGGAATGCCCTGTTCACGCGCGACGCGGAGAATGGCCTGCGTGTCGAAGCGGGGCAGGAACTCGTTCACACCCGGCTGCTCCCGAACGAGGAGTTCCGATCGCCGTTGACGGTCTTGCTCTTTTGGCAAGGCGAGTACCTCCGCTCCCAAAACGTATGGCGCCGCTGGATGACGGCGCACAGCATGCCGAAGCCGGGCGGAAAACTCCCTCCTCCGCAATTCGTCGCTTCCAGCTCGCGCGCCTACGAGGAGATGATCAAGGCGAACGAACAGAACCAGATCATGCACATCGACCGCTATCTCGAGGAAGGACTGAAGCTCGATTACTGGTGGATGGATGCCGGGTGGTACATCCAGCAACAGGGGTGGCCGCAGGTGGGAACCTGGGAAGTGGACCCGGCCCGGTTTCCGCGCGGATTCAAGCCGATCAGCGATCACGCGCACGCGCGCGGCGTGAAGACGCTGGTCTGGTTCGAGCCCGAGCGCGTGGCGCCCGGCACATGGCTCTATCGCGAACACCCCGAGTGGCTGCTCCATGCGACGCCTCCCGAATCGCATCCGCTCTCCGGCATGGTCGTTTGGTCGTCGGACGCGTTGGGGACCGAACCGTGCGTCGTTCACAACGGCTCACCCAATCGGCTGACGATGGCCGGCATCGTGTGGGATCCCGGTCGCCTTTCATTCCATCCCGGAGGCAAAGGCGAATACGGCGTCGTGCGCTGGACGGCGGCCGAATCGGGCGAATACGCGGTAACGGCCGCGTTCGCCGCGATCGATCCGAAGGCGACCACCGACGTGCATGTGGCGGTCGATGGCCGGACGATCTACGACGGACAGATCCAAGTCGACGGCAAGCCCGGGACGTGCGCCTTCGAGGGAAAGGTCTCGGTGGATCAAGGCCGCGTGATCGACTTCATCGTCGGATGGGGGAACGGCTCGCATCCGTTCGACTCGACGGGGCTCGACGTTCAGATCCGCCGCGCGGATGCCGACCCGAACGCGGCCGCCCCATTTGACGCGGCGCGCGACTTCCATGCTGCACCCGCGCCAAAAAGCCCGTGGTCCTACGGATGGCTGCCCCCCGCTCCGAGTCCCGATTTGGATCCCAAGGCCTTTCACCCATTCGAGCGCCCCCGGCGTCCCGGTGAGGAAGGAACGCGATTGCTGAATCTGGGAGACGATCGAGCTCGGGTGTGGCTGACCGACCACGTGGACCGGCTCTTGACCGAGCAAGGAATCGACCTCTATCGCCAGGATTTCAATATGGACCCGCTCGGATTCTGGCGCGCGAACGACGCCGAGGATCGCCAAGGGATGACGGAAAACCGTCATGTGACGGGTTACCTCGCCTACTGGGATGAGCTGAGGCGCCGGCATCCCGACATGTTGATCGATTCGTGCGCGAGCGGGGGGAGGCGAAACGATCTCGAAACGATGCGCCGCGCGGTCCCCCTGTGGCGAAGCGACTACGCCTACGAGCCGATCGGACACCAGTGCATGACCTATGGCATCTCGCTCTGGCTCCCCTACCACGGGACCGGCACCGTCGCGAGTTCCGCGGCGCCCTACTACGGAGGAGGGTTTACCGAAGTGGAACCGTACGCGTTTTGGAGCAATGCGGCGCCGAGCCTTGGAAGCGGGATCGACGTTCGGGTCCCCGAAATCGACTACAAGAAGCTCCGGGAACTGTACGCCGAATGGAGGAAGCTCAGCGAATACTACTCGGGCGATTTCTATCCGTTGACTCCCTACAGCCAGTCCGATGATGCGTGGATCGCGTGGCAGTTTCACCTTCCCGAACGGGGCACGGCGGCCGTTCAGGCGTTTCGCCGGCAAGCAAGCGCGACCGAAACGGCTCGGCTGAAGCTGCACGACCTCGTTCCCGACGCGACCTATCGTTTCGCGTCGCGCGACGGGGCGGCCGAAGGAACGGCCTCCGGTCGCGAGCTCATGGTCGAGGGCCTGCCGATCGCGCTGCCCGCGAAACCCTCGGCCGCCGTGATCTTCGTTCAACGTCAGGCCGAAGTTCAACGCTGAAAGTCGTGGTTCGCTCCGCGAACCACCCGAACGACACGAACCACCAAGGAGGTTCCTCATGAACCGAACGCTCGCATGGCTTCCGCTGGTCGCATGGACCTTGTCAACAGCCGCCGCGCGTGACGAGTCGCCGCGTCCGGTGGTCGAGGTCGAGGACGAAGTCTACTCGTACGCTCCCGCCGACAACGGAGCCGGTCCGATGTGGTGCGCCGGGTCCACGACGCTGGCGCGAATGGGTGATCGGGTCTTCGCGAGCGGCATCGAGACGATCCCCGACGCCAGGCCGCTCAACAACGTCCGATGGATGTTCTTTGAGCGGACGGACTCGGGCTGGGTCCGCCGAGCGGTTGACGCCGACGGACGCACGCGCGAACCATGTCCGATCGCCGTACTGAAGGATGGAGCCGTCTATTTGTCGGCCAACCCGACGCTCGCATCCGGTCCCGAACCCGGCGGCGGCGCCGCACGCCCGACGATCCACCGGTTCGACACATCGCAATCGTTGGACCGTTCCGAAGCGATTATTCCGGCATGGACGGACGCTCCGCCGTTCCGCGAGCACTCCTACCGCAGTTTCTCAGCCGACGCGGAGCGGGGTGAGTTGGTTCTCTTCCAGAATATCGGCTACACCCACGCGGAATGGACATTTCGCGACGCGTCGGGCCAATGGTCGGCGACCGGATCGCTGAAATGGCCGTGGGGGGCGGACTACGAGAAGCCGCAGCCGGTCCGAGTCTGCTATCCGAGCGTCGCTCTGAAAGGTCGCGCCGTCTACTTTTTCGGCGTCAGCGACATCCTTGAACCGAATTCGGCATGGCGCGCCTACAAGAAGGAACTCACCGGCCGCGATTGGGACTATGATTTCCGTCGGATCTTCCTGGCGTGGACTCCGGACATCACGCGTCAGCCGTTCCATGATTGGCAAGAGATCGCGACGCGGGACAAGACCGGAGGTTTCGTCTGGCCGTGCGATCTGCACGCGGACGAAAACGGCGATGTGCATCTGCTCTGGACCGAACGGGCGATCGACGAGCGGCTCCGCGAAAGATTCTTCCCCAACGAAAGACAATCGCACCGATTGCACTATGCGGTCTGGAGCGGAGGCGATTTGCGATCGCGGCGCGTCATCGAGGAGACCACCGAGGGCGCGCCGGGCGTGCAAGGCTCGGCCGCCAAGTTCCAGCCGACACCCGACGGACGGCTCTTCGTTGCCTATTATGCGGCCGGTTCGGACGCGGGCGGAGCCGGCGTCTCGGAGAATCGCGTCGTCGAGATCACGCGCGACGGCGCGATCCTCGGTCCGGCGAGGATACCGTTGGCGAATCCGTTCGCGAGTTTCTTCACGGCGACGCCGCGAGCCGGTTCACCTCCCTCGTACTGGCTCGACATGATGGGTGAGCGTCCCGGCAAACCGCAATCGATCGGCTACGCGCGGATACGTTTGGGAGGAACGGCTACGCCCGAGGCTTCGCGCTGAAGCCTCGCTCGACAAGCGCGTCGCGAATGTGCGATGCGAGTTCCTGGACGTTGGGTTCGTGGATCACCGTCAGGTGGTTCCCGCCTGTCGGGACAACGGTCAGCGTCGAGCACAGCTCGCGCCATTCCTCCTCGGGATCCCGCCGCTTCCGAACATAGGGTTCGCGAGCCCGGAACAAGACGGCCTCGCCGTCATACGGTTTCAAGTGGAAGTCAAGCAGTCCGCGCATGCACGCGATCAGATTCTCGTAGATGCGCCGGGCCATCGCGTCGTCGGCCCCGGCGGGAACCAGTTTGGCGGGCTCGGTCTGCACGCGGAACAACTCGAGCTGTTCCGCGCTGGGCGCGCTGAGCCGCGACAGGAGGTCGACGCCGTGTCCGCGGAGCATCGTGAGCAGGACGGCGAACGAGTAGACCTGGCCGCTGTCGATCAGCGCGAGGAGGCCGATCGGCTCGCCGGCCGCCTTGAGCTTCCTCGCGATCTCGTAGGCGATGATGCCCCCGTACGACCATCCGCCAAGAAGATACGGGCCATGGGGCTGAACCTTTCGGATCGCCGCGACATAGTCGTCGGCCATCTCGTCGATCTTGCACACGGGCGGCGCGTTCGATTCGATCGTCGGCGACTGGACACCGAAGAACGCAACCGAATCCTGAAGTTCCCTCGCCAACCGCAGGTAGCACAGCGCGCTGCCGCCCACGGGATGCACGCAATAAAACCGAGGGAGGTCGGATGCGGCATGGAGCGGGACGATCGGATCGTTTCGGTCCCGCGGCGACGCGGTGCGCAGGGCGACCGCCAGCTTCGCGATGGTCGAAGCCTGGACGATCCCGGCCGCAGGCAATTGATAGCCGGTCTCCTGAACGACGCGCGCCATCAAGGCCAAGGCGGTCATCGAGTCCCCGCCGATCGAAAAGAAATCGGCGTCCACTCCGATCGGACTCTGCTTCAGCAGCTCCTCCCAAATCCGCTGCAGCCGCAACTCGAGCGCGTCGCGCGGAGGGTTTTGGTCAATCACTTCGTTCACGTCGTCGGTCCGTGCGGAAAGTCACTCGGTGCGGTCACCCGATCGGCGAATCAGGGCGTCGCGCACGCCGAGCTCCGGGTGAGCGGGACAGGCGCAAGTGCCCTCAACTCCGAGGGCATCCCACCCTTCCATGGCAGCTTAGGGCAACCTGTTCCGACTCGCAAGGTGGTCCCCCGTCGGGAAAAAGATCGCCTCGACGCGTCCTTTGCAAGGATAAGGCGGACTGCGACAATGGGGCGATCGGCGCCGCGCCGCAGCGCCCTTTCTTCGGCCGGTTTTCCTGGTGCCAAGGTTCCCGCATGGCCGCTCGGATCGTCGATATCGCGACCTATCTCCCCGAACTCCGAGAGACCGTGGAGCAGTTACGGGCCGAGCATCCCGACTGGCCGGTCGACAAGATCGCCGACAAGACGGGGATTGTCGAGCGGCGGATCGTCGGCGCGGGCCAGACGGCGGGCGATATGGCGGCCGAAGCCGCAAAGAACCTCTTTGCAACCGGAAAGACGGCGCCGTCCGACGTCGACTATCTGGTTTACTGCACGCAGAGCCCCGACTACCCGCTGCCGTCGACCGCATGCGTGTTGCAACATCAGCTCGGAATCCCATGCACGTCGGGCGCGTTTGATTTTCAACTGGGATGTTCCGGATACGTCTACGGCTTGCAACTCGCCAACGCGCTCATCGCGGCGGGGGACGCGAATCGTGTTCTCCTGCTGACGGCCGATACGTACACGCGCTACGTCCACCCGGCCGACCGAACCGTCCGGATGCTCTTCGGCGACGCCGCGACGGCCACGCTGATCGAGCGGGATGCGTCGGGCGGATCGGCCATCGGACCGTTTGTCGTCGGGACCGACGGGCAGGGTGCCGCGAACCTCGTCGTGGCGGCGGGAGGCGGCCGCTTGCCCCGTTCCGATCACACGGCACGTGCCGAGACCGACGCCGCCGGCTGTATCCGAACCCAGGACAACCTGTTCATGGACGGGCAGGCCGTCTTTTCATTCGCGCTGGGCCGTGTTCCCGAACTGGTCGAGGCGACGTTGAGCCGCGCGCGCCTTTCGATCGACCAGATCGATTGGTTTGTCTACCACCAAGCCAACCGGTTCATGCTCGAGAACCTCGCGGTGTGCAGCCGGATCCCCCTCGAGAAGGTGGTTTATCATCTCAAGGATGTCGGCAATACGGTCTCGTCGTCGATTCCCCTGGCGATGCGGGCATACGCCGACCAAGGCCGATTGACTCCCGGCCAACGCCTGATGCTTATCGGATTCGGCGTCGGCTATTCGTGGGGTGCGTGTATCGTCGAGTGGCGTTGACGGACTCGCTCGCGACGGATCTACCGGTCCGACTCGGGCATCTCGATCTCCGGGATCGGCTCGACTTCTTCGACCGCGCCGAGCGAGAACAGATCGTCCGCCTGCGCGACGCGCCCCAAGTCGACGAGCGCGTTCCATTGGCCGCCGAGCAGATCGAGGTACTGGTTGAGCAGCGAGCCGAGCGTTTGTTGGGCGACCACGACATCGTTGAACCGCAACTCGAGCGGGTCGGTCCGATAGCGGTCGTAGATCGCTCGAAAGACACGAACCTGGTCCGGCAGCGCGCCGTTTCGATAGGTCCGCGCGATCCGCCGATTCGCCTCGTAACGCGAAAACGCCTCGGCGAGATCCCCGAGCAACGCGTTGCGGGCGCGGTCGACCGATTGTTCGGCTTGATACAGGTTGCCGCGCGCCGTGACGATGTTCCCTTGATTCCGGTCGAACACGGGCACGTCGCCGCCGACTTGCAGGTTGTACGATGTCGTTCCGGGAACGAACGTGTAGTCACGCTGGATGGCGGTCGTCACCGTCAGATTGGGAAACGGAGTCACTTCGGCGAGTCGCAGGAGAACCTCGGCCTTGGCAACCTGATTCCAGGCGGTCCGAAGGTCGGTGTGGTTGGCGAGCATGCGGGCGGCGAGTCGATCGAAATCGACGAGTGGAATCGCGTCATCGGCACGCCCCGACAAGTCCGACATTGGCAGTTCGGGGACTCCGATCGTGGCGGCAAGACGCCGCCATGCGCCCAGAGACGATTGGTCGATGCGTTCGAGCTCGCCGCGGGACTGCAGCGAAAGGACGCGCAGTTGCATCGGCTCGTACGGCGCCGTTTCTCCGCCCCGCGCCAAATCGACCTGCGCCTGATAGATGCGGTCGCATAGACCGGTCATCGCGTGCGCGAGCTTTCGCCGCTCGGCGAGCACCACGAGTTCAAAATAGCGCGCGCGAAGATCCGAAGCGACTTCGAACCGCGTACGTTCCAGAGCCAATTCCGCCACCTGCAGATCGAAGCCCGCCGCCTGCCGCGAAAGGGCGACCTTTCCCATCGTGACGATGTCCTGGGAAATGCCGATGCCGTGGTATCCTCGCGTGTTGGCCGTATTCACGGTGTCGGATTGATAACCAATCCACGGGTTCGGATAGAGCCCCGCCTGGATCATCGAGCCGCGAGCCGACTCGACTTCTCCGGCGACCTGCAAAATCCTTGGACTGTGCTCCATGGCCATCGCCTGGAGCGTCGCGAGCGACAGGCGTTCGCCCTCCGGTTGCCCCGTTTCCGGTTGCCCCGTTTCCGGTGGAGTGGGCAGAGCCGGATACAGACCATCGAACGCCGATAGCCATGCTTCGCTCGGCGTATTGCCCTCGCGGGGCGGAAGCGCGAGGGGCGGCGCGGCGGCACCGGGAAAGCCGTCCGGCAACCGCGCCAGTCCGCTCGACGGACCGTCCGGGCTTTGCGTCCCCGATCGCTCGGACGCCCCTGGGATCGCGGCGCCGCCGGACGATCGGGGCGCCATCGCGTCGACCCTCGGCTCGGTTGTGTCAAACGGCCGGGAAACCCGATTGAGGTACCAGTCGGTGCAAAACGTGCGGCCATCATGGCAGCCGACCATTGCGCCCAACAGGACAATGACAATGAGGGACGGCGGCGCCCACCCCGCCGCGATACGATGCTCGGCGCCGTCAACCGGTTCAACTCGACCGATTCGGTTCATTGCCTGAATCGCCCTTCGCTTCCCCGCGGCTCGAACCCCATTCCGTCGTGTGTCCCATCGATTGATATCGGTTGTGCCGATCGCGCGGATTGAGTTGACTTGTCGGAATGCGGGGCCTTGACGACGAGCGGGCCCATCCCGCGGCGAGCGGTGACCGGGCCGATCGACTTCATGGCCGCCGCGTGGTACCACGCGCCCATCCGTGCCGTGATGCCGGTACAATGGGCGGGCATGACCGTGCTGGAACGCGTGCCCGTGCCTTGCCCTCGATCAGGAGGTGGCCCCTTGCCCCACCGAATTGCCGGGATGCGGCGTTTATCCCGTTTCGCCCTTTCCCCACACGCGTCGCATGAGGCACGAGCGAAGTCCCGATCGCGGTTTTTTTCGTGTTGGCTCGCCGCGTGGCTGTCGGTGGCGGCGATTCCCTTTGGCGGCGCGCGGGGCCAAACGTGGACGGCCCGATCGCCTCGCGACGAAATCCGTCCGGCCTTCGAACGCATTCCCTCGAACGCGGACGAACCCGCGCGTTCACTCGTGATCCGGTCGGACGCGCGGGCGGGTCTGCAGGGTTGGTGGGAAACGGAGCTGGACGTCGAGGGCGGCGCCTACTACCGGTTCACCGCCGCGGCGCGCGTCGAGCGGGTTCCGTTCCCTCGGCGGTGCGTCTTTCCCCGCGTTCACTGGCGGAATGCCGAAGGCGGATCGGTGACGCGCGACGAACCGGTTTTCGGTCCCTACCATCCGAAGGGAACGCCCGCGACGGCGACCCCCGAACTGCCGTTGGAACAGCGAACGGGCGACGACGGGTCGATCCGCTTCGAATCGGTCGTGCGGGCGCCCAGCGGAAGCAGCCGCGCGCTCATTGAATTGCACTTGTGGTGGGCGCCCGGCGCGACCGTGGAATGGACCGACATCCGTCTGGAAAAGGCCCCCGCGCCGCCTCCGCGCCGCGCGCGCGTCGGCGCCGTCCATTTCCATCCATCGGGCCAATCCCCCGAAGCGAACCGGCGCGAATTCGCGCCGCTCATCGCCGACGCGGCGGCGAAGGGAGTCGAATTGCTCGTGCTGCCCGAGACGCTCACGTTCTATGGCACGGGCAAGACGTACGCCGAATGCGCGGAACCGGTGCCCGGGCCATCGACCGAGTATTTTGGTGAGCTCGCGAAATCGCACAAGACGCATCTCGTCGTCGGGCTGCTCGAAAAGGACGGCCACCTCGTGCACAACGTGGCCGTGTTGATCGGCGCGGACGGGCGCTTGATCGGCAAATACCGCAAGGTCTGCTTGCCGCGCGGCGAATCCGAGTCGGGGATCATGCCGGGTGACGCCTATCCGGTTTTCGAAACGTCCCTTGGACGGATCGGCATGATGGTCTGTTATGACGGGTTCTTTCCGGAGGTCGCGCGGCGGCTCCGCGAAGCGGGAGCCGAGGTGATCGCGTTTCCCGTTTGGGGATGCAACCCGATGCTCGCCGCCGCCCGGGCGTGCGAGAACAGCGTGTTCGTCGTGAGCAGCACGTATACCGACGCATCGAGCCAATGGATGATCACCGGCATCTTCGGTCCCGACGGGAGTATCGTGTCGCGGGCCGATCAATGGGGAACCATCGCGATCGCCGACATCGATCTGGGCACGCCGGCGCATTGGGCGCAGATCGGGGATTTCGCGGCCGAAATGCATCGCAATCGGCCTCCATCGGCCAAGGAGTATTTTGACGCGAAGGAGGCGCCGAGCATTGTCCCCGCGCCGCCGCGCTCGGCCGCGCCGCCCGCGGCGATCCCCACGCCCGGCGGATCCGCCCGGTTCCTGAGGATCCCGCCGCGCGAGGCCGACGAGGCGCTCGCCGCGTTCCATATGCGAGACGGTTTTCGCATGGAACTTCTCGCCTCCGAGCCCCTGGTCGAGGATCCGGTCGCCATGGAGTACGACGAATGGGGCCGCGCCTATGTGGTCGAAATGCGGGACTATCCCTACACCGACAAATCGACCGACAAGCCGTTCTCGGAACGCATCACCGACTTGCCGCTCGGCCGTGTTCGGCTCCTCACCGATACGAACGGCGACGGTCGGTTCGACCACAGCTCGGTATTCGCCGAAAACCTGTCGTGGCCGACCGGAATCGCGATCTGGAACGGCGGGATCTTCGTCACGGCGACGCCCGATCTCTGGTATCTCAAGGATACCGACGGTGACGGCAAGGCCGACGAAAGGCGGCGCATCTTCGGAGGATTCCGGAAGTTCAACGTGCAGGCCGTGATCAACAACTTGAAGTGGGGCATGGACCACGCGATCTACGGCGCGGGGTCTAGCAACGGCGGCTCGATCGTCGCGGATCGACATCCGTCGGCTCAGGCGATCGCCATGTCGACCCACGATTTCCGGTTCGATCCGCGCGATGAGTCGTTCGAACTGCTTTCGGGCGGAGGCCGTTTTGGCCACGCGTTCGACGACTGGGGGAACCGGTTCATCTGCAACATCCGCAATCCGATCCGCCACGCGGTTGTTCCCGACCGCGCGCTGCGCCGCAATCCGCTCGCGATCGTGTCGGGAACGGTGCACGATGTGGCCGAATCAGGGGACGCGATTCCCGTGTTCCGCCGCAGTATGCCCGAACCATGGCGCGTCGAGAACGCAAGTCGGTTGGCGTCGGACGTGCTCGCCGCGAGTCCGCGAAGTGAAACGGTGGCCGCGGGCTATATGACGTCGGCGTGCGGACTCACGATTTACCGGGGCTCCGCGTATCCCGACGCGTTCTACGGCCAGGCATTCCTCGGCGAGGTCGCCGGGAATCTGATTCATCGCCAGAAACTCGTGTCGGACAGCGTCACCTTCATCGGGAAACGCGTCGACGACCGCGCCGAATTCGTGACGTCCGACGACAACTGGTTCCGCCCCGTCAACTTCGTCAATGCGCCCGACGGAACGCTGCATGTCGTGGACATGTACCGCGAGACGATCGAGCACCCCTGGTCGATGCCGGACGATCTCAAGGCGCAGTTGGACCTCGAGAGCGGCCGGGATCGGGGCCGCATCTATCGGCTCGCGCCGCCCGGCTTCGAATCACCTTCCGTCGAGTCGATTCGGCTCGGAGACCGCACTTCGGTGGAACTGGTGGACGTCCTGCGCCATGCGAACGCGTGGCATCGCGATACGGCGTTCCGCCTACTCTTCGAGCGGCAAGACCGCTCGGCCGTTCCCGCGCTGCGGGCCCTTGCGCGGCGCTCGGCGCCCCGCGCCGCGAGCTCGGCGCCTGCATCGGCCACGCGCCCCGACATGGAATCCGTCTCGCGGGTTCTCGCCCTTTGGACCCTGCAAGGACTGGGGGTCCTCGAAGGCGACGACGTGATGGCGGCCGCGACGGATCGTTCACCTGAAGTGCGTCGCCACGCGATTCGTGTCGCGGCCGCCCGCAATGTCGCGTCGCACGTTCCCGCCGATCGCTGGATGGCCCTGGCGCGGGATTCGGAACCGGCCGTTCGATTCGAATTGGCGCTCGCCTTGCCGTTGCCCCGCCCGGAAGACACGGAGGAAGTCCTTCGCGCGCTCGTGTCGAGCCATCGTGACCGATGGCTCAACACGGCCCTTGTGACGGCCGCCGCGGAACGCGAATCGATGCTCTTGGCGCACCTGGTCGCCGCCGACCCCGTTCCCGCGGACGCGTCGCGTGAACTCGCCCAATCCCTTTCGGAGATCCTCGCCGCGCGCGGGCGCGCCGAGGAGATCGAGGCGGCGCTCGGGCTGGCCCAGCGCCTGTCCGGGGAAGGCGGAGCCGCCGCGACCTACGGTTCGGCCATACTCGGCGGTGTCGTTCGCGGCTGCGAGCGGACCAAGCGAAAACCGAGCGCCTCGATCCGGTCCGATGCGCTGCGGGCGTGGATGTCGGAACGCATCGGCGACGCGGCGCGGATCGCGACCGACCGAACGCGCGACGCGGTCGCGCGGACGGCATCGATCCGCCTTCTGCGGCAGGCCGAATGGCCGATCACCCGTTCGGCCGTGTCGGAACTGCTCGCGTCGCGCGAGCCGCCTCCCCTGCAGCTCGAAGCCGTGCGCGCGGCGATGGCGTTCAGCGAACCCGAGGCCGCCGCGCTGCTCGTGGAACGCTACCGGGTCCTTTCGCCGTCGGTGCGCGTCGAGGTTCTGCAAGAGCTCGCGTCGCGCGCGGAGTCCGCGTTGGTCTTGCTCGACGCATTCGAGTCGGGCGCGATCGCGCGCGGCGAACTGTCCCCCGCGCAGCGCGGACTGCTCTCGCGGAACCGGGACGCCCGGGTTCGCGATCGAGCGGCCGAGGTCCTCGTCCAGGATTCGGCCCAACGCGCGGACGTCGTCGCGTCCTACCGGGCGGCGCTGCGGGCCGTCGGTGATCCCGCGCGCGGTGCCGTCGTGTACGAACGGGTATGTTCCGCCTGCCACCAATTCCGCGGCCGAGGCACCGACGTCGGACCGCCGCTCGAATCGGTCTTCCATCGGTCCGGCGACGAACTCGCCTTGCACATTCTCGATCCAAGCCGCGAAGTCGCGCCCCAGTTCCAGGAATACACGGCGCAGCGCGCCGACGGACGCATGGTCACCGGGATGATCGTCGAGGAAACCGAGGCGTCGGTCACGTTGCGGCGAGCCGGACACTTCGATGAGACGCTGCTTCGATCCGAAATCGAACAACTCCTCGCGACCGGGAAGTCGCTCATGCCCGAAGGCTTGGAACAACAGATCACCCCCGAGGAGCTCAACGACCTGGTCCATTACGTTCGGAGCGCGCAACCTTAGCCCGCCCGCCGCGTCACGCCGATACCGATTCCTCGACGACCGGATTGGTCAGCGCGCCGATCTTCTCGATCTCGATCGTGACCGTGTCGCCGGGCTTCAGGAAGACGGGTGGAGTCCGAGCGCCGCCGACGCCGTGCGGAGTGCCGGTCAGGATCACCGTTCCGGCCAGGAGCCGCGTACTCGCGCTCAGGAACTCGATGAGCGTCGGAACGTCGAAGATCATGTCGTTCGTGTTCCAATCCTGCATGACGGCGCCGTTCAGGATCGTCTTGATGGCGAGCGCGTTGGGATTCGGAATCTCGTCGGGCGTCACGAGGCACGGCCCGAGCGGGCAGAACGTCGCGAACGTCTTGCCGCGGCACCACTGGCCGCCACCCCATTTCAGTTGCCAGTCGCGCGCGCTCACATCGTTCGCGCACGTGTACCCGAGCACGTGGTCGAGCGCGTCGGCGCGCGGGACGTTGCGGCAATCGCGGCCGATCACAACCGCCAGCTCACATTCATAGTCGACCGCGTCGCTCCGCAGTTTCCTCGGAAGCACGATCGGGTCGCCCGGGTTCTGTACGGCGCCACGGTTCTTCATGAACACCACGGGTTGTTCGGGAGGCGCGTGGTTGCCCTCGGCCGCGTGCCGGCGATAGTTGAGTCCGATGCACAGGATGTCCGACGGGACGATCGGCGCGAGCCACCGGACAACGTCCGCTCGTTCCGACGTGACCGCATGCGGCGCCGAACCCAACACATCGCCTTCAATCCGGCGCACCGATCCCTCGGAGCCCTGCGCCCCGTACGATGATGTTCCGTTCCGATCGACATAACGCACGATCCGCATGGGAAGGGACTCCGCGATTCCGAACCGTTCCAAACGCCCTGGGTCCCCATCGGACAGCCACCGGCGAATGAAGGTCGCGATTGTAGGCCAAACCCCGGCGCGCGGCAATCGTCGACGATAGGGTTCGGTGTGTTTCCGTGTCTTTCCGTGGCCCCAATGACAAACCGGGATTCCGCGCCCGAGGAATCGCACGCGAACGAGGGCGACTAGCGATCCGATTCCGATTCGAATCTGCGGAGCAAGTTGATCGGCACGTAGAACTTCTGGTAGCGTCTTCCGTCCGAATAGGGCGCGCCGGAGGCGTCCTCGACGAGCACGGTCGCGCGTTTCCGGATCAGATTGACGCGCCCCTTCAGCTCCCGGCCGTCGAACCGAAACACGACGTCGTCGCCCGGGCGGATGCCGAACTTCACAAATGCCCGCTCGCGGGGCGTGACGAGCTGGTGGCTGAACGACAGGTGGCCGAAGAACCGGTTCGCGATCCCCTGGTACCGCGGCGCGGCGCAGCTTGAATCACCCCATGTGATCATCTCGACAAGATGCAGCAGCTCGTGCTCGAAGATGCGCAACATGGCATCGAGCCGGTTGTCGCACGGCAGGCCGTTGACGACGACTTCACGATCCACGTCGTGGAATGAATTGAACAGGAGGGTCGACGACAACGAAATGCGGAACCAGTCGCCTTGGTTCGCATCGCGATAGCGTGCGGTCTGCCCTCCGACGCTCGTCATGCGGCGCGAGAACCGGAACTCGACCGTACGACCGGCGAGCGTTCCGCGGATGCGTCCGCCGAAGACGGAGTCGTCGTAGAGCTGAAACGCGCGTTGCAGGTCGCGCGGTTCCACGCAGGTGAAATTGGGTTGGTCGATCGCCCGCGATTCCCGGATCAGCTTGCCGAGAATCGACTTCGCGCGATGTTCCCGTTCGTGCGGCGCGGTGCCGCCCCGCAGCAGGAAGTCCATCCATGTCGCATCCATGCAAGTGTTCCCGCGCCTCGCGATACGATGACGTGACTCGACGCTCGCCGATCCGTCGCCGTTCGCCGGCGACCGACACGCACGCCGCGAATTGAACCGGCCCGCGTATTGTATTAGGATCAGCGCGCGATGGGGAGCGGGGCGCGGACGCGAGCCGAGCGTCGCGCCGCGCCGCTCGGCGGAACGCTCTTCGACCGGATCGCCATGACAAAGGGGACCGCGGCATGAGACGGATTCGCGCGCCGATCCACTCGGCGCTGATCGTGTGGACGCTCGCGTGGCGCGTGACCGCCGCGGCGCAGGAACCCGAGCCGGACGAGGGGTCGGTCCGCGCCGCGCCGCACGAGGGCCTGGTCGCGACGTATCAATCGCTCGCCGACCCCGCGCGCACGGCCCGCCGCATCGATGCGAAACCCGCCCTCGCGCTGAGCGAACCCGCGCCGCACTGGCGTTTGCCGCGCGGGCCGTTCACCGCGCGGTGGGAAGGGCATATCGAATGGCGCGAGACAAGTCCGGTCCGCCTTTCCCTGTATGTGCGCGGTTCGGTGCGCGTGCGGCTGAACGGCGAAGTCGTTCTCGAAGCCGAAGGAACCGACGATCGACGGCACGAAGCGTCCCACGAGGTCTCATGCGACATCGGGGACGCACCGATCGTGATCGAGTACCGCTCGCCCGAGGACGGTCCGTCCCGACTGCAGTTGTGGTGGGAATCCGAATCGTTCGCGCTCGAACCGATCGCGGCGTGGTTTTTTCAACACGCGGACGCCCAGCGCGTCGGACCGCTCGAACAGGACTTGATCCGCGACTCGGGCCGCGCGCTTTCGCTCGAGTTCGGCTGCGCGCGGTGTCACGCATCGCATTTCGCCGATCCGTTCGCGCCTCGACCCGGCCCTTCCCTCGCGTCCGCCCGCGGCACGTTGTCGCCGTCCTGGGTCCGCGGATGGCTCGCCGATCCGCCGTCGAAGCGGCGCCACGTCCACATGCCGCGGCTCTTTTCCGACGATCGGCCGGGGTTCGTCGAACGGTGGGTCGTCGCGGACTATTTGGGCCGCGCGCCGACGAGCGGTGAAGGCGACGGTCCGGCGAACGGGCCCGCGGCGCCGAGCCCCGCCGGCGACCATCGGATGGGGCGCCGGTTGTTCGCGGGCTATGGATGCTCGGCGTGCCATTTCCTGCCCGATCAGGAGACGGCGTCGCAGTTGGACGCCGGGCAAGGCGCGTTCGAAACGCTCGGAGACCGTTGGACCGCCGATCGGCTCGCCGCGTTCCTGCTCGATCCGCTTTCCAGATACGCCGACGGTCGAATGCCGTCGCTTCCGCTGACTCCCGAGCATGCCCGCGACATCGCGGCGTACCTGATGCTGTGGTCCTCTCCGGCCAAGACGGCCGACGACCCACGTCCATCCGACGACGAGCTCGCCGACTTGCGACGGACTCTCGGCGCCGATTCCGCCGACGACCTCGCGCGCCGCGTTCTCCTCGCGCGCCGGTGCCACGCGTGCCACGCGATTCCCGGCGGCGAGGAACCGGTGGCCGACATTCCGCTGCGCGCGGGTGCTACGCTCGATCGATCGGCGCCACTCGATCATTGTCTTGGCGACCGGCCGTCCTCCGACGCGCGGTATCCGCGGTTCGCGATGAACGAACGGCAGCGCGAGCGGCTTGCGGCGTACGCGGCGGTCCGACCCGAGGAACGGACCATGTCCGAATCCGACACGCGGAGCCGCACGCTCGATTGGCTCGGATGCGCGAGGTGCCATCAGCGGGACACCGATCGGGCGCCTCCGATCGAACGGATCGGCGCGACGATCGGTGGGGCGTGGCTGCAGAGGCTTCCCTACCAGAAAACGCCCCGACTCACCCAACCCCTTCAGCGGCTCGGGCTCGACTATCTCCGTGAAACGCTCACGGGCGGAGTGACCGGTTTACGTCACCCGGAATACACCTACCGCATGCCGCGGTTCGGAGACCGGGCGCCCGATCTCCTGCGCGCGTTGGCCGAAGCGGACGGAGAACTTGCGGCGATCGGGGTTTCGGAGCCGCCGAATCCGCCGCGCGGGACCTCCGATCCGACGAACGGTTCGCTCCACGGTCCCGAACTGGTCGGATTCCAGGGTTACGCGTGCGTTTCATGCCATATCTGGAACGGGCGGATGTTCGCCGACCCCGATCCCGGCGCGGTGGGGCCGGATCTCACGCGCACCAGCGGCCGCGTGCGCCGCGAGTTTTTCGACCGGTTCCTCGACAGCCCGCCGCGGCAATGCCCGGGAACGCCGATGCCCGCCGTCTTCCCGCGCGGCAAGCCGGCCCTCTTGAGCCACGTGCTTGACGGCGACGCCGATCGCCAAAAGGACGCCATCTGGGACTATCTCGCGCTCGGCGCCGACGCGCCGCCGCCGAAAGCCGCCCTGCCGATGGCGATCCCCGCGCCGACCGAGGGACAGCCGATCCTCGTCGCGCAAATCCCGCTCCACGTCCAATCGGATGTGGCCGTCGAGAGCCTCAGCATGTTGAACGCCGACCGGACACTGGCCGTCTTCGACCTGGAACGCGGGTTGCTGCGGCGCGTCGTGACCGGCGCTCGGATCACCAACGAAGTCGCCGGTCGGCGGCGCCGGTTCCTGCTCGATGTGTCGGAGCCCGTTCCGTGGAACGCGAAGAGTCCCGGTTGGCTTTTTAGGGAAACGGCGGCCCCGAACGACCTCAAGCCCGCCGCGACGCGCCTCCTGGGATACGATCGCCGCGCCGACGGAGTCCGCGTCCGCATGGAGATCGTGTTGCCCGCGGCTTCGGTGCGCGTCGAGGAGGAGATCCGCTTCGCGACCGACGCGGGAGCCTCGCGCGTGAACCGAGCCTGGAAGCTCGACGGAATCCCGTCGGGAATCGAGCTTGTCGTGCCGCTGGAATCCCCGTCGGCAATGCCGCTCGACGTCACGCGCGGCGCCGCCCGCGTCGACGCGCGCGATGACGGGGACGCCGCGCGCGTCGCGTTCCGGGGAGACGAGCATGGAAGCGTCGCGGCATCGTTGCCCGGCGATCGGCTAAGTCCTCGTTCGACGTCCGAGCAGGTCCGAGGTCGGTTTCCCGACATGGACCGCCCGCGAGGCCGCTTGGAACGTCCCGGTTACCGCGCCGTCGAGTTCGCGTTGCCGCGCGCGGAGTCCGGCGAGGATCTAGTCATGCCGACCGCGATCGCGGCGACACCGGACGGAAAACGCGTGTTCGTCGCCTCGACGAAGCTCGGCGAACTGTTTGAACTCGAAGGCGCGCTGGGCGGTCCCGCGTCGGCGCGGCTCGCCGACTACGCGCGGGGCCTCTATCAGGAAGCGTATTCGATGCTCGCCACGAACGATACGCTCTTCCTGCTCCATCGGCGCAACCTGACCGCCGTGCGCGACACGGACGGCGATCGGATGGCCGACCAGTTCGACCGTGTGCTCGGCCTGCCTCATGAGGTCGCCGACGCGTACGACTACGCCTACGGACTCGCTCGCGACGCGGAAGGCCGTTTTGTATTCGGATACGCGCCCTACGCCAGTCGGACGATCGCCGGATCGGGCGGCGCCGTCCGCTTCGACCCCGGATCCCAACAACTCGAACCGATCGCCTATGGCATGCGCAATCCCGTCGGATGGTGTTCGGATGACCGGGGCGAGGTTTTTTATACCGATAACCAGGGGGAATGGGTCGCCACCAACAAATTGTGCCACGTCGACTCGGGACACTATTACGGGTTCCCCAACCCCGAGCAGCGCGAGCATGCCGCCCTTCCGCGCGGGCGCACGGCGATCTGGATCCCCTACGCATGGGCGCGGTCGGTCAACGGCGTGACGTTCGATTCCACACAGGGACGGTTCGGGCCGTTCGCGGGGCAGTTCTTCCTCGCCGAATTGATGTACGGCGGCGCGATTGTCCGAGCGAGCGTCGAGCAAGTGAAGGGCCAGCATCAGGGCGTCTGCTTCCCGTTCTGGGGACCGGGCCTTCTTGGCCCCGTAACACTCGCCTTCCATCCAAGCGGTCCGCTGTTCGTGGGCGCGATCACCGAACCGGGCTGGATGGCGCAGCCCGACCGCGGCGGCTTGTTCCGAATCGATTTCACCGGCGAGGTTCCGTTCGAGATGCGGACGATCCGCGTGCTTCCCAACGGATTCCGAGTCCATTTCACGCGGGAGGTCGACCGCGCGTCAGCCGTGAATCCGGCGCACTTCGCCGTCGAGCACTACCGGTACGAGTACACCGGATCGTACGGGTCGCCCGAGCTGGATCGGACGGCCGTGTCGATCGCGGCGGCGCGCGTCGCCGAGGACGGTCGATCGGTCGATCTGGTCACCGACCCGCTCGTGACCGACCGCGTGTACATGATCGGCGCGCCGGGAATCCGATCGGCGCAAGGCGAGCCCCTGTTCCAACCGGCGGGCGCCTATACCCTGCATGAGATCCCCGATCCGTGATGATCCAAGCGCGCACCGGGGCGCGCGATGAGTCGCCACGGTCTAGCGCGATGGGCTGCGACATGATACGCCTTGCATGTGGCGGTGCTCGTGGTTTTCGCGATTGAGTATCGTGAAACGAGTTCTGCGGGTTCGCCACTACAGTCGTCGCACGGAGGAGGCCTATCTCCACTGGATTCGCCGGTACATCGAGTTCCACGCACACCACCATCCCCGAAGACTGTCGGAAGGCGATGTCAACCGCTCCCCGACCCATCGGCCGTCCAAGAGCATGTGGCGGCATCCACCCGGAACCAGGCTCTCTCCGCGATTCTGTCCCTTTACGAGCATGTGTTGGAACAACCGCTCGACCGCATCAACGGCGTCGTCCGCGGTAGCTGTCGATTCTACGGCGCCGTCAGGAAGGCCTGGCGCCCGATGGCCGCGTTCGGCGATAATCTCGAGGGGGGGGGCCTTCGTTCTCGTTCTCGTTCTCGTTCTCGTTCTCGTGCTCGTGCTCGTGCTCGTGCTCGTGCTCGAATGGAGAGGGGGCGATGCAGGGCG
>Ga0194120_10000333_pt1 | contig 88022 bp, 80 predicted proteins | sample TA2MahCa65mmetaG_FD_148642 | JGI IMG/M metagenome (GOLD analysis project Ga0194120, IMG submission 148642) | Freshwater microbial communities from Lake Tanganyika, Tanzania - TA2015019 Mahale Deep Cast 65m | ecosystem: Environmental > Aquatic > Freshwater > Lake | place: Tanzania: Lake...
GACGGGGCTGAACTTCATCGTCACGGTGCACAAGCTGCGGGCCCCGGGCCAGGGCTGGTTCGACATGCCCCTGTTCGTGTGGGCCATCTACGCGACCAGCATCATCCAGGTGCTCGCCACGCCGGTCGTCGGCATCACGCTGCTGCTCCTGATCTTCGAGCGCCTCTTCCACGTGGGGATCTTCGACCCTGGGCTCGGGGGCGACCCCGTGCTCTTCCAGCACTTCTTCTGGTTCTACAGCCACCCCGTGGTCTACGTCATGATCCTGCCCGGCATGGGCATCGTCAGCGAACTGCTCACCGTGCATTCCCGCAAGTGCATCTTCGGGTACAAGGCGGTGGCGTTCGCGTCGCTGGGGATCGCCGGCGTGGGTTTCCTGGTCTGGGGGCACCACATGTTCACCTCCCAGGGCGAGCTCATCAGCGCCATCTTCTCGGGCCTCACGTTCCTGGTCGCCATCCCCACCGCCGTTAAGGTCTTCAACTGGATCGGCACGCTCTACAAGGGCTCCATCGCCTTCACCACGCCCATGTGCTACGCCCTGTCCTTCCTCTTCCTGTTCTCGATCGGCGGGCTGACCGGGCTGCCCCTGGCCACCATGGCCACCGACCTCCACCTGCACGACTCCTACTTCGTCGTGGCCCACTTCCACTACACGATGATGGGCGGGACGCTCATCGCCTTCGTGGGCGGGCTGCACCACTGGTGGCCCAAGATGTTCGGGCGCATGTACAACGAGTTCTGGGGCAAGGTCGGCTGCGGGCTGGTGTTCATCGGGTTCAACGTGACCTTCCTCACCCAGTTCGTGCTGGGCACGCAGGGCATGCCCCGCCGCTACGCCAGCTACGTCGACGAGTTCCAGACGCTGCACATCGCCTCGACGTTCGGGTCGTTCATCATGCTGGTCGGGTTCCTGGTGCACCTGTTCAACTTCGTCCACTCGCTCGCCGCCGGCCCCAAGGCGCCGGCCAACCCGTGGGGCGGGCTGTCCATGGAGTGGGAGGCCGAGAGCCCCCCCAGCGAGCACAACTTCCACCACGAGCCGATCGTCAAGCACGGGCCGTACGACTTCGACGACGTCCTCCCGCCGCACTGCAGCGCGAAGGACTTCCCGCTCCCCGCCGGGGCCGCGACGCACTGACACGCCGGCCCCTCCGGGCCGAGAAGGGTTCCGCCGATGGCGACCATCGACACGAGAGGCGACCGGGAGAGCAAGCCCCTGTGGGCCCGCTACCGGCACGCGCCGCACTTCCGCTCCCGCGAGGAGGAGTTCGACGCCGTCAAGACCGGCTTCTGGCTCTTCCTCTCGACCGAAGTCCTGCTCTTCTCGGGGCTCTTCGTCGCCTACGCCATCTTCCGCATGCTCTACCCGGAGGCGTTCTACAACGGCTCGCGCTACCTCGACTGGAAGTGGGGGGGGCTCAACACCGTGCTCCTGCTGGTCTCCAGCTACACCATGGCCGCCGGGGTCGGCAACGCCCAGCGGGGCGAGAACCGCCGCATGATGGGCAACCTCGGGTTCACCGTCATCGCCGGCGCCGCCTTCATCGCGATCAAGCTCGCGTTCGAGTACGGCCCCAAGTGGGCCGAGGGCAAGAGGCCCGGCATCCTCTTCTCCTACCCCTTCGCCACCGACCCCCACGAGAACCTGTGGTGGAGCGTCTACTACTGCGCTACCGGGCTGCACGCACTCCACGTCCTCATCGGGATGGCCCTTATCGTCCGCGTCATGTGGTTCGGACGCAAGGGCGCCTACGGGCCGGGGCACTACACCGGCGTCGAGATCGCCGGCCTCTACTGGCACCTGGTCGACCTCATCTGGATCTTCCTCTTCCCCCTCCTGTACCTCATCCACTGAACCGCCCGGCACGGAGCCGAACATGTCCGCGACCCACCTCCCCCTCGACCCCTCCGATCCCACCGATCCGCACCACGAGCACGCCCACGCCCACACGATCGTGCCCGTGCTCACGCTGCGCCTGATCCTCGCCGTCCTCCTGGTCTTCACCGCCCTCACCATCGGGGCGGCCCAGCTGGAGCTCTGGGCCCACAACTACTTCGACATCGAGCTCCCGCGATGGATCAACGTCGTGGGCGTCCTCACCATCGCCACCATCAAGGGCCTGCTCGTGATGGGCTACTTCATGCAGCTCAAGTTCGACAACCCCATCAACTCCATCATCATGGCCTTCACCTTTCTGGCCTTCGCCCTCTTCCTGGGCTTCACGGGCCTGGACATGGTCAACCGCGACAGGATCTACGCCTACAAGGCCGTGCTGGTCACCGGGGGGGGCACCGGCGTGGGGATGAGGCGATTCGGGGAGGAGCAGATCGAGGGGCCCATCGTCATCCACGAGCGCGACAAGAAGATCGCGGAGATCGGCAAGGAGGCCTACGACGCCCGCAAGGCCGAACTGCACGAGAAGTACCACGGGCACGCCCCGCCCCGCGATGCGACCTCCTCCGCCAACGTCAGCCGCCCGCGCCCGGGCCTGACCCCGGGGCTCTTCGACGCCGAGGCCCCCGCGGACGGCGCCCACGACCCGCACAAGGCCGGGCATTGAGCCCCGCGATCCGATGAACCGGGGCCGAGCCATCGCCTGGGCCGCCGCCGGGCTGTCCCTGGCGGTGCTGCTCACCAGCGGGGTGGGCATGGCCCGTCGCATCGCGGCCCACAACCGCCGCGAGCCCCCCAAGGTCTGGGCCTTCCAGCCAGTGGGCGAGCGGGTGTTCACGTACGCCCAGCGCCCGGTCTCCCTCACCGACGGGCACGACGAGCGTGGCGATTGGCTCCTGCTCCGCTACGGCGAGGAGGAGCGCCGCCTCCGCGTCACCATCCCGGGCAACCCCAACCTCCCGGGGCTCCTGCCGCACCAGGACTGGATGCGCGTGCTCCGATTCGCCGAGTCCTCCGGCGTGAGCATCGGGGAGCTCCAGCGGCGGATCACCTCGGGGCAGGAGCGCGACCGCCTCGTGCTGATCACCCGCACGCCCATGCCCGGCTCCGACCCCGAGACCTACGGCGCCGTCAACAAGAAGGGCTGGACCTTCGGCTTCTACGAGCTGACGCCCGACGGCCGCATCGAGCACCAGCAGCTTGGATTCCCCTCGCGCCCCCGCCCGAGCCTCACCCGGGCCGTCAGGGGCCAGCCCGCCAAACAGCCCTCGCGCCCGGTGATCCAGGAGGGCACCTGGCAGTACCAGGCCGCCATGCAAGTCATGCCCACGGGGCATGGCCCGGCGACCCAGGGTTTCCGCAACGACGCCCTCGCCGCCGCCGGGTGGACCCTCCCCGCCGCCAGCCTGAGCTTCCTGGCCCTCATCGCCTCGCTGGCGGTCGCCATCGCGCCACCGCGGCGGCGCCCCGGCGCCTGACGGGCGCCCCGCGCCCGGCCCGCGGGGCTACAGGCGGCTCGCCGCCAGGCTCGCCAGCTCGCTCCGCTCCGCCTTGGTGAGCGTGACGTGCCCGAACAGGCGCACGCCCTTCATCTTCTCCGTCGCGTACGACAGCCCGTTGGACGACTGGTCCAGGTACGGGTTGTCGATCTGCCCGATGTCGCCCGTCAGCACCAGCTTGGTCCCCTCGCCCACGCGGCTGGCGATGGTCTTGACCTCGTGCGGCGTGAGGTTCTGGGCCTCGTCCACGATGATGAACTGGTGCGGGATGCTCCGCCCGCGGATGTACGTCAGGGGCTCCAGCACCAGCTTCCCGTCCGCCATCAGCTTCTGCACGCGCTGCTCCGTCGAGTGGCTCTCGGCGGCGACCGCGTGGGCCCCGCGCGTGCTCAGGAGGTAGCTGAGGTTGTCGAAGATGGGCTGCATCCACGCCGTCAGCTTCTCGTCCTTGTCCCCCGGCAGGTACCCGATGTCCCGCCCCAGGGGCATGATGGGGCGGGCGACCAGCAGCTTGTCGTACCGCTCCTCGTTGAAGACCTTGGCCATCCCCGCCGCCAGCGCCAGCAGCGTCTTGCCCGTCCCCGCCGAGCCCAGCAGCGTGACGAACTTCACCTCGTCGTCCAGCAGCATGTCCAGGGCCATCGTCTGCTGCAGGTTGCGCGCCAGGATGCCGAACACGGGCTTGCGCGGCCCGGTGACGGGGATCAGGTGGTCGGTGTCGTTGAGGCGCCGGGCCAGCCCCGTGTGCCCCTCGTCGGCGCGGTCGATCAGCACGACGTACTGGTTGGGCAGGAGCTCGTGGGTGAACGTCTCGCCGTCCTCGGTCTTCTCGGTGAGACAGCCCTCGAGCCGGGCCGCTTCGAGCAGGCGGTCGTGGTAGAGGTCGTCGATGGCGCCGGCGTCGCAGTCCACGCGGATCCACCCGGTGTAGAGACGATCCGCGTCGACCTTCTGGTTCTCGAAGTCCTCGGTGCGGATCCCCAGCGAGTCGCTCTTGATGCGGGCCGAGAGGTCCTTGGAGACGAAGACGGCGGGCATGCCCTGGCGCTTGAGGTTCCACGCCGCCGCGATGATGCGGTTGTCGGGCGTGTCCTCCCCGATCGCGGGCGGGCGCTCGTAGTGCCCGACGTCGATGCGGATCCGCCCCGTCTTGCCGTTGGGACCCACGCCCGCGGCGGCGTTGACCCGCGGGCTGAACCGCCCCCACTCCACGCCCTCGGTGAGCCGGCCCTGGGCCCGCAGGCGGTCGAGGTTGCGGATGCACGCCCGCGCGTTGCGCCCGATGTCGTCCTCGCTCCGCTTGAGCTTGTCCAGCTCCTCGATCACCATGTAGGGGATCACCACCTCGTGCTCCTTGAAGACAAAGAGCGCGTTGGGGTTGTGCAGCAGCACGTTGGTGTCGAGCACGAAGTGCTTCACGCCCTCCTCGTCGGCGGCCCGGGCGTGCATGCCGGGGCTTTCCGACTCGCGCGGGGAGGGGTGGGCGCGCACGATGCCGCCGGCCTGCGGGCGCCTCGGCTCGCTCGCTCGATCGCCGGAGCCGGGGACGCCGTGGCCGACGCGGGGTGTGGCCTTGGTCATGTGGGTGGATCGCTCCTTCGACATCGACGCCGCGGCTCCGCCGCGGGTTCTCCCTCCGGGCCCCGAGGGGCGGGCCCGGGGACGCGCCCCCTACAGATTCGGGCCGCGACCCCGTTCGAGTTTACGGAGTTCGGGGGCGTTCAGATCTGTCCGGGGCCCAGGAACCGTGGCGGCGGCGCCCGGGGGCGGCCGGGGATTATCCGGACTCGCTCTCGTCCGGATGCCCCGCCAGAAGCAGCAGCCCGTGCCGCAGCCTCAGGCCCGCCATCGTGACGACCTTCAACTCCAGCTTGCAGGGGGGAGCCGACAGGGTGTGGAGCTCGAACGTCAGGCTCTGCCCCTTGGGCTCGGACCGGGCGGCGCGGGGCACGCCGGAACGCGGCCGCCGGGGCGGGCGGGGGGGCCCGCAGAGCACCTCGACGAACTCGATCGGCTCGTCAAGCCGGACGCCCCGCCCGTCGGGCGCGATCCCCGACGCCCGGGCCCTCAGGAGCATCACGCGCCGGTCGCTCAGGATCATCAGCGAGCGCTCGCCGCCGGCGGCGAGGCTGAGGATGATCGCGGCCGGGTGACCGATGCCCGGGACTATCGACAGCCCGATCTGGACCGCGGCTTGCGACGCCGTCGTCGGCGGCCCCACGATCCCCCACCCGATCAACCGCTCGCCGGGCAGGCGGCGGGAGCGCCACAGGCGGCGGAGGCCGATCGGGCCGTAGCTGGCGTACTGGAAGCGGGGTCGGCACACGAGGGGCATCGTTGGAGGGCCCCCGGGTGCCCGCACAGGCCCGGCTTACACTGGCGCGGGCATGGCGTGGCGCGACTGGCTCAACGACGACGGCATCCAAGGCGCGATCGCCCGGTGGGCGCACTCGCAATGGCTGACGCGGGCCCTGGCGGGCGAGCGGGGATACCCACGCATCCCCACCCGGCGGGTCGCTGACGGCGGGTGGTCCGAGTTCATGAGCACCCCCGAAGGCCGCCGTTTCGCCGAGAACTGGTGGGCCTCCACCCTCGCTCAGGTCGATGACTGAGGGCACCGCGTGGGCCGGGTCGCGTTCCGCCGCCCCCGCCTCCCGAACCGCTTGGAGACGCATCCGTGACCGAGCCCGCCGCGCCCGCCCCCGACCAGCCCGCCGTTCGCGCCCCGCTCATGCGGCGCTGGGCCCTGAAGATGGGCGTGTTCCTCGTCGTGCTCGTCGGGTTCGGCGGATGGGCGCTCTACGACGCCGCCGTCCTGTACCCCGCCCGCCAGCGCGAGGTCGCCAGCTTCCTGGAGTACGACTACCTCCAGGCCCTCCACCAGGCGGGCGGCGCCCGCCTGGATTCGGCGGGTGTCGCCGATCCCGCCGCCGAGTTCCAGCGCCTCGCCGCCCTCCGCCGCGAGACCGGATCGCTCGGGCCCATCGATAACGCCCGGTACAAGTGGCTCGAGGCCCTCGCGATCATCAACGCGCTCGACGCCCAGCGCCATACCGCCATCCCCCGCGAGGGCGTTCCCGACGCCCGTGCCCGCCGCAACGAGCTGGCGCAGCGCTGGACCGTCGCCTCCGGCGAACAGCGCAAGAGCCCCAAGCCCCTCACCCGGTGGGACATCCCCTCCCAGTGGCTCATCTTGGTCGCCTGCTGGGCCGCCGCGGGCTACATGGCCCTCCTCATCGTCCGCACCGCCGGGCGGAAGTACACCTGGGACCCCACGCGGCAGCGCCTCACCCTCCCCGACGGCTCCAGCCTCGTGCCCGCCGATCTCGACGACGTCGACAAGCGCAAGTGGGACAAGTTCCTCGTCTTTCTCAAGGTCAAGCCGGGGCACGAGACGCTCGGCGGCAAGGAGGTCCGCCTGGACCTCTACCGCCACGACCGGCTCGAATCCTGGGTCCTGGAGATGGAGCGAGCGGCCTTCCCGGACCGGGCCGAGAAGCCCGCGGAGCCGGCCCCCGGCGAGGGAAAGGCCGACGCCCAGCCTCCGAACAATGGGTGAGGCGGGCGTGCCGTCGCGCCGCGCCGACCCCGCATGACGACCGCTCTGGGCATCGCGCTGGTCCTGGTCTGCCTCGTCGGCGTGGCGCTGACGGTGCTCACCCTCCCCGGCACGTGGCTGATGCTCGCCGCGGCCCTCGCCCTCCAGCTCTACGACCCCGAGACCTTCTCGTGGTGGACGCTCGCCGCCGCCGCCTCACTGGTTGTGCTCGCCGAGCTCGTGGAGTTCATCGCCACCGCGGCCGGGGCCAGGCGTGGCGGTGGGAGCCACCGCGCGATGGTCGGCGCCATGCTCGGCTCCCTCGTCGGTGCCATTGCGGGCGCCCCGGTCCTGTTTCCCATCGGCTCGATCGCGGGCGGCGTCGTCGGCGCCGGCGCCGGGGCCGTTCTGGTCGAGCGGGCGCTGGTGCGGCGCACGTGGAAGGAGTCGGCCAGGGCCGGCGGCGGGGCCGCGGCGGGGCGGTTCGTCGCCACAGTCGCCAAGTCCGCCATCGCCGCGGTCGTCGCCGCGATCCTGAGCTTCGCCGTGTTCGCCTGACCCGCCCTCCGGGCCGCCCGCGAGACGCCGGCCCCCGGGCCCGCCGCCCGCGAATCGTCGTTGAAGTCGGCGCCGAATCCGCTATCGTACCTCCGGGGCGCCGCGTCTTGCGGCCGAGAGGGAGCGGGGCCATGAAGCACGTCATCGCAGCGGTCGCGGTCGCCGCGGGCGCGCACGCCGCGTGCGGCGATTCCATCACCATCGTCGCCCATCGCGACAACACGCTGTACGAGAGCGCCGCCGGGGCGCTGAGCAACGGCCAGGGCGCTCACGTGTTCGCGGGCACCACCAGGCTCGGCGAGGTCCGCAGGGCCGTGCTGCGCTTCGACCTCGGGGGCATCCCCGCCGGATCCACGATCGAATCGGCCCGCCTGGTCCTCACGATGGACCGGACCGGCACCCCCGGCGCGGGTTTCGCCCTGCATCGGCTCCTCGCCGACTGGGGCGAGGGCGCCTCCAACGCGGGAGACCCCGGAGGCCTCGGGGCCGCGGCGGCGCCGGGCGACGCGACCTGGCTCCACCGCTCGTTCAGCGACGTGTTCTGGACCATCGCGGGGGGCGACTTCGCCGCCGCCCCGAGCGCGTCGGCGTCGGTCGGCGCGCTCGGTCCTGTCCAGTGGGGACCGGCGGTCGCCATGACCCTCGACACGCAGGCCTGGCTCGACAACCCGGCGCAGAACCACGGCTGGCTCGTCAAGGCCGCCGACGAGTCCCTCGCCAACGCCAAGCGGTTCCATTCGCGCGAGTCCATCCTCGCCGATGGCTGGCCCCGCCTCATCGTCGAGTTCACGCCGCCGCCCCCGTGCCCCGGGCAGGGGCCGGGCGCCTGCGCCCCGGCCGATTGGAACGAGGACGGCGTCGTCGACTTCAACGACCTCCTCGAGTTCCTCAACGCCTTCAACGCCGCGGATCCGTGCGCCGACCTCAACGCCGACGGCGTGGTCGACTTCAACGACTTCCTCGGCTACCTCAACCTGTTCAACCTCGGCTGCTGACTCAGGAGTCCGACGCCGGGCGCAGCGCGATCGCCAGCCCGATCGCCACCCCCGCGACCACCGCGGCGGCGACGACCCGCGCCGCCGTGCCCTTGGGCCCGCGGAGGGGGAGCCGGCCCGCGAGGAGCGCGGCAAGGGGGGCCCCCAGCAGCAGGGGGGCGTACCACGCGCCGCCCTCGCCCGACGAATACAGGAACCCCTGGAAGAGCGCCGCCTGCGTCACAAGCACGGGAGCGTCCACGCCGCCCCGCGCCAGCGAGAGCCTCGGGCGGATGATCCCGACGACCGCGGCCGCTCCCATGCACGCCGCCACCGCCGTCGGCATCTGCGCGACCTTCAGCGAGTAGTACGCCAGCGCGACCACCTGCCCGCACGCCAGCGCGTACAGCATGAGCACGCCGGGCGCCTCCGCCCCGCGGGCCCGGGCCGCGAGGCGCTCGAACGCCCACCACGACGCCAGCGTGTGCGCCGTGAACGCCCCCAGCACCGGGGCGGCGCGGTCGATGGCCCACCCGTGCCGGATCTTCCCGCTGGTGCACGCCACGCCCACGCCCAGCACGACCAACGCCCGCAGCCCCCACAGAACCGCGCGCGGGCCCCGCCACCGCCACGCGACGAGCCCGAGCCCCGCCGCCGCCAGCGCCACCGCCGGCATCCAGTCCGCCGCCACGCGCGGCGCCACCAGCCCGCCCAGGAGCGCCGCGTGCACCCCGACGTAGGCGATCAGGACCACGACGGGCGCGAGCCACAGGGGGCCCTCGTGCGGGTCATCGCCGCGGCGGCGCCACCAGCCCGCGAGCAGGGCCGCGCCCGCGAACACCGCGGGCGGAAGCACGCCCAGCGCCAGTATCCTTTGGATCGCAGGGTCGATCGATCACCCCCGAGCGTTCACTGGGCGCGGTTGCCCTCGATCCCGGCCATGATCCGCACCTCGTCGGAGAGCGCGCCGGGCCCGTAGCTCACGCCGAACTCGCCCCGCTTGATCGTGAAGCTCACGTCCAGCCCGCACATCACGCCCCGACGGGCCGGGCCCAGCCCGGTCTGCTTCACCCGCGCCGTGATCGACCTGGTCGTCCCGCGGATCGTCAGGTCGCCCGCCACGTCGTACTCCATCTCGCCCACCCTGGTGAACCCCGTGGCCTTGAAGGTGGCCTTGGGGTGCTCCTCGGCGGCGAAGAAGTCGGCGCTCCTGAGGTGCCGGTTCCGCCCCTCGCTGTTCGTGTCCACGCTCCCGGTGTCGATCGAGATGTCGATCGCGCTCTTGCCCGGGTCGTCGTGGTTGAGCAGGAAGGAGCCCGAGACGTCGTTGAAGCGTCCGTAGTAGGGGGCCCCGTTCGTGCGCTGCACGCGGAACACCACCGACGTGTGCACCCGGTCGACCGCGAAGGGCGCGTCCTCCGCCGCGGGCGCCGCCACCGCCGCCCGCGGGCTCCCCCAAGGCATCACCGCCGCCGCCCCGCCCATCAGCCCAAGCGCCACCGCTCCCACGCACATCGGACAGGTCTTCATCGGAGATCCCCTCGTCGGCGCCGGGCCGGCGCCGGCGCGCCGGTCCCGAAGCCTGTTGCAACAAGAGTATGGGCCCGCCCCCGCCCGTCAATCCGCGGCCTCCCGTCCGCCCGCCGGTAGAATGCCGACCCCGAACGAGGACCAGCCTTGACCAGCCACCCCTTCGACACCCGAACCGATGCGCTCCTGACCCAACTGCGGAAGGACGGGCTCTACAAGCACCTCCAGGTGCTCCAGAGCCCCATGGACGCCTCGGTGCGGATCCGCGGCACCGACGGCAGGCCCTTCGACGCCCTCTGCTTCTGCTCCAACAACTACCTCGGGCTCGCCAACCACCCCGAGGTCGTCGAGGCCGGGATCAGGGGCCTGCGCGACTGGGGCGCCGGCACCGCCAGCGTCCGCTTCATCTGCGGCACCTTCGCCCCCCACCAGGAGGCCGAGGCCGCCCTCGCCCGCCTCGTCGGCTGCGAGGCCTCGTACACCTTCGTCAGCGCCTGGACCGCCAACGAGGCCCTCTTCCCCACCGCCTGCGAGCCCGGCGACCTCATCATCTCCGACGAGCTCAACCACGCCTGCATCATCGATTCCATCCGCCTGGCCACGACCATCAAGAAGGGCGTCCACAAGGCCGTCTACCGCAACAACGTCCTCACCGGCGATCGCTCCCTCGAAGAGGCCCTCGACAAGGCCCGCGCCAACCCCGAGGTCACCGGGCAGATCTGGGTCGTCACCGACGGCGTGTTCAGCATGGAGGGCTCCGTCGCCGACCTCCCCGCCATGCGACGCCTCTGCGACCGGCACGACGCCATGCTCGTCGTCGACGACTCCCACGGCACCGGCGTCATGGGCCGGACCGGACGCGGCACCCACGAACACTGGGGCATGTTCACGCCCGCGATGAGCCCCGCGGAGCCCGGGATCGCCCCGCCCTCGGGCGTCGACATCTTCACGGGCACACTGGGAAAGGCCCTCGGCGGCGCCGCGGGGGGCTACATCGCCGGCTCACGCCGACTCATCGACCTCGTCATCCAGCGCGGCAGGCCCACCCTCTTCTCCAACGCCCTCCCCGTCACCGTCGCCTGCTCGGCGACGAAGGCCGTCGAGATCCTGCAGCGCGAGCCGCAGCGCGTCCAGCGCCTCCGCGACAACGTCGCCTACGCCCGCCGACGGATCAAGGAGGCCGGCTTCGACGTGCTGGAGAGCCCGACCGCCATCTGCCCCATCATGGTCCACGACACGGCGAAAGCGATCGCCATGAGCAGGCGCCTGCTCGAACTGGGCGTCTTCGTCATCGGGTTCGGCTATCCCGTCGTCCCCGAGGGGCACGCCCGCCTGCGCTGCCAGATCTCGGCGGCCCACACGACGGCGCACGTCGACGCCCTCGTCGACGCCCTCAAGCGCCTGTAGGGGCGATCGGCCCCTTCAGAGCCGACCGCGCCAGCCGTCGGAACCTGACGCAGCGTGCGCCCGCCCGACGGCTCGGAAGCCGCCTCCTTGTTCGCCCAAGAGAAGCGGCCCCGGGACGCGTGTCCCGGGGCCGCCTTGAGCGTGAGGGTTCAGAACCGATTCGAGACAATCACCGACGACGGCGGGCCGCCACCAGCCCGCCCAGGCCCAGCAGCGCCAGCGCGCCGGGCGCCGGGACGCCGTCGCCCCGGATCAGCCACTTGCCCGCGAGGCTGGCGATCGTGTTGATGTCCGTGGTATTGGTCCAGGCGTTGGGGTCGAAGGCCCCGCCGATGAAGAAGCCGGCCCAGGTACGGCCCAGGGGCGCGCCGCTGGTCCGGTCGATCGCCGCCGGAAAGTCGACGCCCCCCCGGAGGCCCTGCATCACGATGCCGATGAAGAAGCTGTTGCCCACCGGAATCGTCTGGGGGGTGAACGCGAAGTTGATGAAGGTGTTGGTTCCGGCGCCGGCGATAACGCCCGCGCTCGAGGCCAGCACCAACGCGTCCGACGGGCTGCCGTCCTGGTTCGGGTCCGACCACAGGTACGCGGTCGCCGCGAGCCCGTTCAGGCCGAGTGTCCCCGGGGACGTGCCGAACCCGAACGCCGCACGCATCCCCGTGATCGTGTTCATCCCGGCGAGGGCGCTGAACTGCGTCGCCCAGGCGAAGCCGTTCAAGGTGGCGCCGCTGAGCCCGATCGCCTGGTCCGCCACGCCGTCGTCGTGCATGTACTCGTTGAGGCGGGGGTTGAAGGTCCCGCCCCCGCCGGAGGTGGACGGCCCCGCCGCGATGAGAACGCCGCCAAGGGCCGGCGCCGCCAAGCCGACCACGGCTACAACCGAAAGGGCTCGAAACATCTCTCTCTCCTCTCTCAAGGGCCACCGGGCCGCGCCGATCAACAAGATCGCGGGGGCCCGGAAAGCCAACCGTGTCCTTGGGCTTTGCTCACGGAGCGCACGCGGTCCGTGCGATGCGCCCGCCGCCCCTCATCACTCCGAGGCACACCCTAATGGAAAGCCCTTTGCCTGTCAACCCCCTTGGGCGGATTTCACAATGAGATCGCGGTATCAGCGGTCGCCGCTCGACGGGCGGATTGCAGAGAGCTACCTAACGAACCTCGTACCGTCAGAGTTCGACGACCGCCATGTCGGGCTCGCCCCGGACGGCCAGGTGCGGCGGCGCTCCCTCCCGGACCAGATCGGCCAGCCCCGGGGACGCCGCGGCCATCTGGGCTCTCGCCGCCGCCGCGTCGTACCGCAGCGGGGGGACGGCGATGAGGGAGAGGACCGGGTCGATCGCCGCCACGCCGCCGGGCGCCGAGCGCTCCGTCGCCAGCTCCGCCTCGAGGTCCAGCGCGATCTGGCCCTCGGGGCGCGTCCCCTCGATCGGCTCGATCGCCCGCTCGAACGCCTGCGGCAGGCCCCGGTGGTTCACGAACGTGCCCGACTTCTCCGCCCAGGTGCTGGAGGGAAGGACCACGTCGGCCTCGTCCAGCAGCGGGCTCTCGAGCGTGTCCACGACCACGACGAACTTCCCGCCCAGCGACGCGACCAGCTCGCCGGTGCACCACGGGCTCGGGAAGTTCCCGGTCAGGACCACGCCGGCGACGTCGGAGCGACCGCGGCCGCGCCCCAGGGCCTCGAGGAAGGCCTTGGAATCGAGGGCGCCGCCGAACGTCTCCAGCACGCGCCGGACGCCGCGCGCATTCGGGCACTTCTCGGCGCAGACCGTGAACGCGCGGCGGGCGCCCGCGAGCGGCGCCAGCGTCGCCGTCGTGCCCGGCGACACCGTGTTGTTCTTGAAGGTCCTGTCCTCGCCCACGACGGGGATCGGGCCGACGCCCAGGATCGCCCCGGGATCGATGGCGCGGACGGCGCGGGCCAGCAGGAACGCCTCTTCACAGGCGAGCATGGGGCTGACCAGCAGGGCCACGCGCGACCCCGCCGCCGCGGCGGCACGCAGCTTGGCGACGCACTCCTGGACGGCCCGGGGCCAGTCGCACTCGATCAGGGCCCCGAACTGCCTCCGCATGGGCGAGCGCAGGCGCGCCTTGGAGTGAACGAACCTCCACCCGTAGCGCACCTCGTCGGTGATCCACCACGTGTTCACGTCCATGTTGGTGCGGGGTTTGACGCGGTAGATCCGCCCCTCGTTGTGGTGGATCCAGATGTTGTCGCCGCTGGCCGTCAGGGGGTCGATGCTCGGCGCCCGCCTGAGGAACCACACCCGCTGCTGGAAGAGAAAGTCCTTGTCGAGCAGGGCGCCCACGGGGCACAGGTCGATGACGTTGCCCGACAACTCGTTGGCGATCCCGAGGCCCGGGAAGACGTCGATCTCCTCCTTGTTCCCGCGCCCCTGCACCATCAGCTCCGCCGTCCCCGTCACCTCGCGCGTGAAGCGCACGCAGCGCGTGCACATGATGCACCGGTCCGAGTAGAGGTAGACGCGGGGCCCCACGTCCTTCTTGGGTTGCTTGACCTTGGCCTCCTCGAAGCGGCTCACACCCCGACCATACTCGTAGCTGTAGTCCTGCAGCAGGCACTCCCCCGACTGGTCGCACACCGGGCAGTCCAGGGGGTGGTTGATGAGCAGGTACTCCATCACCGCCTTCTGGTTGGCGATCGCCTTGGGGCTGTCGGTGTAGACCACCATGCCGTCCACCGCGCCCGTCTGGCACGTCGGCACCAGCCTGCCCCCCATGTACGCCTCGAGCTTCCCCTCCCGGTTGGGCGCCCACGCCTCCCCCAGGCAGATCCGGCAACTCGCCACGATCGACAGCCCGTCGTGGTAGCAGTACTGCGGGATCTCCGTCCGCTCGCCCCGCGCGGCGAGGGCGTTGGCGACCTGGAGGATGGTCTGGCCCGGCGTGAAGTCGGCCTGGACGCCGTTGATCGTGATCCTGGGCATGGTCGCCGATCGTAGCGGGATCGAACGGGCCCCGACCACGGTCGCCCACCATGCGCGCCCCCCGCGCGCCACGTCACTGAAAACAACCCGTCTGTCTCAGCGACACGGCGCCCCACGAGGCGCGCGCAGACTGTCGCTTGCACCGATAACCACCGCATGCGGCACAAACCGCCCGGGTGCGAGCCCCGACCGGGGAAACCCGTTGACTCCCCCGCGTTCTTCGGCTAGATTGAACTCGGAGAGACGGTGGCGGCGTCGCGCCAGGATCGGCAGCGACACCGACACGAACATGTCCGGGAGGAGAGCAGGAATGCAGAGTCGTTTCGTTCTTGGCATGGCATTGGTCGCGGCGTGCGCAGGCTCCGCCCTCGGCCAGTCCCGCAGTTCGTTCATGTTCATTGATTCCTTCTCGGGGATCACCACCACGCCGGTCGGACCCCTCACGTTCGACGTGGCCCTGAGCGCTGCCCCGACCGTCACCGTCAGCGGCACCACCTACGCCGTCACCGATCTGTTCGGGTTCTGGGCGCTCCGCGACGCCAACCCGGACTTCACGGCGGCCTCGGGCTCCACCTTCGCCCCGTGGAATTGGCACCGGAACACCGCCGGCGTCGGCGACGTCGCCGGCTGGAAGACCAACCCCAACACCGGAATCCTCCCCGGCGGCAGCCAGTCGTTCACCTGCTCGGCCCTGAGCGTCGGTGAGATCGACCGCTTCGGCGTCCACGTCCGCATCGACGGGACACTGCCCTTCGGCGGCAACACCTTCCACCTCGCCCTTCCGAGCCCCGGGGCCCTGGCCCTCCTCGGCCTGGCCGGCGCGGTCGCGACCCGTCGCCGCCGCTGAACGCTTTCCACGGTCCGCTGTTCGCGCGCACGCCCCGCCGACGGGGCGTGCCGTGTTTCGGACCCGGGCGCACCGCCCCTGCGACCCTACGCTCAGGCTCCATGCCCAAGATCCAGGCCCCCAAGGGCACCCGCGACTTCTACCCCGACGACTTGCTCAAGCGCCGCTACCTCGAGCGCCTCTGGCGCGACACCTCCATCCGGCACGGGTTCGAGGAGATCGACGGCCCGGCGTTCGAGCACGCCGACCTCTACAAGGTCAAGAGCGGCGAGGGCATCCTCGCTGAGATGTTCGGCGTCTTCTCGGGCAAGGCCGCCGAGGATCTGGATCGTGTCCGCCAGACCGGCGAGGCCCCCTTTGCCCTCCGCCCCGAGTTCACCCCGACCCTGGCCCGCATGTACGCCGCAAGGGCCGGGGCCCTCCCCAAACCCACCAAGTGGTTCTGGATGCAGAACTGTTTCCGGGCCGAGCGCCCCCAGCGGGGGCGCCTCCGCGAGTTCGGGCAGTGGAACTGCGACGTGATGGGCGGCGATGGGCGCTTGGCCGACAAGGAGGCGCTTGCGGTCATGCGCGGGATCCTCGATGAGGCGGGGCTGACGGCGCACGACCTCTCGATCAACATCAACTCCCGTCAGGTAACCCAAGCGCTGATGCGCGAGGCGGGCGTGCCCGACGCATCGCACGCCGCATTCCTCGGGTTCCTTGACGGCTCGGCGAAGCGAAGCCCGGCCGACAATGAGCGACGGCTTCACGAGATCGGAGTCGCCGTACAGGTCGCGAGTCGATTCGGGTCGATCGTGCAGGAGTTCGCCTCGGCCCATCGGTCCGGCAATCAGGAGTGGGAGACACGCCTGGCCGGTACGGACATCGAGCGCATCCACGATGTTCTTCGTGACCAGGATCTTCAGCAGGGGCGCCCGTGGATCGTGCTCGACCCGGAGATCGTGCGCGGGCTTGCCTACTACACCGGCATGGTCTTCGAGGTCATCGCCGAGGGCGAGCGGGCCGTCGCCGGCGGCGGGCGCTACGACAACCTCATCGAGCTCTTCGGCGGCCCCCCCACCCCCGCCGTGGGCTTCGGCATGGGCGACGCGGTGCTCTCGCTGCTGCTGGAGGACAAGGGCCTGATGCCCGACGCCACGCGGGCCATGGAGTGCCTCTCGCGCCTGCCCGCCAGCTACCGCCCCGAGGGGTTCGTCTTCGCCGCCGGCGACGAAGCCCAGCCCCGCGTGCGCCCGCTCGTCGCCGAGCTGCGGCGCGGCCGCGCTTCGGAGGCGTGGCGGAATCGGAGCGACCGCAAGCCCTGGGACGCGGATCGGTACGCGGCGTGCGGCGTGCGGCCCATGCACGCGCGGCACTCCTACAAGGCGACGCGGAACATCGGCAAGCTGCTGCAGGACGCCGCGGCCCAGCGGGCCCGCTTCGCCGTCATCCTCGAAAACGAGCACGAGGCCACGCTCAAGGACCTGGACACCGGGTCACAGGACACCACCCGCACGCCGATCGACCGCGTGCCGGCGGAACTGGCCCGCCGACTCACCCCCGCCTGAATCGCCCCGCTCGATGCCTTGCTACCAGATCCACCGCATGCGCCCGAAGTCGGGGACGGGGACGCCGCGGGCCCACTCGGCGCTGGGCCAGTAGACGAAGAACGCCTTGCCGATGAGGAGCGGGCGTGCGACGACGCCCACGGTAGGGTCGATCTGCCTGGCGACCCAGGGGTCGATACCCAGCCACATGCGTCCGTCCTCACTGGCCGGGCTGTTGTCGCCGCAGACGAAGAAGTGGTCGGGCCCGAGGGCGCAGGGGGCCTCGGGATGGGCCGCGCGGGCGTAGCGGCCGGGGCGGTCGATGGGCGTCCAGTAGAGGTCGCGCTTGAGCGCCACGCGGTCGACGGCGAAGGGCCCGCCCTCGAACTCGATCCGCACCGCCGTGCGCCGGTAGCGGGCCGGGTTGGCCAACTGGTTCACGCCCGTGCGATGGGTCTCGGCGGCCAGTTCGTCCAGGGGCGACCCCGTGGCGAGCATCACGCGCTGGCTGGGCGTCAGGTCGTACTCGCCCCGGGCCACGCGCCGGCCCCCGATGAACACCGTCAGGGCCTGGTCGGCGTGCCAGACCTCAACGTCCAGCGGCGCGCCGTTGCCCCGCTCGAATCGCCCGCGCCCGATCTCGCGCTCGACGACCGGCTCGCCCGTGACGCGGGGCAGCGGCGCCATGGTCAGCCGCACCTGGCCGTCGCTCCCGACGCGGGCCCGGAACTCGTGCCCCGTGGCCTCGACCAGCACGCTGAACGCGGGGGCCTCGCCCGAGGTCAGCCCGAAGCTCAGCGCCACGTCGGGCACGGGGTAGGAAGGCTCCGAGGGCGCTTCGCGCCCGCTGGGGCCGCGGGGCCTGACCTCGTTGTACGCGTAGTAGTCGTCGATGGGCCGACGCTGGCTGTCCCAGGCCAGGGCCGTCGGGCCCGCCCCCGAATAGCCGTACTGCGCCTTGCCGGCCATCTCCCACCCCGGCCCCGAGGGCGTCCAGGGCGATCGGAACGGCGCCCGCCCCGCGAGGGCCGAGAGGGGCGTGAACCGGCTGTCGAAGAGCGTCTGCCACGCCGCGCGCTGCACGCGCTCGGGCTTGCGCTGGATCTCCCACGTCGGGCCGCCCCACGACGCCGCGGGGTCGCCGCCCGGGTCCTTGAGCCCGTCGGCGGCGGGCCGCACGAACAGGTCGCCGTTGACCAGGGCCACCTGCTCGCCCGGCAGCCCGATCAGGCGCTTGATGAAGTTCTGCTGCGGGTCCGCGGGGTTCTTGAAGACCACCACGTCGAACCGCGAGGGGTCGAAGACCGAGTAGAGGTACTTGAGCACGAAGATACGGTCGCCGGCCTTGCGGGGCACGTTCGACGCGGTGACCGACCCCTCGGGGCGCAGCACGGGGTCCGAAACGCGGACCGGGTCCCCCGCCCCGCCCTGGCGATCCAGCGCCACCTGCATGGTCCCCGGGTCGGCGAAGTCGCGCGGGCCCGTCGCCCACCTCACGCCCGTCTCCGGCCCCACGAACCGCATGTGCTGCCCCAGCAGCGTCGGCGCCATCGACCCCGTCGGGATCTGGAACGCCTCCATCACGAACCCGCGGAAGACGAACGCCAGCACGAACGCGATCGTGATCGAGATCAGCGTCTCCCTGATGCTCGACTTGTGCGAGGGTGGCGCGGGCTGGCTCATGGTGCCGACTGTAGGGTCCGCTCAGCCCTCGCCCTCGGCCTCGGGCTCCTCCTTCGGGCCCTCCCCCCGCGGGATCCCCGACCAGTTGGGGCCCGGTCCCTTCACCCGCGGCGGCAGCAGCGCCTCCACCGCCACCGCCACGTCGCGGAACTGCCCGCCGGCCTCGGGCTCGTCCAGCCGCACCAGGCACAGCTGCGTCAGGATCTGCGTGTCGATCACCGTGCCGTCGCCGTCGGGCGTGCCCACGCGCGTCTTGCGCTTGGGCAGGCGGCGCTTGAGCGTGTCGTAGGTCTGGTCCTCGTACCGCAGGCAGCACATCAGGCGACCGCAGCGGCCCGAGATCTTCAGCGGGTCCAGCGTCGCCTTCTGGTCCTTGGCGCTCTTCATGCTGATCGGCTTGAGCACCTTGAGGAACTGCTTGCAGCAGCAGTGCTGACCGCACTTCTCGTAGTCGGCCGTCAGCCGGGCCTCGTCGCGGGCCCCCACCTGCCTCAGGTCCACCCGGCAGCGGAACGCCGACGAGAGCTGCTGCCCCAGGTCGCGGAACTCCACCCGGTCCTCCGACGAGAAGTAGAACGTCAGGCGCTCGCCCCCCAGGATCGGCTCGGCCTCCACCACCCGGGCCGGCAGCCCCAGCCCGTCGATCACCTCGCGGGCTCGCAGCACCAGGTCGCGCCGCGAGGCGTCCAGCTCGCCCTGCCGGCGCAGGTCGTCGCCCGTCGCCACCCGCAGGGCCTTCCCCTCCGTGAAGAACGGGTAGTCGCGCCCGCCCGAGCGCTCGATGTAGTCGAGCATCTCCTTGCGGGTCACGCTCCTGGCGCACCCGGCGTTGGGGCAGGTGCTCGTGAGCATCTCCCCCATCTCCGTCCCGCGGAACGTCCGAACCACGATCTTCGACCCGCACCCCGGCTTGCCCGTGCCCCCGTAGGGGAACTCGCCCACGAGCCCCATCAGCCCGAAGCGCACCACGATCGTCCTGGGGGCCTGGAGCGCGGCGTGGGCCTCGCGGTCCCCATCCTCCAAGCGGGCACCATCGGCCTCGAACTGCGGCAACGGGACGATCGGCATGGGCGGGCCCTCGGCGGACCGGGCGAACACCTACGGCGAAGGCCGGCCCTGCGCGCGGTGACGCCCGTCGAGGAACACCCTCGCCAGGCTCGTCCGCTGCACCAGAGACGCCACGCTCATGTTCTCCACCCGATACACCAGGAGTTGCTCGCTCCGGTTGTCGAGAACCACGAGGACCTCCTCGTTCCCGACGTCGGCGGTCATCACCGCCAGCGAGCCCACGTGGCTCACCATCCCCGCCTGCGCCGGGGCCACGCCCAGGAGCCACAGCGGATCGACCGCCGCCGCGCCCGACGAACCCCATCCCCGACCGACCAGGAACGCGCACGCCGCCGCCAGCGCCGCCGCCGTCCACCACAGGCGCGACGTCGGGAAGGGTGGGTTGGTGGCGTTCGTGCTCATCGACCCATGGGTGCCTTGGTGTCGGCGTCCAGGCTCCGGTAGGCGAACCCGAGGAACTCCTTGCGGGTCTGATCCCAGCGGAACACGACCAGCTCGGAGTTGGCCCCGTCGACCACGTACAGGGCGTGGGCCGACCCCGAGCCCGTCTTCCCCGACACCATCGTGTACTCGCCCCGGGCCCGGGCCGGCGCCTGCCCCTGGGCCGACGCCGGCATCGGCGACCACGACCAGACCACCAGCACCGCCAGCACGCACCCCAGGACCGCGTTGAGAACCAGCGCGGCGCGATGCGACCGCTGGGCTGCTTGCTCGGGTCCGCTCATGACGCCGCTCAGTCCTGGTGCCCGCGCTTGCTGGGAATGACGGCCGCGCCCACGCACAGCCCCACGATCAACGCGATGCCCAGCAGGTTGAAGAACGAGGGCGGCCCGGGCTGATCGAAGGGCGTCGGCGGACGGATCGTCGTGTCCTTGGCGCTCGTCCCGCCCCGGGGCTGGGCCAACGCCACCCCCGTGCACAGCACGCTCGCCAGCAACGCCACCGCCAGGCCCTTCTTCGTCGGTCCGCTCATGCGGCAATCCTACCACGCACGCCGGGCCCGGGGCCCGACCCTGACAGACCCCGCCGTCACCCGCACACGGGGGCCGCCAGTTCCTCGAAGACCGCCGGCGGCAGGTCCACCGTGCGCCAGCGAGGGCTCCGCAGCCTCATGCGCTCGGCGTAGCGCTCCACGTCCACCCCCCGCACGGTGTACCACCGCCCGGCGTGCTCGAAAACCTCGTGAAACAGCCCGTCGGGCGGCACCTGGTCGCACCAGTAGATGAACACGAACGCCGCCGCGAACTGCCCCCCGAACAGCCGACGCCACCGCTGCATCGACGTCACGTCGTCGAGCGTGACCCAGCACTCCAGCCGCGGCGGGGCCTGCGCCCGCCCCGCCCGGCGCGGGCGATCCTGGGCGATGGGGCGGTCCAGGGCCGCCACGCCGCGCGAAGGCCTGCCGATCTTCCGCCCCTTCACCTCGACGAGCAGGTTGCTCGGGCCGCCCTCCCGCCCTGTGTCGCCGTAGATCACGTAGTCGAAGCTCTTGAGCAGCTCGGGCCGTCCCGGGTCGCCGGGATGCTCGGCGCGCACGCTGAAGTCGGCACCCTCGGGGAGCAAGGTGCGCCGGGCCTCGTCGACCGAGACATAGGGCACGCGCCGGCTCCGCAGGTACTGCTCGAACGCCGACTCGTAGTGCTTCCACACCCGCCCCATGGCTCACCGCCCCTTGATCAGACGGTCCAGCAGCTCCTGCTCGCGGCGCTGATACTCCGCGAACGCCTCGCGCAGCCGCGACCGCAGGTCGGCCAGTTCCTCGCCCTCCACCCCTCCCTCGGGCGCCTGGCGCCGCGCCATTGCCTCCAGCGACTCGCTCACGGCCCGCAGGTCGCTCACCGCCGACGCGTAGCTCCGCGCCGAGTCGTACAGCAGCTGCTGCTCCAGTTCCTTCGTGTCCGGGCGGACCAGGAGCCGCCAGGGCTGCGAGCGCACCTCCACCGCCACCAGGCGAAGCTGGTCCGACATCAGCCGAAGGTTCGCCATCGCCTTGCGCACGTTGGGCGTCTGCTCCGCCAGCACGTCCCCGGCGTCCGCGACCAGCCCCCGGAACTGCTCCAGCGTCGCCTGCACCTGCGCGATCCCCTTCTCCAGCTCGTCGACCGTCGGACCGGCCAACCGCGCCGACGCCCGATCCGCGTTGTCCACGATCGAATCGAACTGGGCACGGTTCTCGTCCACCGCCGCACGCAGCGACTCGGCCGCCGACCGGGCCTCCTTCACCGTCGCCTCCGCCTCGTCCATCACCGCCGACACGCGCGACCCGCCCTCGCTCAGGTCCACGGTCAGGGCGTCGACCCGCTCCAGCCAGCCGGGCCACTTGGCGTGGGCTTCCTCGACCATCGCCCGGAGGCCCTCGAGCGAGCCCTGCAACAGCGGCCCGCTCTCGTCCACCATCCGCCGCACGCTCGCCACGGCGTTCTCGGCGTCCGCGATGATCCTCCGGATCCGGTCGCGCTGCTCGGGCCCGAACCCGGCCTGGGCCAGGAACGCGGGCGGCGCCGGCATCCCCGTCACCGCCTCCCCCGGCGCCAGCCGCTCGCGCTTCTCGCCCGGCTGCTCGGGTCCCCCGACCGACACGATGTTGACGCTCGACATCGAGCCCAGCAGCGGCCTCTCCAGCGTCACCACCGCGTTGGCGTACAGGGGCACGTTCGACCGTACCCGCACGCGCAGGTCCCACCCCGTGGGCAACTCGTTCCCCTGCGCGTCCGTGCCGGTCACGGGATCGACGCTTACGACCAGCCCCACCTCCTGCCCCCCCATGTGCACGGGCGAGCCGGGCTGGATCCCCGACGCCCCGTCCGCCAACGTGAAGTAGAAGCGGTACGGCGTCGTGCCCGCCGTGTCCGTCCGTCCCCCCAGCACGAAGCTGCCCCACACCGCCAGGGCCACGCCCGCCAGGAGGAACGCCCCCGCCAGGATGTTGTTCCGAGTGCCCGCGCTCGTCACGTCGTCCCTCCGTCAGCCCTTGGTGGAAACCACGCTGGGGGTCTCGGGAAGGTGCCCGGGGTCCCCCAGCAGGTCCTTGGCGAACGCCGCCACGCTCGTCCGCTCGGCCAGGGGCCCGTGCGCGTCCCCGCGAAGGAACTGCCGCAGCAGGCGCTCGCGCTCGCTCAGGTTGGCGGCCTCCGCCTCCGGCATCCGCCGCAGCGCGTCGAACCACTCCCGCCGCTCCACCTGCAGGATCCGCCCCTGGTCCAGCATCGCCATGCGGTCGGCGACCGTGAACGCCGAGTCCATCTCGTGCGTCACCACCACGCTCGTCACCCCCATCTGCCGCGACAGGGCCACGATGAGCTGGTCGATCTGGGCGCTGGTCACCGGGTCCAGCCCCGCCGACGGCTCGTCGTAGTAGAGCAGCGACGGGTCGAGCGCGATCGCCCGCGCCAGCCCCGCCCGCTTCTTCATCCCCCCCGAGATCTGCGACGGGTACTTGCCCGCGTGCTCCCGCAGCCCCACCATCTCCAGCTTGATCTTCACCTGGATGTCGATGATCGCGCCCCCCAGGTCCGTGTGCTCCCGCAGCGGCAACGCCACGTTCTCCGCCAGCGTCATCGAGTTGAACAGCGCCCCCGACTGGAACAGGATCCCGAACCGCTGCCGCAGCCGGTTCAACTCCTCCTCGTCCAGGTCGGCGATGTCCTGCCCCAGGATCCGCACCGTCCCCTCGTCGGGCTTGAGCGACCCGATCATCAGCCGCAGCATCGTGCTCTTCCCCGAGCCCGACCCGCCCATCAGCACCATCGTCTCGCCCGGCATCACGTCCAGGTCGATCCCCGACAGCACCGCCCGCCCCTCGAACCGCTTCACCACCCCCCGGCACGAGATCACCGGCTCGACCTTGGGCCGCTCCCCCGCGATGGATTCGCCCGTCGTCCCCATCGATCAGCCCCGCCCCCGCGCCCCGCTCCCCCGCCGCTCCCCAACACCCACACGCCCGGGATGACGACTCCCAGACCAATCCCGGGATCTCCCACCCGCGGCGCGACCCGCCCACCCCGCACGCAGTTCCCGCATCACGCACCGCCCCCCGGCGCCGGCGCGGGCGGCGCGGGAGCCCCCTGATCGAACAGCCAGATCGGCTCGCCCTGCGCCGGCACCACGATCACGTTCACCAGCGGACCCGCCGGAGTCGTCTGCGACCCGGGCTGCGGGTCCGCCAGGAACACGATCGGCGCCTGGCCCTTCTCGAACACGCCCATCAGCGGGATCTGCCTGGCCGTCGAGCCCGACAGGCTCGGCCCCAGCCCCCCGATCGCCGCCCCCGCCGCGACCATCTTGAACCCCCCCTCCACGCCCTTGTACGCCCCCAGCGTGGCGGTGTAGCGGTCGCGGAACGACGCCAGAGCCTCGGCGGTCAGGGGCTGCGGCGTGTTCGTGGAGAACAGCGGCGCCGCCGCGTTCACATCCCCCTGCTCCGCCGCCGTGAACACCGCCCCGTAGGTCTTGAGCTGGTTCATCACCAGGACCAGCCCGACCGTCACCAGCAGCCCCAGCACGATCCCGAGCATGCTGGTGATCAGCCCCGCGGAAGCCAGGCCCTTGCCGCCCAGGCGCCCCGCCGACCCGCTGATCGCCACGATCGCCCCGATGGCCAGCCCCGCCCCCGTCAGCCCGATCACGGGCCCGACCGCCGGGATGCAGCAGAGCACCAGCGAGATCGCCCCCGCCACGATCGAGAGCGTCGCCAGCAGGCTGATCCGTGCCGGTGCGCTCCCCGGTTCGAAGGCCTCCGCCGCGTAGTTCGACTGGCTCATGCCCGGAGCATATCAGCCGCCTAACCCCCGCGGACCCGCTCCACCGCCCACGCCACGAGGTCCGCCGCCTCGTCCACCTCCGCCTCCGTCGTCTGTCGGCTCAGGCTGAACCTCAGCGACGCGTGGGCCACCGCGTCCGGCACCCCCATCGCCAGCAGCACGGGCGACGGGTCCAGGCTCCCCGACGAGCACGCCGCCCCCGCCGAGGCGCACAACCCCCGCTCCGACAGCGCCAGCAGCAGCGCCTCCGAGTGCGCGCCGGGGAACCCGATGTTGGTGGTGTTCCACACGCGGGGCCCTCCCCCGTTGACCACCGCGCCCGCCACCCGATCCAGCACGCCCCGCTCGAAGCGGTCCCGCAGACCCTGCATGCGGTCCCGCGCCGCGCCGTCCTTCAGCCACGCCGCGGCCTCGCGGGCCGCCGCCCCCGCCCCGACGATCCCCGGCACGTTCTCCGTCCCGCCCCGCCTCCCCAGCTCCTGCGTCCCGATCAGCGTCGGCCTCAGCCGCACGCCCCGCCTCACCCACAGCGCCCCGACCCCCTTGGGCCCGTGAAACTTGTGCGCTGAGAGCGACAGCAGGTCCACGCCCGCCGACCTCACGTCCGTCGGCTCCTTCCCCACCCACTGCACCGCGTCGCAGTGCAGCGGCACGCCGGCCGACCGGCAGAGCCTCGAGACCAGGTCGATCGCCTGGGCCACCCCCGTCTCGTTGTTGGCCCATTGCACGCTCACCAGCGTCGGACGCTCCGCGTCCAGGAGCGAAGCCAACGCCAGGAGATCGACCTGCCCGGACCCGTCCGTGAGCAGCGGGATCCAGACGACCCGGGCGGCGCCCGTGCGCTCAAGGTGCTCGGCCAGTTCGCGCACCGCCGCGTGCTCCACGCGCGTCGTTGCCAGCACCGGCGCCTTGGCCCCGGCCAAAAGCCCCCGGATCGCCAGGTCGCACGACTCGGTCCCGCCGCTGGTGAAGATCAGGTCCCGCGGCTCGCCCCCGATCAGCGCCGCGACGTCACGCCGGGCCAGCTCCACCTCGCGCCGCGCCGTCTGCCCCTCGCGGTGCACGCTCGACGGGTTGGCCCACCCCTCCTCCAGCGCGCGCCGGCACGCCTCCACCACCCCCGGCAGGGGGCGCGTCGTCGCGTTGTTGTCCAGGTAGATCACGCGCGATCATACCGGCGGGAGCCCCCCGCCCGGCATCACCGCCGACGGCCCCCCGCCGTGATCGCTAGGCTCCCGTCAGGCGATGGAACCACGCGACGAGATCCGGGGAGAGGAAGTCCGCAAGGCGTTCGGGGCCCACACCGTCCTCGACGGCGTCTCGCTGGCCGTCCCGCCCGGGAGCATCGTCGCCATCGTCGGCGGCTCCGGCTCGGGCAAGACCGTCCTCCTCAACATTCTCACCGGGCTCCTCCCGCTCGATTCCGGGCGCGTGCTCGTCACCGACCACTCCGACCCCGCGGCCCCCCTCGTCGACCTGGCCGCCCTCGGCGAGGACGCCCGCGACCGCGTCCGCCTGCACTGGGCCGTGGTCTTCCAGCACAACGCCCTGCACTCGGGCACCGTCCGCGACAACATCGCGCTGTGGCTCCACGAGCACACCGACCTGGACGACGCCGCGATCGAGGCCCGCGTGCGCGAGAGCCTCCAGGCCGTCGCCCTCGACGTCGACGACGTCATCGACAAGGACCGCGAGGAACTGTCCGGCGGCATGGCCAAGCGCGTCGCGGTGGCCCGGGCCCTGGCGATCGACCCCATCGACATCTTCTACGACGAGCCTACCACGGGCCTGGACCCCGTCTACGCCGGGCACGTCCACGAACTGATCTGGAACGTCCACCACCGGGCCCGCGAGGACGACAAGCCCCGCACCACGCTGCTGGTGACCCACGACCGCGAGCTGCTCCGCCGCCTCCACCCGCGGGTCGTCATGCTCGCCGACGCCCGCGTCTGCTTCGACGGCCCGTACGACGACTTCACCCGCTCGCCCCTGCCCGAAGCCCGCGAGTACCTCACGGCGATGCCCGCTCTGCACCTCCGCGAAGCCCGCTGATAGTCGGACCGGCCTCCGGCCGGTCTCCCCCGATCCGGCGCCCGGCATGACGAGCACGCCAACGAGCCCCACGCGCAAGCGTGGGGGAGCGGCGCACGCCCCCGGGCTCGCGCCCGGGGCTCGTCTCGCGCCGCCCGGCACGACGGCGCTACATCGGCTTCTTGTTGATCGTCACGTCGTACACGTGCAGGAGCTTCTCCTTGTCGAAGACCATCTCCTGGCGGCTGCGACCGACGAAGTCGTACTCCGTCGTCAGCTCGATGGCGTCCACCGGGCACGCCTCCTCGCACATGCCGCAGAAGATGCACCGCAGCTCGTCGATCTCGAACTTGACCGGGTACTTCTCCCGGTCGTCCCACGGGCTCTCCCCCGCCTGGACGTGGATGCACCGGGCCGGGCAGATCGTCGGGCACATCATGCACGCCACGCACTTGACCCGACCCTGCTCGTCGCGGTTGAGGCGGTGGAACCCCCGGAAGTTCCGCTTCTCCATGCCCCCCTCGACCACCGCCAGGTCCTCGCGCCGTTGCTCGGGGTACTGCATGGTCCGGCTGCCCTTGCCGTGCCCGAAGGCGTGGAACAGGTGCCGCAGCGTGGTCCCCATCCCCTTGAAGACCTCGGGGAGGTACAGGCTCTCGGCCCGGGTCATGGGGGGCACGCTCAGCACCTTGATGTCGCGCTCGGGGATGGCCATGGCGCGGGCACTATAGAAGCCGGGCCCCCCGAGTGGCGCATCCGCCCGGGGCCCAGAGCCGATAGACTGTGCCACCATGGCCGGCGGCCGTCGCACCAAGCCCCTGTTCGACCTCCTCCCCGAGGCCCTGGGAAAGTCGCCCCCGGAGGGCGTCCACACCGTCCCGCGCGAGTCGGCCACGCTCTCGGAACTCAAGCCCCGCGTGGCGGTGCGCCCCGTGCCCCAGCCGCAGGCCTCGCCCCACACCCCGGGCGACGCCTGGTCCGCCGCGATGCTCTCCAACGGCACCGTGCGCCTGCGGGCCAACATGCTCTACCTGCTCGTCGCGGCCTGGATCCTCTCCCTCCTGGCCGTCTGGCTCGTCGGCAACTGGTGGGGCGCGAAAGGCAAGGAAAGGGAACTCGAGCCCCTCCTCCAGCGCGGCCCGACCCCCAACGATCCACTCACCCCCAACGTGTCCGCGCCCGGCTCCAACCGCCCCGTCGGCGTGGTCGCTCCTGACGTGACGCCCTCCAAGCCCGCCGCCAAGCCCATCACCCCCATCGTCCCCGGCCCCACCAACAACCAGCCCGCACTCACAGGCGACCCCTCACAGACTCCGTATATCGTCTCCACGGGCCGAGCCAGCCGCGATCCGAGGACGCCCGGGCTGAACTACCTGGTCCTGGCGACAGTGCCGGAGGAGGAGGCGGCCCGGGCGGTGCGGTTCCTGTCGGACAACGCCTTGAACGCCGTGGGCGTGCCCGCGGCGGAGGTTGATCGGCGCGGCGCGTCGGCGAAGGATTCCCGCTACCGCCTGGTGGTCCTCACCGGGATCACCGGGGCGGAGTACCGCGATGCCTCGCCCGTGCGGACCCGCCTGGAGGCGGACGTCCGTCGCCTGGGGCAGACCTGGCAGCAGGACCATCGCGGCTCGACGAACTTCGGCAGGCCCGGCTGGGAGAAGTTCCAGCCCTGACCGCCCGGCTCCCCAGGGGGCCGCACCCTGGAGACTGGCATGAGCATCGACCGATCCCTCAAGAGCGCCGTGAACCTGGGCGGCAAGCGCAGCGTGATGACCCGCGCCGAGCGCATCGCCAAGATGCAGGCCGACAAGAAGTTCGACCCCAAGAAGGACAAGGTCCTGGGCATCCCCAAAACCCTCGTCCCCAAGGCCTGAACGCCGCTCGCTGCATCCAGGTCCCGCGCCACAACCCCGGGCTCGCGCCCGGGGCTCGTATCACGACGAGCCCCACGCGCGAGCGTAGGGGGGGGGTGCACGCCCGAGCCCCGATGCGCCGCGGCTCTGAACGGGGATGGCGTCGGTCTGGCGTTTCAGAACTCGCGGGCGCGGATCCCGCCCGTGGTGTGCAGGAACGGCTCGTGCGAGAAGCGATGGAAGGACCACGGCGACCACCCGCCGTCACCGAACGGCGTCTGCGACGGCTCGGCGCCGCGGTCCACCGACGTGGCGTGACCGTCGACGGCGGCGACAGGGTGCCGAGCGCCGGCGCGGTCGGGGAGCAGCTCGCCGGGGAAACGCGAGTAGAGAAGGACCTTGGAGGAAGGGAATGACACGCTGGCGGTCCGCGTGGGTTGAAGCTGGGAGGGCGGGAGCAGGCGCGTCTCCAGCGCCCAGTATTCCGGATGTGCCAGGAAGACGCACGGGTAGAGGATGTAGCCGACGCCGAACCGTGCGCGGCGAAGGGCCGCGGGCGTGCTCGGCGGCGTCCAGAGGGCCGGCGACAGAGAGCCCGCGTAGTAAGCGTCGCTCAGCGCGACGGGCCACAGGTAGAAGGCCTCGAAGTAGCGGGCGTCAAGGCCCACGCCGCTGGAGTGGAAGACCGGCGTGGTCGCGCGCGCGGGGTCGGTGAAGTACGGAAACGCGTCGGCGTGGTCCGCGGCATACGCGAGCATCACGGCGCCGTGCTGGCGCATGAGCGCGAGCGTCGCGGCGTCGCGCGCTCGATCGCGGGCCCGCGCCAGCGCGGGAATCGCGATCGCGCCCAGGATCACGGCGATCGCGATAACCACAACCACCTCGACCAGGGCAAACCCGCCCGCGTCTCGCGCGGGGCGCAATGCCCCCGCCCGGGCGCCCGGTGTACGCCCCTTCGCAAGGTACGCCCCGACCACCACCGCCATGATCACGTTACGGGCGATGCCTTGGACCGCCCCGGCATCCAGCACCTTCAAGGCTCCGAAGCAGGAGCATCCCGAGGTGCGCCCGTAGGAAACGCTCCACCCTAGGAAGAGGGAGAAGCCCATCAACAGGAGGAGGGCCGCACACGCCATCCGCCGGCGATGCACATTCGCAAACCACAGGCCGCCCACTCCGACCTCGATCACGGGCAGCGTGACAGCCAAGGCCAGCACGGTACCACGCGGCGCCCCGAGGTTCTGATGGAGATACTCCCAGAATGCGGACAACTCAACGAGCTTGGCAATCCCGGCTAGCACAAGAAGCGCCATGACCACGCCACAGAACACCGCGCTGATGCGCGCCGGCGCGCGCACGCCCTTCGGCAGGTTCCTCGTTCCGGCGTTCATGGGCTATCCCTTGGGATCGCAGTGATTACCGATCTCCTGCGACGGCGCGCCCCAGTTCGAGGAGAAGATGTTGGTTGTGATGCACTCGTCGTTGGCGTTGCAATAACGAAAGCGCCACTTGCACTCGCACTCTGGATAGATGGCCTCGGAGTCGTCCTTGCCCTCCCACGGGCCGAAACTGGCATGGGTCACTAACGGGTTGTTGACGATCGTGTCTGGGCAGAGCGCTTCGCCGCACACCCGATCGAGGTAGGGGCGAGGCCCGCCGCCGAGGATGTCACAGCAGGGTTTGGTGAAGTTCTTCCAGCAGTTGATCACGCCGGCGCTCACCGCAGCGCCGGACAGGGCCACCCATCCGACCGCCAAGAGGGCATGTACGGGCCTGTGGTTCGACGGGCGTGTCCTCATCGTGAGCCTCCGATCAATGGGCGCCGGGGTATTCCGGCGCGCTTCCGCCTGAACGACCTGATCCACAACAGGGCCGCGGTCCCGATGACCGCGGCGAGAACGATCCACCCGAGACGATCGAGCGAACGAACGCGGCGCTGCGCCGGCAGGTCGCCGCTCGCGAGCGTCTCGACCGTGCCCGAGGGCGTGCGCCTGGTGACGACCGGCCCGTTCCCCCTGTAGTCAACGACCTCGTTGATGGTCGCGGCGCCGCGGATGGGATCGGCGCGTGCCACGGTTGGTTCGGCGAGTACGCGATGGACGGCGGCACGGTCGACTGGCTCGACGCGCGCGAGCCTCAGCGTCCAATCCGGGCGCCCGCCGGTGGTGCGCGTCACCGTCGCCGCGGCTCCGATGCCCATGCCGGGGACGGGATTCCAATCGGAACTGGCGTAGCGGATGACGGTCTGAACTCCGTCGCGCTCGATCGAGACGGTTACGTGGTCGACGGTGCCCCAGCCGTCGGCCTCGTTCCATCGGCCCGCGGCAGTCACGCCCACGTTCCGCCCGCTCCTGGTCTTGCCCGTCCGCGAGCCGCGCCACTCCGATCCTCCCATCAGCGCGGGAATGGGCTCTCCAACTCCGAACTCGCTCCTCGCGTTGGCAAGCCCGCCGGTCAAGTGTGAAAGACCCGTGGTGGCGACGGATCGTCCGCTGGTCGCAAAGTCGATCTCGGCACGCCGCGTGGTGCTCGTGTTGAGAATCGCGGAGCCCGGCGCCAGGCTCCACGCCGTCGCGCCGGCAACGGCCATGTCGTGGAAGCCGTTGGGTGTTTCGGGCAGCGTCGTGTTGACGCGCATCCCGTCAAACCCCGCCCACAGCTCGTGCTCGACCCACCTGGGCGGTGACGCCGCCCGATCCTCGAACACCTTGAGGAGCCCCGTTTCGGGGTGCTGCGGGTGACGCGCTACGGCTGCTCGCATCCGCTCCAGTTCGGCGGGAGGCGGCACGTACAGATCAGCGGCGGACCACACGATGTGCAATCCGTTCAGATCCCACGGAGCCGCGTCCGCGAGCCGCCAGACCAGAGCCCACCATTCAACGAATGTGCCCTCTGATCGATTGAACGCCGCCCGTAATGGTGCCGCATCCAAAGGCCCGATGGTCGCCGCCGCGGCTCCCACGGGCGCACACGCCAGCATCACACATGAGGCCACGATCCTCATTCGGGCCAGTCTACCCCCCTGTATCTTGTTTCCAGTGAACGCATAGGGTCACTCCGCCCTGCCGGCACGGCGAGCGTAGCGAGCTGTGCCGGCAGGGCGGCCGGGCCGCGAGATCGATCCCCCCCGGGCGGCAAACGCCGTGGGGGAGCTGGATCCCGGCCCGGTCCTTGTCGGTCCGATCCCGGACAGTCGCCGGGACCGCCCCCCGAGGGCGAGTCCGCATCCGCAAGGAAGGGAATGGCCGTCATGGAAGGCACTCGCACCGTCGTCGGCATCGACATCAGCAAGGACCGCCTGGATGTCGCCTGCCTCCCCGCCGCGGTCCGCACGCTCCCGGCGTTCGGCAACGACGCCAAGGGACACGCCGCGCTGATCGCGTGGCTGAAGGAGGTCTCTCCCCGTCTGATCGTTCTGGAATCCACCGGCGGGTACCAGCGCGTGCTGGTGGCCGCGCTGGCCGGCGCGGGGCTGCCGGTGGTGGTGGTCAACCCGCGCCAGGTCCGTGACTTCGCCCGCGCCCTGGGGGTGCTGGCCAAGACCGACGCCATCGACGCGATGGTCCTGGCCCGGTTCGGCGAGAAGGTCAACCCCCCGTTGCGCCCGCTGCCGGACGCGGAATCCGCGGTGCTCATCGACCTTCTGGCCCGCCGCCGCCAGCTGGTGGAACTCCGCACCGCCGAGACCAACCGCCTGGGCCAGGCGACCTCGACGCGGATCAAAGCCAGCATCCGCGCGGTACTGACCACCATCGAGAAGCAGATCGCCTCGATCGACCGCGACCTGGACGACCGGATCAAGCGCAGCCCGGTCTGGAAGGAGAAGGAAGACCTGCTCACCAGCGTCCCGGGCGTCGGGCCCCTGACCGCCCGCACCCTGCTGGCCAACCTGCCCGAACTGGGCGTCATCAGCCGCCAGACCATCGCCGCGCTGGTGGGGGTGGCGCCCATCAACCGCGACAGCGGGACCATGCGCGGCAAGCGCACCACCTGGGGAGGACGAAGCGTCGTCCGTTCCGCGCTGTACATGGCCACCCTGGTCGCGACCCGACACAACCCCACCCTCCGGGCCCACTACGCCAAACTCGTGTCCGCCGGCAAGGCCAAGAAACTGGCCTTGGTCGCCTGCATGCGCAAGCTCCTGGTCATTCTCAACGCCCTGCTCAGAACCCGAACGCCGTGGAGAAACCATCTTGAAGTCGCTTGACAATCAAGACAGTCGCTCCCCCCTACCTGTCAAGGCAGTTGTGATTAGGAGACAGAATTGTGGAGAACTTGTTGAAAACCGATCGACGGGTCTCCAATGGCCTCGGGGGGAGTGTCGACGCCCGCGAGGTGCTGCTTACCCCTGACCGATTGGCAACACCGCTTCGGCGGCGCCATCATGCCCGGATTCATCGGTCTCTGCCGCGCAGCCCGCCGACGGTGTGCAGCCCGGCGGGGATGTCGAACGGGTGGGCCGAGCCGCGATAGAACAGCTCTCCGCTCTCCACGCCCGGCCGGATCATGCCGAGGCGGCGGTTGGTCGCGGAGCTGTCGCCCCAGGCAATCGGGAACGGGGTCCGGCTCGACAGACTCATGACGCCGTTCGGGCTATTCTTGTCTGCGAATAGCACGGCGTAGATGGAGATCACGATCGCCTTGTGGGAGGGGAAGGTGACTTCGTGCGTCCACGTCTCGCGGAACTGGTTCTCGCCGGTGCGCAGGCGGAGATCCCAGAACTCCGGGGCGGCGAAGAGCGTGCAACTGAGCGAGAAGTGGTGTTGGTTCAAGCCCACAGGGGAGATGAAGGCGGGATAGGCCCGCCCGCCGAGGTAGGCGTCGGCCAGCGCGAAGTTCCACGTTGTGTGCGAGTCGAAGTACCGGTCGAAGACGCGCTCGCCCCCCCCGTAGGCAACGCGATGGGGCGGGTTGCGGGGGTCGGCGAAGGCGGGGTGGCTTCCCCTCCAGTCGTTCGCGTAGACGCCGAGGATCTGGGAGGTGGAGCGGAGGTTGGCGAGTGTGGCGGAGGACCGGGCTGATTCGCGTGCCGCGTGCAGCGCCGGCACGCTCAGGGCCACGATCACGCCCACGATCAGGATCACCAGGAGCGTCTCGATGAGCGTGAAGCCGCGCGGCTCGGCCACCTGTGACGCAACCCTCCCTTCCCGTGGTGCGCCCACACGCTCCAGCGCCAGGCCGAGCAACAGCAGCGAGAGAAGGCCCAGACTCCGGGCAAGTGAGTGGGTCGTCCCCGCCATGCGCTCGAGGTAAGCGTCGACCAACCCAAAGCAGCCGCAATCGGGGCGTTTGCCGAGCCGGAGCGTGACGCCCATCGCGCCCACGAACGACCCGTACGGCGCCAACCGACCCACGCTGCCCGGCTTCGCCTCACGCCGAGGACCCAGGCACCACCGCTCAACATCTCGCCGACTGGGATCGCGAGGGCAAGCGCAATGGCCAGCACGCCCTTGAAGCCCAGATCGTCGAGCGACTGCGCGAACGCCGGGGCATCAAGCAGCTTGACCGCCCCGGCGAGAGCGAGCAGCCCCATGGGACCAGGCACCAGAATCGCCCCCAACCGGGTCATACGACACTCCTACGCTCGCCCAGTGGGCCCGCCCACCCGCGCAGAGGCGGGCCCCTCGCCTCGCACTATTGTCCCCCCTCCCACGCAGAATGCCCCCTTCGGAACGGTGTTCACGCATGTGACGATCACTGGGTTGCGATCAATGCAGGCGCCAAGGGTGGCCCCACAGCTCCGGAACGTCGTAGTGCAAGTACCGGCTGTGATGGTCTGGTGGTTCACTTGTCCCCATTGACCGGTCGCGGCGGGCTTCACGCCGACCACTGAGTAACTGGGGCCACTGGATGTCTGCTCGCTTGTGAACAGCTGCTCGTCGGCGTAGCAGTCGATGTGGTGCGTCGCGCCACAGGTCGCGCCGGGCCCCTGTACCCAGCAGGTTCCCCCAAATGCGGCCCCGGCCCCGATCGCCACGACCGCCAGCCTTGTCCAGGACTGAGTGCCGTCTCGGCTCATGCCCGTCTCTTTGTGTTGCACACCGCCTACTTCCTGCCTGCGGCCGCTCGGCCCTTGCGGCGCAGGCGCCAGATCGCCAAGAGGGCGACGCAGCCCCCCAGCGCGACCCAGCCCGCGATCCTGAGCGCCCGCGTGCGGTCCACGGGCTTGGTGGTCGCGATCGTCGTGGTCTTCCAGTTCCCTTCCGCGTCGCGCTCGCGAAGCGTCCCGCGCTTGAAGTCGGCCACCCTCGTGATGTCCACCGGGCCCCGCACGCCATCGGGCCGGCCCGGCTCGGGCGTCCGAACAACCGCCGCAAACCCGCCCGCCGGGAGCGGATCAAAGGACTCGACCACATACGAGCGGGTGACGCGACCGTCGCCGCCCAACTCGTCGGCCCGCCCGGCGTGCCACAGCCCCGAGGCGTCGTGCCGCTTCCATTCCTTGAACAACGTCTTGGACCCCACGTATTCGGGGCGATAGACATTGACCTCGGTGGTCATGACCCGCACCAAGCCCCGACCGGCGGCGGCGTCCCAGTCGCCCTCGTAGTGCAGCACGTACGTCGGTTCGGCAACCCCCGCCTTGTACCTCTCGGCCCTGAACGACCATCGGTTCCCCTGCACCGACACCGGGCCCGGCCTTACCTCGCTGACGCGACCGAGCGAGAAGCCCCCGAAGAGCAGAAGCCCAACCTGGGGCATGAAGACGCGCTCGTCGTTTCTGACATCCTCGTTCGAGCCGTCCTCCCGCAGCCGGCGGCGGTCGTATTGGCTGAGCGACTTGGCCTTTCCTTCCAGGCCCAGATCCACCATCCGCCAAGCCGCTCGCTCCGTCAGCACGCTGTCCGAGGCGTACCCGCTCCGCACCCACTCGGTGCTGTACCTCCAGCGTCCGTCGCCGTCGCCGAACAGCCGGCACCGCTGGACCTCCGGCTTCCCTGTCCGACGGCGCTCCGTCTCGATCTCCAGCTCATGACGGTCCGGGTGCTCGGGCCGCCCGGCCACCCGGCGCTTCAGGTCCTCAAACTCCGCCTCGGTGATGTAAGACGGCCGCTCGTCGCGCCACACAATCGAATAGGCGCCCAGAGATGGAGTCGGCGTCGCCCGCGCCCACTCCGCGTCGCGCCAAGCCTCAACAGTCTTGGCGACCAGTTGTGCCGGCGCAGGCACCGCCCCCCCTCCCATCAGGACACCCGCCACCATGCAGATCGACCCCACGATCCTCATGCGATGCAGTCTACCCCCCCCGTTGTCAACCCTCGAATGGGAAAGGCGCCAATTGCGTGGACAGACGGTGGAAAGCCAACCGCCGGGTCCGGTGAAGCCTGTATGGCTCACAACAGCCCGGGCGGGCGCGGAACGTGACTCGTGATCGTGATTGGAATCGCGACGAGGCCCACGCTCGCGCGTGGGGCTCGTGCCGCGGCACCCCGCAGGGGGCACGGCGCGCCCCCGCGTACCATCCCCCGGCTTCCGGAGGATCCGATGACCGCCAGACCCGCCGACGGCTTCGACCGATACGAACGCTTCTACACTCGCGACCCCGCCATTGTCGTGGAGTGGCACGACGACCGCACCAGCGCCCGCGGGTGGCTGTGCATGAACTCGCTGCGGGGCGGGGCGGCGGGGGGCGGCACGCGCATGCGGGCCGGCGGCACCCGCGAGGAGGCCGTCTTCCTCGCCAAGACCATGGAGGTCAAGTTCCGCGTCTGCGGGCCCGACATCGGCGGCGGCAAGTCCGTCATCGACTTCGACCACCGCGCCCACCCCGACCAGAAGCAGGGCGTCCTCGAACGCTGGTATAGGCACGTCGGGCCCTACCTCAAGGCCTGCTACGGCACGGGCGGCGACGTGGGCGTCGACGAGCTCGAGGCCGCCCGCATCACCGAACGCATCGTCGGCATCGCCCACGTCCAGGAGGGCATCGCCCGCGGGCACTACTCGGCCCACCCCGACGCCGAGCCCGTCGAGGCCAAGGTCGCCCGCCTCCGACCCGGCACCGAGGCCCGGGCCGTGCTCCCCGACCTGCCCGGCCCGCGCGAGGGGGCGTGGGTGGCGGCGGACGTGGCGACGGGCTTCGGCGTCGTGCGCGCCATCGAGCGCCTGTACGCCCAGCAGGGCAGGCCCCTCGCCGGGCAGCGGGCCGTGATCGAGGGCTTCGGGGCGGTCGGGGCGTTCGCGGCGTACTACCTGGGCAGGCTGGGCGTGCGGATCGTCGGGGCCTCGAGCGCCGGGCCCTCGCACAAGGTCCGCGTGCTCACCAGCGGGCGCGGGCTCGACCTGGCCGAGGTCAACCAGGTGATCCAGCGGCGCGACGGTACGACGCTGCCCACCGCGGTCGCCGGGTGCGAGGTCGTCGACTCGACCACGGGCGACGAGCTCTTCAACGTGGACGCCGACATCTTCGTGCCCGCGGGCCCCTCGCACACGATCACCGAGGAGCGTGCGCGGTTGCTGGGCGAGGCGGGCGTCCGGGTGGTCTCGTGCGGGGCGAACAACCCCTTCTGGGCCGACCCCGCGCGGGGCGGACTGCGCCAGTGGGTGGCGGACATGCTCGCCATCCAGCGCCGGGCCGACCCCGCGATCGCGTTCATCCCCGACTTCATCGCCAACTGCGGCATGGCCCGGGCCTTCGCCTACCTCATGGAAAAGGGCGCGACGATCGAGACCGACGCGATCCTGCGCGACATCGCCGCCAAGATCGACGCGGGGATGGACCGGCTGCTCAGGGGCTGGTCGGGCCCGGGCGGTCTGCTCGAGCGGGGCTACTCGATCTTCGTGCCGGACTGAGCCCCGGCGAGGCCGGCGGGCGGCATGCTCCCCGCCCCGAGGAAGCACGCCACCCCGGTCAGGCGCGGCGTTTGGGCTTGGGCTCGAAGGGGGCGCCGGCGGGGGTGTAGTGGGCGGTGGCGAGCGCGACCATGAGGCGGACGCCCATGGGGAGGGCGTCGTCGTTGAAGTCGAAGTCGGGCTGGTGGAGGCCGGGCATCCGCTCGACGCCGTCGGGCTTGAGGCCCAGGAAGAAGAAGCAGGCGGGGACGTGCTGCCCGTAGAAGGCGAAGTCTTCGCCGCCCATGGTGGGGGCGTCGAGGGTGACCACCTTGGCGCCGCCGATCGTCGCCCGGGCCACGTCGAAGAAGTGGGCCGTGAGCCCCGGATCGTTGGCGGTGACCGGGAAGTTCTCGACGTAGTCGATCTGCGCCGAGCACCCGCAGGCCCGGGCCGTGCCCTCGACGACCTCGAAGAAGCGCTGCCGGGCCAGGGCGCGGTTGGCGGGCGTGAGCGTGCGCACGGTGCCGACGAGGGTGACCTCGCCGGGGATGATGTTGTTGGCGGTGCCGCCCTGAATCTGCCCGACCGTGACCACCACGCTGTCGAGCGGGCCCACGTTGCGCGAGGCGACCTGCTGGAGGGCGGTGACGCAGTGGGCCGCGGCGAGCACGGGGTCGCGCCCCTGGTGCGGGTAGGCGCCGTGGGCCTGCACGCCCTCCACCTTCACGATGAAGTCGTCGACGCTGGCCATCAGCGCCCCGGGCTTGGTGGCGACGGAGCCCAGCGGAACGTTGGGCCACCCGTGCAGCCCGAAGATGCGCCCCACGGGATTGCCCAGCCCTCCCTCGGCCTCGCCCCGCAGCACGCCCTGCCGGCACATGATGTTGGCACCTCCGCCGCCCTCCTCCGCGGGCTGGAAGATGAGCAGCACGGGGTTGGGGCGTTCGTCCAGGCGGACCAGGGCGCGGGCGGCCCCGACCAGCACGGCCATGTGCCCGTCGTGCCCGCAGGCGTGCATCAGGCCCTCGGTCTTCGAGGCCCAGGGCTTGCCGGTCCGCTCGACGATGGGGAGCGCGTCCATGTCGCCGCGGAGGGCCACGGCGGGCCGGGCGGCGCCCTCGGCGTCGGTCGCGGGGATGTAGGCGACCACGCCCGTGCCCCGGCACAGCCCGGTCCGCACGCCGATGCCCAGGGCGCGGAGCTCCTCGGCGACGATCTCGGCCGTGCGCGACTCCTCGAACTGCAGCTCGGGGGCCGCGTGCAGCCGGCGACGCAGATCGACGATGTGGGTGAGTTCGCTCTGGATCACGTCCCGCACCCGGTCCTGTGCGCGGGCCTCGATGGCGTGAGAGGACATGGGCCCAACGGTATGGGCCCCGCGGACCGGGCGTGTTCGGGTCGACCCGAACCGCCTCAGCCGGCCTTGGCCCGGCTCGTGATCGCCACCAGCTCCTGCATCAGCGGGCGCGCGTCCAGCTCCCCGCCGACCAGGGACTGACGGATCGTGTTGAAGCGCTCGTGGACGCCCTCGAAGGCGTCGACGACGTCGGGGTCGAAGTGCTGCCCGCGCTCCTTGAGGATCATGGCCCGGGTCTCCTCGTGCGAGCGCGCGGCCTTGTAGACGCGGACGCTGGTGAGGGCGTCGTAGAAGTCGGCGAGGGCGACGATGCGGGCCGAGAGGGCGATCTCCTCGGCGCGGAGCCCGCCCGGGTAGCCCTTCCCGTTCCATCGTTCGTGGTGCTGGAGGGCCACCTCGATGCCCATGTCGATGAACTCGTCGGGCCCGAGGCGCTCGCGGATGCACATGAGCGTGTCGGCGCCGATGAGCGAGTGCTGCTGCATGGTGGCCCGCTCCTCGGGCGTCAGCGCGCCGGGCTTGAGCAGGATCGAGTCGGGGATCCCCACCTTGCCGATGTCGTGCAGCGAGCTCGCCAGGCGCAGACGCTCCACCCAGCGCGGGTCGATCCACGGGTGCACGCCGCGAAGCCCCGCGGCGAGCAGCTCGCTGAAGGCGGCGATCCGCTCCAGGTGCCGCCCCGTGTCCGTGTCGCGGTAGTCGGCGAGCTTGGCCAGCCCGAAGATCAGCGCGTTGCGGACGTCGAGGCTGTGCGCGATGCGGCGCTGCACCTCCTTCTCCAGGCCCCGGTTCACCCGCTCCAGCCGCGACTCGTAACGCCGGATCAGCGCCAGACCCGCCAGGATCGTCAGCCCGCCGATCAGGATCACCCCCACCGTGATGGACCAGGCGACCGCGGGCCAGCCCATGCCCGCGTCGGCGAGCCGCGCAAACCGCTCGGCGGAGACGACGCCGTGCTCGGCGAAGTGGTCGATCACCGGCCTCACCCGCGCCCCGCGGACCGCCGAGGTCAGCCACACCCCGCCGACCGTCACGATCACGCTCTGCACCAGCACCGTCGCGAAGACCAGCGCCCGGCGCGTGCGCAGCCGCTGCCGACCGACCAATGTCTCTCCCGAATCAAGCACGCGACCTCATTCGGTCCGCGGCGGAGTCGGCTTGTCACGCGGCGCCCATTCCATCGCCCGTCAACCCCCCCACAGCGCACAGACGGCCCGGCCACGCCTCAGCGCGGCGGAGCGGGCGGTCCGAACACCTCGTCCGCCAGGCGCGAGGCCTGGGCGGCCGCGGCGGCCACCGCCCAGAACTCGGGCCACTTGCTCTCCCCCACCCCCGGGCTGAGCGTGCCCCCCGGGGCCGCCTCGCGCCCGCCCCCCTTGGCCCCCTCGCGCGTCAGGCGCACGGGCCCGGCGGGCGCCGCCGGACGCGGGCCCTTGGGCGGCGGGATCCACCACTTCTCGGACTCGCTCGCCAGCTCGGCCCGGAGCGGGTACGCCCGCCAATCGCTCTGGGTCAGCATCCGCTCGACGTCCGCCGAGAGCAGGAAGTCGACCAGGGCCTTGCCCATGGTCGGGTTGGGCCCGCCCCGCACCTTCCCCACGGTGCAGGGCACGACCAGGGCCCCGATGCTCGGCAGCGCCACGGCGCCGGCGACCCGGGCCGTGGGCGCGTCCTCCGCTTCAAAGACCAGGTCCACGGGCCACCCCTCGCGCTGGGCCGCCCACACGTCGTCGGTGTCGGTGAGCCCGAGGTCGATCTCCCCCTGCGCGATGGCGCGCACCACGCTGGCGTTGCCGTCGTAGAGGCGCACGCCCCGGTCGCGCATCGCCTGGAGCCACTGGCGCGTGGGCTCGGGGCCGTGGGCCGCGACCAAGGCCGACAGGTGCGTGCGCATGGTGCCGAACTGGGGTCGGGCCATGCCGACGCGCCCGGCGAACCTCGCGTCGGCCAGGTCGCGCAGCGTCCGGGGGGCGCTGGTCCGCGTGTAGAGGTTGGAGTTGAAGGCGATGACGCGGGCCCGCAGCGCGTGCCCGTACCAGGCCAGGTCGCGCCCGCGCAGGTGCCGGGGCCAGCCCCCGACCAGGTCGGCCTCCGCCCGGCTGGTCATGGGCTCCAGCACGCCCTCGATCGCAAGGCGCACGCTTCCCATCGGCTCGCTCCCCCACCACACGTCGGCGCGCGGGCCCGCCCGCTCGTCCGCCAGGCGCTGGACCAGCCCGAAGGTCTTGGTCGCCTCCGTGTCCGTCACCACCTTCACCTTGACGCCCGACGAGGCCTCGAACGCCCCGACCACGTCGCGGAGCAGCGGCTCGTCGATGCTCGAATAGAGCACCACCTCGTTCCGGGGCGGCGGAGCCGCGGCCGTGCGGCGCGACTGCGAGACCGTGAGCACGATCAGCGCCACCACCGCCACGCCCAGGAGGGTCAGGCACGCGGCGACGACCGTCCGCTGGAAGCTGCCCGGCTCCCGGAGCCTGGCCCGCAGTTCAATGAACCGGTCCTTGAGTCGCTCGGCGCGTGTGGGCATGGCTGGGTCCGCGTTCCCCCCGGGGCCGCAGTATCGCGGATCGTCGCCGGGCGTGCGCTCACTTGGGCGCGGGCTCGGGCCGGGCCTTGACGCGGCTCTCGAGGCGCCCGAAGTAGTGCTTCACGGCGTTGTGGAGCTCGCGCGGGATGACGTTGCTCTCCAGGGCCTCGGCCGCCGAGTGCGTCCCGCTCTCGACCGCGGAGGCAAACTCGGCCACGCTCTCGCCCTTGACCTGCTCGCCGAAGACCAGCCGGCTGGCGATGATGGGCCCGCCCTTGTTGCCGACGTTCTGCTTGGTCTTGTCGATCTTGAACGACGCGGGGGAATCGGCGGTCGAGGGGCCCATGCCCTTGCCCGGCCCGCCGGAGCCCGTCCCCTGCCGGTCGCTCTCGCCCTCCTCCCACTCGCCGATGCCGGCAGCGCCCGCCATCATCATGTCGCCATCGCACTGGCCCGACCCGCCCTCGCAGAGCGATTCGAGCTGGGCCTGAGTCTCCTCGAGGGCGGCGGACAGCCCGTTCATCTCCTGCGAGAGCATCTCCATGTCGGAGAGCGCCTGCCCCGCCTCGGCCATGGCCTCCGCGCCCTGCTGCCCCAGCCCGCCCTGCTGGGCCATGGCCCTGGCCATGTCGGAGAGGGCCTGCCCGAGCTTGTCGCACTGCCCACCCGCCTCGCACAGGGAACGGGCCATCTCCGCCAGCTTCTTCTGCTGCTCGGGGGAGAGCTGCTTGACCTTGTCCAGCATCTCCTTGGCGGCGGCGGGGTCCGACAGCATCTTCTTGGCCAGCTCCGCCGCCTTCTCCGGGTCCACGCCCGACTTGGCCAGGGCCTGCTCGAGGGCCTGGGACTTCTCGGCGGCTTCCTTCAACTGAGCGGAGAGGTTCTCGAGCTGCCTGGCCAGCTGCTCGCGCTGCTCGGGCGCCATCTCGCCGGACTGCACCTGCCTGGCCAGTTCGGCCAGCGACTGCTCGGCCTTGGCGAAGTCGCCCATGGCCAGGTGGCGGGCCATCTCCTGAAGCGGACCGGGGCCGGGCTGGCGGAGCTGCTGCATGGCCTCCTTGAGGGCCTCGAACTGCTGTGACTTCTCCCCCTGCTTGAGCTCGTTGAGGCGCTCGTTGAGGTTGGAGAGCCGGCGGACCGCGGCCCGCTGGATCTCGTCGGGCTTCAGGCTCGGATCGACCTGCCCGGGCCCATCGCCGGCTTCCGCCTTCAGGTCGAGCCCCGCCCGGGCCAGGGCCTCGGCCAGCTTCTGCTCCTTGACGTGCAGGTCGGCCTTGACCTCGACGACCTGGCGATTCCGGTCCTCCCTGGCCTGGCGCTCCGCCAGGTAGCCCAGCAGGTCGAGGTTGGGCATCGCGACCCAGGCGATGACGAGGGTCACGCCGCCCACGACCGGCGAGTACCACCACGCGGGCCCGCGCACGGGCATGCAGCGCCGGAGGAGCACGCCCGCGGCCCTCGCCCGGGCCGTCTCGATCACCGCCCCGGCCCACGGGTCCGGGCTCTTCTCCAGCACGAGCGCGGTAGACATCGATTCGCGCAGGTCGGCGGCCTCGTCGAGCGCGCGCGCCGAGGCAAACACGCCCGGCCTCCGGATCAAGGCCCACGCCATCGACGCCGCCAGCACCCCCGCGCCCGACCACAGGAACACGTCGGGCCACGGAAACGTCAGCCCCAGCCCACGCTGCACCACGACGCCCACGACCAGCCCGGCGAGCGCGGCGGTCGTGAGCGCGACCAGGGCCCGAACCCACTGCATGAGCGTCAGGCGGTTGCGGGCCCCGGCGACGACCCGTCGAATCTCGCGCATCGCGACCCTCCCGTGGCAGATCCCCATCAGCCTACCCCAGTCCGACGCCCGGATCATCGGCTCGGTTCGTCTTCCGCAAGGATGTATGGAATTCGGCGCGCGCGGTTGCGTGCCGGTGACCGACCTGCGACGATTGGCACGCATGATGGGGCCTGACACAGACCAAACCCCGCACCGAGCCGGACTCGCCCGCCGGTTCATCGGCTGGCTGCGGGGCGACGGGTTGGACCGGGCCCGCCTGCTCGCGGCGTTCGACCACCCCCCCCCGACCAGGGACCGGGGGCACGCCATCCACGTCGCGCTGGCGTGCCTGGCGTGCTTCTTCCTGGCCTGGCCACCGGGGTTCATGGAGCTGGCGTGGATCCCCGTGTCGGCGTGGCTGCTCGTGCGCATGGTCGAGTACCGGGGCGTGTTCTGGAGGCCCATCCTCTTCCCCGCGACCGTCCTGCTCGTGCTGTGGGGGTGCTGGCAGTCGCTCACGCTGCTGTGGTCGCCCGACTACCGCTCCGGCGGGCAGGAGTTCGTCAAACTCCGCTGGATGGTGCTGATCTTCGCGCTGTGGCCCGTGATGGACCGGCGCGGGTGGCTGATCGCGTCGCTGGCGGCGGGGCTCCTGTGCGGGCACCTGGCCCAGGTCTCGACGGCCTTGGGGCGGGCGTGGGGGATCGCCGAGCTGGTGTACCCCTTCAACGGGCGCGACTTTGCGTGGGGCAACGACCCGGACCGCAACGGCGGGTGGTACCACCCCCTGATCGCCGGGAGCATGTTCGTGGCGTCCCTCGGGCTGCACATGCCCGTCGCGGTCATGGGGCGGGGGCGGATTCGCTGGCTGGCGTCGGCGGCGAGCGCGGTCGTGATCGCGGGGATCCTGGCCACGGGCACGCGCTCCGCGATCGTCGGGGCGGCGGCGCTGATCGTCGCGGTCCTGGCGGTGGCGGCGTGGCGGGCCCGGGCCCCGCTGCTGCGCCCGATGCTGGTCGGGCTGGTCGTCGCGGGCGTGGGGGCGGCGGCGGGCGCCGCCCTGGTGGGCGACAGGGTCGCGCGCCGGTTCGACCGCGCCGCGAGCGAACTGCGGGGCGCGGTCGAGCGCGGCGAGTACGACTCCGACGTGGGGGCCCGAGTGGCGATGGCGGCGGCCGCGGGAGACGCGTTCCTGACGCACCCCGTCGCGGGCGCGGGGGCGGGCGGGTTCTCGTCGGTCTTCAAGGCATGGCTGGTGGAGCGCGGGATCGACCCGTCGAGCCTGCGGACCTTCGACCACGCCCACAACGCGCTGCTGCACGTCGCGGCGACGACCGGGATCGTCGGGCTTGTGCTCGTGGGGATGGTGACGGCGGCGGTGCTGCTGGCGGCGTTCGGCGGGTTGCGGGGGGCGGGGACGTACCACGCCGGGCCCGGCTTTGCCATCGTGGGACTGCTGCTGGTGAGCCCGATCGACCCGGTGCAGCTCAACCAGCAGACGGCGGCGCTGCTGCTGCTGCTGGTCGCGCTCTGCCCGCCCGTGGGTCCGCACCGGCGGGACGAATCAGCGGGATGACGGGGTCCTTCCGGGCCGACCGCGCGCGCGGGCGGGAGGGAGGCCCCTGCGCGCCCGTCCGACGGCCGGCGCCGTCGGCTCGGAAGGAGGGCCGATCGGGCGGGCTCTACCCTTTGGCGTGAGCGCCGCGTCGAGCGAGAGCCGCGAGGAGAGGCTGGCCCGGCTGGGGGTCAAGGCGCGGTCGCTGCCCGCGGCGCCGGGCGTGTACCTGATGAAGGACGCGAAGGACCGGGTGATCTACGTGGGGAAGGCGGCGCGGCTGCCGGACCGCGTGGGGACCTACTTCGTCGCGTCGGCGGACCTGGGGTTCCGCAAGCAGCCGCTGCTCGACGCCGTGCACGACTTCGACGTGCTGGAGTGCGAGACGGAGTGGGAGGCGCTGCTGGCGGAGAACCGGCTGATCAAGGACCTCAAGCCGCGCTTCAACGAGAGGCTGACGGACGACAAGACGTTCCCGTACCTGGTGATCACGCGGGGGGAGGACTTTCCGCGGGTGCTGGTGACGCGGAACCCGACGGGCCTGCGCGGGGACGGGACGGTGGCGCCGGAGATGAGGGGCGCGCGGGTCTTCGGGCCCTTCACCAACGCCGGGGCCCTGCGCGAGGCGGTGCAGATCCTGCAGCGGGTGTTCCGCTTCCGCACGTGCGCCCTGGACATCGTGGCGGGGAACGAGAAGAACCGCTCGTTCCGCCCGTGCCTGCTGCTCAACATCGGGCAGTGCTCGGCCCCGTGCGCCGACCGGATCGGCGTGGAGGCCTACCGCGAGGACATCGAGCGCTTCACGCGCTTCCTGTCGGGCAAGCGGAGCGCGATGCTGCGGGAGCTGGAGCAGGAGATGAGATCGGCGGCGGAGGCGCTGGACTTCGAGCGGGCCGCCCGCCTGCGCGACCAGGCGAGGGCCATCCGGCGGCTGGGCGAGCGGGCGACCCTGGGCGAGGGGTGGCAGCCCGAGTCGGAGGTCGGGCCGATGGACCCGCGCGGGGGGCTGGCGTCGCTCCAGAAGACGCTGGACCTGGAGGCGCCCATCCGCTGCGTCGAGGCCATCGACATCGCGCACCTGCACGGGGGCGAGACGGTGGGGAGCAAGGTGTGCTTCGTCGACGGGCGCCCGCTCAAGAGCGAGTACCGGCGCTACCGCGTCAAGGGCCCGCCCGTCGGCGAGGGGCCCGGACGCAACGACGACTACGCGAGCATCCGCGAGGTGGTCGGCCGACGCTACCGCGAGGCCGGCGAGGGGCACGAGCTGTACCCCGACGTGATCCTGATCGACGGCGGGCTGGGGCAGCTGCACGCGGCCCTGGAGGCGTTCGACACGCTGGGGGTCAGGCCGCCCATGGTGATCTCGCTGGCCAAGAAGGAGGAACTGATCTACGTGCAGCGCCGCGGCGGGCCGGTGAAGCTGGGGCGCGACAACGCCGGGCTGAGGCTCTGCCAGGCGATCCGCGACGAGGCCCACCGCTTCGCGCAGTCGTACCACCACCTGCTGAGGCGGAAGAAGACGTTGGGGGAGTAGGGGCCGGGGAATGGGCAATGGGGCTCGTCGAGCAACTCGATACGAGCCCCGGGGCGCGAGCCCGGGGGTGGCGCGCGGACCCCTCCACGCTCGCGCGTGGGGCTCGCGGGCGTGGGGTTCGACAGGCTCGGGCGCGGGGGTGGTCAGCGCGGGGCGAGGAAGAAGGCGATGTACTCGCGTTCGTCGGCCTGGACCTTGACGGGGACGTAGGTGGTGGTGGTCTCGCTGTAGGTCTCGGTGCGGCGCTTGCCGTCGCGGTCGCGGCGGGAGAGCGTGCCGCTGGTGTAGCTGTGGACGGGCTCGCTGACGAGGCGCTCGGTGCGCCCCAGGAACCGGCTGGACCAAACGGCCATGACGGCGCCGCGCTGGGCGGCGGCCCGGGCCAGCGAGCCGTCGGCGGGGTCCAGCGGGGTGGTCGAGGTGAAGCGCGACCGGCCCACGATGTCAAAGTCGGCGGCGTTCACCCGCAGGGCCTCCAGGAGCGGGGCGTCAAACGCCCGGCGCTTCTCGATCGGCCAGTCGTCGGGATGCTGGGGGTCGGCGGCGATCGCGGCCCGGGCGCGCTCGAGCGCGGGACCGACCCGCTCCCACGGCGCCTCGCGCACGATCGCCGGGCCCGCGAGGCGCTCGAGGGTCGGGGCGCCCGGGCGGGCGGGGGCGAAGGCGTCGCGCCAGGGGTTGGCGCAGCCCGTCAGGCACAGGAGAAGGGCGAGCGTGGCGCCGCGGAGCATGCCCCATTGTTCGCCGTCGCGGGGGCCCCGGCGGGTCGGATTAGGATTGGGCGTGCCCTCTCCGTCGGTCCCAGCCCGGTTCACGTTCCCGCGTCGCCTGCGTCTGACGCACGACCGGGACTACCGGGCGGTCTACGCCGGGAAGATGAGGAAGCCGATCGGCCCGCTGGTGGTCCACGCCGTGCCCAACGGGCGGCCCTACCCGCGCCTGGGGCTGAGCGTGGGCAAGGTGGTCGGGTCGGCGGTGGCCCGCAACCGGGTCAAGCGGCTGATCCGCGAGGCGTTCCGCCTGTCGCAGCACCAGCTCCCGCGCCTGGAGGGAGGCGGGGCCCCGGCGGAATGGGTGGGGAGCTACGACGTGGTGGTGGGCGTTCGCAAGCACGAGTTGTTGAGGTTGGAGGACTACCGGGGGCTGATCGTCAGGGCGGTGGAGTCGTGCCACCGGGACAGGCTGCGGCGACAGGCGTAGGGACCTTCGGAGCCGACGGCTTGCGCCGTCGGCTCGGAGGGCGGATCCTCATGGGCGAGCGCGGGATCAACCCGGGGCGGGCGAGCCGCGTGGCGGTCTGGCTGCCGGTCGCGCTGATCCGCCTTTACCGGTGGACGCTCTCCCCCCTGCTGGGCGGGCAGTGCCGGTTCCACCCGACCTGCTCGCGGTATGCGGAGGGGGCGTTCCGGGAGCACGGGGTGTGGCGTGGGGGGTGGCTGACGGTCCGTCGGCTGGCCCGTTGCCACCCGTTCAGCAAGGGGGGGTACGACCCGGTACCGGTGCGGGAAGAGCGCGGGGCGCCGGGCTGACTCGGGGGCGCGGGCGATCCCTGGATTCGTCGCGGGCTCCTCATCCGGGGCGTGGCGTGTCCCCCTTTGGGACACGGAGAGTCGTTTTGACCCGCACCGCGCGGGGTTGCCGGACGTACAGACTACTGACGCGCCGGGGCGGCGGAGGCTCGCCCGGCGCCGTGGTCAGGAAGTCCAAAGGTGGGGCCGGATCCGGCCGATGGGCAAGCCGTCGGCGCCGGGGTCGGCGCGGTGGGTGCGGAGGGGTCATGAGTCGGTTGCCGGCGGCACAGAGGCGGGAGCAGTTGCTGGATTCGGCGGAGACGCTCTTCGCGCGGCATGGGTATGTGCGGGCGACGACGGCGGAGCTGGCCAGGGCCGCGGGCGTCACCGAGCCCATCATCTACCGGCACTTCGACTCCAAGAAGGACCTGTTCATCTCGCTGATCGAGCGGACGGCCCAGCGCACGATCCACCAGTGGGAGCAGCAGCTCGCCCACGCGGCCGACCCGGTGGAGCGGCTGCGCCGCCTGCTGTACGAGAACCCCATGGTGCGGACGCACGGTCGCTCGGCGTACCGCGTGATCGTGCAGGCGGTGACGGAGACGGCCGACGCCCAGATCCAGGCCGCTCTCGCCAAGCACATCGACGAACTGCACACCTTCGTCAAGGGCGAGATCGAGCGGGCCCAGCGCGACGTCAAGGGGCTGGCCAAGTACTCGGCGGACATGGTCGCCTGGGTGCTCATCCACCTGGCGCTGGGCTACGGCCTCCTGAGCGTGATGGGGATCCCCGGTCACGGCGTGGGGCGCGACAGCATCGGCGCCAGCGTGCGCGAGTCGCTGGCCAGGCTGCTGGGGGTCGCGCCGCCCAGCACGCCGCGGCCCGACCCCGAACCGCCCCTGAACGGCGAGGTGTAGCGTGGGACCGGCCCCCGGCCGGTGCCCGATTCCAAACCGCGTCCCCCTGGCCGCAGGGGTCGGTCGCTCGCCCCCACGCTCGCGCGCGGGGCTCGTTGGACGCGCCGGCAACACCCGACACGACGCTACTCGACAGGATCCTCGGGGTGTCGCGGGGCCCCGCACTCGGGGCAGCTCGGGCCCGGGGCCATGCTCGTCCGCGACGAAGGGGCCCGCGAACCCCACGCGGACGAGGAGGTAGTGGCGCGAGTCGGAAGAACGTGCACCAAGGCGCCGGCGGGCGCCGCGGGTGCCACGGGCGAGCCGCCTTGCGGATCGCCCGTGCCGGCGTCGGGACGGGCGTTGACAGCCGCACGGGTCATCGGGCGAAGCGCCCGATGACCCGTGGCACCCGGAGCGCTCCGTCCACGGACTTCCGACTCGCGCCAGGAGATCATCGCCACCGCCATCGCGATCACGACGACGCCCACGCCCAGGACTCCTCCGCCCACGCCCACCAGCAACAACACGATCAGGGCAGGCACGAGGCACGCGATGGCGATGAGGATCGTGATGCCCTCGGCGCCCGCGAGCGACCAGTACAGGCGCGAGGTCGAGAAGCCGCGGAAGAGCAGGACCAGGTCGGGCTTCTCGCCGCGTGCGGCCCGCACGCCGATGTAGGCGCTTCCCGCCTGCAACTGGGCGCTGACCAGCAGCATGAGGGGGAGGGTCAGGAGCCCCTCGATGGACAGCGCGTTCTCGACGACGACTTGGACGACGCCCAGGCCGAACGAGATCGCGATGATCACAACCACCGCAAGGAGCAGCATCCCGTAGTTCGACTTGAACGCCCACCACCCGACGCTGAACGCCTCGGTGACGGTAACCGCGGGTTCTTCCCCCGGCGGCGTGTACGTTGGCTGCGACATGAGGGAGCCTCCTCGCGCGGGGCAGGATACCGCCCGCCGATTCGGCGCGCGCCGGGCTACGGGCGGAGCGCGATGGCGCCGACCTCGCTCGCCAGTCGCCGGGCCGCGCCCCGGATGCTCTGGCGCCAGTCCCCCTCGCCCCCCGGGTAGATCACGCTGCGGCTGGCGGTGACGAGCAGGCCCGACTCGCCGGGGGAGCGGGCGCCCGGGCGCCGCATGCCGCGCACGTCGTCGGGCGTGCCCCCCTGGGCCCCGTACCCCGGCACGAGGAAGACCTGGTCGGGCATGCGGGCCCGCAGGGCCGGGCCGTCCTCGGGCTTGGTCGCGCCCACCACGGCCCCGACGTCGGAGAGCCCGCGCGCCCCCCGACGCGGCTCGCCGATGGCGCGCACGTGGTCGGCCATCATCTCCGCCACCGTGCGCCCGTCCGCCAGGCGCTGCGACTGCACCGCGTCCGACCCGGGGTTGCTCGTGCGCACCAGCACGAAGACCCCGCCCGAATAGGGCGCCAGCGTGTCCGGCCCCAGGTACCCCGAGACCGTCAGGGCGTCGGCGCGGGCGTGCTCGAAGGCGGCGGCGGCGTAGTGCTCCGCCGACATCCCGATGTCGCCCCGCTTGGCGTCCAGCACCGTCACCAGCCCCCGCCCACGGGCCTCGGAGAGCACCCCCTCCAGCGTGCGCACGCCCTCGGCTCCGTAACGCTCGAAGCACGCGGACTGGACCTTCACCGCGGGCACGACCCCCGCGACCGCCTCCAGCACGCCCGAGCAGAACTGCGCGATGGCCCGCGCCGGCTCCCAATGCGCCGACCGCACCTCCTCGGGCAGGCGGTCGACGACCGGGTCGAGCCCCACGCACACGGGAGACCCCGCGCGGTCGATGGCGTCGGCGAGTCGGTCGGCAAAGTGCGTCATGCGGACTCCCCCCGCATCGTACAGTTCGCACCCCCGCCGGGCACGCCATGGAACCCGCCCCCACCCACATCGACCTCAAGAAGGATCGCGGGCTCACCGTCCAGTGGGCCGACGGCTCCACGAGCTACTACTCCATCGCCTACCTCCGCAAGATGTCCCCCTCGGCGGAGATGCGGCAGCTCCGCGAGGAGATGGACAGGAACCCGCTGGCGATCCTGCCGGGCGGGCGCACGGGCCCGGTGGTCGCCGAGAGTGCCGAGCTGGTCGGCAACTACGCCCTCCGCATCCGCTTCAGCGACGGGCACCGGACGGGGCTCTACACCTGGGACTACCTGCGCGGGATCGACCCGGCGTCGGGCGCCGCGCCCACCGGCGGGGCCTGAAAGGCCCCGCCCTTCCGAGCCGACCGCGCGAGCGGTCGGACGTGGGCGGCGGGCGCACTGCCCCGACGGCTTGCGCCGTCGGCTCGGAAAGAGCCGGACCCGGGCGCCCCTCAGGGCGCGGGGGCGAAGGCCCGCAGCACGTCGATGACGCGCTCGTCGGAGACGGGGGAGAAGTCGCGGTAGAACTGGCCCACGGCGACGAAGTCGTCGTCGGCGATGAGGCACTCGAGGCGGCCCTTCTCGCCGCACAGGGCCCGGATCTGCCCGACCCGCGCCGCCGGCATCGCCGGCAGGGCGACGATGATCTCGCGCGGGTCGGCGCCCCGCACGGCGCCCAGGGCCGCCACGAGCGTCGCGCCCGTCGCCATGCCGTCGTCGGTCACGATCACGGATCGCCCCGCCATGGGCGCCGGCGGGCGCACGGCCCGGAAGAGCCGCGAGCGCCGCTGGATCTCGGCCATCTGGAACCGGCGCTCCCGCTCCAGCTCGTCGCCCAACTGGTCGGCGACGGACGCTCCGATGTCGTTCAGGTGCATCTCGCCGCTCTCGGCCACGGCCCCCAGGGCCAGCTCGGGCTGATCGGGCGAGCGGAGCTTGCGGGCGAGCACCACGTCGAGGTCGGCGTTCAGGGCCCGGGCGATGGGCTCGGCGACGTCGATCCCGCCGCGCGGGATCGCCAGCACCAGGGGGCGCACGAGCGGGAGGGTCGCGAGGCGCTCGCCCAGCAGGCGCCCCGCCTCGGCGCGGTCGGCGAGAGCGGCGCGGATCATGGCGTGCCCCCGAGCAGGCGGGCCGCGAACCAGTCCGAGGCGAGGCGCGCCACGGTCTCCAGCGCGCCCGGCTCCTCGAACAGGTGCGTCGCGCCCGGCACGATCTCCAGCCGCTTCTCGCACCGCAGGCGGGCCAGGGCTTCGCGGTTGAGGTCCAGCACGGCGTCGTCGAGGCCCCCCACGATGAGCAGCGTGGGCGCGGTCACGAGGGGCAGATGCTCCGCCGCCAGGTCGGGTCGACCGCCCCGCGACACGACCGCCCGGATCCGGGCATCGCCGGCGGCGGCGACCAGGGCCGCGCCCGCTCCCGTGCTGGCGCCGAAGTACCCCAGCGCCCGCCCCGGCTCGCGTTGGTGCAGCCAGTCCGCCGCCGCACGCAGCCGCTCGGCCAGCAGCGGGATGTCGAAGACGTTGGCGCGGATCGCGGACTCTTCCTCGGTGAGCAGGTCGAAGAGCAGCGTGCCGGTCCCGGCGTCCCGGATCACTCCCGCGACGGCCCGGTTGCGCGGGCTGAGGCGGCCGCTGCCGGAGCCGTGGGCGAAGAGCACCACGCCGCCCGCGCCCGTCGGCACGTGCAGCGTTCCCCTCAGCCCGCCCCCCCGGATCGGGATGGTGACTTGGGCGCCGGGTTGTCGATCGAGCCCACCCATGTCGCGGCCCTCGATTCGGGCGGTCGGGCGATGCTGAATGGTAGGGTGCGCGCGGCGCCGGGACGGGCGCGGGGGCGTCGCGCTAGCCTCCCGGGTGGACCCCGCCCAGGCCGAACGGATCGCCCTGAACACTCCGCTGGACGCGGTGGGGGGGATCGGTCCGACCGACGCCGGGGCCCTGGGCGCGATGGGGCTGACCAACGTCGGCCGCCTGGTCGCGCACCTGCCGCACCGGCACGAGAAGCTGGAGGCCGAGAGCGACATCGGGGCCCTGGCGCCGGAGCTGCTGGCGTCGGCGCGGGGCGAGGTGCTGTCGGTGCGGGCGCTGGTGTGGCCGCACGCGCGGGTCCCCCGGGTCGAGGCGGTCATCGCCGACGGCACCGGGCGGCTCGAGGTCGTGTGGTTCAACATGCTGTGGATGCGTCACAAGGTCAGGCCGGGCGTGCGCGTGCGCGTCCAGGGCCGCACCGAGCGCTTCAAGCAGGCGCTGCGGATGGTCAACCCGCAGACGGAGGTGCTGCCGGACGACGAGCCCGCCCCGCGCGAGGCCCGCGTGCGCCCCATCTACCCCGCCACCGAGCGGATGCCCTCGTGGCGGATCGCGCGGTGCGTGGGCGAGGTGCTGGACCGGGCCCTGCCCCTCATCGAGGAGCACCTGCCGGAGGCGTACCGCGTCGAGCGCGGCCTGCCGGCCCTCGCCGACGCCTACCGCATGATGCACGCGCCCCGCGACGAGCGCGAGTTCACCCTCGCCCGGCGCCGCCTGGCCTACGACGAACTCCTGCTCCTGCAACTGGGCGTGCACATGAAGCGGGCCCACCTGAGGCGGACGCTCAAGGCCCCCGCCCTGCGCTGGAGCCAGGCCATCGACCGGCACATCCGCGAGCGCTTCCCCTTCCCCCTCACCCCCGGGCAGGACGCCGTGGTCAAGGACATCGTCAAGGACCTGTCGAGCCCCACGCCCACCAACCGCCTGATCCAGGGCGACGTGGGGTCGGGCAAGACGGTCGTGGCGCTCTACGCGATGCTCATGGCGGTGGCGGACGGGAAGCAGGCGGCCCTCATGGCCCCCACCGAGATCCTCGCCGAGCAGCACGGCGCCTCCATGGGCCGGATGCTCGAGGGCTCGCGCGTGCGCCTGGCCCTGCTCACGGGCTCGACGCCCGAGGACCAGCGCGCGTCGATCCTCCGTGGGCTGGAGGGCGGGGAGGTTGATCTCCTGGTCGGCACGCACGCGCTGCTGGGGGAGCGCGTGCGCTACGCCTCGCTCGCCGTCGCCGTCATCGACGAGCAGCACCGCTTCGGCGTGCACCAGCGGGCGGTGCTGCGGAGCAAGGGCACGGTGCAGCAGGGCGGGCCCGCGCCCTCGCCCCTGGACGACACCGTCACGCCGCACGTCCTGGTGATGACGGCCACGCCCATCCCGCGCACGCTCGCGATCACGCTCTTTGGCGACCTGGACGTCTCGACGATCGCGGGATTGCCGCCGGGGCGCCAACCCGTGCGCACGATCGTGGTGGGGCCCGACGACCGCCCCGCCGTCTACCGCCGACTCCGCCAGAAGCTCGACGCGGGCGAGCAGGCGTTCGTGGTCGTGCCGGTGATCGACGGCGCGGAGGAGGAGGGCGACTCGGGGCTCAAGGGCGTGCGGGCCCTGGTGCGCGAGCTGCAGGGCGGGCCCCTGGAGGGGAAGCGCCTGGCGGCCCTCCACGGGCGCCTCAAGCCCTCGACGCGCGACCTGGTGATGGGGCGCTTCCGCGCCGGGCTGATCGACGCGCTGGTGGCGACCACGGTGATCGAGGTGGGCGTGGACGTGCCCAACGCGACCAACATGATCGTCGAGCACGCCGACCGCTTCGGGCTGGCCCAGCTGCACCAGTTGCGGGGGCGCGTGGGTCGGGGCGAGAAGGCCTCGGCGTGCGTGCTCATCGCCGACCCGACGACGGAGGACGCCCAGGACCGCCTGAAGGTGATGGAGAGGGTGAGCGACGGGTTCGCGCTGGCGGAGCGCGACCTGGAGATCCGCGGGCCGGGCGAGCTCTTCGGCACGCGCCAGTCGGGCCTGCCCCCCTTCAAGGTGGCGGACCTGCGCCAGGACCTTGGCCTGCTCACCGCCGCCCGGCGCGACGCGGCCGCGTGGATCGACGCGTCCCCGGGGCTCTCCCACCCCCAGGAGCGGCTGCTGCTGCGTCGGCTCGTCAAGACCTACGGCGCCTCGCTCGGGCTGGGCGACGTGGGGTGACGGCGCCCACAGAAGCGTGTGGGCGCGGTCGTTCCGGCGGGCGCGAGCGCGACGCAACCGGTGACGGCACCGGCCCGGGCTGGTATAGTCGGCACCATGGACCTGTCACCGCTGCACGAGCGCATGCGTCTTGCGGTCGGGGAGGAGGCGACGTACCGCCAGGTCGCGGACCGCACCGGCGCCAACGCCGAGTCGGTCCGGCGCTACTTGCAGGGGCACGCGCCCAGCATCGAGTTCGTGGTGGCGATGTGCCGCTGCTTCGGCGTCAGCGCCGACTGGCTCCTTACCGGGCGCGGGCCCATGAAGGCCAGCGACCTCAAGGGGCACGTCCTGGGCGAGTCCTCCGCCGGCGAGCTCTTCACCGCCGTCGCCGACAACCTCGAACGCCTCCTCGCACGCGTCGACCGCCTCGAACGCTACATGCAGACGATCGAAACACAGTTGCGTGGCCTGGGAGCCTCGGCCGGCACAGAATCGGGGGATGCCCATGACGCCCCACAACCCGCCTCTGATCCCCCGTCCGTCCGCGTCCGCCAGCTCCGAGAGACTCTTGCCCAACGACCACGCCCGGATGCTGGTTGAGTTGCTCCGCCCCGTCGGGCCCGAGTTGGCCCGGCGCTGGCTCGCCGCCCTGCTCCTGGTCCCCGAGGGCGACCGCGCCGGCGTCGTGCGCACGATCGAGGAACACCTGGCGGGGCTCTACGGCGGGGCGGCCCGGGGCGAGGAGATCACGCTCCGGCACCCCCCGGAGCAGAAGCAGGGGTACGTCGAGCAGGTCGAGGTCACCTACGCCCGCCCGCCCGCCAAGCCCCGGGGAAGCCGGCGCCGCTCCGCCGGCGACTGAGCGGCCTCTACCATCGCGCATGGGCTTCAACCAGGCGGTGGCCGAGGCGCTCGACCAGATCGCCAGCCTGATCGAGCTGACGGGGGGCGACTCCTTCCGGGCGTCGGCCAACGCGCGGGCCGCACGCACCATCGCCAGCCAGTCGCGCGACCTGCGCCCCATCGCCGACGACCCCGCCCGGCTCAAGGAGATCCCGGGCATCGGCGTCAGGATCGCGGACAAGATCGGCGAGTTCGCCGCCACCGGGCACATCAAGGAGCTCGACGACCTTCGCGCCGAGGTGCCCCCGGGTCTGATGGACCTGCTGGCCATCCCGGGGCTGGGGCCCAAGACCGTCCGCGTCTTCTGGAAGGAGGGCGGCGTCACCGACCGCGACTCCCTCAAGCGCATCATCGACAACGGGTCCATCCTCGGCCTCCCCCGCATGGGCGAGAAGGCCGTCGAGAAGATCAAGCGGGCCATGTCCTTCGCCGAGAAGGCGTCGGCCCGCCTGCACCTCGGGCTGGCCCAGCCCGTCGCCGACCGCATCGTCGACTCCTTGCGCAAGGCCCGGGGCGTCGCCGACGCCACGTCCGCCGGGTCGCTCCGGCGCGGCAGGGAGACCGTCGGCGACGTCGACATCCTCGTGAGCCTCAAGCCGCGGGGGGACGCGGCGTCGGTCGCCGAGGCCTTCCGCACGCTGCCGGGCGTCCGGCACGTCCTGGCCTCGGGCGACACGCGCTCCAGCATCCTCATGGCCGTCGACCCCGAACTGGGGCGCTGGACCCTCGAAGGCAAGGAGGGCGACGAGGCGACCGCCACGGGGCCCACCGTGCAGGTCGACCTGCGCGTGCTCCCCCAGGCCAGCTACGGGGCGGCCCTGCTCTACTTCACGGGCAGCAAGGACTTCAACGTCGCCATGCGCAGGATCGCGCTGGACAAGGGCTACACGCTCAACGAGTACGGGCTCTTTCCGCTCGACGACGACCCCACGCCGCCCCAGCAGCGGGGCGTCGAGCCGGTCGAGTCGGCGACGGAGGAGGCGATCTTCGGGAAGCTGGGGCTGGCCTGGGCCCCGCCCGAGCTGCGCGAGACCGACGAAGGGCTCACGCTCGACAAGACCCCCGACCTGATCGAGGTCGGCGACGTCAAGGCCGAACTGCACGCCCACACCGAGGCGAGCGACGGCGTGCTGACCATCGTGGAACTCGCCCGGGAAGCCAAGGCCCGCGGCTTCCACACCCTCGCCGTCACCGACCACAGCAAGAGCAGCGCCGTCGCCAACGGGCTCTCCGTGGAGCGCCTGCTGGAGCACGTCGACGCCATCCACGCCGCCAGGGCCAAGGTCAAGGGCATCCGCATCCTGGCGGGGAGCGAGGTCGACATCCTGGCCGACGGCGACCTGGACTACGACGACAAGACCCTCGCCAAGCTCGACCTGGTCGTCGCCAGCCCGCACACCGCCCTCTCGCAGGACCCGGATGCCGCGACCCGGCGCCTCCTCAAGGCCATCAGGCACCCGCGCGTGCACATCCTCGGGCACCCGACCGGCAGGCTCATCGGGCGACGCCCCGGGCTCTCCCCCGACATGGGCCGGCTCGTCGCGTCGGCGGCGGAGCACGGCGTCGCCATGGAGATCAACGCCCACTGGCTGCGCCTCGACCTCCGCGATACCCACGTCCGGGAGGCCCTCGACGCCGGGTGCCTCATCGCCATCAACTGCGACGTCCACTCCCCCGACGACTTCGACAACCTCCGCTTCGGCGTGACCACGGGGCGGCGGGGCGGGCTGACCAGGGCCAGGTGCGTCAACACCTGGAGCGCCAAGAAGCTGGGCGAGTGGCTGGGCACGCGGGGCGGCGGCTGACGCGCGTGGAGTGGGATTGGCCGGTGGGGCCGGCCTCCGGCCGGTGCCTGGGGCGGAGCAGCCAACCGACCACCGGGGCTCTTGCCGCCGATCCCTGACCGCCCGGTCCGCGGCCACCGCCCCGGGCACACCGGCCGGAGGCCGGTCCCACCGTACGATCGGGCATGTTCGACCGGCTCTCCGACGCATTCCACGGGCTCTTCCGCACGCTCTCCGGCAAGGGCGCCATCAGCGAGGCCAACGTCCGCGGGGCGATGGGCGGCGTGCGCGCGGCCCTGCTCGACGCCGACGTGCACCTGAACGTCGTCGACACCTTCACCCAGCGCGTGCTCGACGACGCCCTGGGCATGAAGGTCGTCGAGGGGGTCGAGCCGGGGCAGCAGATCGTCAAGATCGTGCACGACCGGCTGGTCGAGCTGCTCGGCGGAACGCCGGAAACGGGCGGGGCGACGCCGGGCGGGCCCGCGCTGGCCTCGGACCACATCCCGCGCATGACGCCCGGGCCCACGGTCGTGATGCTGTGCGGCTTGCAGGGGTCGGGCAAGACGACGACGGCGGGCAAGCTGGCGGCCCACCTGAAGAAGCGGGGGCGGAGCGTGATGCTCGCCGCCGCCGACCTCCAGCGCCCCGCCGCCGTCGAACAGCTCGAGATCGTCGCCCAGCACGTGCGCGACGAGGCGCCGGGGAGCGCCCGCGTCGAGTTCTACGCCGAGAAGGACAGGGTCGCCGAGTACGGCAAGGCGGTGAACGTGGCGGTGGGGGTGTGCCGGCGCGCGGTGGACCAGGCGAGGAAGCTGGGCGTCGACACGGTGGTGCTGGACACGGCGGGGCGCCTGCACGTCAACGACGCGCTCATGGCCGAGCTCAAGCAGGTGCAGGGGCTCGTGCAGCCGCACCTGGTCCTCCTGGTCGTCGACGCCATGACCGGGCAGGACGCCCTGCACAGCGCCAAGGCCTTCCACGCCGCCCTGGGGATCGACGGCGTGATCCTCACCAAGTTCGACTCCGACACGCGGGGCGGGGCGGCCCTCTCGGTCAAGCACGTGACGGGCGCCCCCATCAGGTTCATCGGCACGGGCGAGCGGCTCGACGCCATCGAGGAGTTCCACGCCCCGCGCATCGCCGGGCGCATCCTGGGCATGGGCGACGTGGTGAGCCTGGTGGAGAAGGCCCAGGAGCAGGTGAGCCAGGAGGAGGCGGAGCGCCTCAACGAGAAGCTGGCCAGGGGCCAGATGACCATGGACGACTTCCTCGGGCAGCTCAAGACCCTGCGGCGCATGGGGCCCATGAAGCAGCTCCTGGGGTTGCTGCCCGGCGTGGGCTCGATGCTCAAGGACGTGCACATCGAGGACAGGCAGCTCGACAAGGTCGAGGGCATGATCAACTCGATGACGAAGGAGGAGCGCAGGAACCCGGCGATCCTGAACATGAGCCGCAAGCGCCGCATCGCCGCCGGCAGCGCCACCAGGCCCGACGAGGTCGGGCAGATGGTCAGGCAGTTCGAGGCCGTGAGCACGCTCGCCCGGCGCATGTCGTCCATGTCGGCGTCGGAGAAGGTCAGGGCCGCCCGCGAGATGGGCCGGCAGGGCGACGCCATGCTCCCGGGCCTCAGGGGCATGCCCGGCTACGCCTCGCGCGGCTCGACGCACACGACCAGCGTCAAGGACCGCTTCAAGAAGCGCAAGCGGTAGGGGGCCGCACGCAATGAGGCCCGCGGCGCGGGAGCGCCGCGGGCCTCCTGGACGCACCGCCTGCGCGGTGCGGGTGGCGCTACGGGCAGATCACGTTGTAGAGGTTGAGGTAGGCGAGGAAGTCGTTGAAGTCGATCACGCCGTCGTCGTTCACGTCGGCGTCGGGGCTCAACACGTTGTAGAGGTTGAGGAAGACCAGCAGGTCATTGAAGTCCACCGCGCCGTCGAGGTTCAGGTCGGCGTCGCAATAGAAGCAGAGGTTGATCAGGGCGTCGGGCGTCAGCAGCGCCTGGGGGGCGAACGGCACGACCTGGATGGGGAACGGGTTGTGCATGAACGGCTGGAAGATCCCCGGGAAGGGCTGCGGCTGCGGGGGCACGGGAGCCTCGTTGCAGGTCGAGAGACCCGCTCGGTCCGCGCGCACGAAGTAGGCGTGCGGGATCAACGCCGGCCCGGGCGGGAAGCTGTTGGTGTCGCCCGCGAGCGTGTACCCGCGCTCGACGGCGACGACGGAGTTGCCCGCCTCGAACGCCGGCCCGCCGTAGACCCAGTACTGGATCGGGTTGGGCGGCGTGCCCGGGGGACCGGCGTTGGTCACCAGGAGCGTCATCTTGTTCTGCCCGAGGGGATTCGGAGGCAGGGTGGTCCCGGCCATCACCATGTTGGGCGTGGGCGGGAATCCCGGGGCCTCGTAGGCGAGCGCCGTGATGCCCGGCTGGAAGCCGTTGTACACCCACCACGGGCCGCTGTTGACAAAGGGCGGCGCCGGGATGGTCTGGACGATCAGCCCCGAACGGGGCAGAACGCCCGGAGGCAGGAGCGTGTTCGCCGTGATCGCGAACCCCTGCCCGGGCAGCTCCTCGATCGCGGTGGCGTAGGCGTCGGCGGGCGGCGGGGCGTAGACGCTGGAGCTCACCGGCGCCCCGTTGGGCAGTTGCACGCAGAGGACGAGCGGCTCGCGCAGGGCGCCCAAGGCCGGTGTCGTGTACCCCGCGGCCAGGATCAGGCCCGGGGGCCCCGCGGGCGAGAGCGACTCGCGCACGTCGACCAGCCCGCCCGTGCTCGGCGTGCCGTAGCGCCCGTCCTGGTAGACGATCTGCCACACCGGCACGCCGTTGGGCGACACCGCCGCGATCATGGGCCACGTCGTCTGCGCCACAGCCGCGCGCCCCGCGAGGATCAGGTTGCGCGTCGAGGCCTCGATCACGCGGGCCCCGGCCACGCCGGGCGCCATCGGGACATTGCTCGGGTACTGCAAGCCCCAGGTCGTGACCCCGGCCCGGCTCAACTTGAGGAGGAACACGCCGCCCCACGCGGCGCCGGGCAGGTTCTCCCCCGCGAGCGCGATCCCGCCGTCCGACGTTTCGATGATGCTGTAGCCGATCTCCGACGGGCCCGTGTTGACCGTCCGCTCCCACAGGAGCGCCCCGCGGTTGCTCAGGCGCATGATCAGCACGTCGGACTGTCCCCCGGCGAGCGTGCGCTGCCCCACCGCCAGGTACCCGCCGTCGCGCGTCGGCGAGATCATCTTGATGCTGTCGTTGTTGTTGGGGCTGCCGGCCCACTGCCAGTGCCAGGAGGGCGGCGCCGCGCAGGCCAGCCCGGCGGTCAGCGCCACCACGGTGCCCAAACCGAATCCGCCTGTGCGTGAAGCAAACATGGTGCGAACCTCCGCTCTCGATCCGCGACGAGGGGGCAACGCGCGCCGACGGGTCTTGCGGGCTCCCGCCGGACTTGTTCTCAACAGGTCTCCCCCGGTGCCCCCGTCGAACCGGGGAGTCGGCCTCCTTCGGCCTGACCGAGTGATTCATGGGCCCTCGGGCCTCCGCGGCCATGGGGGAGAATTCCCCGATGCGGAGCGGCGCTCGCCAGTGGCGCGAGTCGGAAGAACGTGCACCAAGGCGCCGGCGGGTGCCACGGGCGAGCCGCCTCGCGGATCGCCCGTGCCGGCGTCCGGACGGGCCTCGAACAGCCGCACGGGTCACGGGCGAAGCGCCCGATGACCCGTGGCACCCGGAGCGCTCCGTCCACGAACTTCCGACACACACCACTCGTCGTGCGAGTCGCAAGAACGCGCACCAAGGCGCCGCGGGTGCCACGGGCGAGCCGCCTTGCGGATCGCCCGTGCCGCCGTCAGGACGGGCCTCGAACAGCCGCACGGGTCATCGGGCGAAGCGCCCGATGACCCGTGGCACCCGGAGCGCTCCGTCCACGGACTTCCGACACACACCACTCGTCGTGCGAGTCGCAAGAACGCGCACCAAGGCGCCGCGGGTGCCACGGGCGAGCCGCCTTGCGGATCGCCCGTGCCGCCGTCAGGACGGGCCTCGAACAGCCGCACGGGTCATCGGGCGAAGCGCCCGATGACCCGTGGCACCCGGAGCGCTCCGTCCACGGACTTCCGACACACACCACTCGTCGTGCGAGTCGCAAGAACGCGCACCAAGGCGCCGCGGGTGCCACGGGCGAGCCGCCTTGCGGATCGCCCGTGCCGGCGTCAGGACGGGCCTCGAACAGCCGCACGGGTCACGGGCGAAGCGCCCGATGACCCGTGGCACCCGGAGCGCTCCGTCCACGGACTTCCGATTCGCGCCGCTAGCGCTGGATGGGCAGGAAGTCGCGCTCGCGTCCCTCCGCCCAGGCGCGGAAGCGGGGCCAGAAGACCTCCTTGAGCAGGATCCGGGCGCACGCCGCCGCCGGGATCGCCAGCAGCAGCCCGTAGAACCCCGCCAGCACGCCGCCCGCGATGGAGGCGAAGAGGATCATGGGCACGCTCATGTCCGTGGCCTTGCCCTGGATCGAGGGCGTCAGCACGTAGTCGTCCATGACCTGCGACACCGCCTGCATCAGCACCGGGCCGGCGATGATCCACCACCACTCGCCCCGGAACCCGCCCGCCGGGTCCAGGGCCATCATGAGCATGGCGACGGGCATGCCCAGGGCCGCCGCGAAGGGCGCCAGCGTCAGCACCCCGACCAGCGGCCCGACGATCAGCGGCGCCGGCACGCCGATCAGCCAGTACCCGAAGGTGAAGAGCACGATCTGGCAGGCGCAGATCGTCAGCCGGCCGCGCACGAAGGCGGCGATGACCCGGTCCATCTTGCGGATCAGCTCGATCGTGCGCCCCTTGCGCCGCTCCGGGATCAGGCTCCCCCAGAACGCCAGCACCTTCCCCCACCCCGTGCAGAAGAAGTAGAAGAAGAACGCCGTGAGCACCGCCCCGAAGGCGATCTGCCCCAGCGCGCCCGTGAAGCGCAGGATCCACGAGAAGGCGTCGGCGCCGGCCTGGACGGCCCTCCTGGCGATCGTGTCGGTGTTGGCCCGCAGGTAGTCGACGAAGCGGACGGCGGCCAGGGCCCAGGGCGACGGGGGCGCGGGGGCCTGGGCCCCCGAGCGCTGCGCCTCCAGCGAACGGCGCTGGTCGATGAGCCAGTCCCGGGCCGGCTGCCACCCGCCCGGGAGCTGCCCGCGCAGCCCCGGGTCGTCGGGCGATTCGAGGCTGCGGATGAGCGTCTGCACGTTCCCGGCCTGGGACTGCACGTAGCTGGCCCCCTGCACCACGCCGAACCCCAGCCCCACGGTCGCGGGCACCACGATGAGGGCCCCGCTGAGCACGATGATCCCCGCGGCGGCGAAGGGGCGGTTGATCCGCCCCGTGCGCGTGAGCGCGCACACGACGGGCTCGAAGAGGTAGGCCAGGAGCATCGCCAGCAGGATGGGCACGGTGACGACGCTGAGGCGGTAGCCCAGGTACAGGACGCCGCACACCGCGAGGATCGCCAGGGCGTCGCGCACCGGCTGGATCTGCCAGACGTGCAGGCTGCGCCAGTCGGTGCCTGGTTTGGGGCGTGCCCCGCCGGGGTTCATTCGGGGGGAAGACTACCACGCCGGCGTGGGGGCGGCGCGGCGTGTCAGGCCTCGACGGACGAGAACGCCTCGTGGAAGTCGTAGACGGCGCGGAAGTCGTCGAGGGAGTCCTCGTCGGTCTTGCGCAGGAGGCCGGCGTCGATGAGGGCGAAGACCATGGCGCCGAAGTCGTCGGTCTTGTGGATGCCCCAGCGCCCCAGCACGGTGCGGGCCAGCATCCCGTACCGGCGGAGGGCGAAGTCGCGGAGCCCCAGGCAGAGCTGCTGCCCGGAGACGTGCCGGCTCTCCTCCGCCGCCGACTCCCCCTCCCCGTGCACCGTCGCGACGGTGTGGGCCAGCCCCTGGCGCACGAACTCGTAGGCCTGGAGGGGGTAGGGCCCGGCCTTGCTGAGGATCTCGCGGATTTCCTTGGGCGAATGTGCCACGGTCGGCTCCGGTGCTTGGGAACATCGTATCGGCATCGGCCCGGGATGCGCAATGAATCTGCGGGACGGGGCCCGGCGGGGTCCTCACAGGATCCTCACGGGCGGGCCCGGCTGACGTGCGGATTCGTGCGCAGGAACCAGCGGAGGGGCCGGGTGGCCCATTCGTGGGCCGAGCCGACGCCGATGCGGGCGGAGCGCCCGACGGGCCCGGGCAGGAAGCCGGGCGGGGGGGGTTCGAGGTGGACGCGGTCGGAGCGCGTGAGGTCCTCGCCGTCGAGGGCGCGGTCGATGCCGAGGGCTTGGCAGAGGCGGGCCGGTCCCGAGCAGAGGTCGACGCCGTCGCGCCCGCCCCGGGCGCGGCGCATGGCGTCGACCCCGTCGAGGGGGGCCAGGGCGCGCACGAGGACGGCTTGGGGGTCGCCCTCGGCGGCGCAGACGACGTTGCAGCAGAAGTGCATGCCGTAGGTGAAGTAGACGTAGAGGGTGCCCGGTCGGGCGTACATGGACTCGTTGCGCGGCGTGCGTCGCCCGCCGAAGGCGTGGGAGGCGCGGTCGCGGACGCCCAGGTAGGCCTCGCTCTCGACGATCACGCCGGCGCGGCGGCGCCCGCCGACGGTGCGGACCAGGACGCAGCCGAGCAGTCGGCGGGCGAGGGTGGCGGCGCCGAGGGCGAAGAAGGGGCGATCGAGGCGGGGGGTGGCCATGGTCAGGCGTAGGCGTGCAGCCCCGGCAGGAGGAGGTTGACGCCGAAGTAGGTCCAGAGCATCACGAAGAACCCGATGAGGCTGAGCCAGGCGGTGACCAGCCCGCGGTGGCGCCCGGCGCCGACGCGCACGTGGACGACGATGAGGTACACGATCCAGGTGATGAGGGCCCAGGTCTCCTTGGGGTCGAAGGCCCACCAGCGCCCCCAGGAATGGTCGGCCCACCAGGCGCCCAGGAGGATCCCCACCCCCAGGGTCCAGAAGGCCAACTGGAGGATCGTCATGTGGGCCCGGTCGAGGTCCGCGAGTGTGCGCTCGCGACCGGCCGGGGCGTGGTCGTCGTCGGCGAGGGCGGCTTGGGCGATGGGAACGGTCCGCCCCTTGCCGAGGTAGTGCGCGCCCAGGTAGAAGAGCGCGATGATGAAGCCGAGGGTGATCAGGCCGTAGGAGACCAGGACCGTGGTGACGTGGTACTTGAGGAGGACGCTGGTGTTGAGAATGGCGGCCTCGCGCTCGATGCTGACGCCGGGGATCCCGGCTTGGGTGGCGGCGAGGAGGGCGAGGAAGCCCATGCCGGCGGCGGCGGCCCCGAAGATCCACTGGCGCCGCGCCGCCGCCAGGGCCAGCCCCACGACGGCGCCGAAGAGACTCAGCCCGGTCATCGACTCGAACTGGTTCTGGATGGCGAAGCGCTCGGCGATGAGGCATCGGGTGGTGAACCCGAAGGCGTGCAGGGCGATGGCGAGGGAGAGGAGGGCGACGCCCACGGCGATGAGCCAGCGGCGCTCGGTGCCGAACGCGAGCATCATGGCCAGCAGCGCGACGAAGTAGGCGTACGCGCCCCACTCGAAGGCGTTGGAGCGGTTGTAGGCCATCTCCAGCCCGCGCCGCGTGGTCGGGTAGACCTCCGCGTTGAGGGCGGGGAGGGCCGACGCCAGGAGGCGGACCTGCTCGTTGACCCCCGCGGCGTCGCCGGCCCGCCAGGCCTGTCCCATGGCGAGGAGGGCGGCGCGGACGGGGTGGGCCGGCTCGAGCTCGCTGACGTGCTTCCAAGGGAGGTCGGCCCGCGCCGGCGCCACCAGGCGCAGGTTCCGGGGGCTGCCGTCCCAGATGCGGATGGCCTGGTCGGCGCGCCCCAGGGCCTCGCGGTACGCCGGCTCGTTCATGTGGTCGGTGGCGATCGCCTGCGAGTGCCGCGCGTACATGGCGGGGGAGATGCGCAGCAGCATGAGCCAGCGCCGCCGCTCGCCCTCGTCGGCGATGGAGCGCTCGACGAACTCGCGCCGCAGGGGCAGGTAGCCCACGGCGATGAGGGGCTTGTTGGCGTAGAAGCCCGGGTCGATGGTCAGGTCGACGAACGTGAAGAGCGGGTCGAACCGGACCTTCTTCCCGCCGAGGGGCTCGACGTAGTCGCGCCGCCCGGCGACCTCGCGCACCGTCTCCCGCGCCAGCGTGTCGAGGATCTTGACGCGACCGTTGTGGAACACGGCCAGGTCGCGCAGGGGCGACAGGTCGACGGCGTCAGCCAGGGCGAGCTTGGCCCGCGTCTGCTCGGGCGTGCCCTCCACGGGGGGCGCGGGGGCGCCGAAGGGGTTGGCGGCGTCGATGTCGGCGACCATCCTGGTCGCCGGGTGCGCGTTGCCGTCGGGCGCGGTGACCTGGGCGGGCGCCGGCGCCGCGCCCAGCGCGAGCGCCGCGGCGAGCGCGAGGAGCGGTCGGGCGATGGTCATGGGGAGACCTCGGAGAGCTGGTTCGCGGGGCGGGTCGTGGCGGGGGCCGCGGCGGCCTCGGCCCGGAGTCGGGCCTGGATCGTCCGCTTCCGTCGGCGGAGGAGGTAGGGCTTGAAGTAGAACGCCCAGGGGATCCCCACGCCCATCAGGATGCCCCCCAGGGCGATGGCGTGGATGCCGGGGTTGTTGCCCACGCCCAGGATGGTGAAGCGGACGAAGGGGCGCGGGAGGAGCCCGGCGTCGGCCTGGGCCTGGGTGTCCTGCCAGCCCTGGGCGTCCCACCCGGCCTGGCTGAACTTGAACTGGGCGGGGTTGAGGCCCGCGGCGAGCCGGCGCGCCATGTTGCCGAGCCAGGCGCGATCGTCGCGCCAGTGAAACGGCGCCGTGAGCGGGGCGTTGAGGCGGGTCACGTGCTCGTAGGGCTCGAATGAGGCCTTGCCCGTCGGATCGACGCGGAGGAGCGACTGGTAGTCGCGCGGGGCCCCGCGGTGGTCGTAGCTGACCATCTCGAAGCCGACCAGGCGCAGCTCGAACTCCGGCATGCGGTACTGGCGCCGACCGAACGCGAGCGAGAGGCGCCGCCCGTCGGGCAGCACGACCTGGCGCCGGAGCTCGGGGCCCAGCTCCAGGTACTTGGCGAAGGGCAGCCAGACCACGCGGGCAATGCCCGGGTGCCGGTCCGACGTGACCTCGACGGCGAGCATGGCGCGGTCGTGCGTGCCGATGAAGCGCCGCTCGCGCTCGCCCTCCTCGACCGGGCGGGGGCGGGCGAAGCGCTCGCTGTGTTCCCAGCGCTCCGTGAGCCGCACGTCGACCATGGGCACGACCTCGCCCAGGAACAGGCGCGAGGGGTCGGCGGGGTCGGCGGGCACCGGGTCGACGACGCGCACGGGCAGGCGGGGCTGGCGCACCACGGCCCGCACCGAGCCGTCGCCCCGCTCGTCGAACGTGATTCGGAGCTGCGTGGCGTCGACGTACCAGACGCGGAGGGCGGGGTCGGCGGGGCGGCGCGTGCGGCCCTGCTCGTCGGGGCGGTCGAGCAGGTCCTGGGCGATCTCGGGGAAGCGCTCGTAGACCCAGCGGTCGTAGGCCCGGCCCGAGGGCTCGGTGACCCGCAGCACGAGCATGGGGCTGTCGGCGCCGCGGTAGCCCTCGGTGACCAGCGGCATGGGCGAGCGCTTGTGGACCTCCTTGACCTCGATCGAGTACCCGCTGTCGCCGAGGCTCACCTTGGCGCCTTGGGCGACGCTGTAGGCGGCCCGGAACGCCGGGCGCGGCGCCGGCTCGAGCCGCTCGGGCAGTTCGGCGATGATCGCCCGCTCGGCGCCGGGGGGAATCTCGGAGGCGACGGCGGCCCAGCGGTCCTCCGGCATGCCCAGGGTCCACTCGACGCTGAGCACGCCGTTGTCCGCCACGCGGTCGCGGGGCGACGCGGGCGCGAAGTTGAACGCGAAGACCGGCCCGTCGGGCGCACGCCCCTGCTCGTCGGGCAGGCGGCTGATGAGGTGGACGATGCGGAGGGGGTTGAGGCGGGTCGCGGCGTCGATGGCCTTGATCTGGGCGACGCCGACGCGGACCCAGTCCTCGACGGGGTGCTCGGTGTCGGCGTAGGCGGCGTAGCCCACGACGCGGAAGCGCAGGTCGCCGTCGACCCGCCCCGCGCGCGGGCCCGGCACCGCCAGGCTCAGCCGCCGACCCTCGCGCGTGAGCCAGGGCAGGCGGGCGCCCCCGGCCTCCGACGCCGTGCGCCCCGGCGCGGCCGCGAGGTTGTAGTCGTTGTACCGCGGGACTCCGCGGAGGGCCCGCTGCTCGGTCATGATGCCCTGCTGGACGAAGAGGGCCACGTCGGTGTTGTCGTAGAAGGCCTCCTGGGGCGGGCCGGGCTCCTGCGTGCCGGCCTGGTCGGGCTGCCCCGCGAAGAGGATGGTGTCGCCCTCGAGCTTCAGGCCGTTGTAGTAGACGCTGCCCAGCGCCAGCAGCACGATCCCCGTGTGGACCATGAGCACGCCCAGGTTCGGGAAGGAGAACTCGATGCGCCGCACCGTCGCCGTGACCATGTTCGCGACGAACAAGAGCAGGACCAGGCGCAGAGGCCACCACGAGTAGAACTCCAGTTCGCTCATCTCCAGGGCGGGGAGGCGGCGGATGGTGGTCGCCTTGTAGGCCTCGACGGCGTCGGCGAAGAGCATGAGGCCCGTGCCGCGGGCCGGGTCGTAGTGCAGCGCGGGCCAGGCCAGCCTCAGCCACAGCGCCGCCGCCAACCCGCCCAGAAGCAGAACGCCCAGCATGTTCACGGCAAAGCGGGACCCGCGGGGCGCCTTGCGAAGCAGCCCGAGGCTGACGAGCCATTGCAGCCCGACCCCCGCGGCGACCGCCAGGATCAACGTCAAGCCGTACAAGACGTATGTCGGGATGGAGATCAGCAGCCCCAGGGGCACGCTCGCCAGCACGCCGTACATCGCGACGCACGTGAGCAGGATCACCGCCAGCGTGATGGAACTGAAGGCGCGGAGGACGAACCGCGCGGGACGCAGCCTCCCCGTGAGGTGTTCCTCGTCCCATCGCTTGCTGCGCTGCCACTTGGCGCTCATGGATGCGGGCCCTCCCCGGGATTGGCCGCTGATCCTCGCGACCAGATGGCTCTCGAGTCGAGTTTAGCGCCGGTGCTCTCGCGGCATCCGTCCGCGGGCCCCAGCGTCTACGCCCTGACCCCGAGGCCTAAACCACCTCCACGAGCAACTTCGGAGGGGTGCCGGCGTCCAGCACGGCGGCCAGCGCCGAACCGCCGCCCGCCACCGGAGCTCCGACCTCGACCGCAACGATGCCGCGGGGCTCCGCCCCCGCCGTCAGCTCGAACTCCTCGGGCGGCAGCCCGAGCGCGCGGGCCGCGGTCGTGGTCGCCATGGCGAGCAGCACGTCGGGCGCTGTGCCGTCGCGACGCCGCAGCAACCGCATCTCGTCCAGCGTCGAGATCCGCCCGGTCGCGCCGTCGGTCGAGCCCGGCGGCAGGTTGATCGCCGAGTCCGTCCCCAGCGCGACCGGTACGCCGGCCGCCATCAGTCGGCGGTAAGGGTGGGGCCCGAACCGCTCGACGTGCCGGAAGTACTCCGAGGCCCGCGGGCAGTAGACCACCACGAGCCCGAGCCGCTCCGAGAGCCCGGCCAGCGCTTCGAGGTCCCGCTCGGAGGCGTCGTTGACGTGGACGGCGGCGAGGGCCGGAGGCCGGGGCGAGTCGGCCCAGGCGCGGGCGAGGTGGGCGACGGGCGTGGCGCTGGCGCCGAAGGCCCCGTCGAGCGCGGGGGACCAGATTCCGGCGTCCTCGAGGAACCGACGGAAGGGTCCATCACCGGCGGCGACCACGCGGTGCTCCTCGGGCGACTCGGCCAGGTGGATCGAGAGCGGCAGGGCCAGGCGGGCCGCCGTGTCCATGGCCCAGGCGAGCCCGGCGGGTGAGACAGTGTAGGGGGCGTGCGGCTGCAGCCCGAGGCGCACCCCGCCCCGGGTCCGCTCCCCCGCCTCCGCGATGGCCCGTTCCGTCGCTTGAATCCCGGGCTCCTCCCTCGTGCCGATCGCGAAGAACTCGAGGTACGACACGCCGACGAGCGGGCTGGCCGCGAGCGCCTCCCAGGCTTCGAGCCGCGGCCCGCCGACCGCGCCCGCGACGTCTCCCACCGCGACCACGCCCCCCGCCAGCGCGAGGTCCACGCCGCGGGCCACGGACGCCCGGATCGCCCCACCGTCGGCAAGCCGCGCCGACCGCACCATCCGGATCCAGCCCACGAAGCCCGCGGCGGCGTCGAAGGGCCGCGGGCCGACGTGGGTCAGGTCCAGGTGCGCGTGGGCGTTGACCAGCCCGGGGAGCAGCACGTGGCCGAGGAGGTCCAGGCGGGCGGCGCCCCCGGCCGCGGGGTGTCGATCCACCTCCGCCGCCGATCCGACCGCCAGCACCCGGACCCGGCGGGCGACGATGCGGTCGCGGTCGCGGCGGGCGCCGGTCAGTTCGAGCAGGAGGGCGTCGGCGGGTCGGGCCTCACCGGCGCCGGCGACGCCGCGGCATCGAATGAACACCGCCCCGTCCGCCGGTTGGATCGACCCTCGCGACGGGCGTGGATTCATGCCGGGCCGACCGCCTCTCCGATACCCCCCCCGGGCCGGGTCGGGCGATGAGAACCCTCGCCCACGCGGCCGGGGGGCGCCCGTCGCAGCATACGATGGTCCCGCCTGGGCGGCGTCGCGCCGGGCGTCGGTCGCGTGCGTTGCCCCGGGGCCGATCCACCTTCAGTCTCACCGGAGCCTGTCCATGAACGCTTGCACCACCCTCCCTCGAATCCTCGCGACGCTCGCGGCGCTCGTGCTGGCCGGGCTGAGCATGACCGGCTGCGTCGCCCAGAACGAGTGGGACCGCCTCCTTGAGGCCAACCGCAGCCTGACCGACCAGGTGGAGCGGTTGAAGATGGAGCGCGACGAGGCCCGCACGGCCCTGGACGCCCAGCGCTCGGCCCTGGCCCGCGCCGAGGCCGCGGTCGCCCAGCTCCGCGGCGAGAACTCCATGCTCCGCCAGCAGCTCGACGCGGCGATGAGCGAGCTGGCCGGTCTGGGCAAGCGCCTGGGCGACATCCAGGTGATGGCCCTGGACCCCGAGACCGACCGGGCCCTGCAGGAGCTGGCGGCCCAGTTCCCCGACCTCATCCAGTACGACTCGGCGACGGGCATGCTCCGCTTCGCCAGCGACCTGACGTTCGACTCCGGGTCGGACGTGGTGAAGGCGGAGGCCAAGTCGGCCCTGAGCGCCCTGTCGCGCGTGCTGTCGGCGCCGTCGGCGTCCGCGTACGACGTGTATGTCGAGGGGCACACCGACAGCCAGCGGATCAGCGCCAACACGGCCCGTCGGCACCCCACCAACCGCCACCTCTCCGTTCACCGCTCGATCTCGGTGATCAACGAGCTGGCGGGGTTGGGGGTGTCCACGGGCCGGCTGATGGCGGCGGGCTGGGGCGAGCACCGCCCGCGCGTGCCCAACACCGCCAGCGGCAACACCGCCGCCAACCGCCGCGTCGAGATCTACCTCACCCGCCCCAAGCTCTCGTCGTCCTACGTGCAGCCGACCCCCGCGACCCCGACGGCGACGCCCGCCCAGCCCGAGCCCGAGATCATCAAGTAAGGCCCGACCGGTCCGAACTGCCGGCGCCCCGGCCGACCGCGCCGGGGCGTTGTCCGTTGACGGTCATGGGCGGGGCATGTCGGCGGGCATCCACTCGGGCAGGTCCGCGATCGACCGCCGCGCCCCGTCGCCGGTCGGCACGCCCCAGGCCTGGAAGAACGGGCCCAGGTTCCGCCCGCACGCCCGGCTGAAGCGCACCAGCCACTGGTCGCGCTTGTCGGCGTCGGTCCTGGGGCGATCGCCCGCCGGGAGGGCCCGGTACTCGGCGAAGACGCGCTTGAACGTCTCCCAGCCGAACTCGCGCTGCAACTGCACATACATGTGCAGGGCCAGGAACGGGTCGCGCTGCCAGGCCTCGAACCGCGCGCCGTCGGCCAGGTGCTTCTCGACGGAGGGCGGCTGGTCGACGGCCCCGTGCCCGCGCGAGCCCTCGGCGGGCGTGCACGCCGTGTCGATCGCGTGCAGCGCGAACAGGTTGCACGTCACCTCGCCCGTGCCCGCGAAGGTCCACTCCCCCTCCTGGTGGTTGTGCCCCAGCTCGTGCAGCAGGCCCCACGGGCCCGCCCGCAGCCTCCCGACCTCCGTCATCTCGTCCACCGCGTCCAGGTGCGTCATGATCGGGTACCCCGCGTGCATGTACCCGGCGCTGATCTGCTCGTCGGCGACGAACCGCTCGGGACGCTCGCGAGCGAGCGGCGTCTGCCCCAGCGTCGAGTGGGCGTCGCTGATCCGATCCCACATCTCCAGCACCGCCGTCGGGTCGTCCAGCGCCCGCAGCGACTCGGCGGGCACGCTGACGATGATCTTCGCGGTCTCGATCTCGCCCCACGGGGCCGGCGCCAGGCGCGACGCGGCCCACTGCTCGGGCGTCGTCGACCCCAGCACGAAGCGCGGTGCCTCCACACCGCCGTCGATCGTCACCTCGATCGCGCCCGTGCGCGCCGTGGGCTCGATGTAGATCAGCCCGCCGAAGGCGCTGGCGACGCGGGTGGTCCCCGTGCCGAGGGGAAAGTCGCGGGCGATGTCCGGGGCGCGGCGCCAATCGTCCAGGTGCCAGAGCCGGTCGGTGTGGCACCCGATGCGGACGCGGGCGCCCCCGGGGTCCACGCCGTCGCCCAGCGTGACGGTGACGAGCCCGCCCGGCGGGGCGTAGAGCCCGGTGCCCCGCCAGCCGCGCACGCCCGCGTCGATCGCGATGGTCCGCCCGACGCGGGGGGCCTCGGGCGGGACGGGGCCCGGAAAGACCGCCGCGGCGGGGTGGGCCCGGACCTCCTCGGGCGGGGTGCGGTGCTCCAGCTCGACCTCCAGCGCGAGCAGCACCCGCTCGCGCGCCTCGCCCACGCGCACGGGCGCGCCCGTGGACGGCGCCCTCCGCGCCACGCCCCCATCGAGCAGTCGGCGCAGGCGATCGAAGAGCGCGTGCCCCTCGGGAAGCACCCGGATGGCGGCGCCGGCGATCGCGCCCGCCTGCGCGCCCTCCTCGCGCGATGCCGCCTTCCCGTCCGGCGACTCGATCAGGCCGAGGGCCTGGTCAACGCGACTGATCGAGGGAATCGCGGCGTCGAGCGCGTACCCCTCGCCCCGCGTGCGCTCCAGCGTGCCGTCCGCCCACCCGATCCCCGCCCACACCAGCAGGCGGTTGCCCGGGTGCTCGCGGATCGCCTTGGTCGGGTTGAGTTGCAGCCAGCCCCACCCCAACCCGGACGCGAGCACGCCCCCGCCGTTGCGGATGAACGCCCGCACCGGCTCCAGGTCCCCGTCGCGCAGGCGATGGGTCTGGAGGCACAGGACGTCGACGCCGGCGAGGCGCGCCGACCAGTCGGCGGGGAGAACGCGGGCGTCGAGCCCGCGGACGCCAAGGGCCTCGGCGAGCCCGGCGTCGTGCGGCACGCCCACGCGCGGCGACGCCCTGTCGCCCCCAGACCAGCGCACGCAGCGCTCGACCAGCAGCGCCGTGTCGCCCACGCCCAGCGCCGCCCCGTCGAGATACCCCGTGTGCCCGAAGGCGACGACCCGACCCCGCCCCGCCCGCGCCCCCGCCACCACCGGCAGCGACACGCTCCTGCCCTGCCGCCCCACGGCGATGGGGAACGCCGACCCGTCGAGCAGCACCAGCGGCCCGGGGATCCCCGGTGCGGCGAGGCTGTCGGCGTCCGCGACGATCGCCGAGCGCGCATCGGGCGGATCGGCCGGCGCGGCCGACGGGGCGAGCACGCCCGCGAGGATGGGCACGAGCGCGATCAGCGGGGAGCGGTTGACGGGCGTCGGCCAGCGGTGATGCAACACGGGGGCGGCGACCTCCGCCCGGAGTCTACTCGGCGCCGATGACGCGAGCGCCGGTGGGACCGCCCTCCGGCCGGCGGGATGTCCCGACGTGCCCCACCCCTCCAAGGCCGCCCTGGGATCCGTCCCGGGGCCACCGCCCGGAGGGCGGTCCCTCCACCGATCGGCGTGCCGCCCCTCCGTGCGTCTACCGTGTGCCCCATGAGCGAGCACGTGGAGCGTCAGCGCTCGATCCTGTCGCGCCTGCCCATCACCGCGCAGGCGGTCGAGGCCGGCGAGTCGGTGCTGCTGACGCTGCGGGCCTTCGGCGTGTTCGTGCGCTTCTGCGGGGCCGCCGTGCTCGGGCTGGGCCACCCGCGCGAGTGGGTCCGCAACGGACGCCTGGCCAAGCAGCTCTTCTTCGTCGGCACCACCAGCGTCCCCGTGCTCGCGCTGACGGGTGCCTTCATCGGCATGATCCTGGGCTTCGAGGGCTTCCCGCAGTTCCAGTCCATCGGGCAGGAGGGGCGCCTGGGGGGCGTGATCAACCTCTCGCTGGCCAAGCAGCTGGGCCCGGTGCTGGCCGCGGTCATGCTCGCCGGGCGCGTCGGCTGCGCCCTGACCGCCGAGCTGGGCACCATGCGCGTGACCGAGCAGCTCGACGCCATGCGGGCCATGGCCGCCGACCCGGTCCGCGTGCTCGTCTGCCCGCGCGTGCTGGCCTGCGTGCTCATGATCCCCATGCTCACGGTCTTCTCGAACCTCATGGGCGTGATCGGGGGCTGGTTGGTCGTGACGCAGGTCTACGGCACCGACGACGCCCTCTACTGGAAGTACACCGAGATGTTCGTCGACTGGTTCTCCGTCACCAACGGGCTCCTCAAGTCGCTGGCCTTCGGGCTGGCGATCGGGCTGATCTCCTGCTACAAGGGCTTCCACTGCCGACCGGGCGCCGAGGGCGTGGGGCGGGCCACCACCTCCAGCTTCGTCACCAGCTTCCTGGCCATCATCTTCCTGAACCTCGTGCTCGCCAAGTTCCTCAACGACTTCGACCGCATGATCCTCAAGGACGGGCACCTGCGGAGCCTGCTGGGGGCTTAGGGCAGGATCAGCATCGCGTCGCCGAAGGAGTAGAAGCGATAGCCCGCGGAGACCGCGGCGCGGTAGGCGTCGAGCAGTCGCGTCAGCCCCGCGGGCGGGTCGTCCAGCCGCGAGGCCACCATCGCCAGCAGCGTCGAACGCGGCAGGTGGAAGTTGGTCAGCAGCGCGTCGCACCACCGCCAGCGGAACCCGGGCGTGATGAGCAGCCGCGTGCTCAGCCAGTCGGGCCAGACGCCCCGCGCGAGCCCCGACGCCCCCACCCGCGCCCGCAGGTCGTCGTCGCCTTCCAGCGCCGCCGCGTAACTCTCCAGCGTCCGGGCCGTGGTCGTCCCCACCGCGATCACTCGCCCCCCCCGCGCCCGCTCCATCGCGGCGCGCGTCTCCTCGGGGACGCGGCACCACTCCGCGTGCATGCGGTGCTCCTCCACCACTTCGGCCTCGATGGGCCGGAACGTCCCCGACCCCACGTGCAGCACCACCTCCGCCCGACGCACACCGGCGGATTCGAGGCGCGCCAACAGTCCGGGCGCAAAGTGCAGACCCGCCGTCGGCGCCGCGATCGAAGCCGAGCCCCCGCCGTCGTCCTCGCGCACGCGCTGGGCCGCGACCGCGGGCCCGTGCGCGGCCAGCACCGTCTGGTACCGCCCCCGATCGGCCCGGTCGTCAACGAGCGCGAGCCGATCGCGCCGGGCCTTGAGGATGTACGGCGGCAGCGGCGTCAGGCCCAGGCGCTCCAGGACCGTCGGCGTCGACAGACCCTCCGCACCGAGCACCCGCACGCGCCAACCCCCCGGCTCGTCCCCGGCCCGCTCCACCAGTTCCAGCGACACGCCCGACGCCTCGCCCGACGCGCCCCGCCCCAGCCCGATCAGCAGCCCCGGCCTCAGGCCCCCGCCCCGCAGCATGCACACCCACCCGCCGCTCCACTCCTTGACGAACAGCCCTTCGACGCGCCCGCCGGTCGGTCGCCGACCGATCAGCCGGGCCGGGACCACCCACGAGGTGTTGAAGACGAGCAGGTCGCCGGCGTGCAGCAGCGAGGGCAGATCGGCGACGGTGCGGTGTTCGAGGCGAGCGGCGTTCGAGCGCGACAGGACCATGAGGCGTGCCGAGTCGCGGGGTGAGGCGGGCTCGGTCGCGATCAGGTCCTGCGGGAGGTGGTAGTCGAGCTCGTCGGTCCGCAGCATGCCTAGCGCTCGATGGGCGGTTCGAGCATCGCGGCCCGGAAGACGAGTTGAAACGTGCCCGTGGACCACCCGCGGTATTGGGGCTGGAAGCCGAACAGGTGGGCCCGCCCCCGCCCGTGCGGCACGCGCACCCACGCCGACTTGCCCTCGATGACCTCGGGCTTGGCGACCCACCCCGATTGCAGCAGCCGCGTGGGGGCGTAGCGGAGGAGCGTCTCGGTCCTGGCGTCGGTGGAGCCGGTGGCCCTGCGTTCGTCGGCGGTCATCTCCCGGTACGCCGCGCCCCGCGAGAACATGAGCGAGACCGACGCCGGCAGCCCCGCGGTCAGGTCGGCCCTCTCGGGGATGGCCCGCAGCACGCTGCCCGGGCACGAGAACTCGCGCCCCGCGGGTTCGCTCGTCACGTCCACGAGCGGGGCCTTGAGCAGCGAGATGGCCCAGGGCGTCGCCGACCCAATCGTGATGAGCGTGCCCCCGCCCCGCACGAACTCCTCGATGGCGATGGCGCCCTCCGGGGCCAGTCCACCGGCGTACGCCTCGTGCACCGAGCCCGGCGCCCGCCCGCGGTCCAGTTGCCCCGCCGACAGGCTCGCGATGATCAGCACGTCGATGAACGACCCCAGGTCGCCCGCCCGCACCATCTCGTTCCTGACCGAGACGTAGGGGATGCGGTTGGAGTCGAGCACGTACCGCATCCACCCCTCGTCCATGCTGCCCGACCACGGCGCGTAGAGCCCGATCCGGGGCAGGCGCCGCAGCGCCGCGAGCTCGGTCGGCCCGCCCTCCACGGGAAGGAAGACTCCCTCCCACTCGCCCGTGGTCCCGAGGCGCAGGCCGGCGCCGGACGCCAGGGCCGCGGCCAGGCGCGTCCAGGCGTCGGAGTGGTGGGTGGAGATGCCCCCGCCCTCCTCGCGCCCGTCGCCCCTGAACGCCCCCGTCGCCGACGCGACGTCCGCGGCGGGGCGCGTGCCCTCCGGCATCGGGCCCATCACCTCGACGCGCCGCACGCCCAGCAGCAGCGGCAGCGTCCACCCCGCCACGTCGTAGGGCGGCGAGCCCTCGGGGTACCGCTGCACGTCGAACAGGTCCTTCACGTGGGCCCCGTAAGGCTGGTCGCGCCGGATGACGATCGTGCCCGCCGGGTACTCGCGCCCGTCGGCCCTCACCGCCTCCTCGCTCACCGACACCTCGACGCCCGTCCGCAGCAGCACGTCGACCAGGCGCCGCACCGCGCCGGGGTCGCGGTTGTCGCTGGGGACCAGCCACCCCGTCGGGCCCTCCTCGCGCCCCGCCGCGATCGCCCGCTCCGACGCCTCCAGCGCGTTCCGCAGCCACACCTCGCGCTCGCGCGACAGGCTCGACAGCAGCGACGACCCGAACGCCATCTCGTAGTCGATGATGTCGCGCAGGCGCCACCACCCGCCCGGCCAGGGCTTGAGGAACCGGTTCGACGGCGCGTACGCGCCCAGGTCCCCCGGCGCCCGCAGCCTGGTCACGGGCAAGAACACGGGCGTGGCCACCTCGACCGACGCGGCCTCCGTGAGCAGCCCGACCATGTTGTGCCGCACCGGCACGTTGCGGTTCCCCCCGTTCCACCACATGTCGTACGTCACGCCCGTCGAGATCCCCGTGAACCCCGCGCGGGTCATGTCCATCACCGCCCGCGTCCCCAGCAGGTTGATCCCCGCGATGATCGACGGGTCCAGGTTCGGGTTGAGCGGGTCGCGGAAGGGCGGAACGAAGAACCGCTCCCGCTCCGTCCCGTGCTGGTGCACGTCCCAGTACACCGTCGGAAACCACTCCTTGTACAGCAGCCCCGTCACGATCCGCGTCTCCGCCTGCGTGAGCATGAACCAGTCGCGGTTGTTGTCGTGCCCGGCGTAGAGCTGGTACAGGCGCAGCAGGTCCGTCGCCTCGTAGGGCGTGCCCACCGTCCTGCGGTACCAGTCCACCACCAGGTCCTGACCGTCCGGGTTGGTCGAAGGGAACATCACCACGACCGTCTCCCGCCGCGCGCTCGCCCAGGGCTCCTCGTCCGACGTCGCCAGCCGGTGGGCGAACTCCATCGCGAACTGCGGGGCGGCGGTCTCGGTCGCGTGCATGGCGCAGGAGATGAACAGGATCGCCCGCCCCTCGCGCAGGGCCGCCCGCTTCTCCGCGTCGCTCTTCCCGCGCGGGTCGGCCAGCGTGCGGGCGTGGGACCGGATCGCCTCCAGCCGCGACAGGTTGCCCTCGTCGGAGAGGATCGAGATCAGGAACTCGCGCCCCTCGGCTGTGGTGCCCACGGGCTGGGTGCGCACGCGCGGGCTCTCCGACGCCAGGCGCTTGAAGTAGCCCCCCACCTCCGACCAGTCCGCCAGCGCAAAGTCCCCGCCGACGGGGCGCCCCAGGTGGGCCTCGGGGCTCGTGGGCGGGGCGGCGACGGCGCACCCCACCAGCACCATCATCACCACCGCTCCGATCCGACCGATCGCTGGCACCATGACGCGCTCCTCGCCCCGGGTCCGGGCGGATGGTACCGCACGCGCGTGCGCACCCGCCGGCAACGACCGCCGTTGACGCCCCGCCACGCCCGTCATGGACGCCCAGCCCCGCCCGACCCCGCCTCCGTGCCGTGCGCCCCTTCCCCTCTGATTAGCGGGCCAGCCCCCGCGCGCCGGGTCCGGCACGCCGTTCGGAGCCTGCCTCGGCGTGCACGCGGCGGCCATCAACCCACCCTGCGCCAGCCCTCTCGACACCCCGAGGCCGTTCGACCTCGTGCTGGCGGAGTGGAACTCGCACGAGCCGCCGCGACCGCCCCTGACCCCGCCCCTCTGGCTCGCGCTCCGCGAGATCCACGACCGCGCGTCGATCGCCGACGCCCCGCCCGTGCGGGAGGTCGACCCGGCGCCGCGCCGGCGCCCGCCCGCGGTCGCCGCCCCGGTGCGATCAAGCGACCCGGCGCCGGCACGACCGAGCCCGGCGCGCGACCCCGCGCCGGGGCGCACCATCGACCCGCCCGTGCGCCCGGGCCGACTCATCGACCTCTGGGCCTGACGTCAGTACGCCTTCTTGATGCTCGCGCCCGGGTAGAAGACCTCGAGCATGCGCCGGTAGTTCATGCCCTTGTCGGCCATGCCCTTGGCGCACCACTGGCACATCCCCACGCCGTGACCGAACCCGCGCCCGCCGATCTGCACCCGGTCGGCCCACACGTCGACCGTCACGTCGCCGCTCGCCACGCGCGTGGCCCTCGTGATCTCGGGCGTCCCATCCGTCGCGATGTTGCACGCCATCCGCAGGTCCTCGGCCGACAGTTCGTACGTCCGCCCGCCGTCGTCCGTCAGCCGGAACCGCCCGGGCCGCTCGGCGCCGTTGCGGCGCGCGACCTCGACGGAGCGCACGCGCCCGATCGACTTGACCGGGCTGCCGGCCTGCCTGCCCCAGGCCCGCAGGCGTCGGCTCAGCTCCTCGTCGCCTCGCGTCGTGGTCCAGCGGTAGAGCGCCGACGCCTGGCACCAGTGCTCGCGCGCCCTGCCCTGCAGGGCCGGGGCCGTGTTGAACTCGAAGCCCCTGGCCGAGGGCCACACGTCCGCCGCCGAACCCGGGCGACCCCCGCACGTGCTCGAGTAGTACGCCCGCAGCAACTGCTCCCGGGGCCCGGCCACCAGCACGATGCCCCGCGTATCGCGGGCCGCCTGCAGCGCCCGCGGGTTGCCCGTCGTCCCCCCGTAGACCTGGTCGCTCGTGTCCGACTCCACGTCGAAGGGCCTCGCCGCCGCCCGGGCCCGGTGCCGCTCGTGCAGCGCGTACGACCGGGCCGCCACCGCTTGCGTCCGGAACGTCTCGACGGGCCAGTCCTTGAACAGCTCGCGGCTCAGGACGCCCGGCAGATACGTCTCCACCTCCATCGCCGCGACGACGTTGAAGCGCTCGCCCCCCTCGCTCCAGGCGCCCAGCACCCGGAGCACCGCGTCGTGCGGCACGCCGTCCACCCGCAAGGACCCCACCCGCGCCGCCGCCGCCCCGCCCACGTTGGGCGTCGACGACAGCACCTCGAGGTCGACCCCGTACCCGAACTGCTGCCGCGCCCCGCCCGGCCCCACCGCCGCGAACCCGTCCCGCGTCGCCGAGAGCGTGATGGGCGCGGGCATCGTCACCGGCGCCCCGCCCCGCAGCGGGCGCAGCACCACCGACCCGCCCGTCGTCAGCACCGACCCCAGCGTCACCGTCGATGCGTCCTTCCTGATCCGCACGCGGATGTCCGGCTCGCTCCGGAACGAGGGCACCGGCGAGACCGTGTCGTTGTACCCCAGGGCCCCCACGCGCGTGGGAAGGTCCTCGATCGTGCGGCAACTGCCGATGGGCAGCACCGCCGCCAGGAACGCCGCCAGGCACGCCGCCCCGCCCACCAGGCGCCGGTGCCGGCGCACGAGCACGAACGCCGACGGCACGCGCCGCCCTCCGCCCCGACCCTTTCGCCTCGTTCTCGCCACCGCGCCGCCCCCCTCGTGGGTTGCCCCGACCGCTCGCCGGTACCATACGCCCAAACGACCCCCACGCCGCTCAGATCACCATGGCACACACCCATCCACGCAACGCCACCCCATCGGCAACCCTCGCGCTCTCGCTGGCACTCATCGGCTGCGGGGGTCGCTTGCCTCCACCCACCGTCGAGCCCCGCCCCTACGCCGGGCCCGACGTCGCACTCGACGCCGCCCACGACGAGCACGTCCTGGTCTTCGAGGCCCCGACGCCCGGCTACCTCCTCTTCATCGACCGCGCCGACCGCACCCGCGACCCCTCGCCCGCCACGCCCCTGGGCGTGGGCGTCCGCACCGTCTACGTCACCGTCCAGGAGCCCGACCCCGCCCACGCCTACGCCCAGTTGGTCGTGAATCAGCGCCTGGCCCTGGGCATCCCCCCCGCCGACCCCATCAAGGTCTTCGTGCGACAGGTCCCCTTCGGCGCGCGCAAGACCTCGGCCATGTCCTACCGCCTCGCCGCCAAGTCCGCCGGGGTTCCGTGACCGCCCCCGAAGACCAGGCTTTCGACCTCCTCCGCCTCACCCTCGTCCCCGACTTGGGCCCGGTCCTCATCCGCCGACTCCTCGACCGCTTCGCCTCCGCCCCCGCCGTCTTCGCCTCCCCTCTCCCGATGCTCGAGTCGGTCGAGGGCGTCGGCCCCAGGCGCGCCCGTGCCATCCTGGAGCACAGCGACCGGGGCGACCAGGCCCGCAAGGAACTCGAACGGGCCCAGGAACTGGACGTCTCGCTCCTGGCCCTCGGGGCCCCGGGCTACCCACCCCTCCTGGCCCAGACCCCCGACGCGCCACCCATCCTCTACGTGCGGGGCACCCTCGCCCCCGACGACGCCGACCGCTTTAGCCTCGCCATCGTCGGGTCGCGCGAGTGTTCGGCCTACGGGGTCGAGCAGTCCGAACGGTTCGCGGGCGTGCTGGCCCGATCCGGGATCACGATCGTCTCGGGCGGGGCCCGGGGCATCGACGCCGCCGCCCACCGCGGCGCCCTCCGCTCCCAGGGGCGCACCATCGTCGTGCAGGGGTGCGGGCTGGCCCACCTCTACCCGCCGGAGCACGAGTCCCTCTACGCCGAGATCGTCGAGCCCGGTCGCGGCGCCATCGTCTCCGAACTGCCCCTCGACACCGCCCCCGCCGCCAAGAACTTCCCCAGGCGCAACCGCATCATCTCCGGGCTCTCTCTGGGCGTGCTGCTCGTCGAGGCCGGCGAACGCTCCGGGGCCCTCATCACCGCCCGCATCGCCGCCGAGGAGCACGGCCGCGAGGTCATGGTGCTCCCCGGGCGGGTCGATTCGCCCACCGCCCGCGGCACGCTCGCCCTGCTCAAGGAGGGCGGGGGGCTGCTCGTCACCGACCCCGCCGACGTGATCGCCATCCTCGAGTCGCCCGCCCGCCACCTCCACGCCGGCACCTTCGGGCACCGATACCCCGGCGCGCCGGAGCCGACGCTGTTCGGTGCCGAGGGCTCGGATCGCCCCGCCGAGCTCCCGCTCACGCCGACGCAGCGCGCGATCCTCGGGGCGCTCGGCGTCCCGCTCTCGCCCGATCGCCTCGTTGAGATCACGGGCCTCTCGCCGGCGCAAGTCCGGGCGGAGCTGACAGTTCTGGAGCTCCAGCGCCGCGTCCGCCGGGCCAGCGGCATGATCGAGGCGACCCGCGACAGGCAGTAGGCGAGGCCGCCGCACCCCCCAGATCAGGGGGGTGCCGGAAAACCCATACAAAACTTGAAAAAGGTCTTGACGCTTGGGCTTTGAAAGGCTATCTTGACCCGAACAGATCGCCCGAAATCTGCTCGGCTCGGCCGCGTCGGTTCGATCGAGAGATGGAGGGGCGAGGAGGGCCGCACCGACCGTCGGTGCTGCCCGGGGCGCGGCGGAGGCTGCGTTCGCTCTCGGAGTCTCGCGCCCGTCGGTTGAGCCGACGGCGCGAATCGACAGGAGCGCGCCATGGCCTACGTCGAACCCGCCCTGATCCGGCTCGGTCCCGGCGGCGAGTATGTCACCGAAGTGCGCACGAATCCAGGTTCGTCCCGCGGGCTGGTCCTGTGCCGCGGAGGTTCGCCGTGGCCCTTCGGGCGATCGCTCCGCAAGCGCGCCGGGTTGCCCGGGGCTCAGGCGGACGAGCGGGGCGACCTGCTGCGGCGCCTGGGGCTCGTGGAGGGGGCGTTGGCGTGGCTGGGGCGCCAGGCCGGGGCGGTGCGGGAGCAGCGGGGCCGGACCGATCGGGCCATGCTGGCCCTGGCCGGCGCGGGAGGCCCGGGTCGTCGGGCCCCGCTCGGGGTGCCCGGGCGCGGGCCGGGGGAGCACGTTCTGGCCTGGGCGTTGAGCGCCCGGGCCTGTCGGACGGACGGATCGATTGCACAAGTCAGGGAGCCAAGCCATGAATCTGACGCCCAAACAACTCCGCATCCTGCAACTGATCCGCGACTGGCGGGTCCGTCGCGGGTACTCGCCGACCATGCAGGAGCTCGCCGACGAGATCGGCGTGTCCAAGGTAACCGTGTTCGAGCACGTCGAGGCGCTCATCAAGAAGGGCGCCCTGGTGCGGGAGCCGAACAAGGCTCGCTCTTTGTCGATCGCCGAGGGGATCGCGGTCCCGGATGAGTCGCGGCCCCTGCGCTTCCCCCTGGTCGGCAAGATCGCCGCGGGCAACCCCATCGAGCGCGTCGCCGACATGGACGAGATCGACGTGGGCGAGTTCATCGGGGCCCGCATGGGGCGCGAATCCACCTTCGCCCTCAAGGTCGAGGGCGACTCCATGCGCGACGAGGGCATCCTCGACGGCGACTTCGTCCTCATCGAGCGCACCCAGGTCGCCAGCAACGGCGACAAGGTCGTCGCCCTCCTGCCCGACGGCTCCACCACCCTCAAGACCTTCTACAAGGAAGACGACCACATCCGCCTGCAGCCGGCCAACCCCAACTTCGAGCCCATCCGCGTCAAGTACTGCCAGGTCCAGGGCATCGTCAAGGGCGTGGTCCGCAAGTACGGTCGCTGAAGCCCGCTTGGCTCTGTTGAGCCCCCGACAGCCCGCACGCCGAGACGGAGCCAGTCCGTGGGCGAAGGCTCGGGTCTTCCGGTTCCGCCAGCCCGGGTGGGACAGGCGTGCCGCCTGTCGTTGACCACCGTGCCACGACTGTTCGGCTCGGCGAACAGTCGTGCTCTCTCCGTCGGACACGACTGTGCCCCGTCGGACACGACTGTGCCCCGAGCGGCACAGTCGTGGCACGCGACCACCGTGCCACGACTGTTCGGCTCGGCGAACAGTCGTGCTCTCCCCGTCGGACACGACTGTGCCCCGAGCGGCACAGTCGTGGCACGCGGCCACCGTGCCACGACTGTTCGGCTCGGCGAACAGTCGTGCTCTCCCCGCCGGACACGACTGTGCCCCGAGCGGCACAGTCGTGGCACGCGACCACCGTGCCACGACTGTTCGGCTCGGCGAACAGTCGTGCTCTCCCCGTCGGACACGACTGTGCCCCGAGCGGCACAGTCGTGGCACGCGGCCACCGTGCCACGACTGTTCGGCTCGGCGAACAGTCGTGCTCTCCCCGCCGGACACGACTGTGCCCCGAGCGGCACAGTCGTGGCACGCGACCACCGTGCCACGACTGTTCGGCTCGGCGAACAGTCGTGCTCTCTCCGTCGGGCACGACTGTGCCCCGAGCGGCACAGTCGTGGCACTCGGCGATGATCGACATGCACGGGAGGTGTAAGGAGCGGGGCCCACCCCCCCAACCCCAGCCCCCGGGGCGGGGGAGTCAGGACCCGCCCCCCGGCCGCCGCCATGGGGCGGGGGAGTGGGGACGACCGATATCCGGTTGCGGGTCGAATACAGTTGCAACCGGGGGTCGGGGGCGGCGGTAGACAGGGGTGAGGCGGGCGACATCGCCTCACCGGGACCGCTGGACCCCGGCCTTGCCACCTGGAGACAGGCCGATGCGCCAGCGCCACATCCTCACCGCCTCCGCACGGGGCTTCTCGCTGCTCGAACTGACGATGGTGATCCTGCTGATCGGGATCCTGACGGCGGCGGCGGCGCTGTCGCTGGGGGGGTTCGTGGGCCGCGGCAAGGTCCGCGTCACGCAGTCGAGCCTGACGACCATCAAGGGGGCGCTGGAGGGCTACAAGCTGCAGGAGAACGTCCTGCCGCCCGACCTGCGGACGCTGGTCACGGCCAAGTACCTCGACGACAAGGCCATCGTGGACGCCTGGAACCGTCCGTTCATTTACGTGGTGCCGGGGCGGAACAACCGCCCGTTCGAGCTGCAGTCGCGTGGCGAGAACGAGAACGACCCGAGCGACGACCTGAGCGTCTGGGACATCAACCGCCCGGCCGGGTCCTGAGCCGGGGGCCCGCCATGCCCGAGTCGGCACGAATCAACACCGCCCGCCGGGGTCTCACGCTTCTGGAGATCGTGCTGGCGGTGACGCTGCTGGCGCTGATGGCGGGGGCCGCGAGCATGGCGGTGTCCTACGTGATCGCGGGGCAGGAGCGGCAGGGCTCGCGTCTGGCGGCGGCGGAGGTCGCCAACCGGCTCGTGCTGCAGTACCTGGACGACGAGGACTCGCTGCCCTCCCAGGGGTCGATCGTGCGGTACGCGGCGGATTACTACCGCTGGGAGCTGGCCCAGGAGCCGCTGAAGCTCAAGGCCATGAAGGACCTGCCGACCCCCGCCGCGGGCACGCCCCTGCGGGCCAGCAACACCGACCGGCTCAGGCAGGTGACGGTCCGCGTGTGGCTGAGCGAGGAATCGGGGGGCGGGCGCGAGTGGGGCGCGGGGGTGCCGGGGACGACCGTCACGCGGATGGTGGACCCGCTGGCCTTCCGCAACCCGGACTCGTTCGGGAACATGGTGAACACGGACGAGGGGATGCGGCGGCTGCTGGAACAGATGATGGGCGTGGCGCCGCCGCCGCCGCCACGGAGCCGCTGATGGAGGAACGCCGAAGCCCATTCGAGGTGGAGCGGGCGCCTGGGGGGGCGGGGGGCGCTTCCTCCACGCTGGCGCCTGGGGCTTGTCGGGCCCGTCGGGCGCGGGGGTTCACGCTGCTGGAGGTGGTGCTTGCGGCGATGGTGGGGCTGCTCATGGTGCTGGCGGCGTTCCTGGTGCTGTCGGGGATGGAGCGGACGAACCAGCGTCTGGCGGCGCGTGCGACGGAGCAGGCGCAGCTCGAGCGTGCCCATGTGGTGCTCTACCGCGCGCTCAACACGCTGGTCATGAGCGACCTGCCCACGCCCCCCGGGCGATGGCGCGAGCGTCAGCCCGGGCGCGCCGGCACCCCCGCTCCCCCCGCGCCGCCGCCGACCGAGCCGCCCACCGGCGAGCCGGGGGCCCGCTCCGTGGGCGGGTCGGCGGTGCAGCCCGAGCCGCCGCCGCGGTTCGTCCTGCGGAAGGACGCGTCGGCGGAGCGTCCGTCGGCCGCCTGGGGCGCCGGCAGCACGCCGCAACACCTGGAGCTGACGCTGTCGGCCCAGCCCATCGCCGGCGACGCCTCCGAGGACGAGTGGCGCGAGTTCCGCCTTCCCATGACCAACCACCAGGGGCTGGTGCTCGACGTGCACGCGCACCGCGGGCGATTCGAGTTGACGCCCGTGGAGGTCCGGCCCGTCGACGCCGCGGCGCGCACGGAGTACGAGCTGTGGTGGCGCCCGCTGCCGCCCCTGCCCGTGGGGCTGGACCAGCTCGATACGGCGCCCTTCGCCGAGGGGCCCGTGAAGGTCGCCGAGCACCTGCGGTGGGCGTGGTTCGAGGTGTTCGCGGGCCGGCGCAAGCAGGCGGACAAGTTCACGGCGACATGGGTGGTGGACCTGCCGGCGTACGTGCGCTTCGAGGCGATGACGGCGACGGGGCTGTACGTCGACTGGCTGTTCGAGGTGGGCTGGACGAGCGCGCCCGAGTACGCGTTGAGGTCGGCGACCCCCGACGAGCGGTCCCTGGCGGCGGGCGAGACCCCGGGCCCCACCGAGACGGGCGGGCGCCCGGAGCGCACGTCGCGCCGAGAGACCGTCCGACCCGGCACGCCCCGGCGCGACGGGCCGGGGCGTCGGACCCCGACCCAGCCCGACGCTCCGCGCGGCGAGCCGCCGCCCGCCGACCCGCCCCCGCCCAAGCCCGTCAAGCCGCGCCCGTTCATCCGAGACGTGCCCCCCGCCAAGCCCCGGTGACGATCGTGACCGCCCGCGACCCAACACCCTCTCCCCGCGCCTACGCGCTCGTGCTCGCGGTGGTCATCTCGGCGATGCTCGCCGCCGTCATCGCGATCGTCGTGTCGCGCCAGTCCGAGCGCACGTTCGCGCACGTGCGGGCCCTGGACCGCTACCGGGACCACCACCTCAAGAAGGGGCTGCAGGAGGTGCTGACGGCGTGGCTGCGCGGGGTCGCCAACCGCTCCCTCGCGGACCTGCTCGACGACGAGGGCAAGGCGATCGAGATCGACGCCGACGAGCGCACCTTCTCGGTGTTCTTCTCCGACGGGCAGGGGACCGCGATCACCGTGCCGCCCGCGCACCTCGGCGCCAACGAGCAGGCGGCCCTGGGGCGGCTGCTCGACGAACTCGACGGCATCGCGTCGGGCGTTCCGCTCACGCGCGAGTCGGGCCCGCTGGCCATCAGCCTGGGCTCGGCGCCGGAGGCGCTCATCGCCGCCGCGATCCGCGCTCTCTCGCCCGATACGGACCCGGACCCCTTCGTCTCGGCGATCGTGGGGGCGAGGGGCCGAGGGCTGACGCAGAGCGACGTGGAGCAGGCGGCGGGGCTGGCGAACATCCCGCCGGAGGCCAGGCCGCTGCTGGCGCGGTTCTTCACGATCCTGCCGCAACTGTGGCGCGTGGACGTGGAGGAGCGGCTGGCGCGGGGGAGCGAGCGCGGGCTGCTGCTGGCGCGGCACCGCGGGCTGATCGACCTGTCGCCGCGGACCTCGTCGGGGCGGGACCGGCTGGCGGCGGGTCTCGAGGGCGGCAGCCTGATCACCGAGTGGGCCCGCGAGGCGATCGAAACAGGCCCGGAAGGGGTCGGCGGAATACGCTTGGACCGGCGCCGGGATCGCCGGTAACGGAGACCACCGTGAGCACCCTGCAACTGGATCGACAGTCGGCCCGGAGGCGCACGCGCGTGGCGGGCGCGATCGGCGCGGCCCTGCTGGCGGGGGGCCTGTGGTACGGCGCGTGGGCCATCGCCAACGACCGCGCCCCCGCCAGCGCCGAGAGCATCCTCGCCGGCGCCGTCGCCGACGTCCCCAAGCCGGCGCCCATGCGCACGGTGTCGACGAGCGTGGACCTGCCCGCGGCGGGGACCAACCTGGCGCGGATCGCCAACCGTCCCGTGCCGCCCACCCCCACGCCGACGGCCGCGGCGGGGGCGGCGCCGGCGCCCGCCCAGCCCGCGATGAGCGTGCGATTCCTCGGCGTCATCACCGAGCCGAACCGACTGCTGGCCCTGCTCCACGCGGGGGGTCGGCAGCGGGTCGTGGGCGTGGACGCGGTGGTGCCGGCGGATCCCGAGGGGTCGCGCCTGCTCCGCGTGCGGCAGGTGACGCGCGACGCGATCGTCCTGCTCGACGGGTCCAAGGAGATCCGCCTCGAGCGTGCCGCCCGGACCGGGCCGGCGGTCACCTACGTCGCGGCGAACCCGGAGCTGGCGGCGGCGGGCGGGACGATCCCGGGGTACGCCCCGACCGGCGTGCCCTCCAACCCGCCCTACCCGGCGGGCGTCGCGGGCGGGGTGTCGAGCACCGGGCAACCACTCACGGGGCTGGACCGCATGCGCGAGATGCAGCGGAGCTTCGAGCAGAGGCGCGGCCTGGCCTCCGCCGTGCCGGAGGTCAAGGTGATCGGGGGCGATGCCGTGGGCGAGACGGACGGCGAGGCGCCTCCCCCGGCCGGGGTGCCCAAGGCCGTCCCGATCCCGCCGGACGGCGACAAGCCCAAGTGACCCGACGGAGACGCGATTGAGGATCTGCTACGTCCGACAGTCCGACCGCGGCGCCCGCCTGGCAGGCGTCCGCCTTGTCGGCGAGCTGCTCGATCGCGGGTGGGCGCCGCACAAGCCCCAGCCCGCGGGCGCCCTGCACGACCACGCCGAGCGGGCGGACCCGGTGCCGGCGATCCGGGCGGCGGCGGAGTGGATCAAGACCCTCCTGGTCGCGGGCGGTGGGGAGAGCGACCGGATCCCCATCCTGTGCCTCGATCCCGACGGCATGGCCTGCTCGTGGGTGACGGCGCCGAGCGCCAGCCCCGCGCTGATCGCGGCGGTGGCGCGGAGCGGGCCGAGCAGCCCGGAGGGGATCGAGGGGGAGGCGTCGGCGCCGCCGACGCCGCTGAGCTACTTCGCCCCCACGCCGCTGGACTCCTGCGTCCAGGCCATGCAGGCCCCCGAGCCCCCCGCGCCGGCCGCCAAGGGCCAGCCCGCGCCCCGCGCGCTCCCGCAGCGCGTCGCCGTGCTCGGGGCCGGCGACGCGGCGGCCCGCGTGCTCATCGACGAGCTGGATCGCCAGGGCGTGGAGTGCGGGGCCGTCATCACGCTGTGGCACGCCATCGCGTCGGCGTGGGACCGCGGCGCCGGCCCCTCGCGGAGCGGGGTCGTCGCCGAGGCGCCCCAGGTCGTGGGCAGCGTGCTGATCGACGGCCAGGGCCGGCTGATCTGGGCCTGGTCGCGGGCGCGAGCGCTGCTGGCCGGCGGCATGTTCCGCGTCGCCATGGCGGCGCCGACCGACCCCGACCTGCCGGCGACGCCCGCGCCCGACCAGGCGGA
>Ga0194120_10000335_pt1 | contig 87490 bp, 68 predicted proteins | sample TA2MahCa65mmetaG_FD_148642 | JGI IMG/M metagenome (GOLD analysis project Ga0194120, IMG submission 148642) | Freshwater microbial communities from Lake Tanganyika, Tanzania - TA2015019 Mahale Deep Cast 65m | ecosystem: Environmental > Aquatic > Freshwater > Lake | place: Tanzania: Lake...
CCCCCGGCGCGACCCGGATCGCGGAGAAGGACGGCATGGTGATGGTGTACGTTCCCGCCGGGACGTTCGAGATGGGAAGCAATGAAGGCGACAGTGACGAACAACCCGTTCACGCCGTAACGCTCGATGCGTTTTGGATAGACCAAACCGAAGTGACGAGTGCGATGTTTCGCATATTTGTTGAGGCCACCGGCTATGAAACCGACGCCGAGAAAGCGGGCTGGTCTTACGTGTTCAATCCGTCATCGGCAAGTTGGGAACAGACGAATGGCGCAGATTGGGCGCATCCGCGTGGGCCAAGTTCGGGCTTGAGTGGATTGGAGAAGCATCCGGTGATCAACGTGTCGTGGAATGACGCAACGGCGTATTGCGAATGGGCAGACCGTCGCTTGCCCACCGAAGCCGAATGGGAAAAGGCGGCGCGGGGGGATGACGGACGCAAGTATCCGTGGGGCAATGGCAACGTCGCGGGCAACCTGTTGGACTTTGCCGACAGCAATTTGAACGTGGATTGGGCGGACAAAACAGTGGACGACGGTTATCAGTTCACTGCGCCAGTGGGCAGTTATCCCGATGGCGCGAGTCCGTACGGGGCATTGGATATAGCGGGCAACGTGTGGGAGTGGGTGAACGATTGGTACAGCGAGAACTACTACAACACCTCACCTACCGAGAATCCGCCGGGGCCGTCGTCGGGCGACTATCGCGTACTGCGTGGCGGCTCCTGGTACAATGAAGCGCGGAACGTTCGCGCTTCGGGTCGCCTCAGGTTCTTCCCCGACTTCGGGGGCTACGACCTCGGCTTTCGTTGCTCCCGCTAACCTTTCGTAATGTTTGAACTGAGTTCTGGATTTCTGATCTTCTGGGGGGTCTGGGGGGCGAAGCCCCCCAGCGTCTCCCCTCTCTCCCGCGAAGCGGGGGAGAGGGGCCGGGGGTGAGGGGGCTGGCAGATAATGCAACTCTATCAACGAATCTGTGAATACGAAAACCTCTATAACGCCTTCCACTGCGCGCGGCGCGGCAAGCGCAAACAGGAGAGCGTGGCGCGGTTCGAGCGCGATCTGGAAATCGAGTTGTTTCGTTTGCAGGACGAACTGCTATCCAAAACCTATCGCCCGAGCCGCTATCGTAGTTTCTACCTCACCGACTCAAAACGCAGATTGATCAGCGCCGCGCCATTTCGAGATCGGGTGGTTCATCACGCGTTGGTGGATACGATTGAGCCGCTGTTCGAGCGGCGATTCATCTTTGATTCGTACGCCAACCGCAAAGGCAAGGGCACACACCGCGCGCTCGATCGGTGCACGCAATTTCTACGGAACAGCCGTTACGCCCTGCAGTGCGACATCCGCCAATTCTTCCCCAGCATCGATCACGCCCTTCTGCGATCCGAGTTGAGTCGGGTGATTGGCGACGAGGGTACGTTGTGGCTGTGCGATCGCATTCTCGAAACCGGCATGGGCGTGCTCGATGAAGAATACGAGATGCGTTGGTTTGCGGGCGACGATTTGCTTGCCATCAATCGCCCGCGCTCCCGATAACTTTCACTCGAATGCAGAATGCCGTGTGTTCACGAACACCGGCGCGCACACGAAAGTTAGCGCGGCCCGTTCCCGTCACCCCCTCTCCGGCCTTCCCCTATCGGTGACTGCTCCGATGGGGGAAGGCGCACGCGGGTGGGGGTGGCAAATATCGAACAGCCCCGCGCCCTCGCGCAGGCGTTGGCGCGGGGCATCCCGTCGGGAACGCTTGGCAAATCGTCCCTTATTTCTATCCGCGTGGCCTGACCGCCAACGCCACCCACCCGCGATCCTCTCGCTGTTCGACGACAGACAATCCGGCGGAGTGAATGGCGGCGATCACTTCGGCCTTTTGCTCGGCGAGAATGCCGGAGAGGATGAGAACGCCGTCGGGGGCGAGCGCGCGGGCCAAACCTTCGCCGAGAAGTTTGATGATGACACGGGCGAGGATGTTGGCGACGACGAGGGGGAATTGGTGATTGGTGATTGGTAATTGATGATCGGGGTGTGAGGTTTGAGTTGGAGTTTGAGTTTGGGGGTTTGAGATTTGAGATTTGGAGTTTGAGATTTGGAGTTTGGAGTTGAGCGCCGTTTCGAGCGAGCCGAGTCTGAATTCGATTCGGTCGCTCACACCGTTGAGCGCGGCGTTTTCACGGGTGGCGCGGTCGGCTTCGGGATCGATGTCCACTGCCAGCGCCGAGGCCGCGCCGAGTTTGATCGCGGCGACGGAGAGGATGCCGGAGCCACAGCCGAGATCGAAAACAGTTTGGCCGGGTTGAACATAGGTTTCGAGCAGGGCGAGGCAGAGTTGGGTGGTGGGGTGCGCGCCGGTGCCGAAGGCCATGCCGGGGTCCATGAGGAGTTCGATGGCGTTGGGTGGTTGGGTGGCTAACCACGCGGGGAGGATGGTGAGGCGCTCCCCGATGCGGATCGGTTTGTAGTTTGCTTTCCACAGTTCGGCCCAGTTGGCGTCGGCGACGCGGGTGTATGTCGGCGGCGGGATGGGCTGGATCATGCCGAGATAAAAAAGATCGTGTTCGATTTTGGCGCGGGCGGCTTCGAGCGCGGCGGCGTCATCGGCGGGCACATAGGCGCGCACGCGCAGGGGGCCGATAGGGCGGCCTTCGTCGTCGGGGTTGACTTCGATGGCAGTGGATTCAATGGAGACGCCTTGATGGGCGTGTTTGGCAAGCACATCGGCGACGGCTTCGGCCAGCTCACCATCGAGGGTGAGAGAGATTTCGAGCCAATTCATGGGAGTGGTCAGCAATCAGCCGCCAGCTGTCAGCCTTGCGCTGAATGCTGATTGCTGACCGCTGAATGCTAACTGCTATCCGCTGAAAAAATCGGCCAGCGAGTCGAGGAAACTCTTTTTCTCCTCGCTTCCGGCGTGCGGCCCTTCGAGAGTCTTGCCGAGTTCCTTCAATGTCTTCTTTTGTTCGGCGGTGAGATTGGTGGGGATGAGCACGTTGATGACGACGAATTGATCGCCTCGACCGTTGCGCTGGAGACGCGGCACGCCGCGGCTGCGCAGGGGGAAGACAGTGCCGGGCTGGGTGCCGGGAGGCACCTTGAGTCGCTCTTCACCGTCCACGGTGGGCACTTGCACTTCTGCGCCGAGGGCCGCTTGGGCCATGTTGACGCTGAACTCCATCCAAATGTCGTCGCCGCGGCGGCGGAAATAGGGATGCGGCTCGACATTGATGACCACATAAAGGTTCCCCGCCGGGCCGCCACTCGCGCCCGGCTCCCCTTCGTTGCTCAACCGAATCTGTGTGCCGGTGTCCACGCCGGGCGGGATGTTGACGATCAGTTTTTTGGTGCTGCGCACTTTCGCGCGCCCCTTACAGGTGTGGCACGGAGTGGCGATGGTTTCACCCGTCCCATGGCAAGCGGGGCAGGTGGAAACGTTGACCATCGAGCCGAGAAACGTCTGCCGCACTTGGCGAACCTCGCCAGCGCCTTTGCAGGTTGAGCAGCGAGTGGGCGAGGTGCCGGGCTCGGCGCCCGTGCCGACACAAGTGGGGCAGACTTCGGCGCGGGTGATCTCGATTTCTTTTTGCGCGCCGTGAACGGCGTCAGCGAAAGTGATGTTGAGTTCGTAACGGAGATCGGCGCCGCGGCGGGGGCCGCGGCGCGCGCCCGATGCGCGCGCACTGCCGAAGCCGCCGAAGAATTGCTCAAAGATGTCGTCAACGGTGAAACTGCCGAAATCGTTCACGCCCGCGCCGCCCTGAAAGGCGGCGTGGCCGTAGCGATTGTAGGCCGCGCGCTTCTCGTCATCGGAGAGCACGCTGTACGCTTCGCTGACTTCTTTGAATCGCTCCTCCGCGCCCTTGTCTTTGTTGACATCGGGATGATATTGCTTGGCGAGCCGGCGGTATGCGCCCTTGATGTCGTCTTTGCTCGCCTCGCGCGGGACGCCGAGGATGTCGTAGTAATCGCGTTTAGACACAAAAGGATGAAGGATGAATTCAGAAGGATGAAACGAGCTCATCCTTCATCATTCATAATTGGATCACGCTTCTTTATACTCGCCCTCGACGACGCCATCGTCCGATGGGCCGCCGTTGTTGCCCGGGCCGCCGGGCTGGCCGCCCATGCCGGGCCCGCCCGTTTGGCCGTAGGCCGCCGCGCCGAGTTTCTCGGCGGCTTTGTACAGCGCCTGGGTGGCCTCTTGAATCTTCGCGTTGTCACTGCCGTTCAACGCAGCGCGCACGGCCTGAATCTTGCTTTCCACTTCGGCCTTCGCCGTCGCGTCGGCTTTGTCGCCGAGGTCTTTGATCGCGCGCTCGGCAACGTAGATCGCGGAGTCGGCGGCGTTGCGGGCCTCGATGCCCTCTTTGCGCGAGCGGTCTTCGGCGGCGTGCGACTCGGCATCCTTGCGCATCTTCTCCACTTCATCTTTGCTCAAGCCCGACGACGCGTGAATGGTAATGTGCTGACTGCGGCCGGTGGCTTTATCGGAGGCCGACACTTTGAGAATGCCATCGGCGTCGATGTCGAAGGTCACTTCGATCTGCGGGATGCCGCGCAGGGCGGGCGGGATGCCGTCGAGGATGAACTTGCCCAGCGATTTGTTGTCGCCGGCCATGGGGCGCTCGCCCTGCACCACGTGAATTTCGACCGACGTTTGCATGTCGGAGGCGGTGGAGAAGACTTGGCTCTTCTTCGTGGGGATGGTGGTATTCCGTTCGATGAGCGGAGTCGCCACCCCGCCCAGAGTCTCGATGGACAGCGTCAGCGGAGTCACGTCGAGCAGCAGCACGTCTTTCACTTCGCCGCCGAGCACTCCGGCTTGAATAGCCGCGCCCACGGCCACCACTTCATCGGGGTTCACGCCTTTGTGCGGCTCTTTGCCGAAGGTCTTGCGCACAATGTCTTGCACGGCGGGCATGCGAGTCATGCCGCCCACCATCACCACTTCGTGAATGTCGGCGGGCTTGAGTTTGGCGTCGCTCAATGCGTTCTGCATCGGGCCGATGGATCGCTCGATGAGATCGTGCGTGAGTTGTTCGAGTTTAGCGCGGGTGAGATTGATGGTGAGGTGTTTGGGGCCGGAGGCGTCGGCGGTGATGAACGGCAAATTGAGTTCCGTCTGCATCACGGTCGAGAGTTCGATCTTGGCTTTCTCGGAGGCTTCCTTCAATCGTTGCAGGGCCTGCCGGTCGTTGCGCAAATCAATGCCCTGATCTTTCTTGAATTCGTCGGCGGCCCAGTCGATCACGCGCTGATCGAAATCGTCGCCGCCGAGGAACGTGTCGCCGTTGGTGGATTTGACTTCGAACACGCCATCGCCCACCGAGAGGATCGAAACGTCGAACGTGCCGCCGCCGAGATCGTACACGGCGATGGTTTCGTCTTTCTTTTTGTCGAGGCCGTAGGCCAGCGAAGAGGCGGTGGGCTCGTTGATGATGCGCATGACTTCGAGTCCGGCGATGCGCCCGGCGTCTTTGGTGGCCTGTCGTTGTGAGTCGTTGAAGTAGGCCGGCACGGTGATGACGGCTTGGGTGACGGCTTCACCGAGATAGGCTTCGGCGTCGGCTTTGAGTTTGGCGAGGATCATCGCGCTGATTTCGGGCGGTGAGTATTCTTTGCCGCCCATGTGCACGCGCACGTCGCCGTTGGGGGCGGCGGTCACTTTATACGGAACGAGTTTGAGCGCGCGCTGAACTTCGGCGTCGTTGAACTTGCGCCCCATGAATCGTTTGATCGAAAAGATCGTGTTTTCGGGATTGGTGATGGCTTGCCGCCGGGCCACCTGCCCCACGAGGCGTTCGCCGGTTTTGGGGTTGATGGCGACGACCGAAGGAATGAGGCGCGAGCCTTCGGAGGAAGGGATGACGACGGGTTCGCCGCCTTCCATCACTGCGACGACAGAGTTGGTGGTTCCGAGATCGATGCCGATGATTTTGCCCATAATAGACTCTCCTAAGCAATTAGCAATTGGCTGTTAGCGATTGGCTGTATGCGGCTAAAAGCGAACAGCCAATCGCTAACCACTATTTAGCAACTTTGACGAGCGCTGGTCGGATGACTCGGTCGCCCAATTTATAGCCCTGCCGCAGGACTTCGATGACGTGTCCTTCGGGGTGCGAGTCGGTTTCTTCGTGGACGACGGCTTCGTGAAAGTTGGGGTCGAAGGGTTGGCCGTCGGCATTGATTCGTTGGATGCCTTCGTTTTCGAGGATGGCTTTGAGTTTACGATGGACGAGGGCGATGCCTTCGGCCCACTTGGCGCCGTCGCCGTCGGCGGGCGCGGTTTTCATTGCCAGATCGAAATCGTCGAGCGCGGGCAGGATGCGGGTGAGCACGGTGGCGGCGACGGTTTGCGACAGGTCGGCGTTCTCGCGCTCGATTCGTTTTTTGTAGTTGGCGAAGTCGGCGCGGGCGCGCTGCCAGCCGTCGAGGTATTCGGCGGCTTTGGCGCTGGCGGCTTCGATCTGCGCTTTAAGTTCGGCGACCGGGTCGGGCGCGGCGGCTTCCGACGGAGCCGACGGGGCGGGTTGAGAGTCGAGGGAAGGCGAGGGCGGGGTGGGTTCGCCTTCGAGCACGGTTTCCATTGGGTCAGGATTCTCCATAGGTTTCTTGCATGAGGTCGGTCATTAATTCGGCGACGTAGCGCACGGTGGAGACGGCGCGGCCATACGACATGCGGGTGGGGCCGAGCACGCCGAGCGCCCCGGTGGCAACGTTGGTGACTCCATAACGAGCGAGCACCATCGAGCAGTCTTTGAGTTCTTCCCAATCGCCCTCGCCGCCGATGACGACTTGCACACTGCCCACGTTGGGGCTGAGCACTTTGGCGAGGAATTCTTTGAGGAAGGCCTGCTCTTCGAGCACGCGGCGGGCGTGCATGGCCGCGTCGGCTTCGGCGAATTCGGGCTCGGAGAGCACGCGGCTGACGCCGTCGTAAAAGATGTCGCCCGTTTTCGAGGCGATGGCGGGCTGCATCACATCGGCGATGAGGCGCACGATTTCTTGCTCGAAGGTATTGAGGTGCGCGGCGGCGGCGCGAATCGTGTCGCTGTCGAGATTGATGAAGGCGATGTTGATGTGCGCGGCGGCTTCGCTGAGTTGCTCCTGCGGCACCGGCTCGGCCAGCGAAAGAATTTGCTGGCGCACTTCACCGCCCATAAGGACGAGCACCATGAGCACCTGCCGTCCCTGCGTGGCGATGAGCTCGACATGTTTGAAATAGACCGATGTGCTTTGCGGCACGGTGATGAGTCCCGCGCCGCGCGTGTGCTGGGAGAGGACGGAAGCCGCCAACCGCATCCACTGACTCACTTCCGGCCCGGCCTGATGAAACTGATGGCTGATGGTGTTCTGCTCGGCCAGCGGCAGTTCAACTTCGCCCATCAATTGTTGCACGAAGTATCGGTAGCCCTCTTCGGTGGGGACGCGGCCAGCCGAGGTGTGCGGCTGGCGAATGAGGCCGCGTTCGGTGAGGGCGGCCATTTCGTTGCGAATGGTGGCCGGGCTGAAAGGAAGCGAGTATTTCTCGCGCAACCCTTTGGAACTGACAGGGGATGTCGAGTCCACGTATTCTCGGATGATCAGCCCGAGCAATGTTCTTTGGCGGCCTGTGATCTTCATAACTAATCGGTCAACTCTTTGGCACTCTTCTTTGGTGAGCGCTAACGATGTTGGAAAAATAATACCACGTTGCTGGCGGAGTAGTCAAGAAAAGGAGTTGAACGTTCGCTCAGAGAATGGGGGAGTGCGCCCCAAGAAGGTTACGCAATGCCGGCCAATGGCACAGTGAAGTGAAAGGTGCTGCCGACACCCAATTCGCTCTCGAACCAAACTTTGCCCCCGCCCAGTTCCACCATCTGCCGGACGATGTTCAAGCCGAGTCCGGTGCCCGGCGCATCATTCCTGTTGTTATCGGCGCGGAAGAATTTGGTGAAGAGTTTGGCTTGATCGTCGGGCGCGATTCCGAATCCGGTGTCCTGCACCGACACGTGCAAAACGTCGATCGCGGCTTTCGTATCCCAAACATTCTTCGCTCGCTGCACCCGAATCGTCACCTGACTGCCGTTGGGCGAATACTTGTGCGCGTTGCTCACTAAATTGGTGAGCACTTGAGTCAACCGAATCGGATCGCCCAGCACCAACGGCAACTCGCCCTCCACTTCAACCGCCAACAACTGCTGTTTCGTGTCGCAGGCGCTCTGCAGAGAGCGCACCACTTCGTCGATCACAGCCTGAAACTGCGCGGGCTTGAGGTTGAGCTGCAAGCGGCCCGATTCGATGCGGGCGATGTCGGTGAGGTCAGAGACGATGGTGATCATCCGCTCGACGTTGCCCTGCACGATGTTGAGAAATTGCTGTTGTCCTTCGCTCACTGCTCCGGCCGCCCCGCCCAACATCAATTGAGTGTAGCCTTTGATGGACTGCATCGGGTTCTTCAACTCGTGCGACACCATCGACACAAATTCGCTCTTGGCTTGATTGGCCGCGTTCACTTCGTCGTACAGCTGCGCGTTGGTGATGGCCGCCACCGAGTGATCGGCGAGGCGCGCGAGGAAGGTCACTTGATCGTCGGTGAAGCAATCCACATGGCGTGATTCGATCAACAGCACACCGATGGACTCATTCTCGCGCACAATAGGCACGGTGAGCTGCGTGGCCGTGTCGGGCAAAAATTCAATATACTCCGGATAATTCTTTACGTTTCGCGCAAACACGGTGGAACGCGATTTGATCGCTTTGCCCGCCAAACCCGCATCGGTGGGGAACGGCGCATCTAAGAATTGAGCAATGGCCCCGCCGTAGCCTCGATGAGCGATGATGCGAATGCCTTCCGGTGTGACCAGCCCAGCCAAACCCGCATTGGCTTTGGAGGCCGCGAGCGCGCGCTCGAGAATCACGGTCATCACCCGCTTCACGTCGAGCGCGGCGTTCAACTCGCGGTCGATGCGCTGCATGGCCGACAGTTCTTCGACGCGGGCGGCCAATGCTTGATCGGTGAGATTGAACAGCCGCGCGTTTTCGATGGACACCGCCGCCTGACCGGCGAAGGCAGTGAGCAGAGTGGTGTCGTCGTCGGTGAACGGCGCGCCGCTGCGTTTGTTGATCACCTCGACGACGCCGATGGTTCGCTCTTTGATTCGCAGGGGGACGGCCATCATCGCCCGCGACACGAAGCCCGTTTTCTGATCCGGTTTCTGAAACCAGCGCGGATCGTTGGCCGTGTTGTTGACGATCACCGGCTCGCCTTTCTCGGCGGCGGAGCCGACGACTCCGCGGCCGGCCGGGACACGGAGTCCGATAATATCCCGCGCCACCGGCCCCACCGCGACTTTCAGGATCGAGTCGTTCGTTTCCTCGTCGAGCAAAAACAGGCTCCCGGCTTCGCAATCCAAAATGCCCACCGCGCTTTCGAGCACGCGCTGAAGAAGCGGCTCGAGGTCGAGCGTGGAGGTGATGACTTGGGCGACGACGTTGAGGGTGGCGAGCTGCCGCGCGCGCTCTTCGGTTTGGCGGTAGAGGCGGGCTTTGTCGATGGCGGTGGCGGCCTGATCGGCAATGGCGGCGAATATCTTGAGTTGATCTTCGGCAAAGGTGTGGCCGGCTTCGAGCGAGGCGATGGTCATCGCGCCCATGGCGCCCGAGCCGGCGCTGAGGGGCACGCCCATCCACGCCCGATACGGGCGGCTCAGCGGCGACACACGGCGGCGCGAACATTCGCCGAGATAATCGTCGGTGAGGATAGGTTGGCCGGAGCGGATGACTTCGCTGGCCAGGCCCTGCCCAAAGGGCCACGGCTGGTTTTCGCGCGTCGGGTCGCGTTCGTCGTTTTCGATGAAGAAGGCGTATCGGAAGGATTGGGTGGCCGGGTCGTGCAGGATGATGGTGAAGTTGCGCACGTCGAGCACGCGCCCGGCTTGGGCATACACGAGTTCGAGCAGATCGTCGAACGAAATGGAGAAGTTGACTGCCTGCGACACTTGGCTGAGGGCGTTCAGTTCGTTCACGCGCTTCTCGAGGGATTCCACTGCCAGCGCGCGCTCGACGGCCAACGCGCTCTGATCGGCCAAGGAGTCGAGGTAGTCGATGTCCCGTTGCGAATACGGTTCGCCGGAGAGGCGGCTGCCCAACGCGAGCCAGCCGATCAATCGGGTGCGGCTGTTGAGCGGCACGAACAGCGATGATCCGACGACGGCAATGCGCGCTCGATCGCGCGCGAGCGCGGCGGGCAGAGGAGAATCGGGCGCGAGATAAAGGGTGCTTCGCTGTGCGGCTAACGCGCGCGCCAATGCGCCCTCGGCCGGGAAGCGGATGTCGGTGTCGGGGCGGCCAACGGCGGCGTAGGCGCTGTACTCTGCGCCGCTCGTGTCGCGCAGATAGATGTGCAGATGATTCGGTTTGAGCGTGGTTTCGATTTGCTGGCGAAGCTCACCGGCGATGAAAGGCAGTTCGGAAGATTCGGTGAGGGCGTGGCCGAAGGCCAGCAATTGTTCGCGATAGGCTTGACTGCCCCGAAAGAAGTAGAAGTCGATCTTGCTTTGCGCCCAATTGCGAATTGGGTTGAAGACCATGACGAGCACGAGCACGAGCAGGCCGATGGCAAACGGAGAGTTGGTGGTGACGGCGGCTCCGGCCAACACGCTCGCGCCGTACACGAACAGCCAATACCCCACGGCGGTGAACACGGTGAGAATGCCGTAGATGAGGGTGAGTCGGATGATGTAATCGGTGTTGAGCAGGCGATAGCGCAGAATGGCGTAGGCCACGCCTGCCGGGAAGAGCGCCATCGGCGCGAAGTAGACGGGGTTGAATCGCAACTCCGGCGCGGCGGTTGAGGCGATCACCCAAATGACTGCCGGAAAGAATCCCAAACTGCCCAGCAGAATGTATCCGCTCTGGGCGCGCACGATGGGCGATTTGCCTCTGAGCCAGCGGTAGGCGGTGATGGCAAAAAACCACACAGCGCTGACGGCGCTGTACAGAAAACCAACCAGCCACACGGCGGCATACACTCGCGGGTTGGCAAAGTTGTTGACGGCCAACGCGCCGACTGCGCCGATGAGTAGCGCCGGGGCAAAGGCCAGCCAGCGCAGCATCGGACGGCGCATCACCAAATCCACTTCTTGCGGGAAGATGAAACTGAGGGTGAAGATGCCCGCGCCCGCTGCCGGAACCGCCACCGACCATAATGCCGAGAAGGCATGGGTTGTGTAGAGATCGAAAATGCCGCCAACCATTCCTGCCATGCTGGCGCAGAAGAGGGCAAACATTCGCCCGGTGAATTCGTGGCGGCGCAGGCGGAACACCCACAACCCAATGAGCAAATAGGCCAGGCCCACAAAATATGGAACGACGAAAATGCCGAAGAGACTGTTGGCGGGGAAGGCGATGAGCTGAACTTCGACGGTGCGCTCGATTTCGGGAGCATACGGCCCCCACGGCGGCCCCGACGAATCGCCGAAGACGATGGGCACGGTGTCGCCGATAGAAAAGCGAGAGAGCGCTCGATCGATATCGGCGGTGGAACGAACGGGGATGCCGCCAATGCTGATCAGCCGGTCGGGGTAACTGGCGCCGTTGGGGTCGGCGGTGTCATCGGCGATGAGCGCCCACTCCTTCGGGCCGGTGCCGTTCAATATGAGCGTGGGTTCGACGAACGCGCCGATGAAGGGTTGGCTGGCCCAGCGCAGGGCGAGCGCCGGCGCTATGATGTGCATGCTGACGGCGAGCAGAAGCACGCAGAATACAATCAGCGTCGCCAGTCGCTCCAGCGTCGCGCGGAATTCCAGATCGGATTCGGTCGTTCCGGCGGGTGCAGTTCGGGCAGTTGCCATTCGCAATGATTGTACTTTGGCGGGGGCGCGCGGGCAAGCGAGCCGGGTTACGGTTGCGTTGCAGTTTACGCCTGTGGCTAAACTCGGAGAGAGCGAAGGTGATGGAAACGACCTGCGGTATAATCATTTTTGCGACATCGTTCACACACTATCCCTCTGAGTCAGGTTGATCCGCATGACAACTCTACCCATCCGAGTGCTCGTTGCCAAGCCCGGGCTGGACGGACACGATCGGGGCGCGAAGGTGATTGCCCGCGCCCTCCGCGACGCCGGGATGGAAGTGATCTATACCGGCCTACGCCAAACGCCAGAGATGATCGCCGAAGCCGCACTGCAAGAAGACGTGGACGTGATCGGGCTGTCGATTCTCTCCGGCGCGCACAACGCCCTTGCGCCCCGCATCATGGAATTGCTGAAGACCGGCGGTTTGAGCGATGTCAAAGTGTTCATGGGCGGCATCATCCCCGACGAAGACATTCCCATGCTCCGCTCGCTCGGTATCGCCGGAGTGTTCGGGCCCGGCACCAGCACCGAAACGATTGTGAGGGCGATACGAGAGGCGGTGAAGGAATGACAAGATGACAGGATGAGCGGGTGACCAGATAAAACCGCGTCATCTTGTCATCTCGCCATCTTGTCACCTCGCCATCTCGTCAATGGATTTGGTCGACTCCCTCCTCTCCGGCAACCGGCGCGCGCTCGCCCGGCTGATCACCCAAATCGAAAACGATCTCCCCGTAGCCCGAAATGTGCTCGCCACGTTATACATGCGCGCTGGCCGCGCTCACCTCGTCGGCGTCACCGGAGCGCCGGGCACGGGCAAGTCCACGCTGGTCAACGAACTCGCCCGCGCCTTTCGCCAATCGGGCCGCACCGTTGCCATCATCGCCATCGATCCCACCAGCCCGTTCACCGGCGGCGCAATCCTTGGCGATCGGATTCGAATGCGCGACCTCTCCGGCGACTCGGGTGTGTTCATCCGCAGTATGGCCACGCGCGGAAGTTTGGGCGGGCTGGCGCGAGCCACTGCGGATGTAGCCACCGCGTTGGACGCCGCCGGTTTCGATGTGGTGTTGATCGAAACGGTGGGGGCGGGGCAATCGGAAGTGGATATAGCGCAGTTGGCCCACACGGTGTTGGTGGTGGAAGCGCCCGGACTCGGCGACGACGTGCAAGCCATCAAAGCCGGCATTCTCGAAATCGCCGATGTGCTGGTGGTGAACAAAGCCGATCAGCCCAACGCCGACATCACTGTTCGCGCTCTGCGCGGGATGTTGGCGCTCTCGCAACCGGAGTCGGGCGCGCGGCCCACGCCCATTTGCGAGACGGTCGCCACCGAGGGCAAAGGCATCGCCGAGTTGGCGGCGGCCATCGACGATCACCGCTCGCATCTCAACGCCAGCGGCGGAATGATCGAGCGAACGCGGGCGCGCATCCGCCGCCAGATCGAAACGATGCTGCGCGAGCAATTGTACGCTCGCTTCATCAGCCGAAACGGGGGCCATGCAGAATTGGATGCGGCGGTGGAGGCGGTGATGGATCGACGGGTCGATCCATACTCGGCGGTGGAGGAGATGATCAAATGATCGTGGGCGAACGAATCCGTTTGCGCCCCATCGAGCGCGACGACTTGCCCCGGTTTGTGGCGTGGTTCGCCGACCCCGAAGTTCGGGATGGGCTGTCGATCTTCATGCCCATCGGCCTCGCCGAAGAAGAGCAATGGTTCGAAGCCATGCTCAAGGAAGAGAAGGCGCGGCGACCTCTGTCGATTGACGCGCGGGCCGTGGACGGATGGGCGCACATCGGCTCCGCCGGATTCCATCAAATCGATTGGCGCAATCGCAACGCCGAGTTTGGCATCGCCATTGGCGACAAACAATACTGGAACACCGGCTATGGCGCCGACGCGGTGCGGACACTGATAGGGTTTGGTTTCGGCGAATTGAATCTTGAGCGCATATATCTGCGCGTGTTCCACACCAACCTGCGCGCGATCCGCTGCTACGAAAAGGCCGGGTTCGCGCATGAGGGCCGCCTGCGGCGAGATCGTTTTCACGCGGGCCGGTATGACGACACACTGATCATGGGCATATTGCGCGACGAATGGGAGAAGAACAGAGGATGAGCGAACGGCATCACGATGTGACGGCGATGTATGGCGGGATACGGTTGTTCACTGGCGCCTCCACGCCCGATCTGGCGAAGGAGATCAGCGATTATCTTGGCGCGTCGTTGAGCGGGCGCGACATCATCGAGTTCCCCAACGAGAATCTGTTCGTGCGTCTGCACTCCAGCGCGCGTGGGCAAGATGTGTACGTCATCCAGACCACCTCCGTGCCGGTGAATCGCAACCTCATGGAACTGCTGATCATGCTGCAAACCCTGCGGCTCGATTCGGCGGCGCGCATCACGGCGGTCATTCCATACATGTGCTACTCGCGCTCCGACAAAAAAGATCAGCCGCGCGTGCCCATCACGGCCCGCCTCGTGGCCGATATGATTCAAGCCGCCGGAGCCGATCGCTACATCACAATGGATTTGCACGCCGGGCAAATACAGGGCTTCTTCTCCATTCCCGGCGACGTGCTCACCGCCTTTCACCTCCTCAGCGATTATTTTGTGTCGAAGCGATCCCAACTCGTCGATCCGGTGATCGTCACCGCCGATTTCGGCTTTGCCAAGAAAGGGCGCAACTTCGCCGCCAAACTTTCTGCGCCCATTGCTTTTGTGGAAAAGCGGCGCACCGGCAACGACTCGACTGCCGAAGCGATGACGGTCATCGGCGAAGTGGAAGGCCGCGACGTGATCATCGTGGACGACGAAGTGGACACCGCCGGATCGGTGCGGCAGGCGGTGGACATTGTGCGGCACTACGGCGCGCGCGACGTGTATCTCTCGTTTGTGCATCCGGTGCTTTCGGGCCCGGCCATCGAGCGCCTGCGGCAGGTCGAGATCAAAGAGATCGTCACTACCGACACTATTCCCATCCCGCCGCACAAAATGTTATCCAACATGACCATCCTTTCCATCGCGCCGCTTCTCGGCGAAGTGATTCGCCGCGCGCACGAAGGCCGCAGTGTGGGCGAGATGTTCAACGAGTGACACACCTTAACCGCGATGGCGCGGCGTTTATCTTTTCGCATCGGAGGCGCTCGATGAATCGCCAACCTTTGATCCTCGCTGTGTTGTTGATGACCGCGCTCGCGTGCAGTCTGCCCGGTTTGGAATCGGCCCCCACGCCGCCGCCGTTGGATGCGGCGCAGACCGCCGTCGCCGCAACGCTCACGGCCAGCGTTCCGATCAGCGAACCCGGAGTCACGGTGGCGGCGCCCACCGAGACTCCCGCGCCTGCCATCACCGATACGCCGCCCACATCCCCGCCGCCCTCCGCGCAATGCGCCGTCGCTGTCGCCGACGGCCACACCGTGCTGTGCCAAAATGGGGCGGATCAGATTCAGCTCGCCGACGCGGGAACGCTCAGCGTGAATGCTGTGGCGGTGTCGTCCGATGGAACGCTGGTGGCTTACCTCGCCAGCCAATCCGATGGCGGCTCGCAGTTGTGGACGGAGCTGTGGGTTGTCAACGCCGATGGATCGAACGCGCGCAAAGTAGCCGGGCCGGAACAACTGCCCGCCAGCGATCCCGCTGGGGTCAATTGGCCGCGCGCCATTCAGTGGCAGGCCGGAACGCACAACATTTTCTTCGACACCGGCTGGACTCCGGTGGGCGGCATTCAGGGGCCGGGCGAATACATCAACAATGATCTGTGGGTGGTGGACGCCGACACGGGCGGGCTTTCGCAAATGCTCACGCCCGGCACCGGCGGCCTCTTTTCGGTCTCGCCGGATGGGGCGTGGGTGGCCGTGTCCGATCCCGATTCGATTGGGTTGATCAGCGCCGACGGCGCGACGACCCGGCCCGATGTCCTGGCCTTCCAGCCGATCATCACTTACAGCGAATATCAATACAAGCCGCAGGTGACGTGGGGAGCCGACGGCTCATATTTCATCGCCCTCATTCCCTCGCCCGACCCAATGGCCGCTGACGCCGGCACGACTCTGTTTCGCGTGTCGGTGGATGGATCGACACAGCGACTCGACACGCTCTCCGGCGGATTCTTGTTCGATCCATCGGTGAAGCCCTCGCCGGATGGGCAGTGGGTGGCGTATCTCAAAAACACTTTCGACGGAACGAACAATCACCTCTTTCTGCAAGTGGCGCGAACCGACGGCTCGCAAGACAGCGGCGGCGAAACGCCGCTGGGCACAAGCCTGCACAGTTGGTCGCCGGACTCGTTATGGGTTGCTTACGATGTTCACGACGAGGGGCTGTACGTGGCCGGCTTCAACGGCGTGGGACAACTTTTGGCCCAACAGCAAGTGACGATATCGTTCGAGTGGACGGGCGCGAACAGCGCGGTGTTCTCCGGCCAGCTCAACGGCCACTGGGGCGTGCGCGCGGCGCAAGTGGGCGGCGCTTCTGCCGATGTAGCCGGGCCGTTCTCCGAGTTTGTGGTGTTCGATGCGAGGTAGCGGATAGCGAATGGCGGGTAGCGGATGGGGGATAGCGGGTAGCGACTAGCGAAAGTGCCGCCTTTCGGTGCAGAGCCGGAAGGCGGTTGTGTTTTCGATCTGCTGATGCGCTTACAGTTTGCTCATCCCCTCATGCTATAATCCTCGCGCGACGGGCAGATACGCGGGGCGCGGAACACAACTCAGCCACTAACACAAAAAGAATCAGCGTTCATCCGCAACAACCGGCGTCATCCGCGTTCCCCATTTCTTGCCAACAAAGCAGCACCCGAAGGACTCTCACACCCCTCCATGTTCAAATCCATCATCAAAGCCATCGGCGGCGACCCGAACAAACGGGATGTCCGCAAGTACACCGAGATCGTCGATCTCATCAACGGCAAGGCCAAGCAGTTCGAGGCCATGAGCGACGACTCCCTGCGGGAAAAAAGCAACGAGCTCAGAACCGAAGTTCAAGCGGAATTGAGCGAGATTCCCCCGGACGCCAAGCCCGACGAACGGAAGAAGGCCACACAATCCGCGCTCGAGTCCGTCCTCCCCGAAGCCTTCGCGCTTGTGCGCGAGGCCTCGTCGCGCACCACCGGCCTGCGCCATTACGACGTGCAGCTCATCGGCGGCATGGTATTGCACGCCGGGCGCATTGCCGAGATGCAAACCGGCGAAGGCAAAACGCTCGTCGCTACATTGCCGCTGTACCTCAATGCCCTCACCGGGCGCGGCGCGCATCTGGTCACCGTCAACGATTACCTTGCCCGGCGCGACGCGCGCTGGATGGCGCCTATGTATCACCTGCTCGGACTCAGCGTGGGGATTTTGCAGGACGCCTCGCGCACCGAGAACGCGCGCAAAGCCTTCCTCTTCGATCCGGCGCGGGACACCGACAACGAAGACACGCGCTTCATGCGCGTGGTGGATCGCCGCGAAGCCTACGCCGCCGACATCACTTACGGCACCAACACCGAATTCGGTTTCGACTACTTGCGCGACAACATGGAGAACACGCTGGCCGGACGGCGTCAGCGCGGGCACTTCTTCTCCATCGTGGACGAAGTGGACAACATCCTCATCGACGAGGCCCGCACCCCGCTCATCATCTCCGGCCCGGCGGGCGAAAGCGCCTCGCTCTATCAAGAATTGGCGCGCGTCGTCAAACAATTGCGCCCGGAGCATTACGAGATCCTCGAACGCGAGCGCGCGATCTCGCTCAACGATGAAGGCTACGCCCGAGTCGAAGAACTGTTGGGCCGCCCCCTGCGCGACCCCGACCGCCCCGAAGACCTCACGCCGGAGCAGGCGCAGATCATGGCCCACCTCGAGCAGGCTTTGCGCGCCGAGTTCCTCTTCAAGAAAAACAAAGAGTATCTCGTGCAGGGCGGCAAAGTGTTGATCGTGGACGAGCACACCGGGCGAGTGATGCCGGGCCGCCGTTGGAGCGACGGCCTCCATCAAGCCGTCGAAGCCAAAGAGGGCGTGCCGGTTCAAGCCGAGAACGTCACTTACGCCACCATCACCCTGCAAAACTTTTTCCGCCTCTACGACAAACTGGCGGGCATGTCGGGCACGGCGCTCACCGAAGCCGAAGAGTTCGACAAAATTTACAAGATCGACGTGGTGCCGATTCCGAAGAACGTCGAATACATCGCCGAGCGCGACGCGAACATCATCACCCGCGAATTCAAAGAGAACGGCTACAAGTTTCATTACTACGCCCGCAAGGCCGACCCCGAAAAGCCGGTGTGGTATCGCCGAAAGGATTATCCCGATTCGGTCTATCGCACCGAAGAGGCCAAACTGAGATCGATTGTGTGGGATGCGCTCCGGCGCAACGTCTTGGGGCAACCGTTGCTCATCGGCACGACATCAGTGGAGTCGTCGGAACATCTCTCCAAACGATTCGCGGGGGAGCCGATTCGCAAACTGGCGCTGGTCAAACTTTTGCGCGAGGCGTGGTTCGCGGCCAACGATGTGGATGAAGAGGGGCAGGCGATCCCGGCGCTCACGCCGCTCAACAAATCGCTCGACTCGCTCAATACGCAGGACACGAAAGCGCTGGCGAAAGAACTCGGCGTGTCCGCCAATCCGCTTCTGGAAGAAAACCTTCAGCGTTTGTTGGCTCTGCTCGATCTGCCCGAAGACTCTCTGCCCAAACTGCGCGCTGTGCTCGGCAGCGGAATCAAACACCGCGTGCTCAATGCCAAGAAGCACGATGAGGAGTCGGAGATCATCAAAGACGCGGGCAAGTTGGGCGCGGTGACCATTGCCACAAACATGGCCGGGCGCGGCGTAGACATTAAGTTAGGCGGCTTCTTCGACGAGACGGCGCTGGCCGGAGTGAACCGCGTGCTCGAAAAGGCCGGCCACGCCAACGCCTTCGACATGCGCCACGAAGATCGATTGGCCGCGCTGGAGAAGATCGATCCGGCCGAGTTCGGAATCTATGCCGAGAACATCGCCGCCTTTCGCCAGCACATGGCCGACGAGCAAACCGTGCGCGCCCTCGGCGGCCTGCACGTCATCGGCTCGGAGCGGCACGACGCGCGGCGCATCGACAACCAATTGCGCGGACGCGCGGCGCGGCAGGGCGACCCCGGCTCCAGCCGCTTTTACCTTTCGCTCGAAGACGAACTCATGCGCCGCTTCGGCGGGTCGAACGTCTCCAACTTGATGCAGACGTTGAAGATCGACGACGACCTGCCCATCGAGCATGGCATCGTCAACAAAACCATCGAGCAATCGCAACAGCGGGTGGAAGGCTACAACTTCGACGTGCGCAAGCATCTGCTCGAATACGACGACGTGCTCAACCAACAGCGCACGAAAATTTACGAACAGCGCGAACGCATCTTCACCAAAGCCGATCTCACCGACGACATCGACGAGATGTTGGTGGCCGAAGCCACTCGCCGCGTGGATGCTTCGGCAAGCGCTCGACTGAACGCTCGCGCCGAAGTCTCGGCAGCCGCGGGGCAGGGCGAGGGCTGGTGGAAACTTTTGGCCTGGCTCGACGAAGTTCAACCGGCACTGCCCAAGCCCGACGGCACGCTGTACTTTCCGTTCAGCATCGAGCTCATTCTGCGGCAGTTCGAGGGCGTGACCGACCCGGCGGGGGCGCGCGCCAAACTGCTCGACGTGGCGCGGGGCGCTTCGGATTCGGCGCGCGATCAGTTGATCGGGATCGTTGAGTCGCAATTGGAGTCCCTGCCGGATCGAGTGGACAATTTGGCAAAGGCCAAAGTGGAGGCCGCCGAGAACGCCTTCGACGGCGCGAGGGATGAAGCGCGCGAAACCGGCCAGCCGCTCGTTCTGCGCGCGGCGGCCAAAGCCATGCTCGACGCCGCCGAGATGCCCGCTCTGCGTTTGCGCCCCGACTTCTTCAACGGCCTCACCGAGAAGACTCTGAAGAAGGCGGTCGCGGGCGAGATCGAAACCGCACTGCAAATGGACGCCGCCGCGCGGTTCATCAAGTTTGCCGAGGCGCGCACCGGGCTGGAGTTGAAACTCACGGCGGCGGCCCCCGATGGATTCGATTGGGACGGATTCGGGGACGCGGTGATCGAGGCGGTTAAGTCCGGAGGCGACGCCCGCACCGAGCGACATCTTTCCGAGATTGGGCGATTGCTCGACGAGCGAGTGCGCTCATCGGAACATATCGCCCACAATTATTTGGGGCGGTTGATGTGGGACATGGCTTACGCGCAGTCGGTTGTGTTCAACGTGAAGACTCACAAACGCGAGACGCGGCTCAGCCAGCGATTCCCGTATGTGTATTACGCGGCGCGGTTGGTGGCCGAACGCAAACGCGATGAGATGCTGGCCGATGTGCTGGCGCATTTGCGCGAGGCGCAGGCCATGTGGCAGAGCATGTGGGGCGAAAGCGAAGTGGCCCGGCTGGGCACGGTGGCCGTCGGCGCGTTGGACGCCGACACACAGAACGGCTTGCGCCGCGCGCTCGGCGATGAGTTCGAGGCGATCAACACGCTCACCCTCGGCTCGCTCGTTGGCGATTTGCGCGGGCGCGTGTCTGCCGAGTTGGGGCGGCAGGTGGCGCACAACATCCAGCGGCAGCTCATGCTGGCCGTGAGCGGGCAGTTGTGGGTGGATTACCTCACCAACGTCGAAGGGTTGCGAACGTCGATCTCGTTGGAAGCGTACGCCCAACGCGATCCGTTGGTGGCTTACAAGAGCAAGGCCTACGATCTCTTCCGGCAATTGCTGGTGGACATGCGCGCCGGGGTGGTGAGCCGATTGCTCACCTTCCGCCCACGCTCGCTGGCCGACGTGCGGGCCGAAGTGGAACGGGAAACGGCGCGGCCCGCGTCGGGCGGCGGCAAAGCGGCGGCGGCGAAACCGAAACCCGGCGGGGGAGCGCCTACTCAACCCAAACGCGAATTGGGACGGAACGATCTGTGCTGGTGCGGGAGCGGGAAGAAATACAAGAATTGCCACATGGCGAGTGATGGGAAGAGGTGAGCGAAGGGATAGCGAAACAAGAAGCGCGCCGAGTTGTGAGACTCCGCGCGCTTTTGTTTGTTCGCTCCTGCAATCACTGACGCTTTGCCCAACGCACAAAAGCAATCAGCGCAAGAAGGCATGGTGTCCTCTGTTGTGGTGTGATAACCCGGAGAATACCGGCTCCCGCCTTATTACACAACTTTCAGCATACTACCTTCTATTCACAATCAAGGCTTTGCTCTCGCGCCCACAGCGCCGCTTGGGTGCGATTGCTAACGCCGATCTTGTTCAGTATCTGGCTGAGTCTATTTCCCACCGTCTCTTCCTTCAGCCAACCTACGGCTGTAGTCCGGTTGTGTTTCGATTCGGTGGCAACGCTCATCGCTGCTTGTTGCCGGCGCATTTCAATTTGGCAACACAACGTTGGTGGTTCGCCGCAGACTCGCAGGCCGGGCAATGGCTTGAGGTCGTCATGCTATAATCCCTGCTCAATACGGTGCGCAAGCATCACTCGCAGCCATGATCAGCCACGCCACGATAGCGGCGCTTCCGAAAATCGAACTGCATCGGCACCTCGAAGGGTCACTGCGGCTCACGACTCTGGCCGAAGTGAATCGCGACTATCGACTCGGCTTCCCCGAAGATGATTTGGAAGTCTTTCGCGGTTACGTGCAGATCACCGACGAGGGCGGCGACTTTCGACTCTTCCTTTCCAAGTTTGGAAACCTGCGCCGCTTCTATCAATCGCCCGAACTGATCCGCCGCTTTGCTTACGAAGCAGTGGCCGACGCCGCCGCCGACAACATCCATTACATGGAACTGCGCTTCACGCCGATGGCATTGGCGAAAGCGCAGAACTTCGCGCTGGAAGAAGTCACCGAGTGGGTGATCGAGGCGGTGGATGCGGCGCAAAAAGACCTGCCGATCAAAGTGCGGCTCATCGTCAGTTTCAACCGCAACGAAGACGTGAGCATCGGCCAGCGGGCCACGCGCATCGCCATCGACAACATGCATCGCGGCGTCGTCGCCATCGATCTCGCGGGCGACGAGGCCAACTATTCGGCGGAGCCGTTCACCCGGCTATTCTACGAGGCGCGCGAGGCCGGGCTGGGCCTCACCGTGCACGCCGGAGAGTGGGCCGGAGTGCAAAACGTGATGTACGCCATCGAGATGATCGGCGCGCAGAGGATCGGGCATGGGGTGAGGGTGATGGAGAACTCGTCGGCGGTGGCCATGGCCCGCGAGCATGGCATCGTCTTCGAGGTGTGCGTGACCAGCAACGTGCAGTCGGGCGTGTTTCAGCGATTCATCAATCACCCGATTAAAACGATGTGCGATGTGGGCCTGCGGGCCACGCTCAACACCGACGATCCGTCGGTGTCGAACATCACCCTTTCGGATGAGGCGCACATCGTGGCGGCGACGTTTGGGTTGGAGTTGGCCGACTTGAATCGGATGACGATCACGGCGGCGGAGGCCAGCTTTTTGCCGCCGAATGAGAAACAGAAATTGATCGAGCAGTTTAGAGCGGAGCTGGGGGTATAGAAAGCATAGCAGATTCGTCATTGCGAGCGAACGAAGTGAGCGAAGCAATCTTGTGATTGGTTTTGAGATTGCTTCGGCGCAAAAATCACGCCTCGCAATGACGCTCAATAGAACGCCTCACCGTTTGCGATTCCATTCCTGTATCACAGCCTGCACGGCGGCGCGCGCGTCGGCGTCGGGCAAACCCTCCACCGAGTCGTAACTCATCCCGTCAATCCAAAACAGCACATCGGCGGCGGTCTCTGTCACTTTGAGCCCGCGCTTGCTCAATGGCGCGCCGGAGATCGCCGCTTGCAGAAGTTCATCGATCTCTTCCATCATGCTTTTGATTTTGATCTGCGGCTTCTTTTCCTGCGCGCGCAGATAGCGCAGTTGAGCCATGATGTCCATGCGCGGCACGGTGATGGGCATCTTGGCCGCCTCTTCGGCGCTCATCAGCACCACCGGCTTTTCGTTGGCGGGCGGCGGCGCCGATGCGGGCGCGGCAGTGGGCGCGGGCGGCGCGATGGGCGGCAGTGAAGCAATGGTGGGTGTGGGAGCAATGCTGTTCACAAAATAGTTGAGGTCGCTCAGCGCATCGAGCACGCGATTGGACACCGCCTCATCGTCGATCTCAAATCGCGTGCGGTATTGCCGGCCATCCACTTCAACCATCAAATCGCCGTTGGGCAAACGACGCAAGCGCAGAATTTCTTTGCTCGTTGCTTTCGGCGCGAGGCTGTTGAGCCACGCGGGCGATTCGGTTTGCGGCGGGGGATCGAGGATCGGGATCGGGGCAACGGATTCGGCGGACGGGGCGGGGGGGATCGGTGGGGAGGCGATCTCCGATTTCAGCGCGGGGTCGGCTTCCATCACGGGGCCTGCCGTCTCCGCGCCCGGGGCCGTTCCCGACGGTTTGCCTTCATTTCTCATCATCCAAAGGGCGATGCCCAAAATCGAAACACCGGCGACGATGCCGATAGCGAGAACGACGGTAGCGAGTCCGTTCATAGGCGTTGGCAGTGAGGGCAGTAGTGTGTGCCGCGCCCGCCGACGACGATGCGCCGGATGGCGGCGCCGCAAGCGGGGCAGGGCTGGCCCGCGCGGTCGTAGGCGCGGAAGTGATATTGATGCTGGCCTTGGCGATACACCCGATCGATGCTGGAGCCTTGATTGCGGATGGCTTGGTTGAGAGTGTACCGCAAACTTCGCCAGAGCGCACGCGCTTCGGCGGCGGCGAGAGTGTGGCTGAGGCGCAGGGGGTGAAGCCGGGCGCGGTGCAGTGATTCGTCGGCGTAGATGTTGCCCACCCCGGCGATGACGGTTTGATCGAGGAGCAGTGGCTTGAGGGCGCGGCGGCGGCTTTGCAGGATGTACGCGAGGCTCTGCGCGGTGAAGGAGTCGTCGAGCGGTTCGGGGCCGAGGCTGCCGGTGACATCGTCGGCGCGGCGGGCGAGGTACACGCGGCCAAACTTGCGCGTGTCGCTGAAGCGCAGTTCGTGGCCGTTGCCGAAATGAAAGACGGTGTGGGCGTGTTTGTCGGGCGGGGTGGCGGCGGACACCACAGTGAGGTCGCCGCTCATTTTGAGATGGATGAGGAGCACATCTTCGCTGAGTTGAAAGACGAGGTATTTGCCGCGTCGGGTGATGCCGAGAACCGTTTGCCCGGCGATGCGGCGGATGAATTGCGCCGCGCCCGGCATGGCGACGTGCCGCTTCCATTTGACCGTGGCCCGTTCGATGCGCTGGCCCACGCACGGCGCGCGCAGGTTGCGGACGATGGTTTCGACTTCGGGCAGTTCGGGCATTGGGGGAAGGATGAAGGATGAATATGGAATGCTGAATGCTGAACGCTATGAATGATTCTACGGGCGGCGCGAGTTGCGTGCAAGGGGAAACGAAAACCTGCAAGTGAGGAAACCTTGCAGGTTGGGTGTGCTCCTCGGCGTGGACTCGAACCACGAACCGATCGGTTAACAGCCGATTGCTCTGCCGATTGAGCTACCGAGGAAGGTGAGGGCGATTATAAAGTGTGGCGGCGGGCATGTCAAGCAAAATGCAGTAGGAGTTACGCAGTTGTCGAAGAGCCGCCCATGAATCGCTTCGCGTGAATGACACGAAGTTTGAGACGAGCAATTCGAGAAATTCGTGCAATTCGTGGGTAAGAATGAATCGAATTGCGTAATGCAACTTTTGGCGCGCGCCGATGCGATGTTGTATTCCCCTCTGTCCTACTCTATAATCGTCGTCTCGAGGACACTCCCACATGGCCGTTGCTGACCCTGCTACCGAACAACAATCGCAAGTCACATCCCGCCCGGCCATAACACTGGCGCTGATCGCGCTGGCGCTTGTGTTCACCGCTTGGTATTTGTACGCGCCCCCCGGCGCAATGGGCAAGGCCACCGCCATCGGCTACGCCATTTGCCATCGCATCAGCGTGCGCTCTTTTTTCGCCGGCGAGATTCAACTGCCGCTGTGCGCCCGATGCACGGGCATCTATCTCGGATTGATGGCCGGAGTGGCCTTTATGGCGATCATCGGGCGCGGGCGCGCGGGGGTATTGCCGCCCACACGAGCGATCATGGCGCTGGTGCTGTTCATCACCGTGATGGGTGTGGATGGAGTCAATTCGTATCTCACCCTCCTTCCCGGATTGCCCCGCGCTTATGAGCCTCAAAACTGGCTTCGGCTTCTCACCGGCCTCCTCACTGGCGTGGCCGTGAGCGGCCTCATCTTTCCCGTCTTCAATCAAACACTATGGCGCAACTGGATCGAGACTCCGGTGGTGGGCAACTTGCGAGAACTGGCGGCCATCGTGCTGGCGGCGATGATCGTGGCCGCGCTCGTCCTCAGCGGCAACCCATACATTCTGTATCCATTGGCGTTGATCAGCGCGGGCGGCGTGCTGTTTTTGATGACCATGACCAACTCGGTGATTTTCATGCTGGCGACTCGCACCGAGAACAAAGCCGGCCACTGGCGTGACGCCGTCGTGCCAGTGGCCGCCGGACTCGCCATCTCGTTGGCCCTCATTCTGCTGATCGATGTGGGCCGTTACACGGTGACGGGCACGTGGGATGGGTTCGTGATTCCGGGAACGTAACGATCGTGATCCACGAAGTTGCACGAAGGGGCATGAAGAACTCTTCGTGAAACTTCGTGGCCCTTCGTGGATTGCAGTTGGTGATGGTGGAGACTGTACGATGAACGACTCGGTGGACATGGGCAAGGCATTCATGCACTTGTTCGACGACAAAGATTGGATTTCTAAAACCGCCGTCGGCGCGTGCCTCTCGATGGCGCCGATTCTCAACTTCGCCGTCGTGGGCTACGAACTGCGCGTGGTGCGCAACGTGAGCAGCGGCGAGCCGCAGGCGATGCCGCAGTGGGACGACATCGGCAAAATGTTCACCGATGGATTGCAGTTGGCTTTGGCGCGGTGGGTGCTGGCCCTGCCTCTCACTATTTTCATCTGCCTTCCCCTCGCGGCCTTCTTCGGCTTTCCCTTCATTGCGGCCATCGCCACCGAGTCGGCTCCCAATGCCGATGTGGATCGCGCGATGGGGCTGTCGTTCGGAATGGGAATGATGCTCTTCTTGTTGTGCGGCGGAGTCGCGGCCATTGGCTCGCTGGCTCTCGGCTTCATCTACCCGGCGATGACCGCCAACTTTTTGCGGCACGGCACGTTTGCCGCCTGCTTCAACTTTCCGCAAATCGTTGGCTTCATTCGCCGCAACGCTTCCAACTACATCACCGTGTGGGTCAGCGCCATTCTGGCGGGCATCGTGTATTCGATGGCAGCCTCAATCGTGTACCTCATTCCCTGCCTCGGCAGTGTGCTGGCCCTGCCTCTCAGCGCGGCGGGCGTGTTTTGGATATACATGGTCACCGGCCACGCGCTGGGGCAGGCGCTGGCGTTCGACAAACCGGAGTCCCCGTCCTGACTCTACCGGAAGTCAACCTCATTCAAAGGAGCGTGAACAATGGAAGGCAATCAACGGAATATCATCATTGTGGTCGTCGTGGTTTTATTGCTCTGCTGTTGCTGCGCCGCCATCGGCCTCGTCGGCTGGTTCTACGGCGATCAGATCATGGAGATGTTGGGCCGGACTGTTTCAGCGCCGATGGTGATCTGAAATCTTTCCCTGTAAACGGCCCCTCGCGCCGCGCGGCCAGTGTTTTCAATTCGCTCAGCGCGGCGCGAGCCGCCGCAACTTCCTCCGGCGCGAGCGCCAGCGCCTCGAACTCATCCTCATCCAACACAAACTCGCGCCCCGAAGGCTGAACAAAAAAATCCAGCGCGAGGTCTTCGGCCCACACCTGCCCCTCCTCGATGCGCGCCGGGCGCGTGATGTTGCAATACCAGCCCTTCGGCGAATCATCGGCGGCGTCGTGAATCGCAAACACGTTGTACCAGCGATCGGCGTAAAACCATTCCACGAATCGGTCGCCCGTCGTCAGCGTCACGTAGCCCAACTCCATCCGCTCGCGCGCGAACCGCGCTTCGAGAATCACCCACCCCTCGCCGCGTTCGATCACCTTGCCCTCATAGGCAATCTTCTCCACGCCGTTGTGATCGAGCTTATGAACCGTGATCATTTCTTGCGGACTCCTTCGGCGCGCAACAGCAGAATGATCTCGCCCCCGATGGGCGCCGACCATTCGTGGGGCGGCAGAGGCCATGTCCCGATCGTGGTGCTGATCCCGATCTCGCCGTCGGCCCCTCTCTCCACCCGGCCTTCGATCAGCCGCCCCGGGCCGAGAAACCGCCGCACCCATTCATTGGCCGGGCAGCGATACACCGACTCGGGGTTGCCCGTTTGCTCCACCCGGCCCCCGTTCATCACCATCACCGTGTCGGCGATGCCGAAGGCCTCTTGCTGATCGTGCGTCACATAAATAGCCGTCTGCCCAAACTCACGCAGGAGCGCGCGCAGTTCGCCGGTGAGTTGTTCGCGCAGGGCGCGGTCGAGCGCGCCGAGCGGCTCGTCGAGCATGAGCAGGCGCGGGCGCGGGGCCAGCGCGCGCGCCAGCGCCACGCGCTGTTGTTCGCCGCCCGATAGAGTCTGCACGTCGCGTTTCTCGAATCCGGCCAACCCAACGCGCTCCAAAATTTCCGATGCGGTGCGATGCTTGTCGTTTCCGCTCAAGCCGAAGGCCACGTTGTCGCCCGCGCTCATGTGCGGGAACAATGCATAATCTTGGAACATCAGCCCGAAGCCGCGCTCGTGGGTCGGCGCCCCGGCGAGCGACTGATCGTTCCAGTGAACGTCGCCGGAGTCGGGCGTGTCGAGTCCGGCGATGATCGAAAGCAGTGTCGATTTCCCGCAACCCGACGGGCCGATCACGGTCATCACTTCGCCGGTCTTCACTGCGAACGACACCTCGGAGAGGGCGAGCACGGCGCCGAAAGTTTTGGTGAGATGATGAACGGTGAGCATCAGAATTCGGCCACCCCTTTGATTCGCAACTTTTCAATCAACAGAATACTGCTGGCGGTGGCGATCATCAACAGCACGCTCATCGCCAATGCGCGGCCAAAGTTGAGCGCGCCCGGTTTGCCGATGAATGAATAGATGGCGACTGCGGCGGTGGGCAACTCGGGACGGGTGAGGAGCGCGGTGGCGCCGAACTCGCCGAGCGAAATGGCGAAGGCGAACGCGGCGGCGACGATGGCCGCGCGCCCGATGATCGGCAGATCGATCCGCCGCCAAACTTTGGCCGGCGACGCGCCGAGTGTGGCCGCCGCGCGCCGCCACTGCGGGCGGATGCTTCGCCACGTGGGGAGCAGTGTGCGCACGACGAACGGAAAAGCGATGAGCGTGTGCGCCAGCGGGATGAGCAGGGGCGAGGCGCGCAGGTTGAGCGGCGCGCGATTGAAGGCGAGAAGAAAGCCGAGACCGAGTGTGATGGCTGAGGTGCCGAGAGGGAGAAGAATGAGGGATTCGAGGAGACCCCCTCCCCGGCCCTCCGCCGTCGAAACTGCGCCGACAGGGGAGGGGGTCGCTAGTGCCCACGCGGTCGGAATCCCCAACAGCAGTGAAAGCATGACGGTGATGAGCGCGTATCGAATCGAGTTGCCGAGCGCGGCGATGGGCGAAACGAAGAAGGCTTCGCCGCGTTCGTTATCGAACAAGGCGCGATAGTAGTCGAGGGTGAGGCCGCGTTGAATCTCGCCGCGCTGGCCTCGTTCGGCTTCGAGGCGAGTGACCGATCGCGCGCCGAGGGCGGCGAGCGGCGAAAGCAGAAGCGCGAACAGCCCGGCGACGATGATCGCGGCGGCGAGTTTGCGCCGAAGGGTGTGCAGTGGCTTTTGTGTGAATTCGGTGGAGCGAAGGTTGGCGGGAGCGGACAACCGCGCGGAGAGGCGAGTGTAAATGAGGGTGAGGGCGAAGGTGCAGGCGAGTTGAAGGAGCGAGAGCGCCGCCGCCGCTGGTAGATCGAAGAAGGCGAAGGTCTGCCGATAGATTTCGACTTCGAGGGTGGCGAAGCGCGGGCCGCCGAGAACGAGGACGACTCCGAATGAGGTGAAATCGAAGATGAAGACGAGCAGTGCGGCGGCGAGCAGTGCGGGGGAAAGAAGCGGCAGGGTGACGGCGGCGAAGGCGCGGAGTCGGTTCGCCCCCAGTGTGCGGGCGGCCTGCGCCAATCGCGGGTCGAGATGACTCCAATAATCGCCGACGAGTCGAATCACGATGGTGGTGTTGTAAAAGATGTGGGCGAGGAGGATGGCGGCGAGCGAGTGGGTGAGAGCGGGGGTTGGGAGTCGCAGTGAGGCGAGCAGTAAATTGATCCAGCCGCGCTTGCCGATGAGAGCATTGAACCCGGCGGCGACGACGAGGGTGGGCATGACGAACGGCACGGCGGTGAGGGCGCGCAGAAGACTCTGGCCGCGAAAGGTGTAACGGGCGACGAGATACGCGCCGGGCAAACCGACAGCGAGAGTGAGCAGTGTGGATAGCGCCGCTTGCCAACAGGTGAAGCCGACAATGCGCCACGTGTCGGCATCGGCCAGCGTGTCGAGCATGGCCGGGCTCACTCCACGCCCGATGATCGCCGCCATCGGATAAAAGTAGAAGACGACGAAGAAAAGGATGATGGCGATAGAGGTCAGAAGTCGGAAGTCGGAAACCCCGCCCTCTGACCTCTGACTTTTGCCCTCTGACTTCTGATTACTGACTTCTGTCTTCTGACTCCTCACTTCACCACAATCTCCGTCCATGTTTCGATCAGCGCTTCGCGCCGCTCGGCGATGGTTGTTGCATCGAGAATGATGGGCGACTCGACTTGCCCCGAATACTTGACGAAGGCATCGGGCAGCTGCGCCGAGGGCAGGGCGGGATACACAAACATATTGAGCGGCATGTCTTCTTGAAACGTTTTGCTCAACATGAAGTCCACCCACGCTTCGGCCAGGCCGCGGTTCTTCGTGCCTTTGACGATGCCCACGAACTCGATCTGTCGGAAGCACGATTTCGCTCCGGTGATGCTGGCGGTGGGCGCGTCGTCGAGCGGCGCGGAGGCATATACCACTTCGGCGGGCGGGCTGGATGCGTATGATACGACGAGAGGGCGCGGCCCCTTTCCGCTCGAACCGCTGAACTCGGTGTAATACGCCGTCTCCCAATCGGCCACCACTTTCACATCGTTCGCGCGCAAGTCGGCCCAAAATTTGGTGAAGCCGTCGTCGCCGAACGCGGCCCACGTGGCGAGCATGAAAGCGAGGCCGGTGGAAGAAGTGGCCGGGTCTTCGACGACGAGCAAGCTTTTGTATTCGGGGCGAGTCAGTTCGGCGAGATTGGCTGGCGGCGGCAGACCCTTGTCGGCGAAGTAGGCTTTATCGTAGTTGAGGCACACGTCGCCGTAATCGACGGGCAGGGCGCGGTTCTCGGAATCCAATTTGAGCTCGGCGGGAAGGGCGGCGAGGGCAGGCGAGTCGTATCGCTCGAAGAGATCGTTGTCGAGGGCGCGCGAGAGGAGCGTGTTGTCCACGCCGTAGATCACATCGGCCAACGGCGACTCTTTATTCAGCAGAGCGGTGTTGAGCATCCCGCCTGCGTCGCCCGATTTGAGAATTTGCACGGTGGCGTTGTTGGCCGACTCGAATTCTTCGAGCGCCGAGTCGGTGACGGCAAAAGAGTCGTGAGTCATCACGGTGAGCGCGCGCGGCCCGGCGGGTGTGGGCGCGGCGCACGCGGCGAGAAGAGGGATGAGGGTGAGGATGTGTTTGAGTTTCATGGGACAACTCCTTCAGCAGAAGAGATCACAACGCAGACGAGCAAGCCTTCGGCGAGCGATACCGTTGCCGGACTCGATCGGATCACGTTGCTGATTCCGAGCGTGGAACCGAATCGCAGAATTCCGTTTTCGAGCGGATACTCCAACCCAAACGTGTTCACTCCGTGGGCATCTCCGGCAATGGGGATGAGCGAGGCCGTGTCGCCTGGCGAGGCGGTGAGGGTGAGCGATCCGGGCCCGCGCACGAACATGATTTGTTGCGACCCGTCGATCAGCCGGATGCGGGCGCTCGTAGTGACGACTTTAGTCGTCAAGCGACTTAAGTCGCTACTACGAACCAGCAAGAGCAAGTTGGCAAGCGTCTGATCCCAACGCCCGCCGAGCGCGGCGATGACGGTGATCTCGGTTGCGCCGTTGGCGGTGGCGTAATCGAGCGCGAGTTCCAGATCGGTTTGATCTTTGCGCGCCGGGTAGCGGATAATTTGTGCGCCCAGCGATTCGAGCGCGTCGAGTTCGGCGGGGAGGACAGAGTCGAGATCGCCGATGAGAACGCGCGGGGTGAGGTCGAGCGCGCGGCAGTGGTTCGCTCCGCCATCGGCGGCAATGATGAGATCGCCGGGGTGGATAGCGGCGCGGGCGAGGGCCGCATTGTGAAGTTCGCCGTTGGCGATGATGACTGCGTGTGTGTTGGGCAACAAAACACCCTCCGCCGGGGAGGGTGTGAGATGAGTGAGTGCGCGCATTCCCTCCGCCGGCATTATCCGGATCAGGTTCGCGGGTCGCAGAGTGCGCTCTCTGCCTCTCAGCCCGGAGCGTTGCCGCCGAGCTCCCCGTGTTGGGTTTGTTGACGGAAATATAGCAGGCTAAACAGGGAGCGTCAAGCAGATTCTCCAGATTCGATCTTCTTGCTCACAAAAGCAAAGGCGTTCTTCGCCTGCTGGTAAAATGCTCGGCCTTCTTCTTTCGTTGGTTCAAGCGGAATGTCGGTGGGATAGCGTCCTTCAACTGCGAACGGGGTTAGGTCAGCGATTTCCGATTCGAGTTCGGCTAAATCGGGATCGGCGTTGATGCACAAATCGAGCAAGTAACCGAGATCATGTCGGAAGAGAAAGGGAACATCCTGCGCGGTGAGAAATGCTTTCAGGCTTTTTTCGACCGCCTGCTGACAGTGGAACGCCAGTATCGCGATCGGATACTCTTCGAAGGTTTGAAGCATTTCGGCGGCGGTGAGGTCGGCTTTAGCCCGGGTCAGCCACTCGTTGGCTTTGGCGCTCATAGAGGACTTTTCCGGTTTTGAGAATGTAACTGAGAAAGGATTGCGGATCTTTGACGCAAGCGCGCACCTCGGCAGGCGTGTAAGCGAGAATGTCAATCGGAAACGTGCGCGGGCGCAGGGCGCGGCTAATCATTTCTTGCCGCTTATCACGCCGCAGATTGGACTCCAACACGACGAGCAAATCAATGTCACTTTCCGGCCTTGCCTCGCCTCCCGCATACGAGCCGAACAAAACGATCTTTTCGGGCCGAATGCGCTCGACAAGGATTTGGCGAATCTGATGTAAACGCTGTTCCTGCTCAGTTGTCATTGGGGCGTATTATACCTTCGCCACTCGTGTGAGCGACAACAACATGTTGTTGGCCCGAAGTTTGAAGATTGCTTCACCTCATCCTCCGCTTCCACTCGTCTTTCAACTCTAAACTCGTCAAATCCTTTGCTTCGAGAAAGTCGGCGAGGAGGCGGTGGAATTTGGGCGGGTCGTCGAGCATGGGGAAGTGGCGGCCATCCTCAAAGATGATCTGGTGCAGGTTGGGGCGAGCGCCGTTGAGGGCTTCGTCGGCAGGCAGGGCGATGGCTTCGTCGCGCTCGCCGTGCACCAGCAGGGTGGGGGCAGTGGTTTGGTTGAGATCGGCGGTGAAGTCGGCTTGACTCAAATAGTCGAAAGAGGTTTGGATAGCGGTGGGATCGAGTTTGCGCGTTTCGGCGAGGAGCTCATCACTGCCGGGCGCTTTGCCCACCAGCCAATCGAGGAGCGCGGCGACGTTGGACGAGGCCAAGCGGGGTTTGATGGCCGCACCGTTCAGCGGCATGTTGATGGTCATCAACCGCGCCACCATTTGAGGATTCTGGCTGGCGAATCGCAATGCCACCGCGCCGCCGAGCCCGTGCCCCACTAGCGCCAGTTTTGCCACGCCGAGATGATCCATGAATTTGGCGATCAGTTCGACTTGCGAGTCGAGGGAGTAGTTGGCCGATTTTTTGCCCGAGTCGCCGAAGCCCCACAGATCGATGGCGTAGGTGCGATACTTTGTGGAGACGGCCTGCATGATGGGAATCCAATAACGCCACGAGCCGAGCCAGCCGTGGACGAAGAGGATGCCCGGGCCGCGCCCCAGCACTTCGTAGTGAACAATGTCGTCGTTGATGACGAGTGCGCTCATGTTTTGCGACGAAAGACTACTGACAGCAGGCGGCTGTCGTCTATCATCACTTCTTTCCGAGAATCTCGCTCACGCGCTTGATCAGTTGATCGGGCGCGAAGGGTTTGAGAATGTAATCGGTGGCGCCCACTTCGAGTCCGGTTTGGATTTCGGTTTCCTGGCCTTTGGCCGAAAGAAAGACGACGGGGATGTGTTTGAGTTTGTCGTCGGCTTTCAAATGGCGGCAGGCCTCGTAGCCGGTCATCTTCGGCATCCGCACGTCCATCAGAATCAGGTCGGGCAGGAGATCGCGTGTCATGGTAACGGCCTCTTCGCCGTTGGCGGCCTGATGCACGTCGTGCCCGGCGTACTTGAGGGTGAAGGTGACAAGATCGCGGATGTCGCGCTCGTCTTCGGCTATCAGAATTTTTGCCATGTCAAGAAGTTTGCTCCATTGAAATTTACGCCGCCGATTCGTTCCCGGACGCCAGCTTGAGCCGCACAAAAAAAGTGCTGCCGTGCCCGATGCCTTCGCTTTCAACCCAAATGCGTCCGCCGTGCATTTCCATCAGCCGCTGCACGATGCTCAGGCCCAAGCCCGTTCCCGATGAAGCCATCACCAACGGGTCTTCGCCGCGATAGAAACGCTCGAAGATGCGGATCTGATCTTCGGGCGCGATGCCGATGCCGGTGTCTTTCACGGCAATGAGCAGGGTGTCGCCGTCGCGCCGCGCCGAGAGGGTGACAGCGCCCTCCGGGTGCGTGTAAGTGAAGGCGTTGTCGGCCAGATTGGTGATGATCTGCGTCAGCCGCTGTCGGTCGCCGAGCGCTGGCGGCAGGCCCGGCTCCACATCGACGATCACTTTCATCGGCTTCTCTTGCGCGGTGATGCGCCCGTGCAGATGATTGGACACGTCTTCGAGCACATCGGCGACGGAGAGAGGCTCAAGGTTCAATTCTACTTTGCCCGACTCCATCTTGGAAATGTCGAGCAGATCGTCCACCAAAATTTTCAAGCGGTCGGCATTAGTCTTGATGAGTTCGACCGCTCGTTGCTGATCGGGCAGAAGGGGCCCGGCCATGCCCATGAGCAGAATATCGGCGTAGCCTTTGATAGGTGTGATGGGCGTGCGCAGTTCGTGGCTCACCGTCGTCACGAACTCGGTCTTCAGCCGATCGACTTCGACTTCGCGGGTGATGTCGCGGAAGATGGACACGGTGCCGAGATATTCGTCGGCGGTCGTCACCGGAGCGAGCAGCACCGACACAATGCGATTGTCTTCGAGGTTGAGCTGCTCGGAGATGTATTCGCCGGGCCGATACGTCGAGGGATCGGCGCTCCATTTGTCGATGGTGTCGGAGAGGGATTGGGCGCGCGCGCCGTAGAGCCCCATAAAATCTCTCACCGGATGCCCCAGCGCTTCATCGCGGTTGAGTTTGAGGATGCGCTCGGCGGTGGCGTTGAAGAGGGTGATGTTCCCATAGGCGTCCGACACAAGCACGCCGTCGGCCACCGATTCGAGGATGGCGCGGCTCTTGGTTGCCTCCACTTGATTGGCGCGCAACATGCCGCCCAGCCGCTCGGCCTGATCGCGAATGAGGCGGTAGAGCTCGGCGTTGTTGATGGCCGACGTGACTTGATTTCCGGCGGCGGTCACCATCCGCAGTTGATCGATGTTGAAGGCGTCTTTCACATCGCTGAGGAAGAGCATCGCGCCCAAGCAGTCTTCGCTCGAAAGGAGAGGTACGCAGAGGGCCGAACGATATGCGCCATCGAGAGGCTGTTGCCGCCAGCGCGAGTCGGTTTCGAGATCGGAGGCGATGGCCGACTCCTGCGAATTGATCACCCAGCCCACCAATCCCTCGCCCCGCCCAAACCCGGCCGGTTGCCCGCCGGGCGGCAGGTGCATTTCATGGCCGAGCGTGGCGCGATGAATGAGCTGAGTCGTCTGGGGTTCGACGAGGAACAGATCGGCGCGCGCGCCGCCGATCACGTCGTTGACGAGGCCGAGCGCGCGAGTGAGCACGCGGTCGAGATCGAGGCTGGCTGACAACTCGCTGGTGATGCGCAGCAGAGTCTCCACGCGGTCGCGCTCTTTCTCCAGCGCGGCGGTGCGCTCGGCCACGCGCTGTTCGAGGCTAGCCGCATAGTTTTGCACGGTGGTGAACAGCCGCGCATTCTCCAGCGCAATGGCCGCCTGATTGCCAACCTGACTCAACAACCTTAACTGCCCGGCGCTGAATCGGTTGGGCTCGGTGCTCTGCACCAACACCGCGCCGATCGTCCGTCCGCGCACCAACAGCGGCACACCCAGCCATGAGCGGGCAAGGTCGCCGCGGTTGTATCCGGCCACCGGAAATTTGTCTTTCTGCACATCGCCGATGAGGAGCGGTTGGCCCGAATTGATGATGTGCTCGCTGAATGAACTGCCCGTGCGCGGAATCTTGAACGGCTCCAGCCGCCGGCCTTTTTCGACGGCTTCGGCCAGGATCTCGTTGGCCTCCGTCACTTGAACCAGCGCCACCGAATCGGCCCCCAACAATTTTCGCACGTTGTCAAGGGTGACATCGATCAGCCGCGACTCTTCCAGCACTTGCGAGGCGCTCACGCCGAGATCGAACAGCGCGGCCAACTCGGCGTTGCGCTGGCGGGTTTCGGTGAGCAGGCGCTGGGTTTCTTCGTAGAGCCGCGCATTCTGAACGGCGACGGCGGTTTGATTGGCAATCGTCTGCGCCACTTCGATTTCGCCGAGCCGGAAACGCGGCCCGTCGGCTTTGCGCTCGATAGCCAGGCTGCCCAGCAATGAGCCGCCAGCCGTCAGCGGCACCACTAACATTGTTTTGGCGCCTCGGTTCACCAATTGCAGGCGCGCCGCCGGTTGCAGTGATTCCGAAAGGGCCACATCGTCGATCACGATGGGGGCCATTGTTTCCCGCAGGCGCTGGGTCACCGACTCGTCTTGGGTGATCGGGCCGAGCAGATCGGCGGGAGCGGGTTCTTGCAGGCGTTCGGTCATCCCGTGCGCGGCCGAAGCGGACTCGCCGTCGTATAGTGTGGCCGTTGTGTGCGCTCCGCCCATGGCGCTGCTCATCTCGCGCACCGAAATATCGAGGATGCGGTTGAGGTCGAGCGTGCCGCTCAATTCGCCCGAAACACGATTAAGCAAAACGAGGCGCTGGGTGCGTTCGTTGAGCTGCATGGCCCGCTGGACACTTTGCTCGAATAACTGGGCGTTGTCGAGGGCCACCGCCACTTGGTTGGCAAAGGCAATGACGAGGTCGGCGTGATTGGCGGTGTAGAAGTTGGCTTCCACTTTGTCGAGCGCCAGCAGGCCCATCACTTTGCCTTTGCTGATGAGCGGCCCGCCGAGCCACGAGCGTGTGCGGCTGATCATGCCCGCCGGGAAACGTGGATCGTTTCGCACATCGGGCACGAGGATGGGGTGGCCGGTGGCGGTCATCTCCTTGAAGAGGGCGCTGTCTTCCACCTGCACGATTAATCCCAATTGCTCGGCGTCGTTCTCGAAGCCGCGCGCGCTCGCCACGCGCAGGAAATTTTCTTCGTGCAGCAGCCACAGGGTGGCGCTGTCGTACGGCACCACGCGCCCCACTTGATCGAGCACGAGGGCGATGACGTTTTCTTCGCGCAGGGCCGACGACATGACTCGCGAGGCTTCGGTGAGGGCTTGCAGTTGGGTGGCTCGTTCGCGCACGTCGGCTTCCAAATGCGCGCGCTCGGTCACGTCGTCCACCAACAGCACCACGCCGGTCACTTTGCCGTCGCGCCGGAGCGGGTAGCCATAGAAGTTGCTGACGATGAGCGATCCGTCGGGCGCGGAGTCGCGGACGCCGAAGCGCTCGACGGGGCGGTCGTACACGACGGCTTGAATGACGGAGTCGGCCAACCCTACGTCGCGGTAATACGAACGGAACTCGAACAGGTTTTGGCCGACGAGGGAGTCCGCCCATCCGAATCGTTCCCGCATCCAGCCGTTGATGCTGAGCACTTTGCCTTCGGTGTCGAGGACGACGAGGCCCTGCTGGAGCGATTCGAATACGGAGGCGCTGAACTCTTGCAGTTCGCGGGTGGCGTTGAAGAGGCGGGTGTTGTCGGCGAGGCGTTGTTGGATTTCGGTGTAGAGGCGGATGTTTTCGAGGCTGGCGCCGATTTGCCCGCTGAGGATGGTGAGCAGATCGATGTCTTCGGTGGAGAAGGGGGTGGGCTCTTTTTGGCTGCCGACGAGCAGTGCGCCGCTGAGCTGTTGAGCCATGAAGATGGGCACGCCGACGAAGGATCGGATTTGCAGGCTCTGCACTAGTTTGGAGTCGCTCCAGCCGTGCAGGTCGCGGGCGAGGATGGGCGAATGGATCTCGATGATGTGCGAGAGGGGGTTGCGTTCGGCGAGGAGTGGGTTGAGATCGATGCCGGGGTTGGTGACCGAAGCCTGCGCGGTGACTTGCAGTATCTGCCCGTCTTTGAGCAGAGCGACGACGCAGGCATCCACGCTTATTTCGACGACGGTGGAGCGGGCGGCGCGATGGAGCAGGGCGTTTTCGGCGCGGGCTTCGGCGGTGGTGCTGGCGATGCGGTGGAGGCCGAGCAAGCGGCGGGCGCGCAGTTCAGTCTGCTCGATGAGGTCGCGCAGTTCCTGTTCTTTGCGGCTGAGGGTGCGTGAGACGAGGTCGAGATCGCGGTACGACTTTTGCAGGTCGTCGAGGCTCTTGCTCAGTTCGGCGGCGCGGCTTTCGGCGGCGATGAAGAGCCGGGCGTTTTCGATGGCCAGCGCCGCTTGGTTGGCGAAGATTTCCAGAGTCTCGATGATGGCCAGATCGGGGGCGAGACCGCTGCGCGGATCGTCCACCGACATCATGCCCACCGTTTGGCCGCCGGAGCCGATGAGCGGCACGAACAGAAAATCGTCTTGGTGCCATTTGTTCGAGGCCGTTGGCTCTTCGGCTTGGGGGATGATGACTGCGTCCAACTGCATGAGTTCTTTGGGGGCGCGGGTGTGGGGCACGTAATACGATTGGCTGATTCGAAATTCGCGTTGCAGTGCGGCGCGGATGTCGTCGAGACGGGCGGGGGTTTGTTGGAGGCGGTTGAATTCGGCGATGGGCAGGCCGGCGGCGGCGGTGCGGTGGAGGAGTCCGGTGTCCGAGTCGTATTCGCTGATGAGCACCACGTTGAAGCCGACGGCTTCTTGCACGCCGTAGGCGATGGCTTCGAGGTTGACAGCCAGCAGGCGGTCGGAGCGGACGGAGCGCGAGATTTGCAGGAGCTGCGAGAGTTGATCGGCGCGGCGGCGCAGAAGTTCGCCGCGGCGTTTTTGTTCTTCGTACCGTTGAGCGTTGCCCACGGCGATGGCGGCTTGGGCGGCGACGGCTTGCGAGAAGTCGAGCATGGCGCGGTCGAAGCCGTTGGCGCGGCGGCTGTGCAGTTCGACGACGCCGACGATGGAGCCTTCGTAGGAGATGGGGGTGACGAGCAGTGAGCGAATTCCGGCGTGGCCGGGCGCGGCCAGCGGCGCGTAATGTTCGGGCGGGATGGCGGCCAGCGCATCGGGGGCGGCGAGGTCGGCGATGAGGTGGGTGTTGCCGCTGAGGGCCACGTCGAATTCTATCGAGTCCAAAGCCAAGTTGCTGTTGTGATCGCCGATGCGGAGGCGGGCAGCGGGGATGGTGGATTCCAAATTGAGGAGGACGATGCTTCCGCAATCGGCGCGGGTGGCGCGCACGGCTTCGTTGTAAACGAGTTTGAGGATGTGATCGAGTTCGAGCGTTTGATTGAGTTCGCGGCCCACGCGGGTGAGGGCGGTGAGCTGCTCGACGCGGTGGCGCAGGGTTTCATCGGTGGCCGAGGCGAGGCGGGTGCGCTCGATGGCCGAGGCCAACTGCGCGGCGACGGTGGCGACGAGTTGAACGTCGCTCCGCGAGAACCGTCGTTCGTAACGAGAGCCGAGCCACATTTCGCCGATGCTGCGATCTTGCACGATGAGCGGCGCAGTGATCACGGTTTCGATCTGATAATGCTCGACTATTCGGCGGTGCAGTTTGGTGATGCGCCGGTCGTGGCTGGCTCGCCACGAATAGAAGGGTTTGCGGGTGGCGGTGCTGCTCAATTTGAAGTCGGGGTCGTCACTGCGCAGGGTGGCGAACTCGGCTTCGCCCACGCCGCCGCCGAGCTCCGACCCGCGCTGGGGCGCGAGTTCGCCTTTGGCTTCGTCGAGCAGGAGCACCACACCGAGTTCGGCTTGAATCAGCCGGGCGGTGCGTTCCATCACGCCCTGATAGATTTGTTCGAGGCTCAACGCCGAGCCGGTGATCTCTGCGATCTGCCTCATCACTTCGGCGTGGCGGACCCGGTCTTCGGCTTCGCGCACGAGGCGGGCATTGTCGATGAGCACGGCGGCCTGCCCGGCCAGGGTTCTCAGCAGGCGCGCATCTTCGTCGTTGAAAAGAGTCTTGTTGAGTTTGTTGGCGACTTGCAGAACGCCCACGCGGTTGCCGCCGACGATGAGCGGCACCATCAGCGAAGCAGTCATGCCGATGGTTTCGGCTTGCTCCTTCAGCCCCAGTTCTTCGATGAGGGGATCGGCGCGCATGTCGTCGGTGCGCCAGTGATCGCCTTCGCGCCACAGCCGCGCCGATTTGTTGTCGGGCAGGACAGGGATGCGGTATCGCTCGCGCAGGGCTTCGGGCACGCCGCGAAACGGCGGCTGGCTCACCAGCGCGCGCTCGCCTTCGTCGAAAAGCAGAAAGCCGCACAACTGCACTCCGGCAAGTTTGGCGATGCTGTCCACGAGGCTGGCATAGAGTTCGCGCGGCTCGGCGAGGGTGGCGGCAGTTTGCGCCACTCGCGCCAACGCCGAAAGTTCGGCGATGCGCGATTCTTGCTGGGCGTACAACTGCGCGTTGCGAATGGCGATGGCCGCCTGCCCGGCCACCGTTTCGAGCAGAGTCACGTCTCGATCCGAATACGCCTCTCGCTCGAAAGAAGCGAGTTCGACGGTGCCGATCAGTTCGCTATCTTTGCCGAACAACAAAGGGACGCCGACAACGGATCGGAACGGAAAATCGATGCGATCGATTTTTGGCTGAGCCTCAGCGTGGTGTTCGAGATCGTTGATGAGCAGAGGGCGTTTGTTGCGCGCGATCCAGCCGGTGAGGCCTTCGCCGATTTGGTACGATTGCACGCGCCGCTCGAGGGCGATGATGTAGGTGCGGTCTCCGGCATGGGCGCGAGGCCACAGCACTTGTGAGTCGGAGTCCCACAGATTGATCTCGCCGATGTCGTAGCGGACGATGCGCCCCACTGTCTGTAAAACGGCGTTGAGGGTGATGTCGAGATTGAGGCTGGAGGAGAGGGCGCGCCCCACTTCGACGAGGGCGCCGACGGCTTCCGCCGAACGGTTATCGCCGCGCAGGCCGGTGAGCTGGCCGCCTTCACGCAGGGTGATGACGAATTGCTGAGGGTCGCCGGGTATGAATACGGAGGTGGCTTCGAGCGAGCGGTTGCCAATGGTGACGCTGGTTTGGCCCTCGGTGGCGAAGAGCTCGAGAAAGGCCTCCTGCGGCTGGGCCATGCGCGCCATGCGGTGAAGGTTGGGGGTTTCGCCGTTGAGGCCGAAGAGTTGGCGGGCGTGATCGTTGGCGTATTCCACCCGGCCGCCTTTGCGGGCGATGACGACGGCGCTGTTGAGGCTGGCAACGTCGGGCAGGATCACCGGCATGGACTCGACGGCGGCGGGCGCGCGGGTGCGCGAGAGGGCGCGGGCGCTGAGGAAGATCAGGCCGTAGAGCACGCCGCCGATGATGACGGCGGCGATCGCAATCCCAAAGATCGTTGATGTTGCCATCCAACGTCACTCGTTCGGCCCGGCGTCGCCTTTCAGTCCTTGTCATTCCGCCGCGCTTCGGCGGCCAACTCAGTGATCTCGCGGATATCGGAGATTTCTTGCTCGGCGGTGACGATGCCCACTTTCATGATCATGAGCGGGGTCTGCACGTCGGCGTTGTCGTTTCCCCGACTCATGATGTAGCCCCGTTCCCGATCGATGAACGAGTAATGAGTTTTCACCTCATCGGCGAAGCGGGCTTTGAGGCGTTCGCGGATAACGGCGGCGGTGGTTTCGGAGGCGATGACGATGAAGTTTTCGCCGCCGGGGTGGCCGATGAAATCGTTGGGCGTGCCCAGTTCGTCCACCACTTCGCGGATGAGCAGGGCGGTGGCGCGCAGCACTTCATCGCTGGCGACGAAACCGTACACTTCTTTGAACGGGTTGAACTGCTCGATCTTGCAGTCGAGGAAGGCCCAGCCGTTGGAGCGCATGAGTTTGCGCAGTTCATCTTCGATGAGGCGGCCCGAAGGCAGGCCGGAGCGCGGGTCGGAAAGGTTTTCGCGTTGGGCGCGGGCGATGGCGTTTTGCACCCGCAGTTTTAGTTCTTCGATGTCGAATGGTTTTGTAATGTAATCGTCGGCGCCCAATTCCAACCCGGCGATGCGGTCGGAGCGCTCATCTTTCTGGGTGAGGAAGATGATGGGGATGTGGCTGGTGCGGATGGTCTGCCGCAGCTGGCGGCAAACGGAGTAGCCATCCATATCGGGGAGCATGATGTCGAGGATGATCAAGTGCGGCAACTGCTGGCGGGCGGTGTTGAACGCCTCGCTCCCGCGAGGGGCCACCATCACGTCATACCCCTGGCCGCTGAAGTAAATCCTCAGCATGTTGGAGATGTCGAAATCGTCCTCTACGATCAGAATTCTGCCTTTTGCCATGTGACTGCCTCCATGAAACTATGCCCCTTCGTGCGCGGGACTTCAATCTTACTTTAGACCCCTTTTCGCGGCAACCTCACCACGACTGTTTCGCCGCCTCTCCGGCGCGCGGATACAGGCGCTCGTGCCGGCCGGCGGCCTTGAGCGTGTGGTGATCGCTTTCCTCATACGAAATGTTTTTGGCGATCACTCGCCGTTCCGGCGAGGCAAACAACACCACGTCGGACTCAATCGTCCGCGCCGGGTAAATAATCATGCCGCTGCCGATGCGGCAGTTGTGACCCACACAGCCGCCCAAAACGGGCCGGTTCGACTCTTCCAGCGCCCCCGCGCCGCTCAACGCCCGGATGGGCGCCGGGATGAGGTTGTAATCGGTGAAGGTGTTGCCCGCGCCGATGAAAGTGTTGCGCCCGATGACGCACATTTGCAGGCAGGTGTTCTGCGCCACCATCGAGTTCTCCATCAACGTCGTGAGATAGAGGGCGGCGCGGAAAGGCAAAAACGATCCGTCGCCAACGACGCTGAGCATGAGTTGGCAGCCCTGCGAAATGGTGACGTTGCTGCCGATGATGCAGTTGTCGATGACTGCGCCCGGCTCGATCACCACGTTATCGCCGATGGTGGTGGGTCCCAAAATGACGGCGGCGGGATGGATACTGCAATTGCGGCCCACGCTGACCAGTTTGGAACACGCCAGCACTTGCCTCTGCTCCAGCAGGGCTTGCCACAACACTTGCATTTTGAAAGTGAGACTCTGGGCGATCTTCAAATCGGTGCGGGAGGCGCGGCTGAAGAGGCCAAAGATGGCGTCGGCGATAAAGATGTGCGTCCAGCTTTCGATGGACATGCAGCTGCGAAGCGGCACCTGAAAAGTGAGCTGGCCTTTCTCGGTGGCCATGTATTCGGGGATGCGGTAATAGCCAATCTCCCTCGGCTCGAAGTCAATCACCAACGGCTGGGCGCCCGACACTGGCCCGCGCGGGAAATACCACAGATCGGCCAAATAGAGATCGCCCACTTGAGTGTAGCCGTGCGCGAGGGGCAGGGCGTGCTGCATGAAGGCTTTGTTATCTTTGCTGATGGCGGCCCGGCGCGGCTTCCCCGACCGAACGGCCTCGGCGAAGAAGGCATCAATGTATGGCTTGTCGAAGAACAGATTGTCGCGGTACACAATCTGCTCCACCGGGTCGGGCGGCACTTCGACAAACGAACCGGAGTCGACTTCCCGCTCTTCGGTGGTGTACGGCGCGAGCAGATCGCGTTGGTGCAGCCACAGCGGCTTGTTTTGGATTCGCAGATCGCGCGCCGGTTCGTTGAACGGCGAAATGAAATTCTTGTTTTGGAGGATGACTTTGCGCATGAGGGTTTGGCCGCAGGCAGATGGCGACAGACGATGGCCGGGTATTTGGTTTCGGCCAGTCGCCTTCCGTCCACCGTGTCGATTCTATAGAATACTAGCCCATTGAGCACGGCAAGTAAAGCCTGCCGAGTTGTATCAGCGTTGCGGGTGCGTTTCAGTTTCGGGGTGGCGGCGCCCGTCGGGCAATTGAGGACAGGGAGGAAAAAAAGCCGCTCGGTTTCAGTCGAGCGGCTTCTTGTCAATGACGATGGTGCAGGCTTCGTCGCCCCGGGCGATGCAGGCCACCTCCTGCGCGGTGAAGTTCTTTCCGCCGCTCACCCAATAGAGCGACTCTTGAAGGATGCCGACGGCCAAATGGCAGCAGGGGATTTCGGTTTGGCGGCCCCAGCAAATGGGGCAGCGCTCGTTGTGCCAATAGATTTGATCTTCATCGTCGCTGAGGCGCACACGCTGATCGGTGTATTTGTTGAACGTGTCGGCGAACACTTCCGCGCCCACTTTGAGTTTCATGTTCAGCGGCAGAAGCCGGAAGGCCAGATCGGCGATGCCCAGCACCGGGCCGAATTCTCTGAGGCCATATTTGAAGCAGGCTCGCCCGGCGCGCAGGGCCAGCCCGCGCCCGCCGCGCGGCCCGTACATGTCGTCGAGCGATTGCATGATCGCGCCAATGTCCTCGAAGCGAAACTGCCGGTCGAAGTTGTTGGGCGGGTAGTTGTTGATGAGGTGCCTCATCTTGGCTAAGTTGAGCACCGCGTTCACGCCGTTGCGCCCCATGATCTCTTCCATGGCCAGCAAAACGATGCGCCCCATTTTGTTGGGGTAGTGATATTGCTGCTGTACGGCTTCGGGCTGAGTCATAAGAGGCGGCCTTAACTGTCGAGAAAATTCTTGAGCACGGCGTTGAAAGTTTCCGGCTCGTCGATCATGGGGAAGTGGCGCGACCCGCGCAGGACTTCGATCTGCGCGTGCGGCACCCCGGCCTTCAGCGGCTCGTACTGCTTGGGGTGAACGATGGTGTCGCCGACTCCGTACACGCCGAGCGTAGGCACGTTCACTTCGTTCAATCGCGGGCGCAGATCGGTGCGGCGCAAACTGCCGATGGAAGCGAAGAATGATTCCAACGTGGTCTTCGACAGATCGCGCTCCAACGCCCGATACCAGGCCAGCGGCTCTTTGTTGACGATGAACGGCGAGAACGACCGCACCGCCAGCCGCAGCGCCGAGGGCATGTTGTAGACTACAAAGGCGATGGCCCGGTATCCGGCCAGCCGCAAAAAGATGTTGAGCGACGAGCCGACGATGGGCGACCCGACCACCACTACTTTTTGCACGCGCTCAGGGTAGCGCATCGCCACGCTCAGGCTCACGGTGCCGCCCATGCTGTGGCCCACCAGCGGCGCCGAGGCGATGCCGAGCTGGGCCATGAACTGATCGACGAGACTCACGAAATCGGAGACGGCGTAGGTTTGCCGCTTCTTCCCCGAATCGCCGAAGCCCCAAAAGTCGAGCGCGTAGGTTCGGTAACTGCGCCCCAGTTCTTCCATCGTTCTCTGCCATAAGCCCCACGACCCGAGCCACCCATGAAGGAGCACCACAGGTTTGCCCTGACCATAGGTTTCGTAGTGAACGATTCCCTGATCGGTGACGATTGAACTCACGTGTAAATGTTCTTTCCAGCGGCTAGGCTTCCATCTCCGCCAGAATGCTGTAGAGCAGTTCGAGCAAAACACTCTTCACTGTTTCTTTTCGGGTGGCCACGCACGGCAGCAGTTTGATGTTCGGGTCGAGGCGCAGGGCGATGCGCAAGTCGTCGATAGACCATGCTTCGGGGTGGTCCTGTTTGTTGGCGGCCACCACGTAGGGGGTGGGGGCGTAGGCGCGGAACGTCTCTAAAATGCTTTTCGCTTCGCGGAAGGTTTCGGGCCGCGAACTGTCCACCATCACCACAAACCCCAACATGCCTTCGGAAAGAATCTCCCACATGAAATCGAAGCGGCGCTGGCCCGGCGTGCCGAACAAATACAACACCAGATCGTTGTCCACAGTGATGCGGCCAAAGTCCATTGCCACGGTGGTGCTGTCTTTGATCTTCTCGGCGTCCGACGAGATTTTCCGTTCGGTGGCCACGACGTCGATCTCGCTGATGGAGCGGATGAACTGCGTTTTGCCCGAACTGAACGGCCCGGTGACGACCATTTTGACTGATTGCGGCATGAGGCTACTTCGTGGCGATCACAATGAACGGATGCGCGAAATGAGTTTGTTGACCAATGATTTCTCTTGCTCTTTGGCGGCCTCGGTTTTGGGCTTGCGCTGGGGCAGGGCGCCGGTTTGAACGGTGGGGCGCACCACTTCCACCAGCCCGGCTTGCAGCAGGCCGTACACGATCCGCCGGATGTCGAGGTCGCTTAAGTTGTTGGCTTTGGCAATCTGCCGAATGGAGTTCTTGGGATTGATATAGGAAACGACGCGCCACTCTTCCACGCTGAGGTTGACGTTTTTGAGCCGCGCGTCGGGCTTGTCGGTGAAGCGGAGGGCCATGTCGAGGTTGGGCAGTTCTTCCTGCAGTTGCTCCCACTCTCTCATGCGCCGCGTGCCTTCGATGATCACGTTCTCCAAATCCACCGACACAGTGATGCGTTCGACCGGCGGCGCAAGATCCGCCTCGAAATTGAACATGCCTTCCACCCACGTAAACAGGCGAAAGGCCACGTCGATGATGTGTTGGCGGATGCCCTGAAGAATCTCGGCTTGGGTGACGTATCCGGCGTTGATGAGCAGAAGGCCGAGCGCTTTATCGTTGGCCGCCTCCGGGCGCCGGCGCAGTGCGCGAGTCTGTTCGTCGTTGAGTTTCCCGGCCTTGCGCAGAATAAAGGCCAGGCTGGCGTCCTCACTGCCGAGTTGGGCGAACACCAACTTGCCCTCGCGGAAGGCCATGCGCGCCGCCTCGGTAGGGCCTTCAATCGTCAGCGTGCCAGATTTGCGTGCAAGATTGATGAGGTTGAGCAATTGAGTGGTGCTAAAATCTCTCAGGTTGCCTCGAAGTGGCATGTATCCCTCGACCCAGAATGATTCTCAGCGATGAACTGCGAAACGCGAGCGGGATTATACCTGTAAGCCCGATAAATGCAAAACTCAGCGATGCGCCGATTGATTTTTTTGCCTGCTCTCGCGTGGATAGCCGTTGCCTGCGCGCGCGACTCGGCCCCCGCCACCCTCGTCGTCCCCATCCCCTCCTCCGCCGCGACTCCGACACTCCCTTTCATCGAACCGACTCTCATCCCCTCAACCCCTCATCCCCTCGCTTTGCCCTCCACCCAAACTCCAACTCCAACTCTCACTCTCACCCCAGTCCCCACCGGACAAATCGGCCCCTTCAGTTTCCCGCTCGATGTCAATCCGCTCACCGGAGAGACGGTGTCCGATCTGGCGGTGTTGAATCGGCGACCACTGGCGATCAAAGTCTCCAACTATCCCTCGTGTGTGCGCCCACAGTCGGGCCTCTCGCTGGCCGATCTCGTCTTCGAGCATTACGCCGAAGGCCCCACCACTCGCTTCACCGCCATCTTCTACAGCCACGACGCTCCGTTGGTTGGCTCGGTGCGCTCGGCGCGGCTCATCGATCTCGAAATCCCGGCGATGTATCAATCGCTGTTCGCCTTCTCCGGCGCAAGCTCCGGCGTGCTGAACAAACTGAAGGAAGCCGACTTCAAAGATTGGATTCTCTCGCCGGAGTTCGAGCCGGGTCACGATGCCTTCTTTCGCGTGCCCATCGAGTCGCTCGCGGCGGAATGTCAAGCATTGGAGCATACCCTGTTCACCAGCGCCGATCGTTTGTGGGCCGACGCCGATGCCAAAGGCGTGAACGTCCGCCCGGCCATTCTGGGCATGGCCTTCAACGGCGAGCCGCCGTCCGGCGGCCTGCCCGCCAAGATCGCTTCACTCGCTTACGATGGCGAATACGTGCGCTGGACGTATAGCGAGACCGCCGGGCGTTACTACCGATACGCCAACGGACAACAGCACACCGACGCCCTCACCGAGTCGCAGATCATGGCCGCCAATGTTGTCGTGGTGTTTGCCCATCACGTGCTCACCGACATCCTCGAAAACACGTTTGGTTACGATCCGCGCACCGGCAGGGGCGGCAGTCACTCGATTGAGATTCAATTGTGGGGCACGGGGCCTGCGCTCGTGTTCCGCGACGGGCAAATGTATTCGGTGACGTGGTTGAGGCAGGATCGATTCGGGGTGCTGGGGTTGGTGGACTCCGCCACCGGGCAGCTGTTTCCGCTGAAACCGGGCAACACTTGGTTTCAACTTGCCCCGCTCGATTCGCCTCTCACCCAGCCCGAAGCGGAAGCGTGGGAAGTTGCGCCGACGCGGCTGATAGAGACGCCGTGAACGGCGGATTGTAAGTGATGCACTTCAATTGGAGCTTTGCATACGATCCATCCTAAAGTATCACCGCAGAGACACGGAGCGCGCAGAGTTTTTTGAAGATGCAAAATGCATCGAAGGACTTTCTCAAAGTCATCTTGGAGTGTCATGCCGAGGCGCGAAGCGCCGAAGCATCTCAAGATTTGCCCTGAGATTCTTCGCGCCTATGGCGCTCAGAATGACGTTTCGGGCTTTTGTCAATGGACTTTGGGAACGTTGTGACATGCACTGGTTTTTTCTCCGTGCTCTCTGCGGCTCTGCGGTGAAATCGTTCTGCACCGTTCCTGCGAGTGTTGCGCTTGCGTTGCGCCGTAACCCGACTATACTTGACCGAGATTACTGGAGGAACTATGACCGACCTTTCTCGCAAAGACGTGATCATGATCTTGGCCGCCACTCAAAACGCCCGGCTCGCTGGCGTCGATCTATCGGGCTTGGATTTGAGCGGCCTGAATTTCGCGGGCGCAGATTTGATCCGCGCCAACCTCTCCGGCGCAAACCTCACCTATGCCCACATGCGCCACACCCAGCTCGAAGACGCCAACCTCGAAGGCGCAGTGCTGGTCAACGCGAATCTCAAAGAAGCGAATCTCAAAGGCTGCAAGATCAAAGGCGCGAACTTGAGCGGCGCGAACTTGACCGACGCCAACCTCTTCGGCGTTGAACTCGACCCGACTCAAAAAAGCCACGCCAAAGGCCTCCCATATTAGCGAGACCGATGCGGTTTACGAAACTGCGTCGGCCTGCCTCCCCACCACCATATTTCGCGCGCACACAAATTCGCGCCGTAGTCCCAACGAGATCATGCCTATGATAAAATTCCCCGCGCCATGTCCCGAACAACTTTACCTCTTTCACTCATTCTCTTTTTGATTCTCCTCTCCGCTTGCAATTCAGCCACCAACCCAACCACCCAACCACCCAACCACCCAACCACCCTTCCTCCGGCAGTCACCCTGAACGGCCCCACCCTCACGCCGCCGCCGCCCGCCGTCACTCTCATCTCCCCCACCGACTCCGTTCAACCGTCGGCCACGCCACTCGCGGCCATCGGCCCCGAAACGTATCCCGCCGGAGTCAACCCGCTCACCGGCCTCCCTGCCGACGAGGCGGCGCTCAATCATCGCCCGCTGGCGATCAAAATCTCGAACTTCCCGCGATACGTCCGCCCGCAAGCCGGACTCTCACTGGCCGACATCGTCTTCGAGCATTATTCTGAAGGCGGCACCACTCGCTTCACCGCCGTCTTTTACGGCAACAACGCCGATCGCATCGGCCCCATCCGTTCGGCGCGGCTCATCGACACCGTGATTCCCGAAATGTTTCGCGCCGCGTTGGTGGCTTCGGGCAGTTCATCCGGCGTGCTTCAACGCATCGCTTACAAAGATTGGGCCGATGTGTTCGTGGCCGAAACCAGCGGCTACGGCTGCCCGACTCTGCTGTGCCCCGAAAGCGAAGATGCCAACTCGTTGTTCAGCTCCACCGCCGCCATCCGGCAAGCCCTCGCCGCAAAGGGATTCGACACTCGCCAATCGTTTCGAGGCGTGGCTTATTTGAATCAGCCGCCAGCGGGCGGCGCGGCGGTGAGCACACTGCGCGTTGAATACAGCGGTGAAGCGCACACCGAGTGGCACTACAACCCTGTCTCTGCAAGATACGAGCGCTGGTCGGAGACGAGCGCCACCGACATGCAGGCCCACTTCGACGCAGCCAACAAACAGCAAATCACGGCGGCTAACGTCATTGTCCTCTTCGTCAATCATGTCGTCGATTTCAGCATCCCCGAAGACTTCGACACCGACGGCTTCACCGGCCATTTCAGCACCGAAGTGCAACTGTGGGCCACCGGCCCGGCGTGGCTTCTGCGCGATGGGCAGGCGTATCAGGCCACGTGGGTGCGATTGAACAAAGGCGATATGGTGGGACTCGTGGACGCGAAGAACAACGTCATCCCCCTCAAACCGGGAAACACGTGGTATCAAGTCGTCGGCCTCTACAGCGACTCCGTCACCGACGGCGCGAACTGGATCGTGCGCCACAAATCTCCACGCGACAAAGGCGACATCCCCGGCGTGCCCTCGCCCACACCCACCCTCGAAGGCGCAACCCCCGAAGCCACCCCCGCCGAAACGCCGACAGCGGCGCCGTGATCAGAAGTTAGAAGTCGGAAGCCCGAACATTGATTCCGCCTCTGACCTCCAACCTCTGACTACTGTCTCCCGACTACTGTCTTCTGACTTCTGATATACAATCCGCCGTGTGAATTCGGAAGACATCGCCCGAACTCCCCGGCCCAAGCCCCTTTCGGATCGCCTGCATGCGTGGGCCGAAGCCCAACAAAACGTCACCGCCACCGTGGGCACGGCCTTCGAACTGCCCGACGTTGCCAACCGAGTCCTCAGCGCCATCGTCAAGATGATTCCGTGCGACACGGCCTCGCTCTTCCTTCGCTATGGCGACGTGATGCGCGTGTGCGCCGTTCACAACCTGCCCGCCGAAATCATCGGCGCCGAATACGCGCTGGCTTGGCCGCTGGCCGAGCAAATGATGATGACCCGCTCGCCGGTGTGGCTCGACGACGTGCAATCGGATGTGCGAGTGGTGGCCGTGCCCGACGCCGAACGCGTTCGCGGCTGGCTGGCCGCGCCCCTCATCGTCGGCGAGCGCATGATCGGGCAAGTGTCGCTCGGCTCGCTCATCCCTGCCAGTTACGGAATTGAAGAAGCCGAAGTGCTGGAGATGATGGCCCGCCAAGCCGCGTTGGCTCTCGAAAACGCGCAGCTCTACAGCGAGGCTACGCGCCGCCTCCAGCAAATGGCGACGCTCAATGAAATTTCCAGCGCCGCCCTTTCCACGCTCGACTTCGACGAGATCGCTCATCGATTGGCGTTGGCTTTGCGGCGCGCGCTCAAATACGAAAACCTGACTCTGTGGATGGCGACCGACACCGGCGGGCATCTCGGCCTTCGCCCGGTGGACACCGACTCCGCTCCCATCGCGTGGGGGCACGGACTCGTGGGGCAAGCGGCGGCGCAGGGCCGCTCGTTGTGGATGAACGACTCCCCGCAAAATGAATCGGAGGCGGTGTCGCTCGGAGTCACGAGCCTGCGCTCACAACTCTGTGTGCCCATGAGAATCGGCGAGCGCGTGATCGGCGTAATCGAAACGCATAGTTTTCGCCCGTCGGCATTCAACGATGCCGATGTTCATTTGCTGAGCATTGTGGCCGGGCAGTTGGCCGGTGCGGCGGTGGGCCAATTGGCGGCGGGCGTTGCCCACGAGATCAATAACCCCCTCACCACCATTTCCGGCTTCAGCGAATTGCTGTTGAGCGATTTGCCGCAAGACAACCCGATGCGGAACGATCTCACCCTCATTCGCCGCGAGTCACAGAGAGCGCGCGATGTGGTGCGCCGCCTGCTCGACTTTGCCCGGCAGACCGGCCCGCACAGCGAGCCCGCCGATATGAACGATGTGGTGCGCGACACGGTGGCGCTGATGCGCAATGCGGCGGCCACAAAACACGTGCGCGTGACGGAAGATTACGCGCGCGATCTCCCCTGGGCGCGCATGGACGTGAATCAGTTCAAGCAAGTGGTGCTCAACTTGCTCAACAATTCGATGCAGGCCATGCCCAAAGGCGGAATGCTCACGGTGACGACCGAGCCGTGCGAACGCGATGGCAAGCGCGGCGTGTGCCTCCTCGTCACCGACACCGGAGTGGGAATTCCGCCCGAACATATGGAGCGCATCTTCGAGCCGTTCTTCACCACCAAACCCACTGGCGAGGGCACGGGCCTCGGGCTGGCGGTGAGTTACGGCATCGTGCGCGAGCATGGCGGATGGATCAAAGTGACCAGCGCCGCCGGGCGCACGACATTCACCGTCTCTCTGCCGATAGAGAGAGTGGACAAGTAGTTGTTTAACCACGAGGGCGCGAAGACCCAAAGGCGCAAAGAGAATAAAAATGCCTTCGTGTCTTCGCGCCTTTGAGTCTTGGTGTTGAACTATATTGCGAAAGGAAGGACTTCTTATGGCCCCGCCCCAAGTATTGGTAGTGGATGATGAACGCGCCTCGCGGCTGTCGTTGAGCGAAATACTGCGGCTCGACGGTTGCGATGTGCAAATGGCCGCCTCCGGCGAAGAGGCTTTGCAATTGCTGGCGAACAAGCCGATCGATTTGATGATGCTCGACATCAAAATGCCGGGCATGGACGGAATGCGCGTGCTGGCCGAGTCTCGCCGCATTTCGCCGCAGACCGTCGTCATCATGCTCACGGCGCACGGCACGCTCGACACGGCCATGCAGGCCATCGAGAGTCAGGCCTTTGCCTATTTGCTCAAGCCCTCGCCGCCCGATGTGATTTTGGACAAGGTGCGGCGTGGGCTGGCGAAGCGGCAAGAGTTGGCGCACAAGGGCCAACTGCTCGATCAGATCGAGCGCAGTCTCCACGAACTGCGCACCGATTCGTCGTCGGCGACTGCGGAACCGGCCACCCCCAAACTGGTGAGCGGCGGCGGCATCCTTCTCGACTTCAACCGCCGCGAGGCCACTATCGGCGGGAAGAATTTGCACCTCACCCCCACCGAGTTCCGGTTGCTCACGGCGTTGATGACTCGGCCCGATCAAGTGATGACGGCGCGGCAATTGGTGCGCGAGGCGCAGGGCTACGAGGCCGACGACCGCGAAGCGCGCGAGATCATTCGCCCCACCATCAGCCGGTTGCGAAGCAAACTTGCCCCGTACCCGCACAGCGCGAAATGCTTGGTGAGCGTGCGCGGGCAGGGATACATGTTTAGCGAAAGGGGAGGGGGAGTGAAGGATGAAAGTGGCAGGTAGCGAGTGGCGGTTGCTGACCACTGTTTACCGATCACCGATCACTGATTACCAATCACCAATTACTACCCCTTTCACCCCGCCATCATCTCCTCGATTTGCGCCGCCACTTGCACCGCGTCGCTCGTCTCAGATTGATTCATCCGCAGTTGATTGGCAACGCGGCGCAGAATGGATGGATTTACTTGCGCCAATGCTCTCGTCGCCGACTGCCACAGCTGACGCAGATCGGGGTTGGAGTGAGTGGCGGCCAGCACCGCGATCTGCGCGGGCGACGAGGCGTTGGACCCGGAGACCACGATGTTCTCGCCCAGCTCGCGCCCGGCGTTCGCCCAATAGTAACTGAGCATCGGGTTGATCAATCCGCGCATCCGGCTCCACAACGGATCATCCTCCTGCACCAGCGAGAAGAACGCCAAATAGTATGGCCGCGACCCGGCGTAGTTGTGATGCACTTGCGAAAGCTCTCCGGCCTTCACGCTCGCATACGAAGCCATATACCATCGCAAGTCTTCGAGCGTTGCCCCTTCCTCTCCAGCCTTCACCGATTCGGCTTGAATGCGGCAGGCCAAAAGATAACTGCTGGCCGAGGCGGCGAAATCTTGCGACCGCTGGAGCATAGCCTTCTGCGCCCACGTGTGCGCTTGATGCGGATCAAGGGGCATCGTCTCCGATAATTGAACCTTTTCGATGTCGGCGCAGATGGGTTGCAGGGCCGGCTCATCGCAAAACGGAATCGCCCCGCGCCCCGGCAGTGAGTATCGCTTGCCGTCGGTCACAATGCGCCCCCGCGCCACGAGATCATCGAGAAGCGTTTGGATGTAATCGGTTTCGTGCCGGTCGCTCAGCAAAATTGCCGCGAGTTCGGCAGAATCGATCTCCAACCCGGCATTCACCACTGCATACACAAACCCCGATTCAGCGCGGCGCACGAAAGTGGCCTCGCTGTCGATGTCCTCGGCCAGCCACACCGGCACGTGGAAGGAAGTGGTTTGGCCGCCCCGATAATCGAACGCGCGCTGGCGGAAACCCATTTGCCAAATCTGCCGCAGAGTGGTTTTGCTGCGGATGAGGCCGTGCGACTCATATCGCTCGCGCAATTCTTCGAGCAGTTGATCGGCAGTGCGCCGGCCCGGCTGTTCGCGCAGTTCGCGGTAGAGGTCGCGCAGAACGTCGCGGCGGGTGGCGTAATCCACCGACGTCATCTTGAGTCGATTGAAAATCTGGCGGTAAAGAACTTCGTGGGTGTGTTTGGGCGCGGACTCCTCGGCGAGGGCTTCCACCGGGCTGAGGGCGAATCCGCCGGGGGCGGCGAAATCCTTCGGCGCCACATACAACTGCATCTCTTTGACCAACAGATTCGCCACTTCGCGCTGGTCGTCGAGCCAGCTCTTGAATTGATCGTAGCCGAAGTTCGCCTCGTTGAATGTGGGATCCATCAACAGCATCGTTTGTTTGAGTTTGGCCGCCAGCACCGGCACCTCGCCGCGCTGGCCGTGCGCCTGCACTGCTCTCAACAGCACGGTGCGCGCCGACTCCTGATCGGTTGCTGTGGGCTCGGAGACGCCGTTGATTTCGCCCAGCGCGGTTTCGAGATACACAAACTCGTCGCACGATTTGACCAGCAGGCGATGGGCAATGTTGCGCGGGCCGATGCCCAGCGTATAACGGCCATACTCGCGCAGTTTGGTCACCAGCGGGCCGAAGTCACTGTCGCCGGAGATGATGACGAAGGTGCTGATCTGCGAGCGGCTCATGGCTGTTTCGAGCGCGTCTATTGCCATGCGGATGTCGGCGCGGTTCTTTCCGGCGCGCACCGAATAGATCTGAATCAAGTCCACGGCGTTGTTCATCAGTTCGTCGCGGTAGCGCGAGAATCGGCTCCAGTCGCCGTAGGCGCGTTTGATCACCACCGGCCCCCGGCTCTGGAGATATTCCATAAGCGGGGTGAGTTCGAAGTCGAAAAATTCTTGCTCAGCCCAAATGGCTACGTTTTCAAAGTCAATGAAGACGGCTAACTGATCGGCCATTTTTTAGTCATCAGCTATCAGCCATCAGCCGTCAGTCAATTTTTTCTGACCACTGATTGCCGAATGCCGAAGGTGATTTTTTCGGGCGTTGCGAATAACCGAACGCGCCGTTCCGCCAACCGCTTGGGGCAGGGCTTGCCCCTGCCCACTGCAGGGCGACGCAACCCCGCCAAAGGCGGGGCAGGTGGTCGCCTCTACGTTCATGGATAGCGGCGCGAGCGACGGCACTGCCGTCGCTCGCTCGTTATTTCCTATAGAGTCTAAACTGCGTTACTCTCGGAGGATATTGTAGCGTACTTCGGGCGCTTTGCGGGCAACGCTTTTTTCGGCGAGGCGGGCGAGGCGCAGAAGGGTGTGTTCGCTCCAATGTTTGCCCATGGCCTGCATGCCAATGGGCAGGCCGCCGGAATCGTAACCCACCGGGAACGAAATGGCCGGGAGGCCGACGAAGTTGCCCGGCACGATGAAGCGCATGGCTTCGGTGACCACGCTCAGATCCGACTCGCCGTCGGGCAACACGTCGGGGCGGATGGGCGGGGCGGTGATGGCGGTTGTGGGGGTGATGATGGCATCCACGTGTTTCATGGCTTCGGCGAAATGCGCCATGGCCCGCGCGCGCACGCGTTGGGCTTGAACGTAATCGCGCGAGGTGCACGCGCGCCCAATGACCAAATTGACGCGCACGTCGGGCGCGTGATCGCGGCCATGCTCGGCGCGATACTTCTCCATTTCTGCGGCCATCTCCGAAAGGATGGTGACGGCGTGGGCGATGCGCACGGCGTCGAGTTCGGGGATTTCGATCTCGCGCACTTGCGCCCCGGCGCTCTCGAAAGTTTTGAGCATTGCGTTGCAGGCCGAGACGATCTCCGGCGCGGCGTGATCGAACCACGCCCGGTACACGCCCAATGTGAGTCCGCGCAAGTCGGCGTCCCCGAATCGGTCGAGAGTGATCGGCGGCTGGTGCATCGTGTTTGGGTCATTCGGGTCGGCTCCGGCGATGACGGCATAAGCCAGCGCGCAGTCGGCGGCGGCGGCGGCGAGCGGCCCCACGTGCGCCACGCTCCAGCACAGCGGGAACGCGCCGTGTTCGCTGATGCGGCCATAGGTGGCTTTGAGTCCGACGACTCCGCAAAACGCGGCGGGGATGCGGATCGATCCGCCGCCGTCGGCGCCGATGGCCACCGGGCACAAGCCTGCGGCCACTGCCGCCGCCGGGCCGCTCGAACTGCCTCCGGTGTAGTGGCCGACTCTGTAGGGGTTGCGCGCGGTGCCGTGATGGGCGTTGAAGCCCATCGGATTGATTCCGATCTCGTGCATGTTGGCTTTGCCGATGAGCAGTGCGCCTGCGGCGCGCAGTCGGGCCACCACCGTTGAATCGGTTCGGGCGGGAGAGCGGCCCAAAAATTTTGTGCCGACGGTGGTGGGGTACGGGATCATGTCCACTTCGTCTTTGATGGCGACGGGGACACCGTCGAATACGCTGAGGGGTTTGCCGTCGCGGTGCCGTTGCGCCGAGGCGCGGGCTTGGGCCATCACGTCGTCGGCGTTGACGGCGATGAAGGCGCGGAGGGCGGGCGAACGCGAGTCGCTTTCTTTGATCGAGTCGAGCACGCGGCGGGCAACGTCTTCGGGAGTGAGACGATTGGCGCGGTATGCGTCGGCGTAATCGCGCACGGTGGCGAAGCGAAAGCCATTGGCGGTGGCGGGCGCGCGGGCGATGGAGTCGAGGTCGGGCGCAGGGGCGGATCCCGTTTCGGTCGATTCGACGAGCGGCGTAAAGGTGGGCGATTCGTCGAGAGTCATGCGCCGGAGTTTGGTGATGCCGCCCGACTCCAAAAGGTTGCCCATGAGCAATGAGGCGGTAACGGGGTTCTCCACAAGTTCGGTGAAGGCGCGCAGGCCTGCGCCCGCGAGTCGCGGAAGGTTGACGGCTTTGAGATCATATTGGCTCATGGTTTTCTTTCCTTGGTCATGTTTTCGCAGATGAACATTGAGGGGCACACGCGGCTGGCTTCGCCCATTGTTAGCACCCACAGTCGGTTCGCGCCGTTGGAGCCGCGGCCCAATGTTTCGCGCAGGTAAGTATCCCACGTGGGATGCACATTGGCAAAGTGAAAGGGGGTGTTGAGCCAGTCGATGGAGGAGGGGCGGGAGAGGCCGTTGGGGTCGCGCACGTAGGTGTCGGCGCCGGGGATGAGGGCAGTGAGCACGCCGGGCCGTTGGAGGACGAGGTCTTCGGCCAGCGGCAGAAAATCTTGCGCGGCGGGTTCGGCGAATCGCGCTCCGGCGGCCCATGGTTCGCGCCACGGTTGAAAGTAGGAAAGGAAGTTGATGAGCGCCGAGCCACTGCAATAGACTCCCACTCCGCCGCAAAACCAAAGATAGCGGGCGGCGACGGCTTGTTGCACTTGCGCGTGCGAGTCGCCTTCGGTGTGGAAGACAACGGCCAGCACTTCGTAAATGTCAGCCACGCCGTCGTCGGCGAACCACCACTCAGCGCGGTACACGCCGTTGGGATCGGCGAAGTCGCGCAGGGTGCTGAAGGCCTCGCCTTTCGAGCCTTCGGGGTCTTCGGCGGGAATGTAGGTTGCCAGTGTTTCGGCGATGCCCTGCGTGGCGTCGGGGATGGGGGTGGCGGTGGGCGGCGGCGAGGTGGGCGTGTTGGTTGGCCCGATGACGGCGACGACGACGAGCGGGGTGGGGGTGGAGCGGGAGGAGAGGAAGGCGTCGGATTGAGGGGAGGCGGAGCAGGAGGCGAGGAAGAGGGCGGCGGCGAGGAGGTAGGAGACAGGGGGCAGGGGGCAGGGGGCAAGTGGAAGGGTGATAGGGAAACGCATTGGCAAGAGGAATGATACTCTATCTATTTGCCGTTCATGCAATCTCGGATACAATCACCGCCGTCACTCAATCAAAAGGTGACAGTCACTTTTTAAGTGACTGTCACCTTTTAATTGACCCACGATGCGATGCGCATATAATGTGGGTATCCTGAAATCCATTCCTCCCTCCTCCTTCATCCTTTTCATGTTCCTCCCCGGCTACCCGCCACACCCGTTTCCGCTCTCGCGGCACTTGCCGCCGTTGGGCGAAGGCATCGCCGCCGCTTACGGTGAACAGTTCAGCGCGCCGGGTGATGTGGTGATCGACACCTTCGGCCAAACCCCGCGTGTGGCCCTCGAACTGGCCCGAACCGGCCGCCGAGTCATCGTCGCCAACAACAACCCCATTCTGCGCATTGCTCTGCGCGCCGCGCTCGATCCCATCCCGGCCAAAACACTGCGCGCCGCCCTCACCCGCCTGGCCGATTCGCGCCTCGCCAACGACCGGCTCGAAACCTATCTGCGCCGAGTCTATCGTTCCATTTGCCCCGATTGCAAAAGCGCCGTCGAAGTGGACGTGTTCCACTGGGAAAAAGAATCGCTGGCCGAAAAATCGTATTACTGCGAATCGTGCCACGAAGAAAAGACTCGCCCGGTGGATGTGGCCGACAAAGAATTGGCCGCTCGCTTCCCTGCGCGCGGCCCGCATTACCATTGGGCGATGGATCGCATCGCGCCGCCCGATGACCCCGACCGCCAACTCATCGCCGACGCCCTCGAAGCCTACACCCCGCGCGCCCTCAGCGTCATCTTCACCATCACTCACAAAAGCAACGCCCTCAACTTCGATCCGCTCGAACGCCGCGCCATCGAACTGCTTTTGCTCATGGCTTACGATGAAGGCTCGTCGCTCGAAGGCGCGCGCCCGCGCACCCTCAAACCTCACGTCCGTTTCCGCGAGAGAAACATTTGGCTGGCCCTCGAACGATTGGCGCGCGACGAGGCATGGCAATCCGACGGCGGCCCGGCGGTGAAATTCGTTTCCCTTGCCGAACTTCTTTCAGACTCCTCCCCCGCCGTTGTTTTGCACGATGGATCGATCCGCGATCTGGCGAAAGCAGTGCCGCCCAAATCGGCGCCTTGCATGATCACCGCCCTGCCGCGTCCCAACCTCGTGTTGTGGACTCTCTCCACGGCGTGGGCCGGTTGGCTGTGGGGCGAGCCGTCGGCGCGGGCCATGCGCCAACTCATCCGCCGCCGACGCTACGATTGGGCGTGGCACGAGAACGCACTGCGAAGCGGATTCTCTGCCGCGCACCCGCTCCTCGCCAAAGGGAGCCGCCTCGTCACCCTTCTGCCCGAAGCCGAACCCGGCTTCGCCCACGCCGCGCTCATGGCCGCCGACGGCGCAAACTTCACCCTCATCCGCCACGCCCTGCGCGCCGATCCGTCCGAAGCGCAATTCGTCTTTCAGCCCGATGCCCTCGCCGCCGAATCACCCAACGATCTCGAAGCGGCCATCAAAGCCCGCGCCGAAGAGTCGGCCTTTGCCGTTTTGCGCGAGCGCGGCGAGCCCACCCGCTGGAACATTCTCGGCGGCGCGATCTTCATCTCGCTGGCCCGCGATCATCTTTTGCGCGCCGCGGTGGATGAGATCGTCGCCGAGCCGCTCAACTTCGTCACCGACACGGTGGAGACGGCGTGCCTCAATTCGCGGCGGCTCGTCGATCTGCGCGCCGATGAACATGAAGGCGAAACCGTTCGGGCGGCCAACGTGTGGTGGTGGCTTTCGTTTCCGGGGGACGCCGCCCCCGAACCCCCGTTTGCCGATCGCGTGGAACACGCGGTGGCGCGCGCGTTGGCGGCGGCCCTTCGCGCCGAATCGGATTCGGCGATGATCGAGCGCCGCGTGTGCGAAAGTTTCAACGGCTTCAGTTTCCCCGATGGGAATCTTTTTCGGCGCTGTCTCGAATCGTACGGCGAAGAGAAAGATGGGCTGTGGCGTTTTCGCGCCGAAGACAACCCGATGGAGCGCGCGGGTGACTTCGAGCGCATTGTGAGCAATTTGGGAACGCTGGGCCGGAGGTTGGGTTATTCGGTCGAGTCGAAACGCAGTGATGAGATCGTGTGGCAGAATCCGGCGGTGGGCTCGCCTGCGTATATTTTCAATGTGTCCGACTCGGCGGAGATTGCGCGCTACGTGTGTCTTCCGGCCAAAGGGCAGGCGGGGCCGGGCGGCGCACATCGAGTGGTCGTCATTCCCGGCGGGCGCGCCGGGCTCATCGATTACAAACTCAAGCGCGATCCGCGTTTGCGGGCCGCCGTGGCGCAGGGCGGCTGGATGTTTCTCAAGTTCCGGCACGTGCGCCGCCTGCTCGAAGAGCCGATGCTCGACCGCGCCGATCTGCTCACTGTTCTCAGCCGCGATCCCATCGTCGAACAAAGCGCGGCGCAGTTGCCGTTGCTATAGAGGCCTATGAACCAAAAACGCTCTCTCGATTATTATCTTCTTTGGATCATCACCCTCATTTCGCTCACACTGAATGTGATCGTCATCGCCTCGCTGCTCAACGCGCGAAGGCAGGCGGCCACTGCCTTTGGACAAGCGGCGGCGGTGGTGGCTCAGTTGAAACAAGTAACATTTGGCTACAACGTGGTGATTGATGAGGAGATTCCAATCGCTGCCGATGTGCCGGTCAACTTCACGGTGTCGGTGCCCATCGAGCAAAGCATCCCCATCAACACCATCGTCAACGTGCCGATTGAGTTTCCCATTGTCGGCCAGCGAACCATCACTGTGCCGATTTCGACGACCATCCCCATCAGTCTCACGGTGGATGTGCCGATAGACCGAACACTGCCCATCGACGCCACCGTGCCGGTGAGCCTCAGTGTGCCCATCCGCATCAAAGTGGCCGACACCGCTTTTGCCGAAACGCTCGACGACGTGGAAACGATTTTGCTGGAAATGGCGAAGGAGATGGGGGCGGTGGTGAAGCAGAGTCCGTAACGGGGTGGGGCCGTTACTCCCGTTCGAAGCGCACGACCATGGCCGGTTGCGCGGCGTGGAGTTTATACGAGGTCCGAGGGGGCAGAATGGTGAGCTGCCCCTGCTCGAGACGCGCGCCGCCCTCGTCGAGTTCGATCCCCACTGCGCCCTGAATTGCATATAACAGAGTCCCGCTGGCCGGGCTGGTTTGACTGCTGCCGAATCCATTGGCGAGAAACGCGGAGAGGCAGTGGCCTTCCATCATTGCCACTGCCGCAGGCTCGAAGGGGCGCGAGCTCTCGTTGGCGAATCCGCTCAAGCGGGCTTTTACCAACGGCGCCGAGTCATCGGTCACCAAATAGTTGCGGTGGCCGTTTTTTCTTTGGGGCAGAACTTGTTGGCGGAAGAGGATGACCACCGAGCGCAGAGCCGATTGTGAGCGATGGGCCACGCCTTTGGGGATGAGCATGGCTTCGTTGGGGTAGAGGGTGGCTTTGCCCAGTTCGGTTTCGAGGCGCAGGCTGCCCTCGTGGACGAGGAATATCTCATCCTCGTCAATGTGCTTGTGCCAATCGAGCTGCCCCTGCGCCACATAAAGATGCGCGCCCATATCGCCGATGAGGCCGAGCAGCACGAGCGCGAACGGTTGATCGATGCGTTCGGCTCTTTCGGCGAGGGAGTGAATGGCGAGAAGCATGGACGAATGACGAATGGCGAATGACGAATGATGAATGATGAATGACGGGTTGCCATTCATCGCTCATCGTTGGTTCACTCCGGCGGCTCGATGTGCACGACAACGCGGTTGAGCTGCGGCAGGTTGGCGTGCAATCTGCGTTCCACTTCTTCGGCGAGGGCGTGCGCCGCCGTGAGCGGCTCGGCGGCCGATTGGGTGACGTGCACGGTGGCGGCGATGTGCCCGCTGATGTGATGCACTTGAATATCGTGCGCCGCGCCTGCGCCGGTGACCGAGTCCGTGATTTCGCGGATTCGGGATTCGAGCGCGTCGGGCTGAGTCGGGTCATCTTCATCCGGCACCGTATCGCGCAGTGGCTCGATGTGCGTGGTCACACAATCTATGCGTGGCATGGCTTGGCGAATGCGCCGCTCCAATGTGTCGGCGATGGCGTGCGCTTCGCCCAGCGAAAGAGCTGCCGGAACTTCAACGTGCATCTCCACGCAATACAACCCCGACTTCTCTTCGTGAATGTGCAGATCGTGGACTCCGACTCCGAGCGCGTCGGCTTCGGCGCGGATACGCACGGTGATCGCTTCCCACTCGGTTGGCGGCGCCCCTGTGGCCGGTTCGATATGAACGACGGCATCCACCACTCCGGGCACTTCCGATTGGAGCCGCCTCTCCACTTCGCTGGCGATGGCGTGCGCTTGCGCGGTGGACATGGCCGGATCGACTTTGACGTGAACATCAATGTAAGCCGAGTCGGCGGCGCCGCGCGAGCGAGCGCGATGGGCGTAGCGCACGCCCGGCACTGCGCTGGCGGTCTTCTCGATGAGATAGGGGTTGATCACCGAGGCGTCGGTGAGAATGTACGAGGTGCGTTTGAGGATGTCGTAGGCGGCGAAGACGATGAGGACGACGACTCCGGCGGCGACGATGAGATCGACCCAACCGAATCCGGCCCGGGCGGCGATGAGGGAAACGACCACCGACACGGTGACGAACAGATCGGTGCGGGTGTGGGCGGCGTCGGCGAGGAGAATGTCGGAGTGGAGGGCGCGGCCCTGCTGAGTCTCGTAGAGGACGATGGCGAGGTTGACGACGAACGTGGCGGCCATGATGGCGATGTCGAGCGGGGAGACTTCGGGCGCGGCGGGCGCGGTGAGCCGGGCGATGATGCTTTGAACGATCTCCCATGACACGAGGAGCAACATGCCGCCGATGGCGAGGGTGGCAACGGTTTCGTATTTGCGATGGCCGTAGGGGTGGTTGCTGTCGGGGGGGCGCGAGGCAACCCACAGACCCAAGAGGCCGATGATGTTCGAAGAGGAATCGATGATCGAATGGAAGCCGTCGGCGATGACGGAGAGAGCGCCGGTGGCGAAGCCGATGATGAGTTTGACGATCGTGATCAGCACGTTGAGGCCGAGCACGATGAGGAGGACACGGCGGGTGAGTTGAGAGCGGGTCATGATGACAGAGTGTGATACTGCCCTGCATTTTACCCGGCTCTGCGTAATTCTGTGAGGCAGGGAGTCGGGCGATCTACGGCTTGCCTAAAGTCGTCGCCTTGAAACGATGGGCTTCTCCGGGGAACGCGGATGGACGCAATCCACCAAGAAATCGAACGGGCCGGTGGTGGGTTGCAAATTGGTCAGGTCGTCCTCGATCCATGCCCCACGGGGCGCGCATTTTGCTGTAGAGCAAGTTGTAAAACCATTTCATGCGCGCCTCCGCAGGGGGAGAATAGCATTGGGTCAGGCGCTCTCCGCCTCGGCCTGCCGCGCAAACAGCACGCCGGTGACGATGAAGACGATGTAGCCGACGGTATCGTAACCGCGCGCGATCAAATAGATGTCGTCCAGCACGCCGTGCAGAAACTCCAGCCAGACGAGCAGCCAGACCGAGCCGAGGTAGCGGCGCGGATTGCGCGAGGCCCACAGCATGAAGGTGGAGATGCCCAATATCTCAAACGCAAAGGGCGACCAACCACCCACGAAAGCCATAATAGTGTCGGGGGTGGTGAGGAAGGGAAACGTCGTCATGTCGCCGATAGAACTTGGGTTGAGGAGGACGAAATATATGTTCATCAGCGCCAACAACAGATAGAATACGCCGACGATGCGGAACCACCAGATGAGTTTCTTCATGAGAGTCTCCTTGGGTGAATTGAGAACAGAATGGGCAAGACCTGTGAGGTCTGCCCCGATTATGGCGCGATGGTGAGATAGGCGTACAGCGCCGCCAGATCATCGTCGGTCATCTTCGAGGCGTTCTCCCACGGCATAGCCTCCGGGAAGGGCACGCCGTTCGGCTTGAGGCCGGAGCGCATCATTGCCGCAAATTGCGTTTGTGAGAGTGTGCTGACCAATGGGCGCGGATTGGGCACGGCTGGGCCAAAAGACGATTCGGCCACACCCGTCGCATCTGGCCCATGACAGCCCCGGCATTCACCGTAGGTCGCCACATACTTGCCGTATTCGACGGATGTGTCCGCGCTCGGCGCGGCGATGGTATCGGGCTTCGGCGCCGGGGCGGGGAACATGCCCGCGCCGAACAACAGCGCGCCGATGAAGTTGGCGTTGTCGCCGGTGGGGCCATTGGGCGTGACGGCGGGCTGAGAGCGCAGGAAGGCGATGAGGGCTTCGGTGTCGGCATCGCTCAATTCGCCATAAGGGAGCAAGGACATGAAAACCAACATCTGGCCGTCTTTGTTCACCCCATGCCGGATGGCGCGGAACAATTCGCCGTCGCTGTAGTTCGCCAGCTTGCCGACGGGGGTTAGATTCTCGGTGGCGACTTGCCCCATGAAACCAAAGCCTTCCGCCTCGCCGATGTTGTAGCCGCCGGAGAGCGGAAACGTTTCGGTCGGCTCGCCGTTGGCGTCCACCTGGCCGTGGCAACCTACGCAGTTGATGTTTGCCAGATATTCGCCGCGCGCAATTTGATCCGGCGTGCCTTCCACTTTGAGGCCGGGCGCGGGTTTAGCGCCGGGGAAGTAAAGAATGGCAATACCCCTGCCGCCCGCAAAAGTGACGGCGGCCAGAATCAGCGTGAGGATGCCCGCGCCGAGTCCACCCGCAATCTTCACCCATAGCCGTCTGGCGCGCACGGCCTTCCACGTGAGCCAGCCTGCGCCGATAGTGAGAAGAACGAGAACGAGAAAGATGAGGATGTTTACGATCATTAAGTTTGCCTCCTGATGAAGTTGAATACGATGGCGCCACTGTAGAAGCAAAGGTGTCCCGCCGTCATGGGGCGGGTGTCCCGATTTAGCCGGGACAAACAAAAACTCCCAACTCCGAAGAATCAAACTGCCAAACAGTGCGCAGCAATGATTTGGAGTTGGGAGTTTGAGATTCGAGATTCGCGCCTTTTATGGCGCGGGGGGCGTCGTCTCCGTCGCCGTGGGTGTGTCGGATGCTGTCGGCGTATCGGTCGGCGTTGCGGTGGCTGGCTGGGCAGTGAGAGTGTCCGTCGCGGTCGGTGTGTCGGTCGCGGCGAGAGTCGGCGTGGCGCTCGGAGTGTCGGTGGGAGTGAGAGTCGGCGGCACGGGGGTGTCGGTGGATGGGATCGGCGTTTCGGTCGCCGGGTGTTGAATGATCACGCGCACGCGCGCTTCTTTCGAGTTGCCCTGCTTGTCGAAGACGGTGAGGCGCAGAGTGGCTTCGACGTCCGGCACATTGGCGGTGTCCCATTGGGCGAGCAGCCCGGCATCTTTCACCGGGTTGCGCACCTCGCCGCTCACGCCGCCCCAGCCCTGCGGGTCGTATCCGATTCCCCAATCCACAATGTAATGATCGAATTCGCCGTTGGCGATGTCGGCCACGCCGTACACGGGCACGAGGCCGTCGAGGGTTTGGAATTCGGAAGGCGAGACGATGGCGGCGACGGGGCGCGCGGCGTTGGGGTTGCAGAATTCGGTGGGCGGCGGAGTGATGGGAAATGTGACTCCGAGTCGCTCGGCCCATTGGCGGCCCTGCTCATTCGTTTCGAGCCAGGTGAGGGCGAACGGATCGGCGATGGTGACGAACGTTTTCTCTTCGGTGTTCGAGGTGTCGTTGTTGCATTCGGGGCTGGCGCGCAGGCCGGAGAATTTGTCGATGAACAGTTTGACGACAATATCTTTTTCGGGCGGCGCGGGCGGCCGATCGGCGGCGAAGACTTCGGGGACGACCGGCGGCTCGTTGGGGCGGCGCGGATCGACGATGTTCTTGCAGTAGTTGTTTTCTGCCGCGCCGGTGGCGGCGCAAATGTTGGCGGTGATGATGCCCGGCGGTTGCGCGAACGATTCGGGTTGCGCGCCGAGCGCCTCCCACGCATTCTGCATCACGTTGTGCCAAATGGGCCCGGCGCCGGTGACTCCGCTCACGCCCTGCGCCATTTCGGTGAAGTCGGCGTTGCCCACCCACACGCCCACCACAAGATTCGGAGTGTAGCCAATCGTCCAGTTGTCGCGGTAGTCGTTGGTGGTTCCAGTTTTGACGGCGGCGGGGAACGAAAGGGCGAGCGCCGAATTGGGGCCGAAGGCAAGCGCGCGGGCGTGATTGTCGGAGAGGATGGAGGAGATGAGGAAAGCATGTTGAGCGCGCACGATGGGTTGGCCGAGATCGCCGGGCACGGCTTGGCACGGGGGCAGAGTCGGCGCGGCGGCGAGATCGGTGGGTTGCTCGCACACTTGCGCCCCGTTGGAACTGTCGATGCGAGTGATGGCCACGGGGATGATCTTGCGCCCGCCGTTGGCGAGCACGCCGTAGGCGTTCGTCATTTCGAGCAGAGTCACTTCGCCGCCGCCGAGCGTGAGCGCGAGTCCGTAATCGTTGCGGTTGAGCGAGGCAATGCCGAGCCGTTCGGCAAACTTGATCAGCCCATCGGGGCCGGGCGTGTTGGGGTCATCGTACACGCCGACGAATTGCAGGGCTTTGACGGCGGGGATGTTGTACGAATTGGCGAGCGCGTCGCGCACGCGCACCGGGCCGTGAAAGCGGCCATCGTAGTTCACCGGTTCGTAGGGCGGGTTCGCGCCGTCGGGAAATTTTGTGGGCACATCCCAGATCAGAGTCGAGGGCGTCCACCCTTTCTCGAACGCGGCCACATACGTCAATGTTTTGATTGACGATCCCGGTTGGCGCGGACGGATCGCCATGTTGATTTGGCCGTCCACCGGATCATCGTAACTGTCGGAGCCGACCATCGCCAGAATCGCGCCCGTGTTCGGGTCGAGGGCGATGAGCGCGCCGTCGGTGACGTGGGAGGCGGCCAACGACTCCACTTGCGCTTTCACTTCCGCTTCGGCGAGGTCTTGCAGCTGGGGGTTGAGAGTGGTGCGCACGCGGAACCCGGCGCGATACAGTTCTTGCCCGAACTGCGTTTCGAGAATGAAGCGAACGTAATTCACCCAGTGCGGATACTTGGCATCGATGACCGGGGGGATGAAGGTGTGATTCTGAATCTCGATGATCGCGGCGGCGGCTTCGGATTGGGTGACGCAGAGGCGTTGCTCCTCGCCGCCGATTCGAACGGGGATGCCGGCCCCGGGTTGGGCGCAGTCGCCGCTGGCTTCGACCATCAACAACAGCACTTGCTTCTGCCGGTCGAAAGTGGTTTCGGGATCGGTGAACACATCGTACACGGCCGGCGACTGCGGAAGACCGGCGAGGAAGGCGGCCTCGGCGAGGGTGAGGTCTTTGGCGTCTTTGTTGAAATAGGTTTTGGCGGCGGCTTCGATTCCGTAGGCGAGGTTGCCGTAATAAATTTCGTTGAGATAGAGTTCGAGGATTTGGTCTTTGCTGTAGCGGCGATTGATTTCGGCGGCGAGGATGATCTCACGAATCTTGCGGTCAACCGATAGCTCGTAGCACGATGATTCGGAGTCGGGGTCGTCGCACTCGGCGAGGCGGAGGTAGAGGGCGCGGGTGAGCTGTTGGGTGATGGTGGAGGCTCCGGCCAGTTCGCCGCCGTAACGATAGGCGCGATAGACGGCTTTGAGGATGGCGATGGCATCGAAACCGGGATGGTTGTAGTAGTCGCGGTCTTCGGTGGCGATGGTGGCGGCGAGGAGGTAGGGCGAGATTTGATCGATGGGGATGCGGGTGCGGCGGCCTTTGTTGGGATCGTTGAGCTCGTACAGCAGTTGGCCCGTCGAGTCATAAATGTACGTCGACTCGAATTGCGCGGCGCGAGTCGAGAGGTCGTCGGGGTCGGGCAGGGTTTGGGCGATGCGGTAATACTCGACGATGGCCGCCGAGGCAGCGAGGACGATGGCGATGGCGACGAGGGCGAAGGCGGCGAGGGTCAGGTTGAGGGCGAGGCGTTTCCAGTGAGGTGGCCGGGTGGTCGGGTGGTCGGATGGTGGAGTAGTCGAGTGGTCGAGTGGTCGAGTGGTCGGGGCGTGGGGAACGGTGGGGATGCTGGCTTCGGGGTTCCACGGTTTGTCGAGGATGGCGGGGCGGGCGGCGCGCGTGGCTTCGGGGTCGCGTTCGGGGACGCGTTTGGGCAGGGGCATGCCGCTGGCGTCAAGGTTAACTTTGGGCGAGACGGGGAGGGAGGGTGGGTGGGTGGTTCCCGCTCCGCTATCGCTTCGGGGCGCTGTCGCGGGGTGGTTGGGCGGTTGGGTGGTTTGAGGTTTGGAGTTTGGGGTTTGAGATTCCGCGTCGTCGTGCGGCGGGGTTTCGGGCTTTTGCGGTTCGCTGGGTTTGGTCGGCTCGTCCGGGGACATGGGGAGATTATAACGTGGAGAAGCCGAGCGGATAACCGGCCTTCATCGGCGATTGGAAATCGCGACACCAGAAGGCGAAGTCGGCCTTCGCCGACTTGGGTTACAACCTCAGCCCGCGAAGGCGGGCTTTGCTTCTTGTTGGTGCAGTTTCAACTGCTGTGTTATTGCCCGTCCACATCGTCTACATCGTTAATTTCGCATTGCTCCCACTCTCGCCACAGGGCTTGAGAAGCATGATGACTCTTCTGATTGCGAATATAGTCGATCACTCGCGGCACATCGTTCTTTGACAGCGTGAATGCGCCGTAGGCTCCTTGCCATTTGAAAAACTTGCCGGGCGTGATCACGTGTGTGACGAGATGAGACGAAGCGCCTTTGACTCCCTTGAGCAAATCGGCAACGGTGAGGGTCGTCGGCAGGCGCACTAACAAGTGCAAATGATCGTCCGCGCCGCCCAGCGCCAGTGGATAGGCTTTCAGCTCTCTGCATTTCTCGTTGATGGCCCCGTAAACCCGCAGTTCAATATCGGGCGTGATAAGCGGCATCCGATCCCAAGTTGCCCACACGGCGTGCAGATAAAGTTGAGTATAAGGCGCTCGCATGATTCTGTTATCGGGTTTCTAGCTGTTGCCCTTCGCCCTCCATCTCACCAGCCTCCCATCCTCAACCGCTTCCACCCGCCCATCATCAACCAAAATATCGAGATGCCCCATGATTTCGGAGTGGGCGAGGAAGAAGTCCATGCCGTGAGAGAGTTTGGGAAAGGTGGGCTGGACGATTTCCCACAGGGTGAGGGGGCGGTCGCAGAGGGCGGCGTAAATTTTATCGGCGCGGCGGCGGTGAAAGGCGATGCGTTTGCGGACGAGTTCGCGGGCGTTATGAATCAGATCGCCGTGCCCGGGGTAGGCAATGACCGGATCGAGATCGGCGATGCGCTGCATGTGATGGATGTATTCGACGAGTCGTTTGGGGCGCGGCCCACCGGCCCCGCCCAACGGCGGCGGCTCCATCACCGCGTTGGAGGTGATGTCCGGCAGAAGGTGATCGTTGGAAAGCAGTTCGCGAGTCGATTCGTTGAAGAGGCAGATCAACCCGCCCGAATGGCCGGGCGTGTGATACACGCGCCACTCCGCGCCGCCCGCCGTGATGATGTCGCCTTCGTCCACCGTGCGCGTGACTTTCATCGGCTCGTGCCAGCGAGTCATGCCGCGCCCCGACTTCTCCATCACGCCGATGATCTCCGCCGGGACTCCACCTTGCGCCCAAATCTCTTCGTAGAACGGCAGGTGGCGGAGTCGCTCGGTTTCGTAATCGGCGAGGTAGGGAATGTTGTAGGGGTGCGAGAGAACGACTGCGCCGGAGCGTCCGACGATGACGTTCGTGAGGCCGACGTGATCGGCGTGATGGTGGGTGAGGACGAGTTGGCGGATGTCTTCGATTCGTTTGCCGTGAAGAGCGAGTCCGCTTTCGAGCGCGGCGAGGGCTTCGGGCGTTTTGGGGCCGCAGTCAACCAGCGTGAGTGAAGCCTGCCCTGAGCTTGTCGAAGGGCCGTCGAGCAGATATACGTTCACCGGGCCGACGGGGAAGGGGGTGGGGAGGGAGAGGGTATGCATGAAGGATGAAGGGGGAGTGGCAAGTAGCAAGTGGCAGGTGGCAAGTGTTGATGGAAGGGTGTCGCGCGATTTGCGGGTTGGGGGCATTATACTCGGTGGGGAGGGGCGAGTTGCGGGGAGTATAATCGTTGTGGGGAGGCGGGTTGTGAGCGCATGTGATTCATTCATCGACATATTGGGTGAAACCCTTTCGCCTAGCCTCCTCGTGGGGGATATCATGCGAAGTTTCATTTGCCGAATCCCGAGTTAGCCTCTGAAGTTTGCGAACACGGAAATTAATGAAAGAACAGGTCAAGTCAAAGCAGCGCGTCGCCGACCACGGCGAAGTGTTCACCAGCGAACGCGAAGTGAACGCCATGCTCGACTTAGTGAAGCAGGAAACCGAGCGGATTGACTCGCGCTTCCTCGAACCCGCCTGCGGGACGGGGAATTTCCTGACCGAAATCTTGCGCCGTAAACTGCAAGTGATGGAAAAGAAATATCGGCGCAGTCAACTGGACTTTGAGCGCAATCTCGTTTCTGCAATTTCATCCATCTATGGCATTGACATTCTCGAAGACAACGTCATCGCCTGCTGCCAGCGGTTGTTCGAGATTGCGGATGAACGTTATACCGCCATCTTCAAGAAAAAAGCCAAAGACGATGTGCGGACAGTCTTGCGCTTCATCCTGAGTAAGAACATTATTTGGGGAGACGCGCTGGATCTGAAAACGGTGGGCGCTGAACCGCACCAGATCATCTTTTCGGAATGGTCTTTCCCCCTGCACAACAGCCTCATCAAACGGCGCGACTTCGTCTTTGCGGAATTACTGCCCGACGAATCGAAGAAAACCCGCCAGCCCGATTTGTTTTCCAAGCCCGAACTGGTCTCCGATTTGGGCGAGAAAGTTTTCCTGCCCACTGAGACGCATAGCTACCCGCTGGTTCATTTCCTGAAGATCGGCGAAGAACTGGTGGAATAGAGTAAACGATTAAGCGCGTATCAAGTTGGCATGAAACAGCCTGATAGGAATTGCGGCCAGCGAAGGCATCTATGAACAAGAGACCGAAAAAGGTTTCAAGCGTTGATACCCGCCATTACTTCGTAGATGAAGGCGGCGACGGCACGTTATTTGCCAGTAAGGGCAGGGTCATTATCGGAACGCCGGGTTGCTCACGGTTTTTCATGCTGGGGTAAAACGGCGCTGGCTTTTCATGCCAAAGACGATTTGCCCGAAGTGCGGCGCGAAGTGTTCAATCTCTTGCACGGCTTGGATGGCTTGCGTTTCTTCGCCGTTGTCACCGATAAATTGAGCGTGCTTGAATTTGTGCGCCAGCAAAACGAGCGCAAGGCCAACTACAGATACAACCCCAATGAATTGTATGATTATTTGGCCAGGCGGCTGTTCAAAGACAGGCTCCATCAGGATGGCAGTTATGAAATCATGTTTTCCAAACGCGGAAAGGCAGACCGGACCGCCGCGCTAAAAAACGCATTGGAAACCGCCCGCCTGAGGTTTGCTGAACAATGGAACATAGCCAGCAACGCGCCCATGAATGTGACGGCAGGCGCGCCGCAAACTCATGCGGGGTTGCAGGCAGTGGATTATTTCACCTGGGCATTACAACGTTTATATGAATCGGGCGAAGACCGCTACGTGGAATACTTGTGGTCTTCCTTTCATCTGACGCAAGATATTGACGATAAGCGCAAGGCTGGCTACGGCGCGTACTACACACAAAAAAAGCCGCTCAACGCGGCGGCTCTTTCATGGAGAAAATAAAAAACCAGTGGATATAGGACTGCGCAGACCGTAGCCTTGCAATCACACGGCATGGAGCCGATTTTTGTCCGCTGGTAGTTTCATTAATAATCGGATTTGCCCGTTTTTCAAGCAGGAACTTCGATATGTCATTGCGAGGGCGAAGCCCGAAGCAATCTCCCCGCCAGCAAGGGGATTGTTTCGCCGCCAAAGAGCGGCGGCTCGCAATGACATCAGGATGAATGCGTATGCTCGTCAACTACAACCCCGATGTCCTCTCCTGCCTCGCCAACCTGTCCAGCGACGAAGTCTTCACGCCGCCGACCATCTCCAACCAAATGCTGGACTTGCTCCCGCCAGAGATTTGGTGCGACCCCAATGCCACATTTCTCGATCCTGCTACAAAAACAGGCATCTTCCTGCGGGAGATTGCCAAACGCCTGATGGTTGGACTGGAAAAAGCCATCCCCGACAGGCAAAAGCGCATCAATCACATTTTCACGAAGCAATTGTATGGCATTGCCATCACCGAAATCACCGCCCTGCTCTCGCGCAGAAGCGTGTATTGCTCCAAAAAAGCGAACGGCAAATACTCGGTGTGCGAAGGATTCGACACGCCCGAAGGCAACATTGTATTCAAATGGATGGCGCATGAATGGGAAGGTGAGCGTTGTAAATACTGTGGGGCAAGTGAAAATGTCGCAGAATATAGCCGAAGCGACACGATGGAAAGCCACGCCTACCAGTTCATTCACACTATCAACCCGCAGGAGATTTTCAACATGAAATTCGATGTCATTGTCGGCAATCCGCCGTACCAGTTGAGTGATGGGGGCGGCACAGGTACAAGCGCAAGACCAATTTATCAACTTTTTGTACAACAAGCCAAAAAGTTGAACCCGCGCTATTTGACAATGATTGTTCCATCTAGGTGGTTTTCAGGAGGCAAAGGATTAGATGATTTTCGAGATGAAATGTTGCATGACACTAGCATTAGGAAGGTTGTTGATTTCCCAAATTCCGCTGATTGTTTTCCCGGTGTAGATTTATCAGGCGGAGTCTGCTTTTTTCTCTGGGATAGAGACAATAAAGGAAACTGTAAAGTTAGCACGAGTGAAAGCGGAAAAATTACCTCTGAAACAGAAAGACCACTGCTAGAAAAAGACGCAGGTACGTTTATTAGATACAACGAAGCCATATCTATATTGAGAAAGGTTCAAGAGAAAAACGAAAAAGGTTTCGTAGATATTGTTAGTTCCAATGACCCGTTCGGTTTTGACGTGCGAGCCGAAAACAGTTGGAAAAGAGTAAAGCCAGAATTTGCTCTGAAACGCTTTGAAAACAGTGTAGCTTTTTATTACAACGGTTGGAAAAGATTTGGGGTAGGGTTTGTAGAAAAAACCGCTGTTCAAAAAAACGCTGATTGGATTCGTAAATACAAGGTGTTTATAGCAAAAGCCTACGGAGAAAGAGGAAGTTTCCCGTATCGTGTTCTGGCATTTCCCTATCTTGGCGAGAAAAACAGTTGTTGCACAGAAACCTATCTTGTTGTGGGGCCTTTCGATTCAAAAGCCTTTGCCGAGAACGCGATTCAATACATCCATACTCGCTTCCTTAGGTTCTTGGTGTTGCTCAAAAAGAACACACAAAACGCTCTTCGCGGTGTTTATTCATTCGTCCCCATACAAGACTTCACCGAACCCTGGACAGACGAAAAACTCTACAAGAAATACAAACTGACCAAAGCGGAAATCGAGTTCATCGAAAAAATGGTTCGTCCAATGGACAATGGAGACGAAAGCGATGAGTAACGGCTTCTTCCCGCCGCGCCCCGAGTCGCGTCCCGTCATCTACGCCTACGCAGACACCCACCCGCAATACAAAGGCTTGCTCAAAGTGGGCTACACGGCGCGCACGGCGGCGGAACGGGTGGCAGAGCAATATCCCACCGCCCGCCCTGGGGCATTGCCCTACCGCATCGTCTTCGAGCAGTCCGCCATGCGCAAAGACGGCACGACCTTCACCGACCGCGAGATTCACCGTCAACTGCGCGGCATGGGCGTCCAAAATCCCGATGGCGAGTGGTTCGCCTGCGCGCTCGAAGAACTGCAAGCCGCCTATCTCGCCGTCAAGAGCGGCGAAACGGGCGACGCCGACGCCGAACGCACGCTCGACTTTTCCGTGCGCCCCGAACAAGCCGACGCGGTGAAAAAAACATCCGCCTATTTCCTCGATTTCAGAAAAGACAGAGCCAACAAGGGCAAGACCCCGCACTTTTTATGGAACGCCAAAATGCGTTTCGGCAAAACCTTCGCCACCTATCAACTCGCCAAACGGATGAACTGGAAAAAGATCCTCGTCCTCACCTTCAAGCCCGCCGTGCAAAGCGCGTGGGAATCCGACCTGAAAACGCATCGGGACTTTAAGGGTTGGCAGTTCATCTCGCCCGACGGTTTAGCCTATGCCGACGCCGACAGGCGCAAACCCATCATCTGCTTCGGCTCGTTTCAGGATTATCTCGGCAGGAACCGAAGCACGGGCGGCATCAAGACCAAGAACGAGTGGGTTCACGCCACGCATTGGGATTGCGTCATCCTCGACGAATATCACTACGGCGCGTGGCGCGAGAAAGCCAAAGACCTATTCGAAGCCGAAGACAAGGAAGAAATCAAGTTTGCCAAAGGGGAAGGCGCAGAGTTCCTCACCGAAGTCACCGAAGAGATCGAAGACATCCTGCCCATCACCACCGATCATTATCTCTATCTCTCTGGCACGCCCTTCCGCGCGATTGCCTCGGGTGAATTCATCGAAGAACAAATCTTCAACTGGACGTATTCTGACGAGCAACGCGCCAAAGCCCATTGGGATGGCGGCAACGCTTCGACTCCGCTCAGCGCGAGTAATCCCTACGCCATGCTCCCGCGCATGGTTCTGCTCACCTACCAATTGCCCGACTCCATCCGCGAGATTGCCATGCAGGGCGAATTCAACGAGTTCGATCTCAACGTCTTTTTCTCCGCCGAAGGCGCGGGCGTGTTGGCGCGTTTCACATACGAAGACGAAGTGCAAAAATGGCTCGACTTGATTCGCGGCGCGTTCCTCGAAACGACGGTGGACAACCTGAAACTCGGCGCGAAGAAACCGCCCATGCCCTTCTCGGACGTGCGCCTGCTCAACGTCCTCTCGCACACCTTTTGGTTTTTGCCCAGCGTGGCGGCGTGTCACGCCATGGCGAATCTGCTGGCGCAAAAGCAAAACAAGTTCTATCACGATTACAAAGTGATTGTCGCCGCCGGCGCATCGGCAGGCATTGGCGTGGACGCGCTGCCGCCCGTTTACGAAGCGATGGGCGACCCGCTCGAATCCAAGACCATCACCCTCTCGTGCGGCAAACTGACCACAGGCGTCACCGTCAAACCCTGGACGGGCATCTTCATGCTCCGCAACTCATCCAGCCCCGAAACCTACTTCCAGGCCGCCTTCCGCGTCCAATCCCCGTGGACGATCAACAACCCCGACGGCTTGCATCCCAACGCCGAAGAAGTCATCAAACACGAGTGCTACGTCTTCGACTTTGCCCCCGACCGCGCCCTGCGCCAGATCGCCGAATACGCCTCGCGCCTGAACGTCAACGAAGCCGTCAGCCCCGAAGCCAAAGTGGCGGAGTTCATCAATTTCCTGCCCGTGCTGGCGTATGACGGCAGTTCCATGAAGCAAGTGGACGCGGCGGGCATCCTCGATATCGCCATGAGCGGCACGACCGCGACCCTGCTCGCCCGCCGATGGGAAAGCGCCCTGCTGGTCAATGTGGACAACGAAACGCTTCAAAGACTCATGGCGAATCAACTGGCGATGGACGCGTTGATGAGCATCGAAGGTTTCCGCAATTTGAATCAGGACATCGAAACCATCATCAACAAATCCGAAGCGGTCAAGAAAGCCAAGCGCGACGCCAACGACAAGGAACTCAGCGAAAAGCAAAAGCGCGAATTGACCGAAGCCGAAAAGGAATACAAGAGCAAGCGCAAACTGATTCAGGAGAAGTTGATCAAATTCGCCACCCGCGTCCCCATCTTCATGTACCTTACCGACTACCGCGAGCGCACCCTGCGTGATGTGATTACCTTGCTGGAGCCGGGTCTCTTCAAACGCGTCACAGGCTTGGAAGTAAAAGACTTTGAATTGCTCGTCAGCCTCAATGTCTTCAACAGCGCCCTGATGAACGACGCCGTCTTCAAGTTCAAACGCTACGAAGACGCCAGCCTCGTGTATACGGGCGTCAACAAACACGAAGGCGAAGATATTGGTTTGTATGATACGGTGCTGAACCGAAAGGATTATCAAGCAACGTTTGTGAATGAGTCGGTTGAGACTTACGAAACCCGGCGATAAGGGGAAAGGGGGCCAACAGCCGATGAAACCCAACATTGGTCCCACCGGACACCTTCGCCGAACAATGAAAGAAGGCCGGGCAACTGCCCGGCCTTCTGCTTTCATAAACTGCTCACGCATCGAGCGCCCTGAGCGAGCGCCGTGGTTTTCGGCGCGAAGTCGAAGGGTGCGGGTCGAGCGCGAGGGCCGCATCCTTCGACTTTGCGGCGGCACTGCGCCGCCGCGCCGCTCAGGATGCTTGTCTCGTGAGCGGTTTCCTGCTTTCTACCCTTCCTTCGGTTTGCTCATCATCAGCGCAACCCACGTTCCCTGTTGCACCACCTCGTCCTTTTGATTCTTCACGCTCAACTTAATCGTCACCGCGCCGCCGCCGAGGCGGGGCAGGGCTTTGAGATCGGTCACGTCCAGCTCGACGTGAATGGTGTCGCCGATGAAGATCGGCTTGCTGAATTTCCATTCGGTAATTTCGCGGAAGGCCATGATCGTGCCTTCCATGAACCCGGTTTGCACGGCGAGGCCGGAGGCAATGGAAAGGCCGAGAATCCCGTGCGCGACTCGCTGTTGAAAGATCGTTCCGGCAGAGTAAACGGCGTCGGTGTGGATCTGGTTGTAGTCGCCGGACAGTCCAGCGAACGAGACGATGTCGGTTTCGGTGACGGTGCGGGCGGCGGTTTCGATGCGCTGGCCGAGGGCGAAATCTTCAAAGTAAAAGCCGCGTGGGCGAAAGCGTTCGGGCATGGGGACTCCTGTGAAGGCGAATTTTCACCGCGAAGGCGCGAAGCAGGCAAAGACATTTTTGACCCCTGAGCGCACAGAGAACACGGAGAGATGATTTTCATGAGTCTCTGTGAACTCCGTGCGCTCAGGGGTGAAACCCATTTCACGGCATTCTATCATGAGACTCTTTGGGGGCGCTGTATTTCGCCCACGAAGAGCACGAAGGAGCACGAAGAGTTTCGAAGGCCTTCGTGTTTCTTCGTGCCCTTCGTGGAAAAATCATTCCCGATGTTTTCTGTGGAAGTCTGCGGCTCTCTCTGCGCCGAGCGATTGGATGGCGCGGCGGTATTCGGCCAGTGTGCGCTGTTTGGCGGCGGCGATGGCGTAATAAAACTTGGGGCCGCGACTGGGATCGTCCAAATGCATTTCTTCGTGCGAGTTGGGGAACACGAGATGCTTGCGGGCGAATCGTTGGAAGAGGGGAACGTAGAAGATGAAGTCGCGCCACAGATAGAAGTGCGCCGTTTTCAAGTTCGGGCTGTCGAGAATGGCCGGGTCGAGGCCGTCGATGCCCTCCGGGCGTGCGCGCTCAATGCCGCCGCGCGCCGCCAGCCACAAATCCACATAATTCGAGTGCGCGTAAAAATCCTGCGCGGTGTGAGTCAGCCGCCCGAAGGCGGCGCGCATCGCGCGAGGATCGTCGGCGCGGGCGAGGAGGGCGTGCTGTTCTTCGATGTAGGCCGGCGCTTCGCGGATGAGTGAGTTGTCGAAATGAATGACGGAGTTGAGCAAGTTGAGCGGCGAGTCTTGCCCGATGTTGGCGGCCACAACTTCATTCAGCGCTTCGGGCGAAAAGTGTTGGCCGACGGACTCGGCGAGAATGATGGCGTGGTATCGAGCGATCATCGGCGGAGTCCTTTTTGTTTTCTACTGCCTCAACAATTCCATCGTCGCCTTCATCGCCTCTTCGACGGTTGCGCCGTCATCCCATGAAAAGCCGCGCGCTCCGGCGCGCACTCCGGCTTGTGGCACATTCCACTCGCGCCAAACATATGCGACACGGTTGCCACTGCAATACGGCCCGTACCGCCGCGGGTCGCTGGGGCCGAGAATCATGACCACGCGCGCGCCCGCGCCCACGGCCATGTGCGTTGCGCCGGTGTCGTTGCCGATGTACAACGCGCACCGCTCGGCCAATGCGCCGATCTGCCCCCACGGGCGCGGGCCGAGATTGGCGAAGGGGATGTTGATCAGTCCGCTCACTCCGTCGAGAATCTTTTCGTCGCCGAGTCCGCCGACGAGGGCGACGGCCAGCCCGGCCTCGCGCATGATGCCGAGCGCGAGTTGGGCGAAGTGCGGCGGCGGCCATCGTTTGGCGTCGAAGGCCATGCCGGGGTTGCGCCCGCCGCCGGGATGAATGAGCACGAAAGGTTTATCGGCCAGCCGCGTCTCTTCGAGCGCGGCCAGCCCCGCTTTGCGGTCGTTGGCGGGCGGCGTGTATTCGACGGCGGCGAATTCAGTGGGGACTCCGATGATGCGGGCGAGATCGAGATAGATGTCGGCTTCGTGGCGGATGACGCGGGGAGAGACCGGCGCGCGATGGGTGTACAGCAATCCGCGCCCGCCGCTGTTGAGGCCGACACGGTGACGAACGCCGGAGAGGAAGGCGGCGAGGCAGAGGAGGGGCGAACGGTCGGGCACGAAAACGGCGTCGTAACTTCCGGCTCGCAGAGCGCGGATGATCGGTGACAAGTTTGAGATTTGAAATTTGAAGTTTGGAATTTCAAAACGGTTGTCGAGCAGGGGGTTGGCTTCGATGGCCGGGCGGGCGTAGGCGCTCACGAGATAATCGATACGCGACTCGGGATGCGCGCGGCGAAGCACGCCGAGCAGGGGCGTGGTGAACATCACATCGCCGAAACAGCACGGCTTGAGGAGGGCGAGTGAGTGGAGGGGCATTCAGCAATCAGTGATCAGTAATTGGTAATCGGTGATCAGTCAACCGACTTCCGACTTCTGATTTCTGACTCCTAACTTCTGATTTCTGACTCCTAACTTCTGATTCCTACCTCACCGTAATGAAATCTTTGATGGCCTCGAACGTAGCCGAGCCGATGCCCTTCACGTTCATGATCTGCTCGATGCTGGTGAACGCGCCGTTGGCGTTGCGGTAGTCGATGATGCGCTGGGCAATGGCCGGGCCGATGCGCGGCAAAGATTCGAGTTCCGCTTGAGTGGCTGTGTTGATGTTGATCAGTTGACCGGTGTTGGTGGTTGGGTTGCCGGGCGGTTGGGTGGTTTGGGCAGGGGGTGTTGCGGTCGCCGGTTCAGGGGTGGGCGTGGGGGTGCCGGGCCCCACAGTGGGAGTCGGCGGCGCGGTGGGCGGCAGTTCGGGGATGAACAACGCTTGCCCGTCGATGAGGAGCGCGGCGAGATTGAGTCTCGACACGTCGGCGCGATCGGTCAATCCACCGGCGGCCTCAATGGCATCTTTGACGATGGCGCTTTTGGGGAGTTGATACACGCCGGGCGTTTTCACTGCGCCTGTGACATGAACACGCAGTGGCACGGGTGTGATGGTGGGCGGCGGAGGAAGCAGGGTGATGGGGACGCCGGTGGGACGGCGATTGATGAGGATGATGAGCGGCACCGAAAGCAGGCCGACGAATAATCCAAAGAGGAACGATTTCCAATGTTGCTTGATTGTATCGAGCACGAGGTGAATTATAGCGGAGGTCAACGGTATAATGGCGGGGAATAAATTCCAAACTCCAAACTTCAAACCTCAAACTCCAAACTCGAACTCTAAACTGGTATGGGAACGATACTCAATATCATCACAATTCTCATCGGCGGCGGGCTGGGCATGGCCTTTGGGGCGCGATTGCCGGAGCGGGTGCGCCAAACGGTGCTCAACGGTCTCGGCTTGTTCACGATGGCGATGGGTTTGCAAATGACACTGCAATCGAAGAATATGCTGATCGTGCTGGGCAGTGTGTTGTTGGGCGGCATCCTCGGCGAGTGGTGGGGCATCGACGCCGGATTGACGCGCGCCGGAGCATGGCTTGAGAAAAGAAGTGGAGGGGCGAGGGAAGAGGATGGAGGAATGGGAAGCCGATTCATCAAAGGGTTCGTGACGGCCTCGCTGGTGTTCTGTGTGGGGCCGATGACGATTCTCGGATCGATCAACGATGGGTTGAGGGGCGACATTCAATTGCTGGCGATCAAATCGGCGCTCGACGGGTTTGCCTCGTTGGCCTTCGCCTCCTCGCTTGGCATCGGCGTGCTGTTTTCGACGCTGACGGTGGCGGTGTATCAAGGGGCGTTGACCCTGTTGGCGGCGCAGGCGCAAGCCTTTCTCACCGAGCCGATGATCGCCGAGATGACGGCGGCGGGCGGCGTGCTGATTGTGGGTATTGGCGTCAGCAGTCTGCTCGAACTCAAGCCGATTCGCGTGGGCAACTTTTTACCGGCCCTCGCCATTGCGCCGTTGATTGTGGCGGTGGTGGCGGCGTTATGAGCAGAACAGCATTGTTTGACGGATTGGTGTTCGACGAGGCCGGGCGCGCGGTGGAGGCGGCGTCCATCGGCGGCGAGGCGTTTTATGTGGTGGACGACGACGGCTTTCATCGGCACGTTCCGGCGGAAGAGATTGATCGCACTGTGTTGAGAGAACTGCGCGATCAGATCATGGAAAACCGCAACGCGGTGACGATGGGCGCGATGAAGATGATGGGCTCGGAAGACCTGTTCACCAAAGCGATGATTGACGCCTCGCTGAACAACATGGACTCGAACTTTGCCAAACTGATGGATGTAGGTTTGCCGGAGCAGGCGCGGCAGTGGCTGGGCATGTTGGGGTTTCGGATCGTGGTGAATTATCACGGCGAAGTGGTGAGGATGGAATCAGCAGGAATGGCGAGTGATGAGGGGGAGTAGAGGCGCGATGCTCATTGACAAGATGAATCACATCCGATCATCCTTTCACCCCATCATCTTGTCATCCGGCCTGCTCGCGCTCACCCTCGCCCTCGCCGCGCCGTTCTTCGATGTGCCCATGCAGCGCGATCAGGGCGTGTACGCGGCGTGCGGGAGCATTCTGCTTCACGGCGGCGCGCCGTATCGCGACTGTTGGGACACGAAAGCGCCGATGACGCATTACACATATGCGTTGGCGCAGGCGCTCTTCGGCATCGATCTGCGGGGGCCGGTCATCCTCAGCGCAGTCACTGCCGCGCTCACCGGCATTGTGTTGTGGCGCATGGCCCGCCGCTGGTTCGGTGATGGCATCGGGTGGGGCATCGGGCTGGCTTATGCGCTCGTCGTTGTCAGCATCCCGTTCGATATGAACGCGCAGAGCGAAGGCTTCGCCAATTTGTTCATTGCGTTGGGCGTGTGGGGAATGATGGCCGGAGCGGGGCGTGGCTGGCGTTGGTTGCCCATCACTGCCGGAATTGCTTTCGCCTTCGCCGTTGCCTACAAATACACGATCATCATTCCAGTAATGGCTGTCGGGCTGGGAGCGATTCTGGCGGCAGGTGGGTTGGGCACACAGATGAACACGGATGAACACAGATCAAAGAACTTGTTTCCGTCTGTGTTCATCGGTGCGCAAAAAAACTTCTATCATCTTCTGTTCACCGCCGTCGGCTTCCTCTCCACCTTTGCCCTCTTCACCCTCTACCTCCTTGCGCGCGGGGCCCTGCCTCTGGCGCTCGAACACATCGCCTTCATGCTCACCGAGTTTCCAAAAGTGATCGTGAACCCGACTCTGCTTCTCTTCCCCGGCGAGTCCGGGCCGCCGCTGTTCTATCTTCAACGCACGGCCTCGCAGTTTCTCCGTTTGCCCGTGTTCTATGTTTTGGGTTTGATCGGCTGTGCCGTTGCTGTCGTTCGCAAACGCGAATGGGCGTGGCTGGCAACGCTGTGGCTCATCGCCACACTGGTGTCGGTCTATCCGCAAAAAGTGATGACCCTCTATCATTGGACGCTCGGCTTCCCGCCGTTGATGATCGCGGCGGGCGGAGTCGTTCGGGAGTCGCGTTTGCGCGGGTGGGCAATGGCGGCGGCGTCACTGCTGGCGGCGGCCAACATCGGAGCCCGTTTCTATCAGGATCAATGGTTGGTTTCCGAAAGGTATCTCACCGGCCAGCAAACCAAATCAGAGTTTTACGAATCGCAAGCCATTCAAGATGAAATCGAAGTGGCCGAATACATGCGCGAGCGCACCGCGCCCGACGATCTCATCTGGGTGTGGGGCAACCACTCGATCATGTACTATTGGGCCGACCGCCGCGCGCCAACGCGCTTCATTTTCAACTCGCCGCTCATGGCCGTCATCGGCCCCAACGACTATCAGCCGCGCTGGAAAGAAGAAGTGCTTGCCGCGCTGTACGCCAATCCGCCGACGTACATCGTCATCACGTGGTATGACCGCACGTGGTTCGATTACGAAAACCCCGTGGATGAGTTTGCGAAGATACCGGGCTATCAAAATTTTTTGGATCGGTACTATCGGCGCGAAACGTTCATGGGGCGCTTTGCCGTTCATCGTTTGACTCCGTGGTGGAGCCGACTCAACCCGCCCGATCATTTGGACGCCGTCACCGCCGTTGATCTGTTGGGGCAACTTGATTCGGCGATACTGACTCCCGCGCCCAACCAACCTATCGTTGCCGCCGACTTTGCACTGCACGACGAACCGCCTCTGCCGACTCTGCTCATGCACCCCGAAGGCCGCGCCGTGTTCGATGTGACTCTGCCGGAGGGCATCCTCTGCTTCCGGGCCGATCTGGCCCTCGATCCGCAGAGTTGGGGTTGGGGCGGCGACGGGGCGACGTTCGCCGTGTCGGTGAATGGCGAGAAAGCCGCCGAGCGATATGTGGGCAACACGGATGCGGATCGATTCTGGCAGCCCATGATTGTTGACCTCTCGCGATGGGCTGGGCAAACAGTGTCGCTGACCCTTGCCACCGGGCCGGGTCCGAGCGGCGACTTCACCGGCGACCTTGCCGGATGGGGCCTGCCGCGCATCGTTCGCTCTCCGGGCGAGTCGTGCGAGGCGCGGGCGATAGTGAAGTGACAAGATGACAGGATGGCATGATGACAACACTCTCTTCCGAATCCATTGCCGCCATTGTCGGCGGGTATCACGGCTCGCCGTTCGAGGTGCTGGGCATTCACCGCACGCCGCGCGGAACGGCGGTGCGCGCGTTTCAGCCGCAGGCCAAAGAAGTGGCGGTGATCGCGGAGGATAGCCTCGCGCGCCCGATGGAGAGGCTTCACGCCGATGGATTCTTCGAAGCCGTGTTCGATGATCGCGCCGATGTGTTTCGGTATCGATTGAGAATCACATTGCCGGATGGCGCGGCGCATGAAACCGACGACCCGTATCGCTTCCCGCCGGTGTTGAGCGAAGACGATCTCTATCTCTTCAACGAAGGCACGCACCTCAAACTGTATGAAAAGTTGGGCGCGCAGATCGCGGAAGTGGAGGGGGTTCGCGGCGTGGCCTTCGGGGTGTGGGCGCCGAGCGCCGAGCGGGTAAGCGTGGTTGGCGGCTTCAACCAGTGGGATGGCCGCCGTCATCCTATGCGCCCACGCGGCGCCAGCGGCGTGTGGGAACTGTTCGTTCCCGGACTCGGCGAGGGCGAGCCATACAAATACGAAATCAAAACGCGATACATGGGATACATGGTGACGAAGAGCGACCCGTTCGGCTTTGCATTTGAGGCGCGCCCGAACACGGCCTCCATTGTCGCCGACGTGAATCATTTCGACTGGGGCGATGGCGAATGGATGTCGTCGCGCAAACGGCGGCAGAGTTTGGAGTCGCCGACCTCGATTTACGAAGCGCATCTGGGCTCGTGGCGGCGCGGCGCAGGCAACCGTTTTCTCTCGTATCGTGAACTGGCCGATCAACTTGTGCCGTACGCGACACAGCAGGGCTTCACGCACCTCGAACTTCTGCCCGTCGGCGAGCACCCCTTCGACGGATCGTGGGGATACCAAAACACCGGCTACTTTGCGCCGACCTCGCGCTTTGGCTCGCCCGCCGACTTTGCGTTTTTCGTGGACACCGCCCACCGCGCCGGACTCGGCGTCATCGTGGACTGGGTTCCGGCGCACTTTCCCAAAGATCAACACGGCCTGTCGTTCTTCGACGGCACGCATCTCTACGAGCACGCCGACCCGCGACTCGGCGAGCATCAAGATTGGGGCACGCTCATCTTCAACTTCGGACGAAACGAAGTAGCCGAGTATTTGCTCAACAGCGCCTTGTTCTGGCTCGACAAATATCACATCGACGGCTTGCGCGTCGATGCGGTGGCCTCGATGCTCTATCTCGACTATTCGCGCAAAGAGGGCGAGTGGATTCCCAACAAGTTCGGCGGGCGCGAGAATCTCGAAGCGGTGGCTTTCATCAAACGCTTCAACGAACTGGCGCATTTGCATTTTCCCGACGCGCTGACCTTCGCCGAAGAGTCCACCGCGTGGCCGATGGTGTCGCGCCCGACGTATCTCGGCGGGCTCGGCTTTGATCTCAAATGGAACATGGGCTGGATGCACGACATGCTTGAATACATGAGCAAGGATCCGATCCATCGCCGACACCACCACAACAGCCTGACCTTCTCACTGCTCTACGCCTTCACCGAAAATTTCATCCTGCCGCTCTCGCACGACGAGGTGGTGTATGGCAAGCGGGCGCTGTTGGCGAAGATGCCCGGCGGCCAGTGGCAGCAGTTCGCCAACTTGCGCGCGCTGTATGCATACATGTTCGCGCATCCGGGAAAGAAACTGCTGTTCATGGGCGGCGAGTTTGGGCAGTGGAACGAGTGGAACCACGACACCGGCCTCGACTGGATACTGTTCGACTTCGACACGCATCGCGGCATTCAAGCCTGTGTGCGCGATCTCAATCAGTTATATGTGAGCGAGCCGGCCCTGCACCAGCAGGATTTCAGTTGGGAAGGATTCGAGTGGATTGATTTCCGGGATGTGGATCAGAGCACAGTGTCGTTCATTCGCAGAGGGAAGAATCGAGAGGAGGCCGTCATCGTCGTCGCCAACTTCACGCCCGTGCCGCGCGAAGGCTACCGCGTGGGCGTGCCCGCCCCGGGCCGCTACCGCGAAATCTTCAACAGCGATTCGACGTATTATGGTGGGAGCAACATGGGCAACGCCGGTAGTCTCTCCGCCGATGAGTCGGCGTGGCAAAACCAGCCGTGCTCGGTGAGAATGTCCGTGCCGCCGTTGGCGGTGGTGTATTTGAAAAGAGAGCGGTCGTGAGTGTTGCCCTCATCTCTCACCGGGAGAGGGGGAATCGAGCTCGTTGATGTTTCCCAAAATCGCAATGGGCGCGGCGGTGAGGAGCGCCATGCCCAACACTTGCGCGGTTGACCATGCGGACTCGTAAAACAGAATCGGGCTCATATCTGTGGACAGGTGCAGTGCCCATGCGAGCCACAGCGCAAAGGTCACGCCGACTCCGCTAACGAACATCCTCAGCCACTTGCTTTTTGCCAGCCCCGCGCTCAGGCCGAAGGCCGAAGCGATGAGCGCACTGCCTGCGGTCATTGCCCAGCCCGTCGGCAGAATATCCAAAAACAACACATCGTAACTGAACAGGCTGAAGAGAAAGGCGATGCTGCAGGGCCAGCACTCGCTGGGTGAGATCGGGGTTGGTGATTTTTCCGGCGGCGGCGAGGAAGGGTGTGAATGTCGAGGGCGTTGGGGTCTGCCCCTCGCAGACTTCATACCGCCTCGGTCATCGTCAACCCGGAGAAGGCCAGCATCGTACACGCCGAGGCCGGGAGGATCCCCACCATGAGCAACAAGAACGGGAGCAAGGCCGAAGAGGAAACCGCCAACCCAAAATAGAACCCCTGCCAGTGGCGCGCGCAGATTGGCGGATTGAGGTGACACACAACGGGCGGTATTGGACATGGCGGCGGGGCAGTGGGCAGGCGAGGCAATCACGATACGGCGGGCGGTTTGACACACTGACCGCAGAGAGGAAAGCAGAGTATGAGCGCAACAAAGCGAGGCGCAACCAAGCGCAAGAGGCGAGAGACCATCATCACCGCCGCCGAGTCGTTGGAGATATTGCAGTCGGCAGTGAACTACTGCCAGAAGGCCGGACTGCAAGTGAACTACACAAACGACACGGCGCACGGCCTCACGCTATACCTGCCCCGATGCAAAGCGGAGGCCGTTGACGGTGAAGCGCGTTTTGTTCTGGTATCGGACTGAATCAAGTTGCAGATTGCCCGTCATGCCGGGCACGGTGGGCAATCTGCAAAGCAGGAGGTGACACGATGACAAAGCGGGCGGTAATCTATGCGAGAGTTTCAACCGACGAACAAGCCGAGCATGGCTACTCGCGTGAGTCGCAAGTAGAGGCGTGTCGAACCTATGCGGCGGGGAACGGTCTGACCGTTGTGGCGGAATTGCGCGAGGATTACAGCGGCGCAAAACTTGATCGCCCCGAACTGGACAGACTACGCGAGATGATTCGGCGGCGTGAGATCGAGGCGGTGATTGTTTTCTCGCCTGACCGACTCACTCGCAACTTGGCGCATTCACTCATTCTACGCGAGGAGTTGCAGAGGGCAGGCATTGAGTTGCACTACTGCAATCGGGGCAAGTCAGAGAACACACCCGAAAGCCGGATGACTGAAAACATCGAGGCCGTGTTTGGCGACTATTGGCGCGAGAAGATTATCGAGAGTAGCAGGCGGGGGCGACTGTCGAAAGCCGCCAATGGCAAATGGCCGTGTGATGGGCACGCGGCTTACGGTTATCGCAAAGAAGGCAAAGGCCGTGATGCGCGGCTTGTCGTGCATGAGGCTGAGGAGGGGCACTGTGCGCTGCATTCTGAAACGGCGAGCATATGCTTACGGTGAATTTCACTACGGCGCGCACACGGTGATATTGCCCGAACTGACTATCGTTGACCCTCACCTTTTTGAGTTGGCACAGAGGCGAATGACAGAAGGCCGGGCGCGCGCGGTGAAAGAGCGCAAGTATGATTACCTGCTTGTGGGGCACATGCGATGCACATGCGGGAGGAACGTATCGGGCACGGCGTTGGGGCCGCCACATCGCAGACACCTATACTACGACTGCAATACCAAACGCAATCAACGACACATGACTACCTGCAAGGAAAAGCAAACACGAGCCGACGCCGCCGATCCGCTTGTGTGGGATTGGCTGATGGGCTTGCTTGGCAACGAGGAGAATCTTGACCGGGGGCTGAATCAATTGGCCGAGCAGCAAGAGATAGAACTACAGCCTCAGGCCGCGCGGTTGGCTATTGTTGTAGACTTGCTCACTGAGACTGAGCGCAAGGTAAAGCGATTGGCTACGGCATTTGCGGATGAACAAGATGACATGATAGCGGCGGCTTTGCGTGGGGAGATGAAGACGGCGGCGCGGGAGCGAGATGCGTTGATTGCAGAGCGGGACAGTTTGCGGGCGAGGCTGGCTGCGGGAAAGATGACAGAAGCCGAACGAAAAGCGATCAAGGAATTGGCCGCCGAAGTGAATCGCAAATTGGGCAAGGCTACGTTTGCCCAAAAGCGGGCACTGCTTCACATGCTGGACGTTCAGGTAAAATTGGAGTAACTGCTCACGACTTTCTTGAGAGTTGAGTGTTATACAAGACGTGCTGCCCGAACCGACGGTGAATGCCCTGCGCGACTTGTCACGGGAGGAAATGATATACCGAGCGCGGGCACAAATTGCGGTTTTTGGGAGAGGCTCGCATAGCCTCTAGTATGATTTTGTCTATGACGATCCAACTTGAATTCACGCCCGAGATTTTGAAAGAGTTGTACTATACTGCTCACGGGCACAAACTGCGCTTTTGTGTTCACGCCGCAGTTGCACTGCGGCGCCGGGCGGCAGTGCAACTGCCGCCCCGTCAGGGCATTCAAAAAGCGCAATCAGTGACCGCGCGCAGTATAGAGTTCGAAATACTCTCGCAGGGTGTTTTCGGTGATGCCAACCAGTTCCGCAATTTGCGCATGGGGCAACCCATGCGCTTTCAACCACAGCGCGTCCATGCGGCGTTGGACGAGCGGAGCCAGATGCCGGTAGCGATGATAGTACAACTCTTTCAAAATCTCGGGCGTGAATTCAAGTTGGATCGTCATAGACAAAATCATACTAGAGGCTATGCGAGCCTCTCCCAAAAACCGCAATTTGTGCCCGCGCTCGGTATAACGCTGATCCAACGCCTGTTCGGAGAAGTCCGGCGTTTGGAAGCAGAAGTCGAGCGTCTCAAACAACCGCCGCCGACCTCGCACAATTCGTCCCAGCCTCCCTCGCGGGATTGGAAAGCCGACCGCCCCCGGTCGAAGCGGCGTAAGAAA